>ERZ1106978.76-NODE-76-length-70052-cov-13.362516_pt1 | contig 70052 bp, 64 predicted proteins | sample MGYA00403689_ERZ1106978 | MGnify/ENA primary metagenome ERZ1106978 (study PRJEB35170, sample SAMEA104062434) | human gut metagenome | biome: human gut; feature: human-associated habitat; material: faeces | place: Denmark | collected 2012-08-02 ...
TCATCGCTAAAGCTTTATCGAACCCCTGGTCTAACCAGGGGTTTTCTATATACAAAAAAGCGGCCTACCATCTGGCAGACCGCCTTATCCTTGCGTATCATCTGTTATATCATGCCATTGCAGCACAAACCGCCGCGTATCGTCCGTCAGTCCGACTGCGTGTCTGCATCACATCCTCACGGCTCACGACTCATTGACGCGCTTGCCCGTGATGTGCTCCGGCGTCAGCTCGAGCATGAGCATGCGCGGCCCGGCGTGCTTTACCTCGTTGTCGAGGTACGCCGCATCATCCGTGAACTTCTCGCCGAGCAGCCGCGCCAGGCGCAGCGAAGCTTCCTCGTCCTCCAGCACGCGCATGCGGCCAAAGACGATGACACTGCGAAACGTCAGCGACCACTCCACGCCATCCTCATGGCGACCCTCGCCCGTGATGCAGTACGACACCTTGTCGCAGGCGCGGATTGCATCGAGCTTGTGTCCCGCCTTCGCGCAGTGGAAGTAGAGCTTGCCGCTCGCCTCATCGTAGTAATGGTCGAGCGGCACTCCGTAAGGATACCCATCATCCCCGAGTACCGAAAGCACCCCGCGCTTCTCCCGCTTCAGGATTGCTACGCACTCCTCCGCCGGAAGCTGCTGCTTGAATCTTCTCATCTTGCGAAACATGGTCATCTTCCTTTCTCGCATCGTTCTCACCATCTGACAACTCTAGCATACCACATATCCGCCCCCAGTCCAATCCCATCCGGATTTCACGTGCAGAGCATGCTCCATATGCATTCCAGCAGGGTCAATGCCAGCACGATGTTGATGATCCGGTAATGGCGGCTATAGAATTCCTGGATCAGGAGTCCGCCGCCAATCCAGGTGAACGTGGCAATCGTCCCGATGGTTGCAATCAGGAATTCCACTCCGATCAGGATCCACAGCACCTTGCTGTATGGTGTGACAAATCCCGTCAGCGCCGTGATGCCGAACATATAGATCTTGACATTGACAAACTGCAGCAGGAATCCCTTCCAGAACGAAGCCGATCTCTGCTCTGCACAGACCTCAGGCCTGCTAACCGCAATGTGAACCGCAAGCCAGAGGATGTACGCAGTTCCAACATACTTCATGACCGGCAGAGCATGGGGAAGGAACTCGCCCACGCCGTACACGAAGACGGCACAGATGAGCTGAACCGCATAGTATCCTGCGAATATCCCGAAAAAGAGCGGCTTCCCCTTCCCCCATCCGTAATTGGTCACGGTATTCAGTGCCAATATATTCCTGGGTCCCGGTGTAAATGCATTCACACCGGCATATACAAAAAAATTCGCCAACACATATCCAAGCATACCCAGATCTCCTTTCGCAATCTTGATACCATCATACTGCAAAACGAGATTTCATAGGTAATACATATTTCGTATAAGTTTGCATAGTTTTGTCCTATGCTCATCAGCGAGCGTATTTTTTCAAGGCGTTCACATAGATGCGCCCTAACGACGACAGGCCCTGCTCCTTGCAAAGGACATAGCCGATGTGCATCGTTTCCTGCTCCGCCAGCGGTACGGAAATGATCTGCCGTCCCTGAAGATATTCCGGAAAAATCCCAGTTGATATGGTATATTCGTCAAGCCCAATCATCAGGTTGACAATAGCCGCCCGATTGCTGACACGGATCTCCTTCTCTGCGAACACAGTGCTGAACGGTTCCTCTGAAAAATCGGCTGACTCATAGTTTCCCTGAAGGAAATTCAAGCGCGGATATGGCTGCAAGTCTTTCAGCGTAACCGATGCTCTCCCCGCCAGGGGATGCTCGGCCCGGAGAAAGGCATGCGGAGCGGCGGTGAACAGTTCCTGGAAGCGCAGCCCCATCTCATCCATCGTCTTCCGCAGGAACGCTTCATTCCTGCCGCACAGATAGAGGATGCCCAGATCGCAGAAGCGGTTCTTCACATCCTCCAAGATCTGATGGGTCTGGGTCTCATTGAGGATAAACTCGAATCGCTCCCGCCCAAACTCCTGGACCATCTCCACAAAGGCATTGGCCGTGAACGTGTAATGCTGCGTCGAGACACAGAAGCGCTACTTCTCCGGCTGATTCAAAATGAACCGGTCCTCCAGAAGGCGCATCTCCTGGATCACCTGTCTCGCATAGCCCAAAAATTCCACGCCTTCTTTTGTCAAAGCAATGCCGCTGCGGCTCCTCGTGAATATATTGAATCCGACTTCCCGTTCTGCTTCCTTCACAGCCGCCGACAAGCTGGGCTGGGATATATGCAGCTTTTTCGCTGCCTCCGTGATGGACCCCGCCTCGGCCACCGCAACGATATAGCGCAAGGATTGGATCGTCATGCGCTCATCCCCCATTTCCCTGGTACCCGAAAATCATACGACGCGATAACCTTCCGCAGCCAAGACGCTCAATGCCCGCGCAAAGTTTTCTTCTTTGACCAAGATATAGTCTGTATTGTACGTGGATATCGCAAAGATGCCTATCTCATGTTCGGCAAGAATCCCAGACAATTTCGACAGGATGCCAATGAGCGAAAAGTCCAGGACGCCCTGAATGCGGAATCCTCTCCACCCGTCATCCCGTTCTACCGTCATTGCAGGTGTGTCCTCTGTCCTGCACACCAGCGACACTTCTTCATCCGTTTTCCCGACAAAGTAAAAATCAGCAGTTATATCGATGTCGGATGCATCTGCCACCTTACAGACCGTCAGCTTGTATTCGATTTTCTTCAGTTCCATCTGCCTGTCTCCTCGGATATTACACCAATTAATAGTATCGCTTATCATGGGTATAGTACGACCAGCCAATCGATTCATCCCGTACTCAAAAATCCTGTTGGGCGCAATGACAACATTCGATGGATTTATCGTCTACGTAAAACGCTAGATTCCCTTAATTAATTGATTACATCTATCCGCTTGATCACGTCATGCCCATTCGTATAGACGAACATTCCTGCACCGGAACCACTTCCCATATGTGGATACAAGGTGCGATAGAATCCGGTCGAACGGTCATAGCGGGAGCTCTCGTATCCGTACAGATCAGTTGCAACAGATTTCTTCATGCCGACGGTCAGGCCTGCTGGCGTGCCCCAGCCGTTTGCTGCTCTTACCGAGACGTAGTTGATGTGCACGGTGCCATCTGTCCTTTTCCAACCTTTCAGGATGACGCTGTCGCCATAGCGGTACGTGACACCGTATCCATTGCTCGATACGTACTCCGGTTCTCCATAAATGCTGATGGCATAGTCCAGCGTGCACCCTGTCCCCACGCAAAGACCGCCAAGTGAGAACTCTGAATTTGGCAGAGCTCTTGCACTACAAAGCGTTGATACGGCAAAGATGATACAAAACATCAGCATTGCTGCTATCTTTCTCATAATGAATCCCTCATTTCTTCCTCAACGAATTGACATCGAAATCTTATCTATCGTTAATTTCTCCATTCCTTAAAAAATCTCCTGCTAATCGATGAAATTATCGTGATAGTCGGATTTCTTCTGTATGCAAAAAGCGCCTTCAAGGGCGGTTGCTCTTGAAGGCGCTTGCATGCTCAATTCAGTTTGCTCTATCATCGAGGTCCGGGTAGAGGGTGCGGTATTTGCGCTCGGTCAGCAGGACTTTGCGAACGTATTCGCGCGTCTCCTGGTAGGGGATGGCGTCGATGTCGTGGAAGTCGGCTGGCCAGCCGTTGTCGCGGATCCACTCCTGGACGTTGCCGCGGCCGGCGTTGTAGGCGGCGAGGGCGAGGACGTCGTTGCCGCCGAATTCGCGCTGGAGGCTGCTCAGGTACCAGATGCCGTAGCGGATGTTGCGCTCGGGCTCGTGGATGGCCTCGACGGAGTACGCGGGGTCCTCGAGCTGTCCGGCGATCCACTCGGCTGTGTCGGGCATGAGCTGCATGAGGCCGATGGCGCCGCGGTGCGAGTGGACGTCGTCCTGGAATTTGCTCTCTGTCTTGATGACGGCGATGGCCAGATACGGGTCAATGCGGTAGCGGTCGGCGTACGTCTCTACGGCGTCGCGGTATGGGAACGGGTAGAGGTAGTGGCGCTGGAAGGATTCTGACGCGAAGGTCAGGTAGATCGCGAACGCGAGGAAGACGGCCGTGCTCACAATCGCGCAGAGGTACTTGTGGTGCAGCGACCGGCGCGCCGCCTCGACGCGTTCGAGAAAATCAGATCGTTTCAACGTGAGTCTCTTCCTTTCCTGCTTCCTGCTGTCTCCGCTTCCCTGCCAACCCCATCATCGGCTGCGGCCTGGCCCGGCTGACTCTGCCAGAGGCGGCGCAGCTTCTCGGCGAGATCCTGCTCGGTGCCGCTGTTGTCGATGAGGATGTCCGCCAGCTGGCGCTTCTTGGCGAGCGGCATCTGCGCGGCAATGCGCAAAAGCGCCTCTTCGCGGCTGTAACCATTGCGCTTCTCGAGGCGTGCGAGCTGCAGGGGCTCCGGCACGTCGATGAGCCACGTTTCGTCGACATGCGCCTGCCAGCCCGTCTCGAAGAGCAGCGGGATGTCGAGGACGGCGACGGGCTCCCCTGCTGCCTCGGCCTCTGCGAGTTCCTGCTGCATGGCTGCGCGGATCACGGGATGTGCCGCCGCATCGAGCCAGCGCTTCTCGGCAGGATCGGCAAAGGCAATCCGGCCGATGCGGCGGCGGTCGAGCTGGCCGTCCGGCCGGATGACGCCTGCGCCGAAGTGCGCGCGATACGCCTCGTAGAGTGGGCCGCCCGGCTCCATGAGGCGGTGCGCGATGGCGTCGGCATCGATGATGGGTGCCCCGAAGCGGCGCAGGATGGCCGAGGCCGTGCTCTTGCCGCTCGCGATGCCGCCCGTCAGACCGATGCGTTTCATAGCGCTCCACCCCTTCTCAAAAATAAAAATCAAACAATGGATAAGATGATAGTAGCAGGCAATTGTAAAAAAATGATGAAAGTGCCGCCGCAAAGAACACATTCCCTACCGGGACTCCCCTTTGGGAAGGGATGCCTTACCGCTGGCAGTGTGCACAGAAATGCGTGCCCCTGCCGCCGACGGTGGTCTTCTCGACAGGCCTGCCACAGACGGGGCACGGTTTGCCCTCGCGATGGTAGACATAGAGGTGCTCCTGGTGGTGGCCGGATTCGCCCGCGCCGTTGCGGTAGTCGCGGAAGGTCGTGCCGCCGTCTTTGAGGCCATCGCGCAGGACCTTCCGGACGGCTTCTGCCAGGCGCCTGCACTCTGCTGCGCTCAGGCTGCCCGCCGCGCGGCGCGGGTCAATCCGCGCGAGGAACAAGGCTTCGTCGGCGTAGATGTTGCCGAGCCCGGCGATGTGGCGCTGATCGAGCAGGAAGGACTTGACGGGCTGCTTCCTGCCCTTGATGGCGGCGGCGAGATACGATGATGTGAAATCATCCGACAAGGGCTCGGGCCCGAGCGACTGAAGGCCCGGCACGGCAATCTCCTCGCCTGCTGCAAAGCCATAGACGCAGCCGAAGGTGCGGATGTCGGAGAAGCGCAGCGCCCCGCCGCCCGCGAGAGAAAAGACCATGCGCGTATGGCCGGTCTCCGCCGCTGTGCCATGAGGCTCGTAGACGAGGCTGCCCGTCATGCGCAAGTGGAAGACGAGATGGGCGCCCTCCTGCAGATGAATGAGCAGGTATTTGCCGCGGCGCGCCACTCTCTCGATGCGCTGGCCCCGGACGAGGACACGGAAGTCCTCTGAATCCGGGTGCTTCAGCTGGCGCGGCAGCATGATGGTGACCGACTCGATCACGCGGCCGCACAGCGCGTCATCGAGATACCGGCGGATGATCTCAACCTCTGGTAACTCTGGCATAGAACACCCTCACTTCGCCTCGGCCCAATTGCGGCCCCAGTGGACATCGATGGAGAGCGGCACAGAGAGGGAGACGACGTGCTCCATCGCCTCGTGCAGGATGGCCTGCACCGTCTCAATCTCGCTCTCTTTGACCTCGAGCACGAGCTCATCGTGGACCTGCAGCAGGATGCGGCTCTTGACGCCGGCTTCCCTGAGCTTGCGGTAGGCGGCAATCATCGCGAGCTTGATGACATCGGCGGCCGTGCCCTGTATCGGCGTGTTCATCGCCATGCGCTCGGCGAGCATGCGCTGGTTGAAGTTGCGGCTCTTGATGGCTGGCAGCTCGCGGCGGCGGCCGAACATCGTCGTGACATAGCCCGTCTCATGTGCCTCGGCGACGACCTTGTCCATGAAGGCGCGCACGCCCGGATAGCGCGTAAAGTAGCGGCTGATGTAGTCGCCCGCTTCCTTGCGCGAGATGTGCAGGTTGCGCGCGAGTCCGAAGTCGCTGATGCCGTAGACGATGCCGAAGTTGACGGCCTTCGCGTGGCGGCGCAGCTCGGGCGTGACCTCATCCAGGGGAATGCCGAAGACCTCGGCGGCCGTGCGCGCGTGGATGTCCTGGCCGCGCTTGAACGCATCGATGAAGTTCTCGTCGCCCGACATGTGCGCGAGCAGGCGCAGCTCGATCTGCGAGTAATCGGCCGACAGCAGGTAGTCATACCCCTCACCCGGCTCAAAGAGCGCGCGGATCATGCGTCCTTCCTCTGTACGCACGGGGATGTTCTGGAGGTTCGGGTCGGAGCTTGAAAGGCGGCCCGTCGCCGTGACGGTCTGGTTGAAGCTCGTGTGGATGCGGCCCGTATCTGTGCGGATGAGGCCCGCGATGCCGTCGAGGTACGTCGACTTGAGCTTGCTCCAGAGGCGGTAAGCGAGGATCTGCTCGATGATCGGGTGCTCGAGGCGCAGGCTCTCGAGCACTTCGGCGTTCGTCGAATAGCCTGTCTTCGTCTTCTTGCGCACAGGCAGGCCGAGCTCCTCGAAGAGCACGACACCGAGCTGCTTGGGCGAGTTGAGGTTGAAGTCGTGGCCCGCCATCTCGTAGATGGCGGCTTCGATCTTCTGCAGGCGGCCGGCGACTTCTTCCGTCTTTTCGGCGAGATGCGCGCGGTTGACGTAGACGCCGTTCTGCTCCATCGCGGCGAGGACCTCGACGAGCGGCAGCTCGATCGTATCCATGAGATGCGTGAGCTTCTCCTCCTCGAGCTTCGCGCCGAGCAGCGGGTAGAGGCGGCTGATGGCCTTCGCCTCCCAGACGGCCTGTACCTTCTCGTCGTTAAACGACTCCGGTGCCGCCTCTTGCAGGTACTTCTGCGAGAGCTCCGAGAGAGCGTACTTCGAGCGCTCCGGCTCCAGGAGATAGGCAGCGAGCTCGACATCGAAGAAAGCCTTCTGCCCCCGAAGGCCGGCCTGGTCGTAGCGCTTGAGGCCAAAGACGACGGCCTGCTGGTCCGACTCGAGCAGATGCAAGAGCGCGGGGAAGGCCGCGCTGTCTCTCGCCACAAAGCCTGCCTTCTCGGCGTCCGGCCCCGCTACGACGGCGAGGCCCTCGAGCGAGGCGAACGGCACGAGGCCCGAGAAGATGCCCGAGACGGCGAGATACGGTGCCTTAGCCGCAGTCTTGACAGCCGCTTCATCCCAGAGGTCGTAGGAGAGGTCCTGTGCGGCTGCACCATTTTCTCCCCCATCGAGGTCAAGCGCCAGCTCTGCCGGGCCATAGAGTCGCTCGAAGTTGCGCCAGACGGCGCGCAGCTCGTGGTCGTCGCAGAAGGCCTGCATCTTCTCCATGTCGGGCTGGATGCGGTAGTCCTCCTCGGCAAAAGCGAGGTCCGGCACATGGAGCTCGATCGTCGCGAGCTCCTTCGAGAGGCGCGCCTGGTCGGCGTACGTCTGCAGGTTCTCCTTGAGCTTCTTGCCGGAGACTTCCCCGACATGCGCGAGCACATTCTCGACGGAGCCGTAGGCCAGCAGCAGTTTCGAAGCCGTCTTGGGGCCGACGCCCGGCACGCCTGGGATGTTGTCGGACGTATCGCCCATGAGTCCCTTGAGGTCGATGAGCTTCAGCGGCTCAAAGCCGTACTCCTCCTCGAAGGCCGCCGTGTCGTAATCCTTGATCTCCGAGATGCCCTTCTTGGTCAGGAGGACGCGCAAATTCGGCCGCACGAGCTGCAGGGCGTCGCGGTCACCCGTGATGACGCGCACATCGTAGCCCTTGGCCGCAGCCTGCGTCGCGAGCGTGCCGATGATGTCATCGGCCTCGTAGTTGTCCTTCTCGAGGAACGGGATGCCCATGTTCGCGGCGAACTCGCGCAAAAGCGGGAACTGCGAGAGGAGTTCCTCCGGCGTCTTGTCGCGCGTGCCTTTGTAGTCGGCATAGCGCTCCGTGCGGAAGGTGTGGCGGCTCTTGTCAAAGGCCAGCACCATGAGGTCGGGCTGCTGCTCGGCCATGAGCTTCGTCAGCATGTTCGAGAAGCCGAAGATGGCCCCCGTCGGCTGGCCGTACGAGTCGCTGAGACCCGGCAGTGCGTAAAAGGCACGGAAGATCAGGCTGCTGCCGTCGAGGACGAGGAAGCGCTTCTGCTTGCCATTCTGTTCCTGCTTCACTTGAGTTCCCCCTTCTGTCTATACACGAAAAGACAACGGGACCAGCACTTGCCGGTCCCGGAATCATCCATCATTGCGGTCTTGCGGTGAACCGCTTATTTTGCTTTTGCTTCAGCCTTGACTTCTTTGGCTGCTGCCTTGGCGTCCTTCACGGCTGCCTTAGCATCTTTGACGTCCTTGGCCGTCTCTTTCGTGGCCTCGGCGTAGACTTCTGCATCCGTCTTGGCTGCGCCACTCTTGACAGACTTGCCGTTCTCGACGACCGGCACGACTTCCTGCTTCTTGGCCGTCTTCAGCTCGAACTTGCCTGCGTTGAGGCCGCCGTCGAGGTGATAGAGCGTAGCAGCGTCATCGGCGTTGCAGTAGAGCGTGTCCTTCTTCTTGTAGCCGACAGCCTGGCCGTAGGAGCTCACGAGAACCTTCTCGTCCGGCTTCCAGCCGAGCGATACCTTGGCGGCCTCGGCGAGGTCGACAGCCGGCAGGTACGTGATGTCATCCTGCACGACGGCCTTGCCCTTGAGCTTCTGGCCGTTGACGTAGAGCGGGTAGACCTTCGCGATGTACGTCGGGTTGCCATCCGATGCCTGGATCTTCTGCTCGACATCGGCGTCCGTGACGAAGTCCGCTACGCCATAGCCGGCGAGCCACTTGTTGACATCTGCCGCCGTGACATTCTGCCAGCCGTAGCCATCCGGATAGATGTAGTAGGCAATCTGGTCGTCCGGCGTCTTCTCGACGACGACGCGGTTGTAGGTGATGTCGACCGGCGTGCCGACCTCGACCATGTCGTAGATCTTCTCGACGTCTTCCTCATGCATGCGGATGCAGCCGTTGGAGACGTAGTGGCCGACGGAGTCCGGATGGTTCGTGCCATGGATGCCGTAGTTGCCGCCGATGCCGATCCAGCGGTAGCCGAGCGGATTGTCCGGGCCGCTCGGGATGGACGTTGCAGAGCCCGGATCCGTCCAGGTCGGGTTGACTTCCTTGTCGATGACCTTGTAGTAGCCCGTCGGCGTCGGCGTCGAGACCTTGCCCGGGCCAATCGGATAGAGGGCAACCTTCTGGTTGTCGCGGATGGCTGCGATCGAGCGGGCGGCGAGGTTGATGACGAGTCTATCTGCAAGTTCTACCTTTGCCGGTGCCTCAGCCTTGGCGGCCGTCTCCTTCACGGGAGCTGCTGCCGTCGTCTTGGTCGTCGTCGTGACGAGCGGCTGACCCGGCTGCGTGACGAGCGAGACGACATCGTCATTCGCTTCTGCAGCAAAGACCGTTCCAGCTGCCCCCGTCAGGAGTGCAGCACTGAGCATACCAGCGCAAACTTTTTTCCACATAATCAAAATCTCTTTTCTTTGGGTATTATGCCGATGGGCTCGGCACACCACTACATAGTACCATGTCCGCCGCCTTTTTGCAACGAGCAGGTGCAATTTATCCAATGCATTTTTAAGGCTCAGGCCTCCGCGTGGCTGCGGTTTGCCATGGCCTTGTCGTAGATGGCCTGAAGCTCTTCTTTGCTGAACTCGTAGCGCTCGTTGCAGAAGTGGCAGCAGACTTCGGCGTGGCCGTCTTCGATGAGCGATTCGAGGTCTGTCTTGCCGAGGCTCAGCAGCACTTCGCTGATGCGCTCCTTCGAGCACTGGCAGCGGAAGGCGAGGTCGGTCGTCGTCAGGTAGTCAACGGCAAAGCCCTGCAGGAGTTCCGCGATGATGCCCTTGGCGTCGAGGCCGTGCTCGACCATGTGCGAGACGGAGTTGACCTTGCGGAGGTTGGCCTCGAGCTTGTCGATCATCTCGTCCGTCGCGTCAGGCATCGGCTGGATGATGAAGCCGCCCGCGCCGATGCAGGCCATCTTCTCGCCTGCGTGGCCGATGAGGACGCCGAGGCCGACGCTCGATGGCGTCTGCTCCGAGACGTAGAGGTACTTCGTCAGGTCGTCGGCAATCTCACCGTCCGTCAGCGGCGCGCTGCCCGTGACGGGGTTGCGCAGGCCGGTGAAGCGCGTGACGGTGACCGTGCCGTCCGTGCCGACACCGCCGCCGACATCGATCTTGCCCTTGGCATTCTGCGGCAGGTCGACGTAGGGATTGGTGACGTAGCCGCGCACGAAGCCCTCCGGCGTCGCGTCGGCCGTGACCTTTCCGAGCGGGCCGTGGCCGTCGAACGTGATGGTCAGCGCCTCGCGGTTCTTGAGGTTGGCGGCGAGCAGCAGCGCGCCCGTCATCGTGCGGCCGAGTGCGGCAGCAGCGACGGCGTGGCAGCCGTGGCGGCGGATGGCCTCATTGACGAGGTCCGTGGTGACAGCGGCGTAGACGCGCACGCCGTCCGCCACCGCTTTGACAAGATGGTCCTTCATATGGGTGTGGATCTCCTTTCTATAATCTGGGGATGGGAGTCAGAGGGCGAGCTCGTGGAGCACGTCGCCCGTATCGATGTCGAAGATGCGGATCTTGCCGTCTTCGAGCACGGCGACCGTGTTGCGTCCGTCCGCGCGCTTGGAGAGCGCCGCCGAGCCCGGGTTGAGGAAGACGGTCGCGCCGCGCTTCTCGAGGATGGTCTGGTGGATGTGGCCGCTGATGAAGAGGTCGGCCTTGAGGTGCTTGGCCATCGCGTCCTTCTCCGCATCGCTCATGACGGCGTCGCCGTGCGTGACGACGATGCGCAGGCCCTCCCAGACGACGTAGGCGTACGGCGCCTCGATGGGCATTTCGAGGCAGCTCGCATCGACGGATGAGTCGCAGTTGCCCTTGGCGATGACGACGGGGACGGGGCAGCTGTTGATGCGCGTGACAAGGCCGGCCGGATTGTAGTCGGCCTTCATCGGATTGCGCGGGCCGTGATAGAGCACGTCGCCCGCGTGCACGATGAGGTCAGCACCCTTGAAGAAGCGCTCGCAGGCATGGGCCCAGGCCATCTCGTGGCCGTGTGTATCGCTGATGATCCCGATTTTCATAAGGATTCCCCTTTCTTGTTCTCTTTCGTATCTTGGTATGCTGGTACAGCAAGACCGCTGGCCCGGCTGCCCTATGGCAAGCTTGGTCAACGGTCTCCGTATCGTTTTCTTTTTCGGGCAGCCGGTCAGCCGAGTTTCTTGAGCAGGTTGGCCATCTCCATGGCGGACATGGCACCGTCGGCGCCCTTGTTGCCTGCCTTCGTGCCGGCGCGCTCGATGGCCTGCTCGATGTTCTCCGTCGTCACAACCGAGAAGATCGTCGGCACGCCCGTCTGCATGCCGACCTGGGCGATGCCCTTCGAGGCCTCGTTGCAGACGTAGTCGTAATGCGTCGTCGAACCGCGGATGACGGCGCCAAGGCAGATGACGGCGTCGTACTTGCCCGACTCAGCCATCTTCTTGGCGACGATCGGCAGCTCAAAGGCACCCGGCACCCAGGCGACGTCGATGTCCGCGTCGTTCGTCTCGTGGCGGTGCAGCGTGTCGAGCGCGCCGCCTAAGAGCTTGCTCGTGATGAATTCATTGAAGCGGGCGACGACGATGCCGAACTTCAGGCCCTTGCCCGATACAAAACCTTCGTATACATTTGCCATGTGTGTTTCCTCCTTACTCTATCGCAAGCCTCACTTCAGCGTGTCGTCGCTGAAGAGATGGCCCATCTTGACTTTCTTGACCGTCAGGTAGCGCTTGTCGAACTTGTTGGCGTGGACCTGGAGCGGCACGCGGCCCGTGATCTCGAGGCCGTAGCCCTCGAGGCCGGCGCGCTTGGCCGGGTTGTTGGTCATCAGGCGGATGCTCGTGAGGCCGAGGTCCGCGAGGATCTGGGCGCCGATGCCGTAGTCGCGCAGGTCCGGCGCAAAGCCGAGCTCGACATTGGCCTCGACCGTGTCGCGCCCCTTGTCCTGCAGCGCGTAGGCGCGCATCTTGTTGGCGAGGCCGATGCCGCGGCCTTCCTGGCGCATGTAGAGCACGACGCCCTCGCCCTCTGCCTCGATTTTCTTGAGTGCGAGCGCGAGCTGCTCGCCGCAGTCGCAGCGCATGGAGCCGAGCGCATCGCCCGTGAGACACTCCGAATGGACGCGCACGAGCACATCTTTCTTGCCGCGCACATCGCCCTTGACGATGGCGATGTCGCACTTGTTGTTGAGCTCGTTCTCATAGGCGTGGATGCGGAAGTGGCCGTACTTGCTCGGGAAGTCGACATCGGCGACCTCGTGCACGAAGTTCTCCGTGCGCTTGCGGTACTCGATAAGCGACTGCACCGTGATGATGTGGAGGCCGTGCTTCTTGGCGAATTCCTTGAGGCGCGGCGTGCGCATCATGTGGCCGTCGTCGTCCATGATCTCGCAGCAGAGGCCGGCCGGATAAAAGCCCGCGAGGCGCGCGAGGTCTGTCGTCGTCTCCGTGTGGCCGGCGCGGCGCAGCACGCCGCCCTCGACGGAGCGCAGCGGGAAGACATGGCCCGGGCGGCGGAAGGAAGCCGGCTTTGCCTTCGGGTCGAGCAGCTTCTTGATCGTGTGGCAGCGCTCGAAGGCCGAGATGCCCGTCTCCGTGTCGTAGGCGTCGATGGAGACGGTGAAGGCCGTCTCGTGGTTGTCCGTGTTGTTGGCGACCATCTGGCCGATGTTGAGCTCGTCGAGGCGCTTGCCGTCGATCGGCGTGCAGATGAGGCCCTTGGCGTACGTCGCCATGAAGTTGATATCCTCCGGCGTGACCGTCTCGGCGGCGACGATCAGGTCGCCCTCATTCTCGCGGTCCTCATCGTCGACGACGACGATCATCTTGCCGTTCTTGATATCCTCGATGGCCTGTTCCACCGTTGCAAAATCCGACATGTAGTTCACTCCAATTCTTTTATGGTAGATCTATTGATTCTCTGATTTGGATGGCTCCCTGCTCAGAAGCCATTCTCGAGCAGGAAGGCGCGCGTGAGCGCCTTCTTCGCGGGCTCAGCCCTGCCGCCCGGCTCTTTACAGGCCCCCTGCATCATCTTCTCGACGTACTTGCCGATGACATCCGTCTCGATGTTGAGGAGGCTGCCCGCCTTCTTGCCGCGGAGGTTCGTCACTTCACGCGTGTGCGGGATCAGCGAGACGGTGAAGTCCGCCTCTGTGACAGCAGCGACGGTCAGGCTGATGCCGTCGAGCGCGACGGAGCCCTTCTCGACGATGCCGCGCAGGATGGCGGGCTCTGCCGCGACCTTGAGGAGCAGCGCATTACCCTCCTTCTCCAGGGATTCAATGCGGCCCGTGCCGTCGATGTGGCCGGAGACGATGTGGCCACCGAGGCGCGAGGCGAGCGAGAGCGCCCGCTCGAGGTTGACCGGGCTGCTCTTCTTGAGCTCCGCGAGCGACATGCGCCGCACCGTCTCAGGCATGACGTCGGCCGTGAAGTGATGGCGGTCAAACGACGTCACCGTCAGGCAGATGCCATTGACGGCGATGCTGTCGCCGACATGCGCATCCCCCAGGACGTGCTCCGCCGCGATGGCGATAGAGCCGCCGCCGATGCGCTGCACCGTGCCGACTTCTTCTATAATACCAGTAAACATGACTCTTCCTCTCTGCCGCAATCAGCGCTTCGTGTAGGCCGTCAGCAGGATGTCGCCTGCAAGCTCCTCGACATGGACATCCGTCAGTGCGACACATTCCCTGAGCGAGGCGAAGCCCTCGCCCTCGACGGGCGTCAGGGCCTCGCGGCCGCCGACGAGCTTCGGCGCGATGAAGGCATAGACCTTGTCGACGAGGCCGGCCTCCAAGAGCGAGAAGTTGACGCTGCCGCCGCCTTCGACGAAGACGGAACAGATCTCGCGCTCACCGAGCTTCTGCAGGAGTGCCTTGAGGTCGACATGCGCACCGCTGCCCGCCCGGATGATCTCGACGCCTGCCGCCTCGAGCGCCTTGACTCGCGCCTCCGGGGCCTGCTGCGTCACGGCCACGATGGTCTTTGCCTGACCATCCCGCACGACCTTTGCCGATAGCGGCGTGCGCGCCTGGCTGTCGACGATGATGCGCACGGAGTTCTTGCCCGTGCCGTCCGGCAGGCGCGTCGTCAGGCTCGGGTCGTCGTGCAAGACTGTGCCGATGCCGACGAGGATGCTGTCGTAGATGTCGCGGTACTCGTGGACGCGACGGCGCGAAGCCTCGTTCGTGATCCACTGCGACGCGCCCGTGCGCGTCGCGATCTTGCCGTCGAGCGTCATCGCCGTCTTGAGCGCGACGAACGGCATCTTCTCGGGCACCCACTTGAGGAAGGCCTCATTGAGCCTTCGCGCCTCTTCCTCAAGGACGCCGCAGACGACCTCGACGCCGGCATCCTCGAGTATCTTGATGCCGCGGCCCGAGACGAGCGGGTTCGGGTCCTTCATCGCGATGACGCAGCGCTTCACGCCAGCCTCGGCCACCGCCTTGGCACACGGGCCCGTGCGGCCGTAGTGCGAACACGGCTCGAGCGTCACGTAGAGCGTCGCGCCCTTCGCGAGCTCCCCTGCCATGCGCAGAGCGTGGACTTCCGCATGCGACGTGCCGGCCTTGCGGTGCCAGCCTGCGGCGACGATGCGCCCGCCGCGCACGATGACGGCGCCGACCATCGGGTTTGGCGACGTCCGCCCCTCCGCATTGCGCGCGAGCTCCAGCGCCTCACGCATGAAATCTTCATCCTGCATCTTCCATCACCTCAAACTATGAATCCTGTTCTCTTTGATGAATCTGCTCATGAGACACGAGAAAAAAGCCGCCGGAAGATTCTCTTCCGACGGCTCGCTTACATGCAAAACACACGTACATGCCTTTTCTCATCCCGACTATACGGTCGGCTCCGGAATCTCACCGGATCATGCCCCGAAACATCAGGGCTCGCGGGCTCTACCGCCGGTGGGGAAATGCTCCCCGCCTCAAAGACAAATCTCTGATTCTTATGATAGCACAGTTCCCCGCTCCTGTCTACTGGTCAGAACATGAGTATCAGGATGCGGGGAACAATTCATATCAATCGGTCAGGCGCTCTTGTGCGGGAGGGCACGGCCCCCCGTGCAGTGGCCGCTGCAGGCCGCGCAGTTGCCCCCGCAGCAGTCCTCCCGCCCCATGCGGAAATTCCGGTAGACGTGGCGCAGTGCGTAGTAGAGTCCGACTGCGACGATTGCGCCGACGATAAAGGTTGCCATAATGATCCCTCCGTTTCAAGATTTCAAGATACCACATCCACCTGGCAGATGCAAGCCCTGCCAGGCTGTCAGCATCTCAATCTTTCAGTCTTTCAGATGGATGCTGATGCAGTCCACGGCTCAGGCAAAGCCGAGCATGGCGCCGATCTGGTAGACGAGCAGCGAGACGAGCCAGGCGATCGCGAACATGTAGAACGCGGAGAACGCGACCCACTTCCAGCCGCCGGCCTCTTTCTTGATCGTGCCGAGCGCCGTGACGCACGGCGTGTAGAGCTGCGAGAAGACCATGAACGAGAAGGCCGAGAGGCTCGTGAAGGCCGTGGCCATGCCCGTCTGCATCATCGTGGACGCCGTATCAGCAGCATCCTCTGCCTCCGTCGAGACATCGCCGGCACCGTAGAGGATGCCGATCGTCGCGACGACCGTCTCCTTCGCCATGATGCCCGAGAGAACGGCTGCACCAGCCTCCCAGGTGTCGAAGCCCTGGAATACGAAGAGGTGCGACATCCAGCCGCCGATTGTCGCGAGGATGGAATCCTCGATCTCAGCCGGACCGCTGAAGTTGTAGTTCGTCATGACCCAGAGCAGGACGGATGCGGCAAAGATGATGGTACCGGCCTTGATGAGGTACCCCTTGCCCTTGTCCCAAGTCTCGAGGAGGACCGTCTTCATGTCCGGCATGCGGTACGGCGGCAGTTCTAAGAGGAAGGTTGAGCCCTTCGACTTGAAGACGGTCGAGCCGAGGCCTTTAGCGACGACGATGGCCATGACCATGCCGATGACGTACATCGCGAAGACGACGTTGGCGGCATTGTCGGGGAAGAACATCGCGGCGAAGAGCGCCATGATCGGCAGCTTCGCGCCGCACGTGAGGAACGGCGTGACGAGGATGGAGACCATGCGGTCCTTCTCCGAGTCGAGTGCGCGCGCCCCCATGATGGCCGGCACGCCGCAGCCGAAGCCCATCATCAGCGGCATGACGCCCTTGCCCGTCAGGCCGCAGCGGCGCATGATCGGGTCCATGATGAAGGCGATGCGGGCCATGTAGCCCGTGCCGTCGAGGAAGGACAGGCAGAAGAACAGCACGAAGATCAGCGGCACGAACGTCAGCACCGCGCCGACGCCCGAGATGATGCCGTCACAGACGAGCGAGACCATCCAGTCCGCCACGCCGGCATCCGTCAGGAAGTCCTCCATGAATCCGACGAACTGCGTGTTGATTGCATCATCGAGGAAGTCCGCGATCGGCTGGCCGATCCAGGTGAACGTGATCTGGAAGACGGCGTAGAGGATCAGGAGGAAGATCGGCAGCGCGAGCACGCCGTTGGCGAGGAAGTGGTCGATCTTCTCGGACATCGACTGGCCAACATTGCCCGTGTCGACGGCCTGCGCCATGATCTTGTCGATCAACGCATAGCGCGCCTCGATGATGGCCTCTTCCTTCTCGCTCTCCGACCGGCTGCTCGCCTGGATGGCCTGGACTTTGTCGATGTGCTCCTGCACCTGCGGGCTCACATGGTACTTGGACATGACCGTGCTCGTGAAGACGTCGAGCAGTTTCTTCGTGCTCTTGCTGCTGCGGCCGACCGTCTCGACGACCGGCATGCCGATGGCTTCTTCGAGCTTCTTCGTATCGATCTTGATGCCGCGGCGCTTGGCGTCGTCCTGCATGTTGAGGTCGATGAGGAGCGGGATGCCCTGCTCTAAAAGCTGGACCGTCAAAAAGAGGTTGCGCTCGATGTTCGAGCTGTCGACGACGTCCATGACGAGGTCGAGCTTGTTGTTCATGAGGTAGTCGATGACGATCTTCTCCTCCGGGCTGCGCGCGTTGACGCTGTACGTGCCCGGCAGGTCGACGATCGAGATGGCGCGGTCCTTGTAGCGCGTGTAGCCGACTTTCTTGTCGACCGTGACGCCCGGCCAGTTGCCGATTTTCTGGCGCGCGCCCGTGAGTTCATTGAAGATAGTGGATTTACCGGTATTCGGATTGCCGGTCAATGCTACTGCTAATGTTGACATAGATGAAAATACGTCTCCTTTCGCTGCTTCTGCCCGCCCACTCGCATAGATGAGCATCTGCCTTGCTGCTTTGTACCGTTCCCGTGGTCAGCTGACCTGCTGGACCTCGATCCTCTCGGCATCTGCCTTGCGCAGAGCGAGGTTGTACGAACGCACGCCGATGGCAATCGGGTCGCCGAGCGGTGCGGAGCGCAGGACTGTGACCTTCGTGCCGGGGATCAACCCCATCGTCATCATGCGCTGCTTCAGGTCCGATTCGTGGATCTTGACGATCTTCAGCACCATGCCGGTCTTACCGTCTTTGAGTGTCAAATCAAACGCCTCCCAAAGGTATCTTGATAATGAGATTATTTCTTACATGGATTATGATAACGTATCTCAATGCCGTATGTCAAGGCGGATGGCCGCATTTTGAAAAAAATTTTCACTAGCAATTGTAAAAAATACCCCGACCATTGCCTATGGTCGGGGTGACAAGTAGCAGATCGCCGGGATGCATCCATCGGACAGTCCGACTATCCGTTTATCGTCTTGTATTTTCATCGCCTGGTCAGGGCGGCTGGCAGATACACGGTCCTGCCCTCTCGGTCCGTGAAGGCGTCGACCTCGACGCCGAAGACATCGGCGAGCAGATTGGCGGAGATGACGTCCTCGGGCCTGCCCTGCCGGGCGATGCGGCGGCCCTGCAGCACGGCGACAGCGTCGGCGTACTGCAGGGCGTGGTTGATGTCGTGCAGGACCATGACGATAGTCACGCCGTACTGGCGGTTGACCGCGGTGATAATCTGCATGACCTCGAGCTGATGGGCCATGTCGAGGTACGTCGTCGGCTCGTCGAGCAGCAGGACCTCGGGCTGCTGCGCGAGCGCCATGGCCAGGAAGGCGCGCTGGCGCTCGCCGCCCGAAAGCGACTGTACCTGGCGGTCCTGCAGGGCCTCGACATGCGTGACCTGCATGGCCCAATCGACGGCCTCACGGTCTTTTACGGGGTCTTCCGCGCGCAGGTGCGAGCGGTAAGGAAAGCGGCCGTAGCCGACGAGTCGGCGCACCGTCGTGTCGGCTGGAGCCTCGACGCCCTGCGGCAGCACGGCGAGCCGGCGCGCGAGCGCCTGACGGCCGATGCGGCGTATATCGCATCCCTCGAGCTGCACCGCGCCGCCGCTCGGCCGCGCAAGCCCTGCCAGCAGGCGCAAGAGCGTCGACTTGCCCGCCCCGTTCGGCCCGATGATGGCCAGCCGCTGGCCGCGCGCGACATCGAGCGCGACATCCTCGAGGATGGGCACGCGGCCGGCCGCATACGATAGATGCTCTGCCGATAATATCGTCATAATTGCCTCCTAAGCAGGAACAGGAAGAACGGCGCGCCAAGCGCGGCCATGATGATGCCGACGGGCAGCTCGACGGGCGCGAAGGCCACGCGCGCGAACGTGTCGCTGTAGAGCAGGACGGCCGCGCCCAAAAGTGCCGAGGCAGGCAAGAGGATGCGGTGGTCCGAGCCGACGACGAGCCTTGCCATGTGCGGCACGATGAGGCCGACAAAGCCGAGCAGTCCAACGACGGAGACGGCACTTGCCGCGAGGATGGCCGCGACGGCCGTCAGCAGGAGGCGCGTGAGCTCGACGCGCATGCCGAGGCTCTTGGCCATCGCATCGCCGAGCTGCAGCACATTGAGGTGGCGCGCGGCGAGCACGGCGAGCGCGAAGCCCACGAGCGTGTAAGGCCAGAGCATCGCCACATGCGGCCAGCTACGCGCCGAGAGGCCGCCGACCATCCACATGAGCGCGTTGTGCACGCGGTCGCTGTAGAGGATCATCAAAGCCGAGATGCCCGCTCCGAGGAAGGCGGAGACAGCCACGCCAGCAAGGATGATGCGGATGGGCTGAATGCCGTTCTTCCAGGCGAGCAGGTAGATGAGCACGGCCGCCCCCATTGCGCCGACAAAGGCCGCCGGCGTGATGAGCGCGCTGTGCTCGGGGAAGAGCAGCAGGACGAGGATGCCCATGAGCCCCGCGCCCGACGAGATGCCGATGATGTGCGGGTCGGCCAGCGGGTTCTTCATGATGGCCTGCAGGATGGCGCCCGAGAGCGCGAGGTCGATGCCGACGAGCGCTGCCACGAGCGTGCGCGGCAGCCGGATATTCCAGAGGATCTGCGCGTGTGTGCTGCCATCAGCGCCCATGAGGATGGCGACGGCCTCCTGCGGCGCGATGGCGACGGAGCCCATCATCAGGCTGACGAGAACGCCTGAGGCAGCCAGCACGAGGAAGATCAGGAAGACGGCCGCGAGCCGCCCACTCGATGCGCCCCGCATCATTCAAACGCCTCCGGGTAGAGGCACTTCGCCATTGACGCCACGGCCTCCGGGTAATGGATGCCCGGGCTCAGCAGGAAGAGGTCCTGCGGCAGGTAGTAGACACGGCCCTCGCGGACGGCGGCGATCGTCTGCCAGGCAGGACTGTCCTGCATGAGGCTGTCCATGCCAGCTTTCGCCTCCGCCACGTCGCCCATGCTCGTGATGAAGATGGCCTCCGGGTCCTGCAGGACGAGCGTCTCGAGGCTGTAGGGCGCGGCGTCGGGGTTCTTCTCGAGCGGCGCCGTGCCCGAGGCGACGTTCTGCCAGCCGAGCAGATTTGCCGTACAGCCTGCGATGCTGCCGTCGAGCTGCACCGTCAGGCCCTGGTTCGTGCTGTGGATGATGGAGACGCGGCGCGCCTCCTGCGGGATCTTCGCGCGCACGTCCGCGATTCTCTCATCCATCGAGGCGATCAGCGATTCGCCCTTCTCGCGCTCACCCGTGACCATAGCGAGTGCGCGGACCTCCGCCTTGACATCGTCATAGCTCTTCATGTCGAGCACGAGCGTCTTGATGCCGTTCTGCTCCAGGGGCGAGACGAGCTTCTCGTTCATGCCCTTGTTGAGGATGACGAGGTCCGGCTCGCAGGCGAGGACCTTCTCGAGGTCGATCTGGTAGACCTTGCCGACGCTCGCCTTATCCTTGGCATATGCCGGCATCTTCGTCTTCGAGTCGGGCCGGCCGACGACATCGCCGCCGACTTCGTGCAGCGGCTCGAGGAAGGACGCCGAGGTCACGACGATGCGCGACGGCTTCTTCGCGAGCTCGACATCACGGCCCAGCGCATCGTGGATCGTGGCAAACGGCGCGTCACTTGAAGAGGCTGCCTGCTGTGTGCTGCCGCAGCCTGAAAGCGCGAGCGAGCCGAGCAGGAAAAGGCCCAGCAAGGCGCCCAAAAGCAATCGTCTCATCGCGCACCGCTCCCCTTCTTCTCCGCGTCCACTTCTGCCCGGCGTGTCAAGATGGTCGAGAGATAATTGAGCTTCTTCCCTCGCTGCGCCTCGAGGTCATCGATGACGCACTCGCCGTCGAGGCCCGCGCGGCTCACGAGCACCGCATGGCGCAGCAGATTGTGTTCCTTGAGCTGGTCCACGATGGCTGGGAAGTTCTTGTAGACCTTCATCAGGACGACGTTGTCGGAGGCCCGCATGGCCTGCTGGATCTTTTCTGGCGGGGCTGTCGCGGGGATGATCGTCAGGATGTCATCGCCCTCGACAATCGGTCGGCCGCTCTTGCTCGCGATGGCAGCAAAGGCCGGCACGCCGGGAATCGTCTCAATCGCGATGTCCTCGTGCTGCAGCAGCCGGTAGATGTAGATGTAGGTGCTGAAGAACATCGGATCGCCGAGCGTCAGGAAGGCGACGTTCCTGCCCTGCCTGAGGAGCGCGAGGATCTCCTCCTTGTTCTCCTGCCAGGCCGATGTGTCCGCCGCGAAGTCGCGGACCATCGGGAAGACCTGATAGACGATCTCTACATCCGGCTTGAGGTACGGCCGCGCGATTGACAGCGCGACGCTGCCGTCCTTCTTCTCTGTCTTCGGCGCAATCAGCACATCCGCCTGCCGTATGGCGTGGATGGCCTTGACGGTCAGGAGCTCCGGATCACCGGGCCCGACCCCGATACCAAAAAAAATCCCATTCTTCATCGCAAATATCCTCCTAACATGATAACCAATCCTTTCTAAAATAACTACAAAAGCAAATATCTTCTTATTTTCATGGTAACGTCTCAGAGAATCACTGTCAACTGGCGTTTCACAGCGACGCAGTGAGACTGGTTCAAAAAAAGGCAGCCCCATCCAGGTGATCTGGACAGGAGCCGCCTTGGACTCGTTATTCTCGATAAGCAGAGGCATCCTGCTGGCACTCTGTGCGCAGCGCCCTTCGCGCCTTCTCGATGTAGATCTGGCGGAAGAGCGGCGATTCGCCGAGCCCTTCGAAGATCGGAGTGACCGAGAAGCCCGCCTTTTCAAGGCGCGCCTTCCAGGAAGCTTCCCCCTCACCTGCCATATCGCGCGCTACGTGCATGCCGCTCGTCAGTAAGAGCGGTGCGAGCAGGACTTCGCGCACCTGTCTCTTCTGCAGGCGCTCGAGCACCATCTTGAAGTCAGGCGTGTCCGTCGACTCGAGCACGCCGACGTGGATGGGCAATTGCTGCGCGTCGATCTCAGCCTGCAACCGCTCGTAGACGGGATTGTGGCGATGCGGGGAGCCGTGTCCGAGGAGCACGAGCTCCGCATCGCGCGGCACGAAGATACTGCGGCAGAGCGCGATGAGGTTCCGCGTATAATCCGCTTCTTCGAAGAAGGCCGGCTCGCCGACGGTGAGCTTCTCGTAGCGCGAGGTGTAAGCCGGCACGACATCGAGCACCTTCTTCTCGTACTCCTCGCCCGGCGTCATGTACGTCGGCTGCACGAGCACATGCGTGACATCCTCTTCAGAGAGGCGCAGCAGGGCCTCCTCGAGGGAATCGACGTGGAGGCCGCGCTTCTCGAGTGACGTGCGGATGAACGTCGAGGTGAAGGCCTGCACGATGACAGCTTCGGGGAACTCCGCACGGAAATCCGCCTCGAGCGCGTCGAGGCAGCGCTCGCGCGAATCATCACCCATCGCGCCGAAGCTCGCGATCACGATTGCCTGCCGCATCAGCCCTGTTCCTTCTTGACGACGTCGGCGATGGCATGGCAGATGCGGTCGAGCTGCTCCTGGTCAGGGCCTTCTGCCATGACGCGGATCAGCGGTTCCGTGCCGGACGGGCGCACGAGGATGCGGCCGTTATCGCCGAGCTCCTCGTCGCCTGCGGCGATGGCCTTCTTGATGGCCTCATTCGTCTCCCAGCCCTCTTTCGTCGCAACCTTGACGTTGACGAGCAGCTGCGGGTACGTCGTCATCAGCGCCGTGAGGTCGGATGCCTTGCGGCCGCTGTGCTTGAGCGAAGAGAGCACCTGCAGGGCCGTGATGAGGCCGTCGCCCGTCGTGCTGAAGTCAGTGAAGATGATGTGCCCGGACTGCTCGCCGCCGATCTTGTAGCCGTTCTTGAGCATGTTCTCGAGGACGTAGCGGTCGCCGACCTTCGTGATCTCGGCACGGCCGCCGGCCTTCTTGATGGCCTGATGGAAGCCGATATTGGCCATGACTGTCGTGACGACCGTGTTGTAGGGCAGCTTGCCATCCTTCATCATGTCCATCGCGCACATGACGAGGATGTGGTCGCCGTCGATGATCTGGCCTTTCTCGTCGACGCAGAGGCAGCGGTCCGCATCGCCGTCGTGCGCGATGCCGAAGTCCGCGCCGTTCTCGAGGACGGCCTTCTGAAGGGACTCGAGGTGCGTCGAGCCGCAACCGTCGTTGATGTTCGTGCCGTTCGGCAGCGCGTGAATGACCTTGACCGTGGCGCCGAGGTGGCGCAGGATCTTCGGCATCGCCTCATAGGCGGCGCCATTCGCGCAGTCGAGCACGACCTTGACGCCCTCGAAGCGCTCCTTGCACGTCGAGATCACGAACTCCATGTACTGATTCAGGAGGTCCGTGCGGTACTCGATGTGGCCGATGTGCTCCGCCGTCGGGCGCGGGTAGTTGTCGTCCGTCTCGAGCTGATGCACGATGGCCTCGAGCTCATCCTCGACGGAATCCGGCAGCTTGTAGCCGTCGCCGCCGAAGAACTTGATGCCGTTGTCGTGGAACGGATTGTGCGAGGCCGAGATGACGATGCCGGCCTTAGCCTTGTGCTTGCGCGCGAGGTACGCGATGGCCGGCGTCGGGATGATGCCGGCGAGCATCGCGCGGCCGCCCGCCGAGCAGATGCCGGCCGTCAGCGCCGACTCGAACATCTCGCCCGAGATGCGCGTATCGCGGCCGATGATGATGAGCGGCTGCTCTTCCGACTCTTTGCCGAAGTAGATCGTAGCGGCGCGGCCGAGACGGTATGCCATCTCCGGCAGTAGCGTGACGTTTGCCTCTCCACGGACACCGTCCGTACCGAATAATCTTGCCATATTTCTTTCCCCCTGATACTCAGATGCGTTTTCGCGTCTTAAAGGTTTGATATCCTTATTAGTATTGCACATTTTGGTGCAGGAATGCAAGTGCCGCTTTCATGCCATCGACGGCGGCACTCATGATGCCGCCCGCATAGCCCGCACCCTCGCCCATCGGATAGAGTCCCGGCGTCGCCTCGGCGACAAACGTTTCGCGGTCGCGGCGGATGCGGCACGGCGCCGACGAGCGCGTCTCAACGCCCGTCATGACGGCACCGGCGTCGGCAAAGCCCGGGATCTTGCGGTCAAAGTACGGCAGGGCGCCTGTAAGCGTCTTCGTGATGAAGTCCGGCAGGCAGCGGTGCAGGTCGGCTGCCCTGACCCCCGGCGCGTACGTCGGCTTCGTCAAGAAGTCCGTCGAGCCGCTCCTGCCCGCGAGGAAGTCGCCGACAGTCTGCACCGGCGCGAAGTAATCCCGGCCGCCAAGCGCAAAGGCCAGCCCCTCGAGCTCCTGCTGCAGGGCCATGCCCGAAAGGACTTCCTGCCCGAAGTCCGCAGGCGCGACCTGCACCAAGAGCGCGCTGTTGGCGATGCCCGAGTCGCGGCGGTAGTTGCTCATGCCGTTCGTGACGACGCGCTCCTTCTCCGACGCCGCGGCCACGACATAGCCGCCCGGACACATGCAAAAGGAGTAGGCACCGCGGCCCGTCGCGGGGTCCTTGTAGGTCAGCGCGTAGTCGGCGACGGGCAGCAGCGGATGGCCCGCGTCCTCGCCGTACTGCGCGCGGTCGATGAACTCCTGCGGGTGCTCGATGCGCACGCCCATCGCGAAGGGCTTGGCCTCCATCGCGACGCCGCGGCTGAGGAGCATGCGGTAGGTGTCACGCGCCGAGTGGCCGATGCCGAAGAATACGACATCGGCGTCGATGCGCTCCTCGTCGTTGACGATGACGGCCTCGACGCCCTCTTCGCCGAGCTCGATGTCCGTGACCTGCGCGCCGAAGCGCACCGTGCCGCCAAGCCGGATGATCTCCTTGCGGATGTTGCGCACGACCTCGCGCAGGATGTCCGTGCCGATGTGCGGCTTGTGCAGATAGCGGATCTCCTCGGGCGCGCCCGCCGCGACAAACGCCTCGATGACGTCCTTCATGTGCACATCGTTGATGCGCGTCGTGAGCTTGCCGTCCGAGAACGTGCCGGCACCGCCCTCGCCGAACTGCACGTTCGACTGCGGGTTGAGGGCGCCGCCCCGCCAGAAGCGCTCGATGTCCTCGTGGCGCGTGTCGACGTCGTTGCCGCGCTCGAGCACGAGCGGCTCGCAGCCGTGGCGCGCGAGCGTCAGCGCAGCGAACATGCCCGCCGGGCCGAAGCCGACGACGACGGGCCGCCTCTCGAGGTGCGGCGCAGGAATGGGCGCCGGTGCCTGCGGCACAGGGGCCTCTTCGACATTGCGGTCGCGGCGCAGCTTCTGCAGCACCTTCTTCTCGACCTTCCCCTCGAGCTTGGCGTCGAGGATGTAGACGAATTGGATGGGCGCACCGTGGTAGCGGCGCGCGTCGACAGCCTTACGCACAATTACCACCCCAGCGATCTGCTGAGGTGGTAACATGAGACGCTTGGCTGCAAGATCTTCGAGGCTGGCCCGTTCTGTGAACGGCACAGCCAGATTGCGGATACGGATCATTGCAGTCCTCCTATCGGTTTATGGTATCGGGTAGTCTTGCGGATTCATTTCTCACGGGCTGGCCGTACCGGACGCCGCCTTCTTCTTGGCCTTGATCTCGATGTGAACCGTCACGCTGTTGTTCGTCACGGTGACACCGTCGGGCGGCGCGAGCTGGACATTCTCATCCGTCGTCTTCGTCAGGCCGTCGAGCGAGATCTTCTGCGTCTCGATGCTCGTGAGCTTCGACAAGATGTTCTCCGGGCCGGCGACCTCGATCTTCACGGGGTCGGTCTTGACGGAGCTGACCTCATAGCCACTGGCAAGGCCGTCGCCGAGGACCGGCTTGACGGTGACGATCTTCTTCATGAGGCCGCGCGCGAGCTGCACGCTGACCTCAGCCGAGGCTGGCTTGACGGTGACGCCCGCGACTTCGCGACCGTCCGCATTGATGGCCGTCAGCGGCACCTTGAGGCTGAAGTCATCGCCATTGCCCGCGAGGCCGACGTAGCCAATGACGCGTGTGACTTCCTTGATGTCCGAGGCAGCGCCCTCAATCGTGACCGTCTCCACGGACGGCTCGATGTGCGCCACCGTCGTGCCCGGCGCCGTCGAGCCCGTCACGATGAACTCAGCCTTCATCGTCTTCTGCACGATGCGGTCGAGCGTGAAGGTCACCATATCCGGCTTGGCCTCGACGAGCTCAAAGCCCTGCGGCAGGACAGTCTGCACCTTGACGGCATGCTTGCCCTCCTCCACCTTCGAGAGGTCGACGTATGCCTTGAAGTCGCTCTCGCTCGCCGAGACGAAGAGCAAGCGCGGCCCGCGCACGCGGAGCTTGACGCTTGCGGCGTCCTTCGTGATCTTGTAGCCCTCCGGCGCATTGACGACGTCGAGTTGCACGGTGTAGGTGCTCTCGATGGACGGGTTCTGGTCGTTCATGACATAGCCCCAGAGGATGACCGCGATGACGAGCGCCAGGATCTTGGCCGGCAGATTGTGCTGCACGATATTGCGCATTCTTGAGATCATTTCTTCTTCCTCCAATTCCTGATGAGGTCCTTGAGACCCTTCTGCGGGGAAGTGAATGCCGGCCGCAGGATATTCTTGAGCTTCTCCGTGTCGAGATGGCGGACCATGCGCCCGTTCTCCGCGACCGAGATTGTGCCCGTCTCCTCACTGACGACGACGACGAGCGCATCGCACTGTTCCGAGAGGCCGATGGCCGCGCGGTGGCGCGTGCCGAGCTCCGTCGAGAGCGAGCGGTTCTCCGTCAAGGGCAGGAGGCAACCGGCCGCAATGAGGCGCTTGCCGCGCACGATGGCTGCGCCGTCGTGCAGCGGCGTGTTCGGGATGAAGACATTGAGCAGGAAGTCCGCGGTGATGAGGCCGTCAATCTGGATGCCCGTCGCGCTGATGTCGTTGAGGCCCATGTTGCGCTCGATGACGATGAGCGCACCCGTCTTGTTGGCCGACATGACCTTGACGGCCTTGGCGAGCTCGCGCACGACAGACTGCGCTTCCTCGTCGTCTAAAAGCACCGACGGGCCGAGGAACTTGCCCTGGCCGAGGTGTTCGAGCGCGCGCCGCAGCTCCGGCTGGAAGACAATCGGCAGGGCGACGAAGAGCAGCGTCACCGCTTTCTGCAAGAGCCAGGAGATGACGTGCAGTTCCAGCCAGCTGCAGACCATCGTCACGCCCAAGAGCACGAGGATGCCCTTGACGAGCGTAATGGCGCGCGTGTCCTGCAGCATGACGTAGACCTTGTAGAGGATGACGGCCACGATCAGGATGTCGAGGATGTCCATCGGGCCGATTGTCGAGATGATACCATGGAATTGTAGTGGATATGGCAGCTCAAATGGCATAAGCAAAACTCCTAAATGTATGTGGATCAAGATGAATCCGATATTTATCGTATTATATATAAAGCTATTCTCGCCATGATACAGGAAATCCTTGTGACTGTCAAAAAATTTTACTCCTAAGTCCTGAAGGCTTCCTGAATCCCTCCTGTATACGCCGCTGCCAAGGGAAAGCAAAAAGCCCGGCTGCCAAAGGGCAGCCGAGCCGTGAACAGGATATTCCTGTTTTGCTTACTTGATCTCGCGGATCCATCCCTCTTCCGGTGCTTCGACCGTGCCGAGCTGGATACCACGCAACGTGTTGTAGAGTTTCGTGAGGACAGGGCCCATTTCCTTCATGCCGCTCGGGAACTCGATCGTCTCGCCGTTGCCGACAACCTTGCCGACCGGGCAGATGACGGCAGCCGTGCCGCAGAGACCGGCCTCGGCGAAGTCCTTGAGCTCCGTGAACTTGACCGGACGGTGCTCGACCGTGTAGCCGAGATGCTCGGCAATCGTGACGAGCGAACGGCGCGTGATCGACGGCAGGATGCTGTCGGATTTCGGCGTGACGAGCTTGCCGTCCTTCGTAACGAACAGGAAGTTTGCACCGCCCGTCTCCTCGACGTACGTGCGCGTAGCAGCATCGAGGTACATGTTCTCGTCGAAGCCCTTCTGGTGTGCGAGGATGTACGGATAGAGGCTCATCGCGTAGTTCAGGCCGGCCTTGATGTTGCCCGTGCCGTGCGGGGCAGCGCGGTCATAGTCACTGACGCAGATCGTGATCGGCTTCACGCCGTTCTTGAAGTAGGAGCCGACCGGCGTGCCGAAGAGACGGAACTGATATTCGTCAGACGGCTTGACACCGATGACCGGGCCCGTGGCAAAGAGGTACGGACGCAGGTAGAGGGCACCGCCCGACTCGAAAGGAGGAATCCAATCCTTGTTGGCTGCAACAACCTGATCGACAGCCTCGAGGAACATCTCCTCCGAGACTGGCGGCATCTCGAGGCGCTTAGCCGAGTCGATCATGCGCTTTGCGTTCATGTCCGGACGGAACGTGACGACGCGGCCGTCCTTCGTCTTGTAGGCCTTGAGGCCCTCGAAGACTTCCTGGCAGTACTGCAGGATGCCGGCGCACTCATTGATCGTGACGTTGGCGTCATCCGTCAGATGACCTTCGCCCCACTTGCCGTCTTTGAAGTTTGCGACGTAACGCTGGGAGATTGGCTGATACGCGAAACCCAGGTTATTCCAATCCACATTTACTTTTGCCATTGAAAACTCCTCTTTTCTTTCCGTTAAAGTAGTTATATCATAGTCCCGGCTGTACAGTTTGTCAATAGCCTAGGCAAGAAAATGATGTAATTTACACAGAATATGTATCTTTGTCTTTCATCCGCCTACATACGCTTTTGTCCGCTTTTATCATGCTTTTTATTATAGAAAGAAATCACTCTCCCGCTTGCAGCAGGCGGCGCGCCTCTGGCAGCTTCGCGAGGATGTCCCCGGCGATAAGGCCTTCCGCCCGCTCTCCGTAGGCAAGGTCACCAGCGAGCCCGTGCAGGTAGACGCCGAGAACGGGGGCCATGCCGTCTGCGGCCTGCTCCATGAGGCCCGCAATCGTGCCGGCGAGCACATCGCCCGCGCCGGCCGTCGCCATGCCCGCATTGCCCTTCGTCGTGAAGAAGACGCGGCCATCGGGGAAGGCCACGAGCGTGCACTCGCTCTTGAGCACGAAGACGGCATGGTATTCGGCCGCCGCGTCGCGCGCGATGCCGACGATATCTTCGCGCAGGTCCTCGACAGAGAGCCCCAGGAGGCCCGCCATCTCGCCGAGATGCGGCGTGAGGATCGGCACGTGCTTTGCCTCGCGCAGGATCTCGGGATTGTCGCGCAGGGCGTAGATGGCATCGGCGTCGAGCACGAGCGGCCTGTCCGTCTCGCGCACGAGCGCTCTGACGAGCTCGCCCGTCACCTTGGCGCGCCCGAGTCCCGAGCCAATGAGGACGGTATCGTACCCTTCCGTCAGCGGCACAAGCAGCTTGAGGGCCTCATCGCCGCCGAGGACGCCTGCCTGCTCTTCGGGCACGGGCACCGTCATCGCTTCCGTGAGCTTCACGGCGAGGATGGGCTGCTGGCTGTCCGGCACGGCGAGCGTCGCGATGCCGCAGCCCGCACGCAGGCAGGCCGACGTGCAGAGCGCCGCCGCGCCCGTCATGCCGCGCGAACCCGCAACGACGAGGATGCGGCCGCAGGTGCCCTTGTGGGCCGTGCGCGGACGCGCGGGCAGCAGAGCGGCGGCCATCCGGCCGTCGATGCAGGCCTGCTGCATCGCCTCGTCCTCCAGGAGTTCGTGCGGGATGCCGATGGAGTCGACGCAGAGCTCGCCCGTGCAGGTCGCGCCGAGGCCGAGCAGGTGGCCCGGCTTCGGCAGTCCGAGCGCGAGCGTCCGCGTTGCCTGCACGGCCGCATCGCCGACCTCGCCCGTATCGGCCTCGACGCCGCTCGGGATGTCGATGGCGAGCACCGGGCAGTGCGCCGCATTGACGAGCTCCACTGCCTGGCGGACGACGGGGCGCAACGTGCCGCGGAAGCCCGTGCCGAGGATGCCGTCGAGCACGCCGTCCGCGAAGCGCAGCGCGAGGCGCAGCCGGTCCATGTCGCGGTCCCCCGTCAGGTCGTGCACAGCGATGTCCATCGCCGTCAAGGCCTGCTTCATGATGGAAGGCGAAGCCTTGAGGTGGTCGGGATTGCCCGTCAGGAATACCTTGAGGTCCGCCCCCTCGTTGGCGAGATAGCGCGCCGCCGCGAACGCATCGCCGCCATTGTTGCCGCTGCCCGCGAGGACGCAGATCGTCTTGCCGCGCACAGAGCCGAGCAGCGCGATCATCGCCGCGGCCGTCTGCCGCCCGGCATTCTCCATCAGCACGACCTCCGGCAGGCCGTACTCCTCTCCCGCACGCCGGTCGACAGCGCGCATCTCCTTGACAAGTGATACCTTCATCGTCATCCCTCCATCACACATTGTGCCGTCGCGTACGCACGCGAGTGGCTCAGCGAGACCCATACCTTTGAGACCGACCGGCTGCGGGCCAGCTGCGCGAAATACCCCGAAAGATGAACCCGAGGTGCCCCGAGCGCATCCGGCAAAATCTCGATGTCGTGCAGCGTGCCGCCGCGCAGCCCTGTGCCGAGCGCCTTCATGACGGCTTCCTTGCCCGCGAAGCGCGCCGCATAGCTCGCCATCCTCTGCACGCCGCGGCTCTCGCAGTACGCGCGCTCCGCCTCCGTGTAGACGCGCATGAGGAAGGCCTCGCGGGCTGCTGCCCTCTTCACGCGCGCAATCTCCACAATATCCGTCCCGATACCTACGATCAAGACATCCACCTGCTTTCCATGTTTCATTTTCTCTACCTCAATCTAGATTCCCCATCCTCCTTCCATTTTCCTGCCAAAGCCTGCGGCGCAGCTGGGACTGTTCCCGAAAATATTTTTGATAATTTTCGATTATACTATCATACATTCACTAAAAATATGGTATAATGGCATAAAATAAAGCGAATTTATACAGATAAAATGGAACAGAAAGAAGCGATTTGAATGGAACTCAGACAACTCGAATATTTCCAGATGGCCAGCCGTCTGCGAAATATCACCCGCGCTGCGGAACGCCTGCGTGTTTCCCAACCGAATATCACGGTCGCCATCAAGAAGCTCGAGGCCGAGCTCGGCATCCAGCTCTTCGACCGCAGCCAGAAACAGCTCGCACTGACGCCTGAGGGCGCCGTCTTCCTCAACCGGGTCGAGCTCGCGCTGCGCAACATCCAGGACGCCGTGCTCGAGGTCAACGACTACAAGCAGCTCCAGAAGGGCACTATCAAGATCGGCGTGCCGCCGATGATGGGCGCCTACCTCTTCCCGCGCATCTTCTCGAGCTTCCAGCGCCGCTACTCTCACCTCGACATATTCATGCACGAAGAGGCCTCGATGTCGATCCGCGAGCAGCTTGAGCGCGACGAGCTCGATTTCGGCGTCATCATCCTCTCCGGCGCCTCGAATCGCCTGCAGCTACTGCCCATGTCCAAGAACCAGATCGTCTGCTGCGTGCCCGAGAGCAGCCCGCTCGCCAAGAAGAAGGCCATCACCATGGATGACGTGGCCGACACGAAAATCGTCATGCTCAAGGAAGGCTCCTTCCTGCGCCAGACCATCCTCGGCCGCATGAAGGCCGAGGGCATCACGCCGAACATCGTGCTCGAGTCCAACCAGATCAACACCTTGAAAGGCCTCGTCTCCAACGGCGTCGGCATCACCTTCCTCCTCGACATGGTCGCCGACGAAACGCCCGGCCTCAAGACCCTGCCGCTCGCCGATCCCATCTTCGTCGACGTCGGCCTTGCCTGGAAGAAGGACCGCTACATCTCGAAAGCCGCACAGTCCTTCATCGACTTCTGCAAGGACCTGCTCAAGAAAGACCACAGCAACAAGACCGACGCTGCCTCGCCTGCCCAGGAATAAACCAACTAAGTCAACAGACAGCAGAAATGCCATCTCACCGACTGCGTGAGATGGCATTTTTTCATGGAATAGAAGGGGTTCAGCGGCGCAGGATCTCGAGGATGGCCTCGCCGAGGTCCTGCGTCTTGGCCGTGCCGCCGAGGTCCGGCGTCAGCGTCTTCTTCTCGACGAGCAGTGTCTCGATGGCCGCGAGCACGCGCTTGCCCCAATCTTCCTTGCCGAAGAAGTCGAGCATCTGGCTGACCGACCAGATGCTGGCCAACGGGTTTGCGATGCCCTTGCCAGCGATGTCCGGCGCGCTGCCGTGGATGGGCTCGAACATCGAGGGATACTTGCGCTCCGGGTTGAGGTTGGCACCGGCCGCGAGGCCCATGCCGCCCGCGATGGCCGCGCCGAGGTCCGTCAGAATGTCGCCGAAGAGGTTGCTCGTGACGACGACTTCAAAGCGCTTCGGGTTCTTGACGAACATCATGCTCGCCGCGTCAACGAGCAGCTTCTGCGTCTTGACATCCGGATACTCTCTGCCGAGCTCGGCGAAAATCTCATCCCAGAACACCATCGAGTAGCCGAGCGCATTGCCCTTCGAGATGGAAGTCAGCGTCTTGTGCTCGCGGCGCGCGAGCTCGTAGGCGTAGCGCATGATGCGCTCGCAGCCCTTGCGCGAGAAGACGCCCGTCTGAAGCGCGATTTCCTGCGGCGTGCCCGGATAGAGGCGCGCACCGACATCGGCGTACTCGCCCTCGCTGTTCTCGCGGATGACGACCATGTCGATATCCTCGCGCTTGACACCGGCGAGCGGACACGGTGCGCCCTCGAGCAGCTTGACGGGGCGCAGGTTGACGTATTCATCGAAGCCGCGGCGGATCTTCAAGAGCAGCTGCCCCAGCGAGACATTGTCTGGAACGCCCGGATAGCCGACAGCACCGAGGTAGATCGCATCGAACGCCTTGAGCGTATCGAGGCCGTCCTCCGGCATCATCTCGCCCGTCTTCAAGTAGTACTCACAGCCCCAGGGGAAGTCCGTGAACTCGACAGCGAACGTGCCGTCGAGGGCTGCGATGCCAGAGAGGACCTTCTTGCCCTCCGCGATGACCTCAGGACCGATGCCGTCGCCGGCGATGACCGCAATCTTGAATTTCTCCATAGCAATGCTTCCTTTCTGAAAATAATGCAATCAGCAGATAATGAAAAAGCGGTTCCCCGGAGGAAACCGCTCCATACGCAAGGTATGTTACATGACGATATGCGCCATGACAAAGCCAGCGCAGCAGCCCGTGAAGACACCGATGAGACCCGGGATCATGAAGCTGTGATTGAGGATGTACTTGCCGATGCGCGTCGTGCCCGAGCGGTCGAAACCGATGCAGGCGAGGTCCGACGGGTACGTCGGCAGGAAGAAATAGCCGTAGCAGGCCGAGATGAAGGACATGATCAGCACCGGATCCATGCCGACATTGAGTGCCAGCGGCATGACGATCGCGATGGCCGCAGCCTGCGAGTTAACGAGCTTCGACGTCAGGAACGCGAAGATCGCATAAGCCCACGGATATGCCTGGACAGCGGCACCGAGCCATTGCTTGAGGATGGTCATGTGGTTTGCAAAATACGTGTCGGCCATCCAGGCGACGCCATAGACCGAGACGAGTGCGACGATACCAGAGCGGAATACCTGGCTGTTGCCGACATCCTTCGCCTTGATCTTGCAGAAGACCAGGATCATGGCGGCAACGAAGAGCATGACCATCTGGATGACGTCCGTCATCGAGATTGCCTTCATGACGCCCTTCGCGTTCGGGAAGTGCGGCAGAAGCTGCGGGAAGTTGCCGAGGCAGGCGATGACGAGGATGCCGAGGAAGAAGATGTACATCGCATGGTAGTACGATTTCGGCAGTTCCTTGCCCTGCAGCGTCTCCGAGTCACCGTAGACGTATTCCTTGTTCTCCGGATCCTTGATGAACTCCTGGAAGCGCGGATCCTTGTCGAGGTCTTTGCCGCGGCGGTAAGACCAGAGAGCGGCGCAGAAGACGCCCGTGAACGTAGCCGGGATCGAGACGGCGAGAATCTGGAGGACCGTGTACTCATAGCCTGCTGCAGCCATGAAGCCGACAATCGAGACGACGGCAACCGAGACAGGCGAAGCGCAGATAGCCATCTGCGAAGCGACCGAAGCGACAGCCATCGGGCGCTCCGGTCGGATGTTCTGCTTGATGGCGATATCATAGATGATCGGGAACATCGTGTAGACGACGTGACCCGTGCCGCAGAGGACCGTGAGGAACCAGGTCGTCAGCGGAGCGAGGATCGTGACCTGCTTCGGGTTGTTGCGCAGGAACTTCTCTGCATACTTGAGCATGACCGTGAGGCCGCCCGACGTCTGCAGGAAGCCGGCGCAGGTGACGACCGCGAGGATCGTGAGCATGACGCCGATCGGCGGCGTGCCGGGCTTATAGCCAAAGACGAATGTGAAGATGACGAGGCCGATGCCGCTGATGACAGCCAGACCAATACCGCCGTGACGCACGCCAAAGACAAGGCAGGCCAGCAGTACGATGAGACCAAGCAACATTTCCAAGTGAAACTCCCCTTCCTATTAAATAAAGACAGAAATCCTATTCCTTAGATCCGCCGTGCCACCCCTCCTCTCTTCATACTGCGCGGAATCAAAGAGAAACAATTTCCCCTGCTCTCTTATTTTCGCGCAATCTGTTCAAAATCCTGCTGAAGAATGCGTTTCATCCATAAAATTCATGAATCCGATAGCAGGACCATATGATGCAGGTTGGACAGATGAGGACAGCTGTGCGGGCAGCAAAGCGAAGCGTCCGAGAATCTACGCTTTATTATACAATAAAAGAAAAGAATAAGTAAATACTATATATCATAAAATATTTTAATGATATATATCACTTATTCTTTGGTAAATCAGATTCATCACAAAGAGTCCCTTCTTCACAGAGCGGCAGAATCATTCATGCATAGAATCATCGTCATGCTCGAAATAAATCATGCGACAGCTCTGAGCAATATTTTCCGTTAAGAGCATTGATTTTATGTAGCCATATGCATAACGTTGTGGTATAATATGCTAAAAAGTTATATTGATAATAATTCTATGAGGAGGATTTCATTCTATGGCTACCATTAATGATAACTATCTGAAGCTGCCGGGCAGCTATCTCTTCGCGGAGATTGCGCGCCGTGTCGCTGCCTACAAGGAAGCGAACCCGGATGCCGACATCATCCGCCTCGGCATCGGCGATGTCACGCAGCCGCTGCCGCAGGTCTGCATCGAGGCCATGCACAAGGCGGTCGACGATCAGGCGAAGGCTGAGACGTTCCACGGCTACGGCCCGGAGCAGGGCTACTCGTTCCTGACGGAAGCCATCATCAAGAACAACTACACGGACCGCGGCATCGAGATCGCGCCGGACGAGATCTTCGTCAGCGACGGCTCCAAGAGCGACTGCGGCAACATCCAGGAGATCTTCGGCACGGCCAACAAGGTCGCCATCACGGACCCGGTATACCCGGTCTACCTCGACACGAATGTCATGGCCGGCCGCACGGGCACGCTGCAGGAGGACGGCCACTTCGAGGGCGTCGTCTACCTGCCCTGCACGGCCGAGAACAACTTCGCGCCGTCGCTGCCGACGGAAAAAGTCGACATGATCTACCTCTGCTGCCCGAACAACCCGACGGGCACGACGCTCTCGCGCGAGGAGCTGACGAAGTGGGTCAACTACGCCAAGGAGAACGAATCCGTCATCCTCTTTGATGCCGCCTACGCCGCCTACATCACGAAAGACGATGTGCCGCGCTCCATCTATGAGATCCCGGGCGCCAAGGACGTCGCCATCGAGTTCCGCTCCTTCTCCAAGACGGCGGGCTTCACGGGCACGCGCTGCGGCTACACGATCGTCCCGAAGACGGTCACGGGCCGCGCAGCAGATGGCTCGCGCGTGCCGTTCAACAAGCTCTGGAACCGCCGTCACACGACGAAGTTCAACGGCACGGCCTACATCGTCCAGCGCGGCGCTGCGGCCATCTACACGGAAGAGGGCCAGAAGCAGGTCAAAGAACTTGTTTCCTATTATATGGAGAACGCCCGCATCATCCGCGAGGGCCTCAAGGCAATCGGCATCAAGGCCTACGGCGGCGTCAATGCCCCGTACATCTGGCTCAAGACGCCGGACAACATGAGCTCGTGGGACTTCTTCGACAAGCTCCTGCACGAAGTCAACATCGTCGGCACGCCGGGCGCAGGCTTCGGTCCGTGCGGTGAAGGCTACTTCCGCCTCACGGCCTTCGGTAGCCGCGAGAACACGGAGCGCGCCGTCGCACGCTTCGCCAAGCTGAAGTTCTGATTGGCTTTCCCAAAATAGCAAATCAATCGAAAGATAGGCTAGCCATCAATGGGCTAGCCTATCTTTCACTCCCCAGTTTCCGCTCACTTATAGATAATAGTCCGTCATCGGCATGCAACTGAGGCGGGCTATTCTGCCCACGGATTTTCCGGCATTGCTTCAAGCTTCCAGCCAGCTTCAGCCATCAGGCTGCTGCCGCCGACATCAGCTTTGCGGATGGGTGCGGAAGCTACTGATTCCCCTTCACCCAACCATCAGCCAAACAACAAAAAGCGAGGTCACATGCACAGCATGTGGCCTCGCTTTTTATCTCTGTGATATTTCGTGGTGCTCAATTCCCGAAGAGCGCCTTGGCAAAATCCTCGGCGTTGAACGGGCGCAGGTCTTCGACGCCCTCGCCGACGCCGATCCACTTGACCGGCATGGAGAGCTGGCTCTTGATGCCGATGACGACGCCGCCCTTGGCCGTGCCGTCGAGCTTCGTCAGGACGACGCCCGTGATCGGCGCGGCCTTCGTGAAGAGTTCGGCCTGGCTGATGGCATTCTGCCCCGTCGTCGCATCGAGGACGAGCAGTGTCTCATGCGGTGCGCCCGAGATCTCGCGGCCGATGACGCGGTTGATCTTCTCGAGCTCCTGCATGAGGTTCGACTTCGTCTGCAGACGGCCCGCCGTGTCGATGATCAGCATGTCTACCTTGCGCGCGACGGCTGCCTTGACGGCATCGAAGGCGACGGCTGCCGGGTCAGAGCCCTCTTCGTGCTTGATGACAGGCACGCCCGTGCGCTGTCCCCAAACCTCGAGCTGGTCGATGGCCGCCGCGCGGAAGGTGTCGGCCGCGGCGAGCAGGACTGATTTGCCCTGCCCTTTGTAGTAGGCGGCCAGCTTGCCGATTGTCGTCGTCTTGCCCGCACCGTTGACGCCGATGACGAGCAGGACGGTCGGGCCCTGCTCGGCGATGCGCGTCGTGTCCTCGCCAGCCGTCAGGATCTTGACGATCTCATGCTGCAGGAACGGCTTGAGGTCCTCTGGCGTGTTAATCTCCTTCTTCTTGATGCCCTTGCGCACGGCCGTCATGAGCTTGTCGGTCGTCTTGACGCCGACGTCCGCCATGATCAGCGTCTCCTCGAGCTCGTCGAGCAGATCCTCGTCGATGTCGGCATAGCCGATGATGATCTTCTCGATCTTGTTGGTCAGGTTCTCGCGGGTCTTGTTGAGCCCCTTCTTGAGGCGGTCAAAAAATCCCATGATGATTCCTCCTATCTCTATGATCCATGATTCATGATTTCTGTTGACGGACGATCTCACTTCTCGATGGATGACGCGTCGAGCTCATCGAGCTGCACGGACAACAGCCGCGAGACGCCCGTCTCCTCGACGGTCACGCCGTACATCGTGTCGGCGACCTCCATCGTCCCCTTGCGGTGCGTGACGACGATGAACTGCGTCTGCTCCGCGAATTCCTGCAGGAAGCGGCCGAAGCGCATGACATTCGCCTCGTCGAGCGGTGCGTCGATCTCATCGAGCACCGAGAAGGGCGACGGCCGGTAGCGCAGGAAGGCGAAGAGCAGGGCGATGACGGTCAACGCGCGCTCGCCGCCTGAGAGTGCGGCGAGACTCTGGCGCTTCTTCTGCGGCAGGGTCACGAGGATGTCGATGCCCGTGTGGAGCACATCCTTCTCGTCGAGCATCTTGAGCTCTGCCTTGCCGCCGCCAAAGAGGCGCACGAAGATCTCGCCGAAGTAGCGCTGGATGTCTGAAAAGGCGGACTGGAACTGCTTCGTCATGGCCTCATCCATCTCCGCGAGGATGCGGCCGAGATTCTCCTTGGCCTCGACGAGGTCGGCCGACTGCTTCTTCATGAAGTCGTGGCGCTTCTGCAGGTTCTCGTACTCTTCGACGGCATTGGGGTTGACCGGTCCGAGGGCGTCCATCTCTTTCTTCAGGGACTGCATGCGGCTGCGCAGTTCCTGCGGCTCGATATCGAGCGCTTCTTCCAGGGCGCGCTCCGGCGTCAGGCCGAATTCGCGCAGGATGGCCTGCTGGCTGTCCTGCAAGGCCATCTGGATCCTGGCGGCCAGCACGTCGAGCTGGTGAACCTCCTCCTGCTTGCGGTTGCGCCTGCGCGCAAGCTCGCGCCCCTTCGCCTCGAGCTCCTGGCCTGCGGCCATCTTCTCCATGCGCATGCCGTAGAGGCCGCGCTGCGCTCGCTGTGCCGCATCGAAAGAATCCTGCCAGTCCTGCGAGGTATGCTCGAGCTCCTGCAGGCGCTTCTGGCTTTCCTCAGCGCGGGCCTCGAGCTGCTGCTCTTCCTGCTCGAGCTCTTTCAGCGACTGTTCGCCGCGCTGCTTCTCCTGGCGGTAGAGCGCCATCTGCTCGGCACTGCGCTTCCACTCCTGCTCGAGCACGGCGCGCTGCAGGGCTTCTTCCTGCATGCACTTGCTGAGCGCTGCGGCGTCCTGCTCGGCATCCTCGAGGTCGAGGCGGCTCTCCTCGGCCTCTTTCTTCGCCGCTTCGAGCGCGTCTGCCAATGCCTTGACCGAGCGCGCCTGCAGGACGCGCTTGTTCTGGTTCTCGGCAAAGGTCGCCTGGCGCTCGGCGTCAGCCGCGAGGAGTTCCTGCACGGACTGCTCCTGCGCAGCGAAGTTCTCCTGCAGCCGCTCAAGGCTCACGCGCAGTTCCGCGCGTTCGACGCTCTTCTGCTGCACGAGGGCAAGTGCGTCTGCCTGGCCCTTCTCCGCCTCGGCTGCACGCGCGGCGGCTTTTCTGACGGCCTGTTTCCCATCATCGAGCTCCTGCTGGCAGGCGATGAGCTTCTCGCGCAGAGTCTCGATCTCACCGCTGCGATTGAGGAAGCTCGCCTCTTTGCGCGCGCGGCCGCCGCCCGACAGCGAACCGCCCGGCGCGAGGAATTCGCCCGTCAGCGTCACGATGCGCAGGCGGTAGTCCTGCTTCTTGGCGAGGGCGAGCGCGTGGTCGAGCGTGTCGACGACGAGGATGCGAGCGAGCAGGAAGTCGGCCGCCTTGCGGCAGGAATCGTCGATCTCAACGAGCTCATTGGCCCAGCCGATTGCGCCCTCGCCGTTCTCGGCCTCCTTCTCGCGCTCCTTCGGATACTGCACGGAGATCGTCGAGAGTGGCAGGAAGGTCACGCGGCCGAGGTGCTTGCGCTTGAGGAAGGCGATGGCTGCCTTAGCCGTCTCCGTGTCCTGCGTCACGATGTTCTGCTGGTTGCCGCCCAGGGCGACCTCGATGGCCGTCATGTAGGGCTGCGGGATCGTCAGGAGCTCCGCGATGGCGCCAGAGATGCCCTCATGCCAGGGCTCCTGGCTCTGCAGCACGGCCTTCGGCGCCTTGCCGAAGCCCTCGTATTCCTCCTGCATGTGCTGCAGGAAGTCGATCTTCTCCTGCAAGCTGCTCGCGCGCTGCACGCGCTTCTCCTGCTCTTCGCGGAGAGACGACTGCTTTGCCTGCGCCTGCTGCTGCGCATGGCGCGCGGCCTGCTGCGCCTTGACGGCTGCCTGAAGCTCGCTTTCCTTCTTGGCGAGCGCGGCCGTCATCTCCGACTGCTGCACGCGCAGGGTGGACTGCTTCCGCTGTGCCGCGGCGATGGCCGCCTGGCGCTCCGCCTGCCCCTCGCTGCCCGCTTCGATATCGCGGTCGAGGATGGCGAGCGCCTGCTTGGCCGCGGAGAGCTCCTCCTGCTTCGCCTCGCGCTGCTTGCCGGATGCTTCGGCAGCCTTCTTGCGCTCTGCGACGATGGCCGCAATCTTTGCCGCGCGCTCCTGCTGGCTCTTCTCCCTCGCCTCAGCCTCGCCTAGCTTCCTCTTCTTCTCGGCGGCTTCACCCGAGAGACGGCCGATCTCGCGGACCGACTGCACGAGGGCTTCCTGCAGCTCCGCGCGCCGCGACTGGATGCGCTCCCTCGCCGCACCGCTCTGGCCCTGGCGCTCCTCGAGCGTCGCAATCTCGCGGCTGGCAGCCTCAAGCTTCTGGCGCAGCTTCTCGCTCTCTTCCGCGCCGTCTTTCATGCGCTGCTCGAGCTCGAGGATCTCCTTCTGCAGGGCCTCGCGCGCTGCTCCCGCCTGTTTGGCAGCCGTCTCGAGGGCAAGCGACTCGTCGCGGGCCTTCCCGAGCTTCTCCTCGTTGGCAGCCTTGCGCTCCGCTTCGCGCTTCGCGCTGCGCGCGAGCTTCGTGAGCTGGCAGCGGCGGTACGCCTCGTGCAGGGCATTGTACTGGCGCGTCTTCTCCGCATGGCGCGCGAGCGGCTCGAGCTGCGTCTCGATCTCCTGCATGATGTCCTGCACGCGCAGCAGGTTGTTCTCGGTATCCGTGAGCTTCCTCACCGTCTCGCGCTTGCGGTCGCGGAACTTCGTGATGCCCGCCGTCTCCTCGAAGAAGGCGCGGCGATCCTCCGGGCGGCTGTTGAGGATATCCTCCATGCGGTTCTGGCCGATGATGCTCATGCCGTCGTGACCGATGCCCGTATCCGCGAAGAGCTGGTAGATATCCTTGAGGCGGCAGCGCGAACGGTTGATGAAGTACTCGCTCTCGCCACTGCGGTAGAGGCGGCGCGTCACCGCCACCTCGCGGAAATCGACGGGCAGCGTGCCGTCGTTGTCGAAGATCAGCGAGACTTCCGCAATGTTGAGCGGGCGCCTCTGCGCCGAGCCCGCGAAGATGATGTCCTCCGAGCGCGTGCCGCGCAGGTTGCGGATGTTCTGCTCGCCGAGCACCCAGCGCACGGCATCCGTGATGTTGCTCTTGCCGCTGCCGTTGGGGCCGACAATCGCCGTGATGCCGTGGTCGAATTCTATCGTGATCTTATCGGCAAAGGACTTGAATCCATATGCCTCAAGGCGTTTTAGCTGCAATCGTCACACCTGCCTGTCTGCGGCACCCGGGTCCTGGAACTTGCCCGCCGCTACATACTGCTTCATGAACGTCAGAAAATCCTTGTCGAGCGAGGAGAATACCTTGTGGCTGCTCCAGTAGAGCGCCGTGCGCGCCGTCAGGCGCGGCGTGAGCGGCCGCCTGACGAACGACTGCTCCCCCTTGAGCACGAAGTCCGGCAGGATGGAGATGCCCGTGCCGTTGGCCACGAGCTGCTTGATCGTCTTGAGCTGTGTCGTCGTCAGCATGACGTCCGGCGCGAAGCCTGCCTCGATGCAGCGCGCGAAGATGGCCCGGTACTGGTACGTGCGCGGCTGCTGCAGGATGAAGCGCTCGCGCCGCAGGCTCTCGAAGGCAACTTCTTCCTTCGCTGCGAGCGGATGGCCCTGCGGCAGGCAAAGGCTCATCGCATCGTGCATGATGAGCAGCTCATTGGCAAAGGACGCTTCCGGCTTGCCGAATATCACGCCGAAGTCGAGGTCGCCGATCTCCACGTGCTCGCGCACTTCATCGGAGTCGCCGAATTCCTGCACATCAAGCAGCGTATTCGGGAACGCCTCGCGGAACTCCTTGAAGAACTCCGGAAAAAGATACGCCTCGAACATCGGCGGCACGCCGAAGTGGACCGTGCCCGCACTGCCGACGCAGAAGCGCATCAGGTCCTGCTTCGCGATTTCCGCGTCCTGCATGATGCGCCGCGCGTGAATCAGGAAGGCGCGGCCCGCATCCGTCAGCGTGACGTGCTTCTGGCTCCGGTCGATCAGCGTGAGCCCGAGCTCCGCCTCGAGGGCCTTGATGGCCTTCGTGACGGAAGGCTGCGAGACGTGCAGCACCTTCGCCGTGCGCGTGAAGTTCTCCAGCTCACTGATCGTACAAAAATATTCCAACTGCCGAAATTCCATTGTGATTCCCCCATCTTTGCAGACGATCCTCTCCTTCTCCTCCATCCCGAAAAGTCTGTGGAGCGGAGAACGCCTCAGGCGCGCTGCACGAGTTCCTGCAAGCGCTGATTCACGAGGTCGATCCACTCGCCGTGGAAACCGACTTCCGTCAAGAGCTCCTCGAGCGACTCGATGCGCGGCTGGTCGAGGAACATCCGCACGCGGCTCTTCTCGATGCTGCGGTAGATGTAGTAATCCTCGGGAATCATGCCCGGCTTCGGGAAGATGACCGTGTACTCGTGGTACATCTTGTCGTTCATGGACTCGTAGACGCCCGTCGAGCGAGCGGCATACGCCTGCCACGTGTTCGGCAGGGAGGCGAGCAGGGCAGTGACCTCGCCCTTGATGGCTGCGACCGTATCCCCGTAGGCGGCGAGCAGCGCTTCCTCGGCAGACGTGTCCTGCAGCATGACGGCGCAGATGAGGTCGCGGACGGCGTTGAAGTCTCCGAGGCCGTACTGGAGGAATTCATCGACGCTCTCGATGCCCGCGAGCCACTTCTTCAACGCATCTTCCATCGCGGCGCGCGCCTTCGCGACGACGAGCTCATCCTCGCCGTGGAGCTGCAGTGCGAGGTTGCAGACGCGCTGACCGGCCGCATCGTCGTGCAGGATCTCCTTCTCCGCACAGTCGCGGCAGTAGCCGATGGCCTCGTTCGTGAACGGCCGTCCTTCCGCGATTTCCTCCATGGTCGGGAAGCGCTTGCCGAGCTTCTCGTAGATTGCGCGCTGCTCTTTGAGCTTTCCCTTCGAGAAATACGTCAACGGGCGCTCCTGGTAATCGACATACGTGACCTTGCCACAGCCCGCGCAATGGTATTCCTTGTCCACGAGCTTGACCGCGATGTCGCGCTCCGGGCGCGGCTTGAAGAACTCGTAGGGAACAGTCTCCACGAAGGAATAATTGAAGATGTTGAGCAGATTGTCCGTGATGCGGGATGGTTCATTGGCCATGCAGTGACACTCCTATCTTGATACATGAATATGACATAAACAAAAAGCCTGGAAGGAAACCTTCCAGGCTGCATTTCATCTTGGAGGCGACACCCAGAATCGAACTGGGGATAAAGGTTTTGCAGACCTCGGCCTTACCACTTGGCTATGTCGCCAAAATAAAATGGAGCGGAAAACGAGGCTCGAACTCGCGACCCCCACCTTGGCAAGGTGGTGCTCTACCACTGAGCTATTTCCGCATCTCATCTTTTGTTTTCATTCAGCCTCAGGAGAACTTGTGTCTCGCTGACTGACAAAAACTATTTTACTCAGTCCTGCCCTATTTGTCAACACCTTTTTTGAAAAAAGATAAAAAAATATCGCCTCAGCTTGAGGCGATATCCAGGAAGTCATGCTTTCGGCGGTTTCCTGCGGCGGAAGATGCGACTGCTCGGCCTTGGATGATAGAGCTGCCATCCGTAATGGATCGCAAAGCCGCGCAGCAGCAGCACAAAGAAGAAGCAGAGCCAGGATGCCGTATCCGCTCCCCAGCGCGGCCAGCTCCAGCACATGAGCCAGGCTCCGGCCAAAGAGGCCACGGCGTAGACGTCCATGCGCAGGACGACGGGCACGCGCTGCGCCATGAGATCGCGCAGCATGCCGCCGCCGACAGCCGTGATGACGCCGAGCATCATTGGGAAGACATAGGGATCGCCCGTGCCGAGCGTCAGTCCGCGCAGCGTTCCCGTGACGGTGAACGACGCAAGGCCGATGGTGTCCGACAGCTCGTAGAGCAGCGTCATCGTGTGGCGCTGCTTGCGGTCAATCGAGAGCGCCGCGTAGCCGCCCGAGACGAGGACGGCCATCACCACTGACAGCAGCAGGTCAGTCGGTTCCGTCAGAGCCACAGGCGGAGTGATACCGGCCAGGACGTCGCGGACCATGCCGCCGCCGACAGCCGTCAGCAGGGCCAGCACCGTGACGCCGAAGATGTCCATGCGGCGCGACAGTCCGACCATCGCGCCGGACACAGCAAAGGCCAGCGTCCCAGCCCAGTCAAACAACATCCAAGTCATACGTTCCCCTTTCTCTGCGCATCAAAGCCCTCTCAGCACATCTCAGCGGCCTCCATGACGATGGCAAGTGCCCAGGCCGCCGCGCGATAGAGGTCTTCTTCTTCGATGTACTCATCCTTCGTGTGGCAGTTCGTCATGCCGACGCCGAGCACGACGGTCGGCACGCCGTACGTGTTGAAGTGATTGGCATCCGAGCCGCCGCCCGACTCCTCGAGCTCGACGGGGAAGCCGAGCTTCTCTGCCGCGCGCGCCGCCGCCTTGATGGCAGGCGCATCCTTCGCGATTTCATAGGGGCCATAGTCGGGGCTGACCTCTGCCGTGATCTTGCAGCCCGTGCTCTCCTCACCGAGCCTGAAGTGGTCGATGATGCGCTGCGTGATGCGCTCGAGCTTTTCCGTGTCGCGGCTGCGCGACTCGTAGTAGATATCGCAAGAGTCAGCTACGACATTCGTCGCACTACCGCCCGCGATGCGGCCGATGTTGCACGTCGTCTCCACGTCGATGCGGCCCTGCGGTGCATCGGCGAGCAGTACGCCGGCCGCCTGTATCGCGTTGATGCCGTTCTCCGGTTCGACACCGGCATGAGCGGCCTTGCCCGCGATATGGATGTGGATCTGGTTCTTGCCCGGCGCCTTGTAACTCATGACGCCCGGATGACCGTGCGTGTCGAGCGTGAAGCCCATGTCCGCGTGCAGCAAGCTGCTGTCGAGATGCTGCGAGCCATGCACGCCGTTCTCCTCGGCCACCGTGAATACGACCTGCAGCGGACCGTGCGGAATCGCGTGCTCGCGCAGCTGGCGCAGCACCTCTAGGATGGCCGTGACGCCCGCCTTGTCATCCGCGCCGAGGATCGTCGTGCCATCCGAGCGGATGATGCCATCCTCGATGACCGGGTGGATGCCCGCACAGGGCTCCACGCAGTCCATATGCGCCGTCAGCATGACCGTCGGCAAGGATTCAAGCCCATCTGTAGCCGGGAAGTCCGCGACGAGATTGCCACAGTTGCCGCCGATTGCCTCACCGGCCTTGTCCTCGCGCACCGTGCCGCCGAGCTCCTGCAGGCGCTTCGTCAACAGGTCACCAATCTGCCGCTCGTCATGTGTCGAACACGGAATGGCAATGAGCTCCAAAAACTCCGCGAGCACGCGCTTTTTATCGATCATATCTTCATATCCCATCGAAAAAATCTCCTTTATAAAACCTACACGTCCATTATAACAGAAGCATCAGCACAATGGCAGAGGCCAGGCACGGCAGGGCATTGCGTTTCGACACCTCGATTGGGTTGACCTTGGCGAGGCCAGCACAGATGATAGCGGCACCGGCAATCGGCGACATCGAGCGGCCCATCGCACCAGCGATCTGCGCGAGCGAGCCGAGATCCATGATGGAGAGGCCGAACTGCTCCGCAAACGGCGTGATTGCTCCGTTGAAGGCAAAGGCCGCCGCATCGCCGGAGCCTGAGATGACGGCGATGAAGAACGGGCCGAACGTGCCAGCAGCCGCGGCGGCCGCCTGCGAGCCCTCCATGAGATCCGTCAATGCGCCCGTCAGACCGATGGCCGTCATGCCCGTCGTGAAGACGCTGGCGCAGACGATGAGGCCGATGACATCCGCATAGGCATTGCCCATGCCCTCGAAGAACTTGCGGCAGATCTCCTGCACATCCTGAAGCGTGACGAGGAAACCGAGCGCGACACCAATGAGCATCGAGAGCGGCACACTGATCTCCGGCAGCAGGCCGACCTGCTTCGAACCGAGGATCAAGAGGAAGAGCGGCACAAGCGGCACGATGGCCAGCAGCGGACGCACGTGGAAGGACGCTTCCTTCTTCCCCTCTTCACCGATTTCCTTGAGATAGGCGAGGCGGCGCTCCTCAGTCGCGCCCTCCCTGCGCAGGACGGCATAGACCGTCATGACGACGACGCAGGCGATCGAGGCAATGACAGACGCCGGCGTCTCATTGATGATGACCGTCATCATGTCCGTACCCGCAAGGTCGGCTACAAACGGGTTGTGAGCATTGCCCGGGCTGATGGCGCTGCCCCAAGTGCCCGCGAGCACCGTCGCCGCTGCCATCGCCGGATGGACACCAGCTGCGATGAGTGTCGGGATGAGGATACTTCCGACAGCAGCCGAGCAGCCCGACGCCGACGGGATGGCCAGGCTGATCCACCAGGTCAGGAAGAACGAAATCGGCACGAGCAGAGCCCGGCCGCGCTTCAGGACGCCCGAGATGGACTGTACGAGGTGCTGGTCACACGTCGTCAGGCGCATGACGTACGAGAAGCCCATGACGGTGCAGATCGTCGGCACAAGCGAATTGTTGACCATCGCCTTCGTGAACGCCTTCATGACATCCCCCGGCAATCCCCCAATCAGGCACATCAAGAGACCGGCCAGGAACAGCACGAGTCTTGCTTCGTACTTCTTGACGATCAGCACGAACGTCAAAATGACAATAAAACCTCCAGCAAATAACATAGTGAAAATCTCCGTTCAAATTTATTTGACTTTTCAGTTCTTTGCTATGTATATATTCTATATATTTTCTATCTATCTTTCAATAACTATAAATAATTTTATTGTCCATCATGAGTGTACCAGAAAAGGATGCATCCTGTAATCGTGTATCATCTTTGCCATTCCCCCACGGAAAATCACATGCTATAATGAATCAGACAAGCAAACGAAAGGATCATGCCATGAAGAAACAGAAATTACTCTTTGTCTGCCACGGCAACATCTGCCGCTCGACGATGGCGGAATTCGTCATGAAGGACCTCGTGCAGAAAGCGGGGCTTGCGGATGTTTTCACGATCGACTCTGCGGCCTGCCGGCGCGATGAGATTGGCTCCGATACCCATTGGGGCACGAAGCAGAAACTCCGCGAGATGGGCGTTCCCTTCACGCCGCGCCATGCGCGCCAGATCACGAGCGCAGACTACGCGAAGTACGACTGGATCATCGCCATGGACGGCGAGAACATGCGCGACCTCCAGCGCCTGACGCACGGCGACCCTGCGCACAAGACGGCCCTGCTGCTCGACTTCGCCGGCGAGCACCGCGAAGTCGCCGACCCCTGGTACACCGGCAATTTCGACGCGACATACGACGATGTCCTCAAGGGATGTCAGGCCCTGCTGTCTTCCCTTACGAAACCAGCGCGATAAGACAAAAAAGCCTTCCCGAGAGGAACCCCTCTCGGGAAGGCTTTTTGCAAGATGCGATTGGCCCGCTGGCCAGATGCACATCAATAATTCTCTTCGTGGATCTCGAAGAAGCTCTGCGGATGAGTGCAGACTGGGCATACCTCCGGCGCTTTCGTGCCGATGACGATGTGACCGCAGTTGCGGCACTCCCAGACCTTGACTTCGCTCTTCTCGAAGACCTGAGCCGTCTCGACATTCTTCAAGAGGGCGCGATAGCGCTCCTCGTGATGTTTCTCGATCTCTGCGACGAGGCGGAATTTCGCTGCCAGTGCCTTGAAGCCCTCTTTCTCAGCCGTCTCAGCAAAGCCCTTGTACATATCCGTCCACTCGTAGTTCTCGCCTTCAGCAGCGCTCAGCAGGTTCTCTGCCGTCGTGCCGATGCCGAAGAGCTCCTTGAACCAGAGCTTTGCGTGCTCGCGCTCGTTGCTCGCCGTCTTGAGGAACAGAGCGGCAATCTGCTCATAGCCGTCTTTCTTGGCGCGAGAAGCGAAGTACGTGTATTTATTCGTCGCTTTACTCTCACCTGCCAGTGCTGCTAAAAGGTTTTTCTCAGTCTGCGTACCTGCATACGGATTTTTCTTCTCTGCCATTTCGTTTTCTCCTAATCAATAATTGTTATTTGTTATTTTAATTCATTATAGCATAATCGATTTGATAAATCCAGCCATTTTGAGATTTTCTTGATACTCAGTCAAGGCTGATGACATCGCTGACGGCCGGGATGCGGCAGAGACGCTCCGTACCCGGATCGTGATGGTGGAATTCCTTCAAGTACTGGCTCTCGATGCGGTAGACATCGATGTCGAGGCAGGCTGCTGCCATAGCCGCGGCCGGCGCGGCGAACGACGAGCCGCCCGTGATATCGATGGCCGTGCGCCCGACCGAATCCCAAATATCGTGCTGCTTCTTCATGACACGGTAGAGCGACGGGATGTCCTCGCCCTGGATGTAGGTGCAGCATAGGCTGCCGTCATCGAGGCCGAGGTTCTGCTGCAGGAGCTTGACCTGCAGTGCCTGCTCCTTCCGGCAGAAAATATGCACGTTCTGCGGCTCGAACAGCGCGACCGTGAAGGTCGAGAGCTCCCAGAGCGGCCCCATGAGCAGGAAGAGGCCGTAGTAATCGCGCTTCTCCGCTGCGTAATGGCCACGGAAGCGCTCCTGTGCCATGGGCATGAGCTCCGCATCGTAGTAGTTGTCCGCCCAAAGCTGCTGTTCCGGCGTTTCCTGAGGCATGCCGCGCCATATCTCTTTCTTGTCTGACAAACTCATCATGCCACATCACCCCTGAATCACTTTACTCTATAGGAGTATTCGACCCAGCCCCCGCTCTTCCCTGCTTGTCTGAAAAAAACTCTGCCACCCCGGCAAATTCTCGCAGCTCGCAGCAGAAAGCGGCGTATACATCTGTGTAGATGCTGCCCTTCTCCCAGATGAAGTCGAAATCGTGCTGCATGGAGAATCCCGCGAGCGGGATCTCGCGCAAGAGGCCTGCCTGCAGCTCTTGCTCGACGGCGATCCTGTAGAGAAAGGAGATGCCGGCATCGCGCAGCAGCAGGCCGATGATCGTGTGCATGTTGCCGACCTCCGTATAATGCACGAAGTCGCTGGCCTTCATGCCGCAGAGCGCGAGGTTGCGCTCGAGGATGTTGCGCGTGCCAGAGCCCGGCTCGCGTATGAGCAGGCGCTCTGCCAGCAGGTCGTGGAAATGCCTGGGCTCCGGCATGGCGAACGCGTGATGCGCGGCGCAGACGCCGATGTATGTTTCCGTACTGTAACGGACGTGCTCGTACTCATCCTGCGGATAGTAGCCCTCGACGAGTGCGAGCTGGATGCTGCCGTCTGCAAGCATCTGCAGCAGCTGTTTCGTATTGCCGAAGACGAGACGGACATTGCGCTGCGGATGAGCGCGCAGCATCCGCGCAAGCGGCTCCATGATCGCGTATTCACCGACTGTCATGGTCACGCCGAGCGAGATCTCCTCGATGCCAGACACCTGGTTCCGGAGTTCTGCGAGCAGTTCCTCCTCGTCGTTCTTCATCGCGACGAAGCGCTTACGCAGGATCTTGCCGGCCGCTGTCAGCGAGAGCTTCTTGTTCTCGTAGCGGAAGAGCGCCATGCCGTAGGTCTCCTCCAAGAAGTGGATGTGCTGCGAGACAGCCGGCTGCGTAATGTTCAGGATGCGGGCCGCCCGCGTGAAATTCATCGTCTGGCAGACGCAGAGAAAGGTGCCAACGCGAAAGTCCAGCATTGTATTCCCCCTTATCGATAAGATTATCTTATCGATATATTATAATACATCATTTTACATATTCAATCCCTTCTCCTATAATTCAGATTGTCGCAATCACATTGCACGGAAATCTGCAACCACCACGAAGATAAGGAGTTATACTATGCAATCCATTCATCTCTACTGGCGCCGCGCGAGCATCGGGCTCATCGTGACGCTCGTCTGCTCGATTGCCGGCCAGGCTCTCGCCAAACTGCCAGGCTTCTCGCTAATTGGCCACCTCGTGCTCGCCCTCGTGCTCGGCATGTGTCTGCAGTTCGCGCGCTCTCTGACGGCCGCCGCTCAGCAGAGCACGCCGTTCATCGCCAATAAATTCCTACGCGCGGGCATCATCCTCCTGGGCTTCAAGCTCAACCTCGTCATCCTCATGAGCGCCGGCCTCAAGAGCCTCGAGGCTGCCATCGTCATCGTCGCCGTCATGATCCCGCTCAACTATTTCGTCGCCCGCTTCTTCAAAGTCGAGCACACGCTCGCCATCTTGACGGCCTGCGGCTGCAGCATTTGCGGCGCAGCGGCCGTCATGGGCGTCTCGAGCGCCGTCAAGGCCAAGACTGACCAGTCGGTCCTCGCCGTCGCCATCGTCGCCATTCTCGGCACGCTCTTCACGCTCATTGAGGTCGGCCTGCAGCCATTCCTCGGCTTCACGGACGCGCAGTTCGGCGTCATGGCCGGCCTGAGCCTGCACGAGATCGCGCATGCCGTCGCCGCCGGCGGTGCGGCCGGTGCCGTCGGCACGGACAGCGCCATCATCGCCAAGCTCTCCCGCGTCCTGTTGCTCGCGCCTGTCGCCATCATCATCGGCATCCTCGAGGCGCGCCGCTTCCGCAAGCAGGACGGCGCGAGCGAGGGCAAGATGACGGTGCCGATCCCGTGGTTCATGGGCGGCTTCATCCTGGCCAGCGCCGTCGGTTCTTACCTGCCTTTTGTCAACGATTTCGTCCCGAGCCTCGTCCAGCTCGCCTACTTGCTGCTCGGCATGGCCATGGCCGCGCTCGGCCTCAACGTCAACTTCGGCGTCATCCTCGAGAAGGGCGTCCGCCCGATGCTCGGTGCCATCCTCTGCTCCTTCGTCATCATGGGGCTCGCCATCAGCATTGTCCACATGTTCTTCTAATGATAAAATAATCGGACACTGAGCCAAACCTCACAACGCTTTGTTATCATAAAGACAGGTGAAGAGAGGAGGAACCATCATGAAGAAAATCATCATGGCCGTCATCACAGCTCTGCTCGTGGCCGTCGCTGTGCCAGTCTTAGCAGCTTCGTCCGAGGACAACACCTGCCCGGTCGAGAGCTGCTGGCAGAACAATACCTCCTGCAACAACGGAGCGTATTGCCGGAACGGCCGGTCCTATTGCCAGGATGACTCGTACGGCTGCGCACCGGCTCGCGGCTGCGGCGGCGCGCGCTATGCCTACTGCCGCTGAGTGGCAATAAAAAAGAGATGCCTCATGGCATCTCTTTTTTATTGCGCGGATTTCTTGCTGGCTGCTCCGCTTTCACCGCCTTGCCGGTGCTGTCTTTCGCATCCACTCTGGCAGCCTGCTTCTCTTTCTGCTTCTTCTTCCAGGCCTCCTCGCGCGCCTTGTCCTTTGCGGCCTTCTCCTTCTGGTAGGTCCTGTAATCCTTCGCCGAGATCTTCTCGAGATATTCCAGCGGGATGTGGCGGAAGGCAGCAGGGCGCAGGCGATGGAACTCCTTGTAGTCGGCCAGCGCTGCCTCTTTTCTCTCCATCTCATCCTCGATCTGCGCGCTCATGAGATAGCTGTGGGGATTCTCTGCATCGACCTCCTTGGCCGCGGCGCAGTCAGCGAGCGCCGCCTCTCGATTGCCGACCATGCGGTAGATGTCGGCGCGATTGAGGAAGTTGTAGGCGTTCTTGCTGTCCTGCGCGACACCGCGGTTAGCGTAGTCGAGAGCGCCCGCATAGTCGCCTTCGACGGCCTTGGCGCGGCCACACATGACGAGGCTCGCCGCCTCATCATCCAGGTTCTTGGCCGAAAGCACGCGCGCAAATTCCCAGAGCGCCTGCTTGCCCATGGCGTAATCGCTGTAGGCATCGCCGTTCTCACGCATCTTCTTGACCGCCTTTGCATCGGCCTCATAGACACTCTGAAGCGCCTCAGAATGTTCTTGGCGGCGCGCCGCTTCTGCTGCTTTCATCTTTGCCCGCGCGCCGGAGACGGCCTCGTTCGCATACGCCTCTGCTACAAGCTGCTGCAAGCGGCCGCCGAGATTGCCCGCGGCCACGAAATGGCGCAGCGGCCCGTAGACGCGGTCATCCGTCAGGAAGGTGACACCGCCCTCGCCGTCCGGGCGGAAGTCCCAGCCTGCAAGCGAGTCATAGTCATGGAAGGCCTTAGAGAGGCCGCCCGCAACATAGTAGGCATTCTCGACTGTATTGTCGTAGTCATCGCGCGTCCAGTCCGCCGTCAGGAGTTCCTGCCCGTCAATATAGACAGTCTTGCGATCCTTGACCGTCACATGACCGCAGCCGTAATCCGTCATCATCTGCGCCAGGCGCTTCTCGCGCAGCTCCGTCTCCGGGTGATCGGAGAACGTCTCCTGCCCCTTCGCCTTTTCGTCGAGGTCCTGGTATTCGAGCACATTGCGCGTCTCATACGTCAGATAATAGGCCATGCGGTACATGGCCGCCGCAGGGCCGCCCGGGTTGAAGCCAGCGCTCGTCATGATGTAGAAGCCGCCTGCATCAGCCTCGTACTCCGTCGGCAGCGTGACGTTCTTGGCGATGGAGTAATTGGCCAGCGCATTGAGCTTGTTCCAGTCCATGAGTCCGGCGTCCATGTTGAGGAAGCTCATGCCGTAGTACTGCGCGACAGCCTTGGCGTAATTCTTGGCGCTGTGCTGCTCGATGCCATGCGTCATCTCGTGGGCGAAGACGGCGGCGAGCTCATCTTCATCGCACTCGAGGCCGCGCACGAGCGCCCTGTTGATGCTGATGTAGTCTGTCGGGAAGCAGGCTGCATTGAAATCGTTGCTGTTGTTGACGCCCCAGACGAACGGCAGCGAGTTGACCTTGAGCACGTAGTCGCCCTTGTCGATGAGCTGCTTCATGACCCGGTTGACAACCTCGACATCGTGATGGTTGTCGTCCTCCCCGTTCTCACGCAGGTCCTGACGCGCACTCTGCACCTGCGCGCTGACATCATTGCCGAGCGCGAGGATACTCGCAAGGCTAGACTTGTAGGCCGCAAAGATGCCGAGCGACTGCGCGGCAACGGCCCAGGCATCAACGGCCTCCGCCCGCCCCGCCGGCAGGGCGACTGCCGAAAAGCTCAGCGCGCCGCAGACGAGCACGGCCAGCAATTTCTTCTTCCAAGGATACAACGAGAAACACCTCCTTTATTCTACTGTCCCGATTATAGCAGACAGCGGCCCGGATGGGAATACTTTGTTTAGTCAATTATTATTGCCTTCTTGAAAGCCCCTGCCCTGCATTGTATAATTTTAATGGAATTTTATCTAGTATAGTCTCGCTTCATGAAGAACAGCAGAAAAAGGAGGCAGGATCATGGAGACGAAAGACGAAAAGGTGCTCAAGGAGCCCTTCGCCGAAATCGGCACGAAGATGCATCTCTTGCTGCACACGGGCCAGATGTTGATGGAGAACGGCGCGGACAGCGACCGCACGGTGCGCAACATGATGCGCACCGCGGCCTACATGGGCATCCCGAAAGACCGCATCCACCAGCATGTCATGTATACGACGCTGATGCTCAACGTCAACGACGAGCAGCACTCTTACACGGAGTTCCGCAAGTGCACGACGCACGGCATCAACATGACGACGTTGACGGCCATCAGCAAGCTGACCTGGCGCGCACTCGAGAAGAATTACTCGCTGCATGAATTCGAGCGCCATCTCTTGCACATCAAGAACAAGCCGCGCAACTATCCGGTCTGGCTCACGGCCTTCGGCGCCGGCGCGGCCTGCGGCGGCTTCTGCAAACTCTTCGGCGGCAGCTGGCTCGACTTCGTGCTCACGGCCGTCTGCGCCTTCCTCGGCTTCTACGTCAGGAGGCTCTGTGCCAGCTATGCGTTCAACACGTACGCCGTCATCGCCATCACCTCATTCGCGACGACGATGTTTGCCTGGGCCACGCAATTCCTGACGGGATCCATGAACTGGTATCCGCTGATATCCTGCACGCTCTTCCTCGTCCCGGGCATCCCGCTCATCAACGCCGTCGACGACTTTCTCAACAACTTCATCGTCTCGGGCATGACGCGGGCCATCCACACCCTGCTGATTGTCGGCGCGATGACGTTCGGCATCGTCATTGCCATCCGCCTCGGCAATATCGCCGACTTCACGGCGGTCAGCCTGCTGCCCGATAACATCTACTTCTCGCAGGCCATTGCCGCCGCAATCTCCGCGATGGGCTTCTCCATCATCTTCAACATCCCGCGACGGCTGCTGCCCGTCGTCGCCGTCGGCGGCATCATCACCGTCCTGCTGCGCAACATCATGGTCCTGCAGCTCGGCTTCTCGCAGACAGCCGGTTCCTTCCTCGGCGCGGCCGTCGTCGGCGTCCTCGCGCTCAAGGCCATCCACTGGTTCCACGCACCGAACATCATCCTGACCATCCCGTCCGCCATCCCGATGATTCCTGGCGTGCTGCTCTACCGCGTGCTCTTCGCCCTGCTCAACATCCAGGACATCACCGCATCTGCCCTGCTCACCATGATGCGCAATGGTGTCGAGGCCGTCACGATCATCATCGGCATCGCCATCGGCGTCGCCATCCCGAACATCTTCATCCACCGCTACATCGAGAACAACAAGCAGCGCACGGTCAAGGATCTGCTCGACAAGCGCTACATCCAAGAAGATTGAGGAGGCTCTGAAGCCATTCCCGCACGATGCTATCGAAAAAGTTCAGATATTTCTATATCATAAGATATGTAACACAAAGACATGCGCAGTCAACAGGATATCCACTCAACATGAAACACGACATACAGAACAAGAGGCATCATCCATGAACAAGATCAACCAGGAAACCCTGTCCGTCAAGCGAGCGGAGCAGCTCTTTGACTGCCGCCGCACGGTCGGCCTGTTCGGCGGCCCGCTGCTGGCCCTGCTCGTATTCTTCACGCCGATCGACGGGCTGACGCTCGAAGCGCATAAACTCCTCTCCATCATGGTCCTCGTCGCCATCTGGTGGATCACGGAGCCCGTCTCCATCCCTGTCACCTCCCTCATCGGCCCGACGCTCGCCGTCATGACGGGCGTCGTCCCCGTCAGCATGGCATTCGCCGCCTTTGCCAATCCCATGATCTTCCTGTTCATGGGCGGCTTCATCCTCGCGAAGGCCATGATGATACACGGCATCGACAAGCGCTTCGCCTACTGGCTGCTATCGCGGTCCTGGGTTGGCTCCAATCCGCGCCGCATCTTCCTGGCCATCGGTCTCGCCGCGGCGCTCTGCTCCGGCTGGATCAGCAACACGGCCACGGCGGCCATGATGTTCCCGATCTGCCTCGGCCTGCTCGCCTCCATCAAGGAGATGTTTGCGGCAAGCGGCCGCAACATCGACCTCTACGACTACAAGTACGCGACTGGACTCATGCTCATGACGGCCTATGCCTGCTCGATTGGCGGCGTCCTGACGCCGATCGGCACGCCACCGAACCTCATCATGCTCGGCTTCCTCGACCAGATGTGCGACATCCACGTCTCCTTCTTCGAGTGGATGACCTGGGGCGTCATTGCGATGGTCCTCTACTTCATCATCGCCTACGTCATGCTCGCGCGCATGTTCCCGGCCGATGTCACGAAGATTGAGGGTGCTGAGCAGTTCATCCAGGACAAGCTCCGCGAACTCGGCCACTGGACGCGCGCCCAGAAGAACACGGTCATCTGCTTTGGCGTCTCCGTCGTACTCTGGATCCTGCCGGGCTTTCTCTCGATCGCACTCGGCAGCACTTCGCCGGTGCTCAAGATGTACAACCGCCTCTTCCCTGAGGCTGTCGCCGCCATGCTCGGCGCCCTGATGCTCTTCCTGCTGCCCGTCAACTTCAAGGAAGCGCGAGTTCACGCTGATGTGGAAGGACGCGCGTGACGGCATCGAGTGGGGAACGCTGATTCTCTTCGGCGGCGGCCTCGCGATGGGCGGCATGATGTACAAGACAGGCCTCTCGAAGTGGGTCGGCGACGGCATCATCGCGATGATGGGCGGCGAGCCATCCGCCATCGCCATGGTCGCCATCTTCTCCATCATGGCCCTGCTGCTCTCGGAGCTCACGAGCCATACGGCCGCGACGAACATGATTGGCCCGCTGACCATCACGGCCGCCATCTCGGCCGGCATGAACCCCGTCCCCATCTCGGTCGCCATCGCGCTCTCGGCATCGCTCGGCTTCATGCTGCCAGTCTCGACGCCCCCGAACGCCATCGTCTACGCCTCGGGCTACATCCCCATCACGAAGATGATCCGCACGGGCGTCTACATCGATGTCATCGGCATCGCCTGCGTGACGATCCCGTTCTGCATCTACTTCGTCTCCTGGATCACCGGCTGACCGGCCAAAATTGCAATAAGAAATGCTGCATCATGGATATGATGCAGCATTTCTTTGCCTCAATTATTGATGCGGTAATCCTCGAACGAGGCGATCATGCCGGAGTCGAGGCCCGCGATGAGCTCGCGCAGCACAGAGGGGGCCGTGTAGTCGAGCGGCAGGAAGCAGTCCTTCGCCTCATTGTAGTGGCGGCGTATCGTGTTCTCGATATCGCGGATGGCGCGCTCATTCTGCCGGAGACACGATGCGTAATGCGAGGCGGAACGGCTGTAGCCGAAGTAGGAGATCACGCCCCAGAGCGCGACGAAGATCCAGGCGGCCATCGTCGGCAGGTGGATGCCGACGAGCAGGTAGAGCAAGAGCGCCAGCAGGAAGCCGCCGATAATCCAGCGCACCTTGGACGGCTGCTGCCAGCAGGCCGACTTGAGCCAGAGATCGGCGAGCGTCGCGTACTTGTCGTCAAGCTCCTCAAAATACGGCGCAAGGCGCCGCAGCTCCACGAGCGTCTCCTTGCGCGTCGCCGGCACCGGCGCCAAATCCTTGAGCAGCACGAGCTCTGGCAGTCCCTCCGAGACAGGACTGGCCGCCAGCGTCGCGGGCTCGCCGCAGAAGGGACAGATCCGCGTCCCCGATTCCAGCATGCAGCCACATTTCCTGCAGATCATGATTGATCCCTTCTTTCTCACTTAACTCACTCACTTAACTCACTGAATCGAATACATTATTGGTATTCGCCAGCCCACGAAAAAATCCTGCTGCAAAGCGATGCAGCAGGATTTTTTTATGGAAAGATGGGCAGATGGATTGCCTCGCTCATTTGACCGTGCGCTCCACCGTCTCGAGCTTGCCCTCTTTCTCGAGGCCCTCGACCCATTTTGCATGGTGATGCTTGGCATAGCTCTCCTTGACCGTGCCATCGCGCATGCCTTGGAACGAATCCAGATTGACGCCGATGGCCAGGTAGATGTGGCCAATCGCTGCGGCAAAGCCGAGGCCGGCGCAGATGCTGTGCAGCGGGATCATCCAGGTGCGAATGGCCGGCGAGATGTGACCGGCACCGAGCCAGAGCGTGAGGCCCGAGACGACGAAGCCGAGCCACAGCAGCGCCTGCAGCAGGATGTTCATGCGCTCACCGCCGTTGTAGAAGCCCTGTTTCGGCATGCCCTCCGGCTCCTTGCCAATGAGCTCTGCCGGGAACTTCACGAGAAACTTCACATCGTCCTTGTCGAAGTGCAGGACCTCGCGGATCAGCGTCATGATGCCGGAACGCGCCGTGATGAGCAGGGCGACGATCGGATTCAGGATGAAGATGACGCCGAGCATGTGGTGCATGGTCTGCAGCGTCTCTGCACCGAAAGCCTCGTAGAGAAACAGGAACTTATTGGTGTAGAGCGGCATCGCCGTCAGGAACAACAGGAAAAACGTCACGGCGTTGATCCAGTGGAAGTAAATGAACCCCTTCTTATGGCGCTTGATGTAGGTTACGTTCTTGGACATCACTTCTCCCCCTTCCCGTTCTCGTCATCGTCTTTCTTGCCCCTCATGCCCTTGACGGCAGCGAGGCCGAGCAGGCCAACGAGCGCACCGACACCGGCGACCTTGCCGAGCGGGCGCACGACGTCCTTCCAGATGTCGATGGAGACAGGCGTCTTGGCCTGCCGGAGAAGCCGTAGACTTCCGGCTTCTCCGGCAGCACGTAGATCATGTGGACGCCGCCGACGCCCTGCGGGTTGAACACGTTGGCATCCGGATAGCCGTCTTCCTGGAGCTCCTTGACGCGCTGGCGCACGATCTCCTCGATCTCCTCGTACGGTGCGAACTGCAGGGCATCGGCCGTGCAGGTCTTGGCGCACGACGGCGTCATGCCCTCTTCGATGCGATCGAAGCAGAGGTCGCATTTCGTCGACTTGTGCGTCTCCTTGTTGATTTTCGGGACGTCGAACGGGCAGTTGACCACGCAGTAACCGCAGCCAACGCACTTGTCGGCGTTGATGACGACAGCACCCGAGTCGAGCTTGTCGATGGCCTCCTCCGGGCAGCCCTTCGCGCAGGCGGGATCGCCGCAGTGCATGCACTGGACTTTGACGAAATCCCAGTGGAATTTGCCCTTCGCGTCCGTGCGCTCCGTCATGCGGATGAGGTTCCACGTCGTCGGTGTCAGTGTGGCATGCGACTGATACTGACCCTCGAACGGGGTCGACATGTCAGCCGGCAGGTCATGCCACTGCTTGCAGGCAACCATGCAGGCCCTGCAGGCGCTGCAGCGCGCGATGTCGTGCAGCATTGCCATTTCTTGTGCCATTTACTTTTCCTCCCCTTCATCGAAAACCGGCGCAGCGGCCAGCAGTACGCTGCCCCGCTTCACGAGCCCCTGCTCCTGAGCCAGGAGGTCGAGGTGGAGCGTCGCCCAGTCGTGCCGGTAGATGATCTCAGATACATCCGGACCGTCCGGCGCCTTCGGGTCCCTCTGCTTGCCGCCCTGATACGTCTTGAGGTATGTGTGGCATTCCTCGCAGACGTCGAGACGCATCTCTTCTTCCCCCTCCGGCTCCAGCACCTTCATCTTCTCGAGGTCCTGGTTGCCGCAGTAGGCGCAGCCAACGCGCGCGTACGGCCAGACCGTGTGGCAGCCGTCACAGACGAGGAAGCGCGCGCGGCCCTGCTGCTCCTTGCGCAGGACAGCCAAGACAGGTGGCCTGCCGCAGACCGGACAGTAATTGCGCTTCCAGCCGATCTCTTCCCAGACGGCTGCATCCTTGGCCTCTGCCGGCACGAGCGCATCGACGACGGCCCAGCCGAGGAGGCGCAGGCCTGTCTCATGGAGTCCGCGCGCTTCTGCGAAAGCATGGATGCGCGCATCCGCCTGCTGAAGAAGCAACGCAAAGAAGGCAGCTGCCTCCTCCGGTGTATCTTTAAATGTGCGCATCGAGGCGAGCGACTGGCGCAATCCATCCGGCATCGTCAGCTGCTCGCTCGCGAGCAACTCGGAGATGGCGCGGCCGAATGAGGCTGCCGCTGCTTCGGCCATATGCTCTTGCAGCTCGCTGTGCTGCAAGAGCGGCAGGCCGTCCTTCGTCATCGCCTTCCAGGATGCTTTCTCGGGAAACGCGACAGGCGTCAGCGCTTCGCCAAGCAGGCCCTCGAGTGCAAGCTGCCAGCCGGCCGTCTGCTCAAGATAGCCATGCTGCGCGAAGTAGTCCTGCCACATCGCCTGGCAATCCTTTCGATTCTTTTCCATCATCAATACCTCATGCCTTCTCTACGTTGACGAGGCAAGCCTTGAACTCCTGTTCCTCGGAGTTCAGGTCGAGCGCGTCATTCGTCAGGTAATTCGTGCTCGGGCCCGTCGAGAGGCCCTTGAATCCGAAGGAGTACGGCATCCAGACCATGTGCGTCTCCTCGCCGTTGACCGTCAGCGGCTGCGCGCGCTTCGTGACCATCGCCTTGACGACGACAGAGCTGCGGGCCGAGCTGACCTTGACCTTGTCGCCGGCCTTGATGCCGATCTTCTTGGCGAGCTGTTCGCTGATCTCGATGAAGTTTTCCTTGACGAGCTCATTGAGCCACGGGATGTTGCGCGTGACCGTGCCGGAGCACCAGTGCTCCGCGATGCCCGAGCTGCAGAGCACGTACGGGAACTTGTCCTTCGTGCCGATTGGCTGCTTCTCCGGCAGGCGCTGGTACTTGATGCACGGGTTGTGCTGTGCGTTCTCATTCTCGTGCATCGCATTGTGCGTCGGGCTCTCGAACGGCTCGTAGTGCTCGGGGATTGGACCGTCGACCGGCGTCGAGGATGCGTCGCGCGTCGTACCGTCCGGATTCTTATCCTGATACGGTGCAGCGTAGATGCGCGCGATACCCTCGCCGTTCATGCGGAACGGCTTCTGGCCTGCCGGCGTCGAGGGACCGGCCGTGCGATTACCGACATCCGGCACATCGTAGCCCGTCCACTTGCCCGCTGCCGCATCCCACCAGACAAGCGGATGCTCTTTGTCTGCGGGGCTGCCGTCTGCGAGGCACGAAGCGCGGTTGTAGAGGATGTGGATGTTGTCCGGCCATGCCCAGCCGAACTTCTGGAAGATGCCGACATTGCCCGGGTCTTCCTGACCGCGGCGCGCCGTCATATTGCCCTCGCGGCCGTAGTAGCCTGCGTAGATCCACATGCCAGAGGCCGTCTCACCGTTGTCCTTGAGCTCGCCGATGCCGTTGACGACCGTTCCCGTCGCGACATCGTAGCCGCTGATCTCCTTCATGATGTCCTCGAGATAGTGGTCCTCACGGTAGTCCCAGGTCATGAACTTGATCGGATCGTCCTTCTTGTCCGTCGAGTCCGCGTAGAGCTCGCGGATGCGCTTCCAGAGCATGTCGTTGATCTCGTAGTCCGGCTTCGAATCGCCGAGTGTATCCGGGCCCTTCATTCGCCACTGGATCAGGCGCATCGAGTTCGTGATGGAGCCCTCGCGCTCGAGGTAGGAGCAGGCCGGCAGGAAGATGACCTCCGTCTGGATGTCGGCCGGATTGTCGCCCGGACGGTTCCAGAACTCCGCCGTCTCATTGATGAAGATATCCTGCACGATGAAGGAGTCCATCTTGCAGAGGCCGTCGTGGACGAGGCCGGCATTGGCATTCGTCACGTGCGGGTTCTGGCCGCAGAGGTAGAGCGCGTGCATCGTGCCGCGCCATGCATCCTCGAAGATCGCGTAGATGGAATCTGGATGATTGCCGTTGCGGATGGCGCCGTAATTGAAGCCGTAGTCGTTCTCGGCCGTCGCGTGCTCGCCGAACCATGCCTTCGTCATGTTGACGTACCACTTGCGGCGGAACGTGCCGAAGGCATCCGTCCACTTCGCGAGCGTGTTCGTCTTGTGCGTCGGCGCGACGAGGTAACCCGGCTGCATGTTGAACTCGATGCCAAAATCCGTCGAGGCCTGAACGTTTGGCTGCCCGCGCATGGCGATGATACCGCCGCCCGGGATGCCGATGTTGCCCTTGAGCAGCTGCATGATCGTGAAGCAGCGGATGTTCTGGACGCCGATCGTATGCTGCGTCATGCCGAGCGCGTACATGATGATGGCCGGGCCCTCGTGGTTGACCCAGATGTCGGCAGCGCGCTGGATGTCATCGGCCGGCATGCCCGTGACATTCGAGACCACCTCGACCGTGTAGCGGCTGTAGAACTCCTTGAGACGCGAGAGGACCGTGTTCGGTGCAAAGAGATCATCGGCCTTCTGCGGCTTGCCGTCCGCGCCGAGCGCATAGCCCCAGCTCTTCTTGTCCGTGTACGACTTCTTGGCCTCATCGAAGCCGGAGAACAGGCCGTCGTGGAACGAGAAGTCGTCGCGCAGCAGGCAGGCAGCGTTCGTATTGCGCAGCACGTAATCCTTGTCGAACTTCTCACGCTCGAGCATCTGCGAGATGATGTAGCCCATGAAGGCGATGTCCGTGCCCGGGCGCAGCTGGAAGAACTCGTCCGCGATCTTCGACGTGCGCGTGTAGCGGACGTCGACATGGACGATCTTGGTGCCGTTCTGCTCACGCGCCTTCATGACATTCTTGAGGCCCATCGGATGGCATTCCGCGAGGTTCGAGCCCTAGATCCAGACGAGCTTCGTGTTCTTGAGGTCGCCCCACGGGTTCGTCATGGCACCGCGGCCGAAGGCAGCGCTCATCGCCGGCGGCGTGTTGGCATGGCAGACGCGCGTCTGGTTATCGATGTAGACGACGCCAAGTGCGCGGGCCATCTTGATATTCTGGTAGCATTCCTCGTTGTTGATCTGAGAGCCGCCGATAAAGGCGAGCCCGTCCGTGCGGCGAACCTCATACGTCTCGCCGTCAATCTCTTCGGTCTGCTTCCAGCCCTTCTCGCGGGCATTCTTCATGGCCTTTGCCGCGCGGTCGATGGCCTCATTCCAGCTGATCTCCTCCCAGTGGTCGCTCCCCGGTGCGCGGTACAGCGGCTTCGTCGCGCGCTCCTTCGAGTTCGGGATCGTCGCGTAGCCGAGTCCCTTGCTGCAGAGCGCACCGCGATTGATTGGGCTGTCCGTCGCACCCTCGAGGTTGATGAGCTTGCCGTCCTTCACATAGCCGATGACGCCGCAGCCGCAGGCGCAGAAGTGGCAGATTGACGTGAACTCACGTGCTCCCTTGAGCTTGAACATGTGAGCTGCTGACTTGGCCTCAGTGAGGTCAAAGCCGAGGCTGGAAAGTGCCAGACCGATGCCGCTGATGCCGGTGGCTTTGAGAAAATCGCGTCTGCTCAAATCCATTTTATCTCTCTCCTTTGATACGTGTATTTATGTAAATGGTATTTACATCGATGTAAGCAACCGGTCAGCAGATGATGCGCTGCGGATTCGTGTAGACGCAGAAGCTGCCCGGGGCCATGCGCGCGACGAGCGTGATGCCGAGCTTCTTGGCGAGCGCCAGCGAGAGCGTCGTCGGCACGGACTTTGCCGCAACCGTCGAGATGCCCATGCGGCCGAGCTTCATCATCATCTCCGACGAGCAGCGCCCGCTGAAGATGATGATCTTGTCCGTGATGTCGATGTGATGGCGCAGCGTCCAGCCATAGAGCTTGTCGAATACGTTGTGGCGGCCGATGTCCTCGCGGAAGACGAGGATCTTCTCGGCCTGCTGGTCCCAGATGATGCCGCTGTGCACGCCGTTCGTCTTCTCATGTGTCGCCGCGAGTTCTGCGAGCAGCTTGTCGGCACAGGCGAGGATATCGCCAGCCTTGAAGCGCACATCGCGCGGACGTTCGAAAATCTTCTCCGGCTCGCAGTCCAGGATCTCACGGGCGCGGAAATAGCGCGGGTCTGTCGCATTGCCGGCGGCCCATGCCTGTGCCTCCGCCGTCGTCACGACCGCGGCCTGCAGCGTCTCCTCGTCGATATCCATGCGGACGATGTCGTCGTACGTGCGGATCTGTCCCATCTGCGCCATGATACCGATGACGAGGTCCGTGTGGTCACCCGGTGAACAGAACGATGTCGTAAAGCGCTTTCCATTGAGGTAGATGTCAAGATAGCACTCCATAGATGTGTACTTGTGATCGTCCACAAAGGAATCCTTCTCGCTCACATAGCGGATGACGGGGTAATCGATGAGTTCTTCCTCTCTTGCCTGCACCATAGCTTCCTCCTATTTTGCATTATTAAAATTTATTAATATGGTTTCGTATCATTCTTTATCATTATTGCACTTCTTAATCCGCTTGTAAACAACTTTTTTCACAGATGCGATGGAAATCCATCCTGACACAAAAAACAGCCTGCTCGAATGAGCAGGCTGTCACCTGATTTCAAACACCTATTCGCTTATTCCCCATGAGGAAGGCGATGACCTCTGCCGCCTTCACCGCATCGTCGAGGGCGTATTCCCTGACCTCCGTCAATCCCTGTTGCGGCTTGGTGAAGCAGGCCGCTGCATCACAAGGCAGCGTGAGCTCGCCGCGCTCGCGGAAGAGCTCGATGCGCGGGGCCGTGCCATGGCGGCGGCTCTCGATGAGCACAAGGTCGACATCTGTGAGCCTTGCGGCTATCGCGACGAGGTCAGCCCTCGTTTCCGTCCGCTGCTCGATAAAGTAGCCGTTCGGCGAGACGACGGCAACGCCCGCGGCGCCCGCCTCCTTGAAGCGCCAGCTGTCCTTGCCCCGCTCGTCGACATCGTAGCCGTGGCAATCGCCCTTGACAACGCCGACGCGGATGCCCCGCGCGCGAAGCTCCGGCAGCACGCGCTCGATGAACGTCGTCTTGCCCGTGTTCGAGACGGGCGCCGAGATCGTCACGAGCGGGCGGCTGCGCCGTTCATTGGCCATGCGCCCGCAGGCCAGATGCCAGTCGGCAACGGTGTTGACATTGAAGAACAGCGCCGCGTCCGGGAAATCCACATAAGCGTGCGGGACAGAGTCTATGACGATGCCGAGCTTGCGCTCCCCCCTCGCGAGGGCCTCTGCAAAGCGCGCTGAGAGGTCCCGGCGATAGAGGGCTGCCAGCGGCTGGCGGCGCCCTGCGCGAGGCAGGACGGCCTGACAGCTTCCCTCCTCCGCTGCCTTCAAGAGAGGCCGGAGCTCCGCGAGCTCGAGGAACGGCATATCGCACGAGACGGCCAGCGCATAGTCCGCTTCGATCTGCGACAGGCCGCGCATCAGGCCTTCCATCGGACCCCGGCCCTGCACACCGTCTTCGACGAGCGTCAGGCCATAGCGCTCAGCGATATCCTGCAGGGCAGGCGTCCTTTCCTCCACGCAGAGGCAGCGCTCCGCAAAGGGCAGGGCTGCCGCCCTGCGCGCGAGCCGCTCGAGCAGCCCCTCGCCATCATATGGCAGGAAGCGCTTATCGCGCCCCATGCGCGAGCTCTTGCCGCCCGCGATGATCAGCAGTGAAGCATCCGAAAATTCCACGATCGTCTCTCCTCTGTCGCGTCACTTGCGCGCGCATTCACCGGCATCGCCGCGCAGAATCTCGATGCCGTGCAAGAACTCCGGCAGCACGAAGCCCAGGCATTCCTCGACGGCTTTGCGGCTGCCCGGCAAATTGACGATAAGCGTGCGCTTGTAGATGCCGGCCTGTGCGCGGCTCAGCATCGCGCGGTGCGTCACCTGCATCGAGAGGGCGCGCATTGCCTCGGGGATGCCCGGCGCCAGGCGCTCGCAGACGGCAAGCGTCGCCTCGGACGTGACGTCGCGGACCGAAAAGCCCGTGCCGCCCGTCGTGACGACGAGCGCGATGCCGCGGTCGCCGAAGGAGCGCATCTTGTGCTCGATGGCATGCTGCTCGTCAGGCAGGATGACCTTCTCGGCCACCGTGTAGCCAGCTGCCTCGAGCATCTCCTGCACCTTCGCGCCGCTCTCGTCCTCGCGCAGCCCCTTGCTGCCCTTGTCGCTCGCCGTGATAATGGCCGCATCGAGAGGGATTTTCTCTTCTGTGATCTCAAGCGCATCGCCTTCCTCGATCCAGCCGCCGTGCAACACGCGCGCGAAGACGCCCTCGCGCGGCATGATGCAGTCGCCGACCTGGCTCCTTATCGCGCAGCTCTTGTGGCATTCCTTGCCGATCTGCGTGATCTCGAACCAGACTTCGCCGGCGCGCAGGCGCGTGCCGACCGGCAGATCCTTGAAGCGGAAGCCCTCCGCGACAATGTTCTCGCCGAAGGCGCCGAGCTTGACATCGATGCCGCGCTTGCGGAACGCCTCGATCTCCGCGAGCCCGAGGAAACTGACCTGGCGGTGCCACCTGCCCGCATGCGCATCGCCGACCATGCCCCATTCCGTCTGGAAGAGCGCCTTGTGTACCGGCGTCTTGAGCGTGCCCTTCTTCTCACTGATGCAGAGTGCCTTGATCGTTCCCATGAGTATCCTCCATTCTATCCGGATATGCTTCTATCGCTATCCGCTTGCCATCAGCCGCCGACCTGATACATGGCCCGGCTGTCCTTCTCGTCATACGATGCCGCCTTGAAATAATGTTCCTGCGGCTTGTGGTAGATTGCCTGCTGCAGGGCATGTCTGAACCCGTCGTCGCTCATGCCGCTACGCAGCAGTCCCCGGAGGTCCATGCCCGTCCTCGCATTGAGGCAGAGCTTCAGGAAGCCCTCCGCCGTCAGCCGCACGCGGTTGCACGAGGAACAAAATTGATGCTCCATCGCATCGATGAAGCCGATCTGCCCCGCAAAGCCCGCGGCCTGGTAGTAGACGGCAGGGCCGTGCACGCCGCGCTCCGGCAGGACGGGCCGCAGCGGGCCAAACACAGCCTCGAGGCTGCTCCTGACCTCCGCCATCGGCAGGCCTCTGAGCCCCGCCTCGTAGGCGCAGCCGATCGGCATGAGCTCGATGAAGCGGAACTTCCAGGGTCGCTCACGCGTGAAGCGCGCGACGAGTTCCGGCAATTCCGCCTCATTGACGCCTGCGATCGGCACGCAGTTGAACTTGACATCGCGGAGCCCCGTCGCCGCGATGGCCTCGATGCCATCTTCGACGCGCACAAAGAACGGGCGCCGCGTGAGCTCCGTAAAGGAAGCCGCCTTGAGCGTGTCGAGGCTGATGTTGACGCCCGTGAGCCCGGCGCGCACGAGTTCCGCGGCCATGTCCGCAAGCAGGACCCCGTTCGTCGTCAGCGCGACGGACTCGATACCCGGCACCGAGCGGATCTCGCGCACGAGCTCGACGACGTTGCGCCGGAACAGCGGCTCGCCGCCCGTCAGCCGGACCTTGCGCACACCGAGCGAGGCCAGCGCCCGCACGATGCGGACGATCTCGTCAAAGCGCAGGATGTCCTCGTGCCGGAGTTTCTCGACGCCATCTTCTGGCATGCAGTAGCGGCAGCGCAGGTTGCAGCGGTCCGTCAGCGAGATGCGCACGTATTCGATTTTTCGTTGGTAGCGGTCGTACATACTATCACCTCAAAGAAGAACGCCCTTGACCCGCGTGCCAGCCATGAGAGGCCCCGTGCCGGCCGGGATGTCAATCAGCGCATTGCAGCCAGCCGCCGAGAAGAGCGAGCCCGAGTCGTGCTGCGCCGGGATCTCGAAGATGCCCGCCTCGTAATGCGCGCGGATGAAGCGCCGCCCGTAGCTCGGCTTCGGGAACGCATCGGCGAGGAAGCCCCCGACCGCACGGCCTGCAACAGAACTGCGGCCTGCGAGCTTTGCAAGCACGGGGCGCGTCAGGAGCTCGAACGTCGCGTAGGACGCGAATGGATTGCCCGAGAGCGCAATGCCGAGCATGTCGCCGACCGTGTAGGCGATGACAGGAGCGCCCGGCTTGATGCAGACGCGCCAGAAGAGTCGCGTGCCGATGAGGCGGACGACATCGTGCATAATGTCCTTCTTGCCGACCGAGACGCCGCCCGTCGTCAGGAAGAGGTCGACTTTCCCCCTGCAGTCCGCGATGACAGAAGCCGCCTGCTGCGCATCGTCCGGCAGGATGCCGATCACCTCGGGGCAGAAGCCCATCTCCCGCAGTCTGCCCGCGAGAGCGTAGAGGTTGCTGTTGTAGATCTTGCCGGGGCGCAGCGGCTCACCCGGCAGCACGAGCTCATCGCCCGTGCTCGCGATCGCGACGCGCGGACGGCGGAGGACCTTGACCGTGCCGAATCCCAGGCTCGCGAGCACGCCGAGATGTGCCGCCGTGAGCTCCGTGCCACGCTCGACAGCCCTTGTCCCCTTGCGGACATCCTCGCCCGCAAAGCAGTAGTTCTCGTGATGGTGGAGCTCGTACGGCACAAAAATGCGGCCATCCTCCACCGTGACATCTTCCTGGCGCACGACGCAGTCACAGCCCTTTGGGATGGCCGCGCCCGTCATCAGGCGCACAGCCGAGCCCGCTGGCACTTCTGCCGCGAAGAAATCCCCGGCGCACTCCTCGCCGATGACCGTGAAGGCAGCCGGTGCCTCCTTCGTCGCCCCCTTCGTGCCGGCGGCCGCAAAGATGTAGCCGTCGAGCGGCGAGCGGTCGAACGGCGGATTGTCAAATGTCGCGACGGCATCCTCAGCGAGGACGCGCCCGAGCGCCTCCAAGAGAGGCACCTCCTCGACGGCTTCGATTTTCTTCGTGTGTTCGAGCATGACCGAGATGGCCTGCTCCAGAGAAATATCCTGCATGAGCAACCTCGCTTTACTTCTGGAAGGGGCAGATGGGATAGCGGCAGATCTCGCAGCGCATGCAAAGGCCGCCGATGCCGAAGTGGCGGATCTCCTTGCGCGTCACGCGGTCACCGGCAATCGCGCGCGGCAGGATCATGTCGAAGACCGTCGCCTTGTCGAACATGACGCAGCCAGGCAGGCCCATGACCGTGACCTCGCGTCCCTCGCGCGCAGAGTAGCCGAGCAGGAACATCGCGCCCGGCAGCACAGGTGCTCCGTACGTCACGATGTCGACGCCGGCATCGCGGATGGCCGCCGGCGTGCGGTCGTCGGGGTCGACACTCATGCCGCCCGTGCAGAGGATGATGTCCATGCCGAGGTCCAGGAGCTCCTCGATAGCCGCCTTCGTGTGCCCCGTCACGTCATCCGACAGACGGTGCTCCGCGATCGTCAGGCCGAATTTCTTGAGCTTTGCCGCGATGACCGGCGTGAACGTGTCCTCGATGCGGCCGAGGAAGACCTCCGTGCCTGTCGTCACGACGCCGACCTTGAGATCCTTGCGGTACGGCAGCAGGCGCAGGAGCGGCTCTGTACCTGCCGTGCGGCGTACCTCCTCCATCTTCTCGCGCGCGATGAAGAGCGGCGTCACGCGCATGCCCGCAAGCTTCATGCCCTTCTTGACCGGCATGTTCTGCGCGAGCGTCGCGATCGTGACATCCTCGAGTTCATTGACTGCGTCAAAGCGGTCTTCAGCAACCTGGAAGATGCCGTCGCAGTCCGCGATGAGCTCGATCTTGCCCTCCTTCGGCGCCGTCGCCGTCATATGCTCGTTCTGGCAGAGCTCGCGCAGGACATCGGCCGCCTCATTCTCGTGCATCTCCGTCGCATCCTCGTCCCAGACATAGATGTGGTCCTTGCCGAGCGACAGAAGCACGGGGACGTCCTCTTCCCGGATCACGTGGCCCTTGCGGAACCGCGCATTCTTCGTCACGCCGCGCACGATCTGCGTGATATCGTGGCAGAGCACCTGCCCGACTGCATCGACTGTCCTGATTTCCTTCATCGCGCTCATCTCTCCTATCTGCTGCACACGTGCATATTGTGCGAATCATCAAAAATCAATCAAAAAGACCATCCTCCCGCAATTGCAAAAGGATGGTCTTCGCCCCTTGGATTTCGCCCCTTTTCAATCACGGAAGGCCCCGGCGTTTCCCCCGGGACCCTGGCTCATCCACATAGCCAGACCATGATGTCCGGCCTTAGCGGATTTCGCTCGGAGTCGTATCGTATCTTCTCTTATTCTAGCAGACTTACTGCCCTTTTCCTATAATATTTTTCACACCTCGCCATCTTTATCGCCATCACCTGCACAATCTTTCTTGAGCAGATGCGCCTTGGTGATGCCCTGCTCACCGAAGCGCTTCTTGATGGCGTCGATAGCAGCGTAAAGACTCTCCTTGTGTACTTCCTCGCGAAAGAGCGAGATGGCGCCGGATGTGTCAAAGCCAGAGACAGAGATGCCGAGCAGGCGGACGCCCTGATGCACGCCGAGCGCCCGGCAGAGCGCAAGCGCCGTCTCGTAGATTTCCCGGTCGTAGCACGTTGCCTCGGGCAGCGTGCGGCTCCTCGTGTAGGTGCGGAAATCGCTGAGGCGCAGTTTGAGCTGGATGGTCCGCCCCTTCACACCCTTGCGGCGCAGGCGGTAGCCGACTTTCTCGGAAAGATCGAGAAGTACCCGCTCCACTTCCTCGGCGGACTCGATATCTGCCGGAAATGTGACCTCCTTGCCGGTATTCTGAAAGACGTCATCCTCGGCGAAGTGCACGACTGGAATTTCCGGGCAGCTGCCGGCGACACGATCTACGGTCGTTATTACCTGCCGCCCCATTTCGATCCCAACAAGAAATATCCGCTGATCGTGAACTACTACGGGGGAACCAGTCCAACGGAACGTTCACTCGAAAACCGATATCCGTCGCATGTATATGCGGCATTGGGCTACATCGTCTATATCATCCAGCCCAGCGGGGCAACCGGCTTCGGCCAGGAGTTCTCCGCCCGCCACGTGAATGCATGGGGACTGCGTACGGGAGACGAGATTATTGAAGGAACAAAGAAATTCTGTGCCGAACACAACTTTGTCGACACTAAAAAGATCGGTTGCATAGGGGCTTCTTATGGAGGCTTCATAACACAATACCTGCAAACGAAAACAGATATCTTTGCCGCCGCCATCTCCCATGCCGGAATCAGCGACATCACCAGC
>ERZ1106978.91-NODE-91-length-65213-cov-18.932318_pt1 | contig 65213 bp, 53 predicted proteins | sample MGYA00403689_ERZ1106978 | MGnify/ENA primary metagenome ERZ1106978 (study PRJEB35170, sample SAMEA104062434) | human gut metagenome | biome: human gut; feature: human-associated habitat; material: faeces | place: Denmark | collected 2012-08-02 ...
TGGAACATCGAGGTCTTCTTCAAGATGTGCAAGTCCTACCTGAAGCTGGGCAAAGTTTCGTGTTTGTTGTGCTCCCAGAAGTGCTCAGAAGCAGAGTTTGCCTATATTCAAGTAATACATTTCGCTCTTCGGACGCCAATTCCTGCTTGATAAGAAAAATTATTTCTAAATACCATCAAGAATACATTCATAGACAAATATCCCCATTTTGTCCAACAACAAAGAACAGGCAGTCCCCTGATGGAGACTGCCTGCTGAAGAGACGTGTCAGTCTTTGATGTTCGTGATGATGCGGCCGAGACGCGTGCCAGAAAAGAGGTTCCAGGTCCACTTGATGGCGACCGTGAAGTTGGCATGAGCACCGGCGAGGCGCAGGAGGTGGACGAACATCCATGCGCACCATGCGAGGAAGCCCGTCATCTGCGGGTTCATCTTCGTCTTGTCGACGACGGCCTCGCCGCGGCCGATCGTGGCCATGGAGCCGAGGTCCTTGTAGTGGAACGTCGCGAGGTCCTGCTGGCCGCGGATGAGCTTCATGATGTTGTCATGCGCCGTCTGTGCCTGCTGCATGGCGACCGGTGCAACCGTCGGCAGCGGGCGCTCCGTGCCGTGCTGATAGTGTGCGCAGTCGCCGATGGCGAAGACGCAGTCGCTGCCCTCGACCTGCAATTTCTCGTTGACGATGATGCGGCCGCCGCGGTCGACTTCGCCGCCGCAGTCCTTGATGAACGGCACGGCCTTGACGCCTGCGGCCCAGATGACGGTCTGCGTCGGGATCGTCGTGCCGTCCTTGAGTTTGAGGTCATTGCCATCGTAGCCGACGACCTGTGTATTGAGCATGACGTCGACGCCCTTCTTGCGCAGGACCTTGACGGCGTGCTCGCGCAGGTTCGGAGCGACCATCGGCAGGACATTGGCCGTGGCCTCGATAAGCTTGACGCTGACTTCGCTGAAGTCGAGGTTGTGGAACTCCTTCTGCTGGATGCCGAAGAGCTCCGTCAGGGCGCCGGATTCCTCGATGCCCGTCGGGCCGCCGCCGACGACGACGAATGTCAGCATGCGGCGGCGGACCTCCGGGTCCGTCTCCTTGTTGGCGCGCTCGAACATATGCAGCACGTGGTTGCGGATGTGCAGGGCTTCCTGCAACGTCTTCATGCCGTAGGAGTGCTCCTCGACTTCCTTCATGCCGAAGTAGTTCGTCGTCGCACCGGCAGCGAGAATCAGGTAGTCGTAGGCGAGCTCGCCGTGGTTCGTCAACAGGACCTTGCGCGCCTGGTCGACACCCTCGGCCTTGGCCATGAAGAACTCCACGTTCTTGCACTTGCGGAAGAACGTGCGGACCGGATAGGCGATCTCGTCCGTCGAGAGGACAGCCGTTGACACCTGATACAGCAGCGGCTGGAAGAGCTGGAAATTGTGGTGGTCGACGAGCATGACGTCGACGTCTTCCTTTGCGAAGAGCTTGGCGAGCTTGACGCCGCCGAAGCCTGCACCGACAATGACAATACGTGGTCTCTTCTGATTCTGCTGATCTGCCATGGTAAGTCCTCCCCTAAGACACTCACATAAACGAAAGAATAAATAATTGCATAATTGTAGTGAAAGTGAAAAAATTAACTTGATACGGTAAAAAAATACGCTCATGTAAATTTTTTCACATACGTGACGATGACCGTGCCTTGTGCTCGCAGAGAACGTGCTTTTTTTAACTTATCGGATAGCACCTGACTCTGCTCGGTTCCTCTTCACGATTTCTATCATAGCACGTTTCACGCGCATTGCAAGTCATTTCGCGCATTTTTTCACAAACTTATTGTTCCGTTCTATTTTTCAATCAATTTTGCCTTTATTTTGTCACCATGCGTCATGGCTATGATTCATCATGCATAGCAGGAATGTAAAAAAGGACTGGCTCCGGCGCGCGATGTGCGTGGAGACAGTCCCTCGTGATCTCAATTCAATAGCGCTTGCGCTTGACGGACGAGTCGTAGCCAAGCTGCTCGCGGTACTTCATGACGGTGCGGCGCGAGAGCGCGATGCCCCTCTCTTTCAGCAGCGTGCAGAGCTTCTGGTCCGACAGCGGCTTCTTGGGGTCCTCACCCTTGATGAAACTCTCGATGACCGACTTGGCCTGAGCCGCGGCGACGTCCTCCCCCGTCTCAGTCCGCGCGCTGCGCGATGTGAAAAGGCTGCGCAGTGCGACGACGCCCGTCGGCAGCTCGGCGTACTTGTTGGCGACGGCGCGGCTGACAGTTGACTCGTGCACGCCGATGGTGTCGGCCACATCCTTCATCGTCATCGGCTCGAGGGAGGCGGGCCCCTTCTCGAAGTAAGCCGGCTGGCGCCGCACGATCTCCTCGACGACGCGGCGAATCGTCGTGCGGCGCTGCTCGATGCTGTTGATGAGCCAGGCAGCCGCGCGCAGGCGGCCCGCGATGTACTTCTGCGTCGCCTTGTCGAAGGTATCGGACTGTCGGTAGAGCGCAGAGATGTGGAGCTGTGGCACGCCGGCCTCTTCGACTTCGACCTCATAGCCCTTCTCGCCCTTCCGGATGATGACATCCGGCGTGATGTAGGCAGAGTCCGCCGCGCCATACGCGGAGCCGGGCTTTGGATTGAGGCGGCGCACGATGTCGACGGCCATCTGGACCTCGGCGGGGCGCACGTGCTCGGCGGCGGCTATCTCCTTGAGGCGGTGAGCGGCGACTGCATCGAGATGGCGGTCGATGATGGCGGCGACGAGCCCGTCGTAGATGCCCTGGCGCTGGGCCTGCAGGCGCAGGCATTCGGCGAGATCGCGCGCGCCGACGCCGGCCGGCTCGAAGCCCTGGATGACTGCGAGGACGCGCAGGACCTCCGCCTCGCTGCAAGCCATCGCGCGGGCAACCTCAGCCACGGGCAGTGTCAAGTAACCGCGGCTGTCGAGCGAGCCGACGAGGAAGGTCGCGACAGCGCGCTCTTTCTCTGCCCCGTGCTCCCCCTTGAAGGTGAAGTTGACCTGCTCGAGCAGTTCTTCCTCCAAAGTCGCGTGGAGCGGTGCCGGTGCGTCGAACTGGCGCTCATCTTCATCAGTGAAGTAGGCGGGCTGCTTGCTGCCGCCGTCGAGATAGTCGGCGAGCGCGCGGACACCTGCATGCGCAGGGCCGTCCGACTCGTAGAGCTCCCGGCGCCCTGACGGATAGTCCATCTCGAGCACGGGGTTCTCCAGATATTCTTTTTCGATGGTCGCGCAGAGGTCCTGCGCGGAGAGCTGCAGGATCTCGATGGCCTGCTGCAGCTGCATCGTCATCGCCAGGTGCTGCGAGAGATTCATACCAAGTGACTGCTCGATGGTCTTCACCCCCTTCTCGTACCCTTTCATTGACTTTCATTATAGCATAAAAAATCCACTGCACCAATGGCGCCGGTGCAATGGATTGCGTGTGTGACAGTCTTATCTAGGTGGGGCGGACCGCCTTATGCCTGCTGCTGCGACATGGCAGCGGCGATGGCGGCGCCGAGACCCGAACCGCCGTTCTCGAGTACGGTGTCGACAAGCGGTGCCGACTCACCGAGCAGCTCGGAGAGGGCGCGCATGATGTTCTCTTTCGCCAGCGGCATCTTCTCGTAGACGGAGCCGTCGATGGCGATGTGCTGCTTCTTGATGGCTTCATCGCCAGCCAGCTGCCAGATGATGCCGACATAAGTAGCCGTCACGAGGCGTGCCGAGCGGACGACGAGTGCCGATGCGAGCTCCTGCAGACGCTGGCGGTCGACTTCTTCAAGGTCGTGGCCCGTCTTGGCGCTGACGATGCGGCCGACTTCCGAGAGGCCCGCCGTCTCATCGAGGATGATGTTGCTCATGTCAATGCTCGTGAAGCCGTACTTCTTGCCCTTCTCACCGAGCAGCTCAGCGATAGCCATGCCGAAGAGCTCGCCCATGTAACGGCCGGAAACCATCTTCTCGAGGCGCTGCTCGCCCGGCTTCTCGGACTGAGCATCAAATTCTGCGTCAAAGCGGTTCGGCGCAAGCTTCATGAATCCGCCGGACTCGAGGTTCAGGATCATCGGGCGCTCTGCCTTGCCCTTGAACGGCTCGAAGTAGCAGGTGTTGTGGCCTGTCGCATAGATGGAGCCGATGTAGGTGTCGGCCTGCTTGTAGGCAGCGGCGAGCAGAACGGCGACCGTGTCGTTGATGACAGCCGTCGGCTCGACATTGTCGATGCCCTGGCGGTGCAGCGCTTCCTTGAGCAGGTCATTGACGACCTTGCCCTCGACGCCTGCCGTAGCGAATTCCTTCGTCCAGATGATGAGCTTTGCGTTGTAGAGGTCCGTCTGCTCAGATGGGAAGGAGAAGGTGTGGCCAAGCAGATACTTCGTCGTGTGGTCGCCCTCGATGGCCTCATCGACGAGTTCTGCGATGAAATCGAACTGCTGCTCGGCCGTCGAGCCCTCGCCGACGAAGTCGTAGACGCCCTCGACGCGCAGCGGCTTGGCGACTTTCTTCAGGACTTCGAACTTGCCGTGACCGTCGAGGCGGATGCGCAGGACGCGGACATTCGTGCCGCCGAAGTCGAGTGCGAGGTACTCGCCCGTCTCCTCGCCCGTCGGCAGGCCGACGTACGACTTGAGCATGCGCAGTGACGAGGCGGACGGGTCATCGAGGCCCTGGCGCAGGTCATAGCGGAAGTCGGCCGCGACTTCGTGGAGGCGCGTCCCGTCAATCTTGAATTCCTCGATGATCTCAGCAAACTGGTTCTTGTCAAATGCCATGATTACCTTCCCCTTTATAGTTGAATAGAGATAAATGATTAGCGTCTTGAACAGTGGTTCAGGAGTCCTGCTGCTCGGCGATCTCCTCAAGATACGCCCAGCGCTCCATGAGGTGGTCGAGCTCTGCGGCGAGGCGCGTCTCCTCGCGTCCAAGCTCTGCGAGGCGCGTGTAGTCGGATGCATTCTGCTGCATCTCGAAGCGGACGACCTTGAGCTCGCCTTCCTTGCTGGCGATGACGCCCTCGATCTCCGCGTACTCCTTCTGCTCGCCAAAGCTCAGGCGGCGTTTCGCTTCGTGCGCGGGACGCTCCTGCGCCTTCTTGGGCTCGCACTCCTTCTTGCCACCCGCTTCCTGTGCAGTCTGAGCCTTCTGAGCATTCTCGGCCTCTTCCTCGCGCTCTTTCTCCTTGTAGTAGGAGTAGCCGCCCGCGTAGAGGCGCAGGCTGCCGTCGGGCTGATAGACAAAGACTTTGTCGGCCAGCCGGTCGACGAAGAAGCGGTCGTGCGAGACAAAGAGGATGGCGCCGCGGAAGTCGTCGATGAACGACTCGAGCACGGCCATCGTCTCGAGGTCGAGGTCGTTCGTCGGCTCATCTAAGAGCAGGACGTTCGGCTCCTCCATCAGGATGCGCAACAGGAAGAGGCGGCGCTTCTCGCCTCCCGACAGCCGCGCAATCGGCGTCCACTGGAGCTCGCCCGGGAACAGGAAACGCTCCATGAGCTCCTTGGCCGAGATGCGCGAGCCGTCCGCGAGCGTGATGGCGCGCGCGGCCTCCTGGATGTACTCGATGGCGCGCAGGCGCTCGTCCATGCTGACGGCGCGCTGCGTGAAGTAGCCGATCTTGACCGTCTGGCCAATCGTCACCGTACCGCTCGTCGGCTGCAGGCGCCCCGCAAAGATATTGAGGAGCGTCGACTTGCCTGTGCCGTTGCGGCCGAGGATGGCCACGCGGTCATTGCGCAGGACGGTGTAGGAAAAGTCGCGGATGATTGTCCGGCCGCCCACCTCGTAACTCACATGGTCGAGCTCGATGACGGTACGCCCGAGGCGGCTGCCCGCGAGCCCGATCTCGACCGTGCTGCGGTCGAGGTCGACCTTCTTGTTCTTGACCTCCTCGTAGCGCTCGATGCGGGCGCGCTGCTTCGTCGAGCGGGCCTGTACGCCGCGGCGCAGCCACTTGAGCTCGTTGCGCAGGAAGTTCTGGCGCTTCTGCTCGCTGACCTCCTCGCGCTCGATGCGCGCTTCTTTCTGCTCGAGAAATGAAGAGTAGTTGCCCGTGTAGGTGTAGGCACTGCCCTTGTCGAGCTCGAGGATCTTCGTCGCCGTGTTGTCGAGGAAGTAGCGGTCATGTGTGACCATCAGGAGCGCGCCCTTCTGGCCCCTGAGATACTCCTCGAGCCAGGCGATTGTCTCGCTGTCGAGATGGTTTGTCGGCTCGTCTAAAAGAAGCAGGTCACACGGCTGGATGAGCGCCGTCGCGAGAGCCAGGCGCTTCTGCTGGCCGCCCGAGAGCGTGCCGGCCTTGGCCGTATAGTCGCCGATGCCGAGCTTCTGCAACACGGTCTTGGCCGTGCTCTCGACCTGCCAGCCGTCGAGCTCGTCAATCTTCTCCGCATACTGCATGATGCGCTTCTGTATCGCGGGGCTCTCAGGGTCCTTGGCCGCCTCAGCCAGTGCGAGTTCGTAGCCGCGCAGGGCATCCATCAAGGGCGTCATGCCGCGAAAGACCTCCATGAGCACCGTGTGCTCCGGGTCAAAGACCTTGTCCTGCGCGAGGTACTCGATGCGCAGACCGCGCATCGTGACCATCGTGCCGTCATCGACGGGCACGAGACCTGCGATGGCCTTGAGGAACGTCGACTTGCCCGTGCCGTTGACACCGACGATGCCGACCTTGTCCCCCGCGTCCATGCTGAGGTTGACCCCGGCAAACAGCTGCTTCTCGCCGTAACTCTTCGTGAAATTTTCAAGTGTAATGATCATCTGTTATCTTCCTGTTTCCACCTGATACGTCTTATTATACTGTCTTTCTCCCGAAAATCCTAGTACAGGAAATGGAATGAGATTCTTACGGCATATCGACGATCTCATCGTGCTCCTTCACGAGGTCCTCGGCGCAGTGGATGAGCACGCGCGTAATGCGCACGCCGTCCACTTCCTCGACGTAAAAGAGATTGCCGCCGGACGCCGCCATCTGGCCGACGCGCGGCGCCTGGCCGATCTGGTCGTAGAGCCAGCCGCCGACAGTGTCGACGTCCTCGTCCTCGATGTCGATCTCCAAGATATCCTCGAGTTCTTCGAGCAGCATCTTGGCGTCGACCGAGAAGATGCGCTTGCCGCGGCGCTCGGCCGTCGGGCGCTCCTCGTCGAACTCATCCTGGATGTCGCCGACAATCTCCTCGACGATGTCCTCGATGGTCACCATACCGGCTGTGCCGCCGTATTCGTCGACGACGATGGCCATCTGCGAGCGCTGCTTCTGCATCGTCTTGAGGAGCACGCTGACATCCATGCTCTCCGGCACGATCAGCGCCTTGCGCGCCAAGCGGCGCAGGTTGGGCTTGCGCCCCTCCGCCATGACACGCATGAGGTCCTTGACGTGCAGGAAGCCGACGATATGGTCCTTGTCCTCATGGCAGATTGGGTAGCGCGTGAGCTGCTCTTCGAGAATGATGTGGAGATTCTCGTCCATAGTGTCCTCGAGGTAGAGGCAGACCATGTCCGTGCGCGGCGTCATGATCTCGCGGACGTTGAGGTCCGTGAAGTCGAAGACGTTGTCGACAAAGTTGACCTCCGTGTCGTCGATGAGGCCCTGGCGGTGGCTCTCCTCCATGAGCAGGCGTATCTCTTCCTCGGTGTGGGCGTCGTCGCCCTCCGAAGCCGTGTGGAAGCCCATGCGGTGTGCCACCCAGTTGGCTACGTGGTTGAGCAGCCAGACGAACGGGTACATGACGCGGTGGAAGACGAGCATCGGCAGGGCCACGCTCAGCATGATCTTCTCGACGTTCTGGATGGCCATCGTCTTCGGCGTCAATTCGCCGAGCACGATGTGCAGGCCCGTGATGATGGAGAAGGCGAGCGCCAGTGCAATCGTGTGGCCGATGACATCATCGAGTCCGATGGCGTGCGTGATCGGCAGGATCAGCGTCGCGACGGCCGGTTCGCCGACCCAGCCGAGGCCGAGCGAGGCGAGCGTGATGCCGAGCTGTGTCACGGAAAGAGATGCGTCAAGGTGGTCGGTCAGCTTCTTGGCGTACTTCGCCTGACGGCTGCCCTCCTGGATGAGCGTCTCGAGACGCGAGGGGCGTATCTTGACGCAGGCAAACTCTGCCGCGACAAAGAAGCCGTTCATCGCGATGAGGAAGAAAACGAGCAATAACTGGAATAATATGGGCACAATGTCCAAATCAGAGGAACCTCCTAAGTCCTAAAAAATCGAAAAACATAAAACGCAAAAACACCGCGTGACAGTCACGCTTCTTTTCTTGATGCTTTCTTGATGCTTTACTTATTGTGTTTCCTGGCCGGTCTTGCCGCGCGCGGGCCATGCTGACGGGTCTGCTTCCCTTTTTTTGCTGGAACAGCCGCCTTGGCATGTGGCAGCCGCTCGAACTCGATGCCGAGCTTCTTGCCGAGCTGCTCGAGCTTGACGGCCTCCTTGAAGTCAATCAAGGTGATGACGGCACCCTTGCGGCCGGCGCGCGCCGTGCGGCCAGCGCGGTGCTGGTAGACCTGCGCGCTCTCCGGGAAGTCGAGGTTGATGACGTAGTCGACGGCGGGGATGTCGAGGCCGCGCGCCGCGAGGTCCGTCGACAGGAGCAGCTGGGCGCGGCCGCCCTTGATGGCGGCGATGGCCGACTGGCGCGACTGCTTGGCATCCTTGCCGAGAAGCGACTCCGCGCGGATGCCCTCGTAGCGCAGCTTCGCGAGCGTCTGCTCGGCCGCGAACGTCCTGTTGATGAAGACGAGGCCGCGCTCGATCGGCAGGGAACGCGTGAGCTTGCGCACGCGCTCGATTTTCTCGCGGAACGGTACGGTGACGAAGTAATGATGGCAGGCGGCCATCTCCTCGACCGACGCCTCGACCTCGATGCACTCCGGATGGCCGAGGAACGAAGCGCGGTCGCGCGCCTTCTTCGGGTCGGTCGCCGAGAACATCAAGGCCTGGCGGTCTGCCGGCAACAATTTTACGACATCGGCTGTCGTCATGTCGTTCTGGTCGTCGAGCAGGCGGTCGAACTCGTCGAGCACGAGGAAGCGCACGCCCGCGAGCTTGAGCTTGCCCTTGCGCGCGAGCTCACAGATGCGGCCGCCCGAGCCGACGACGAGCTGCGGTTTCTCCTTGAGCTTGTCGATCTGGCGCGCGATGTTCGCGCCGCCGATGAGGCCCTGCACGCGGATGCCGAGGCCTGCCTTCTGGCTGAGCTCGCGCGCCTCGCCAGCGATCTGCATCGCCAGCTCATACGTCGGGGCCAGCACGACGGCCTGTGTCTCGCGGCGGTCCTTGTCGAGCTGCATGAGGATGGGCAGCAGGTAGGCGAGCGTCTTGCCCGTGCCCGTCGGCGCCACGCCGAGGATGTCCGTGCCAGCGAGGATTTTCGGGATGGCCTGCTGCTGGATGGGCGTCGGCTCCTTGATATTCTTGTCGGCGAGGACTCCTGCGAGTGCCTCGCTGACGCCTAAGTCGCAAAATGTTGTCATATATTCTCCTTAATATAAAACAGATATCACTTCAAGAGCGGCTTACCGTGGTCGTCATCGAAGGTCGCCGTGCACCGCGGGTAGTTCGAGCAGCCCCAGAAGACGCCGTTCTTGCCGTGGATGCTGCGCAGATGACCCTCGCGGCAGCGCGGGCAGAGGAAGCTCGACGAGGCCACATCCTTCTCCATATGCTCCATCGGGCTGGCCGAGTACTTGGGCTTGTCGGCCCAGGACTGCCAGGAGGAGGTCTTTTGCTGCTGTGCTGCATAGCTCTTCTCGTCGGCCTCCATGCGCGCGGCGTAGTCGTCGGGCGAGAAGAGCGCGTTGAGCGCGGCGATATCGTCGTACGGCTCAGCCCCGCTGTACGAGCGGCTCGCTGCAGGAGCATCAGCCTGACGCGACTGCCAGGCCATCGCAGTGGCCGAGACGGCCGCTGGCGCTGCTCTTCGCGGCCTGCGCGCGAGGCGCGCTTTCGCGTCCTCAAGGTCGGGCTTGCCCTCCTTATCGTTGCAGGTCATGCGGCACTTCGGGTAGTTCGAACAGCCCCAGAAGACGCCGTTCTTGCCCTTGCGCTTCGTCAGGACGCCCTGATGGCAGCGCGGGCAGACGTTCTCGCCCTTGACCTCCATGTGGACGTCACCTGCCTTCGCGCAGAGCTTGCGCGTGAAGGCAATCTGCCCCTGCAGGAAGTCGGCAAGGCTCTCCCCGCCTTCCGACATCGAGTGGAGCTTGTCCTCCCAGATGGCCGTCGAGTCGGGGTACGTGAGCTCGTCGGGCAGCGCGTCGACGAGCAGATAGGCCGCAGGCGTCGGCACGAGGTACTTCTTCTTGCCCTCGGCCTTCATGAACTTGCGGCGGATGAGGTCGTCGATGATCGTCGCGCGCGTCGCCTCTGTGCCGATGCCGTAGACGTCCTTGAGCTGCTTCTTCGCTTCAGGATTCTTGACATACTTGTGGATCTCCTTCATGCCGGCCAAAAGCGTCGATGCCGTGAAGCGCGTCGGCGGCTTCGTCATCTTCTCTAGCATGCGGCCGCGCTTCCAGGCCACGTCATCCTTCTTCTTCATGGCCGGCAATGTCTTGGCGTTCTCTTCCTTCTCGTCCTTGTCTTCCCTGTCATCTCCCTCGTCGGTCTCCTGCTTCTTTTTCTGCGACTGGTACATGACCTTCCAGCCGAGGTCGCGCTCCGTGCGGCCACTGGCCGTGAACGTCTCCTCTTTATAGCAGACCTCGACCTTCGTCTGGTCGTAGGTGTGGACGGGGTAGAACTGCGCGAGGTAACCGCGCGCAATGAGGTGGTAGAGATTGCGCTCCTCCTGCGTCATCTTCGTGACATCGGCCTGCACCGTCGTCGGGATGATGGCGTGGTGCGCCGAGATCTTCTTGTCGTTCCAGGCGCGGCTCTTCTGGCGCGGATTGGCTGCCGGCACCCATGCGGCGATCTGCGCGTCGCCGGCCTTCGCGAGATGCGAGAGGATGGTCGCAGCATCACTGAGCTGGTTTGTCGGCAGGTATTCGCAATCCGAGCGCGGATACGTCGTGAGCTTCTTCTCGTAGAGCTTCTGCGCCGTGTCGAGGACGAGCTGCGGCGCGTAGCCGAAGCGCTTGCCCGCAAGCACCTGCAGCGTCGAGAGCGAGAACGGCAATGGCTGCGGCTCCTGCTTCTTCACCTTCTGGTACGATGAGATCACGGCGTCATGCGGCATCGCCTCGAAAAAGGCGAGCTTCTCGTCCGCGATCTTCTTGTCGACGAGGCGATTCTCGCTGTCGAGCCCCGCCATCGTGTCCTGCGGCTTCCACTGCGCCTCGAAGCTGCCGTTTGCATGCTGGAAGGTGCCGCGGATGAGGTAGTAGGTCACGGGCTTGAAGTTCTCGATCTCGCGCTCGCGGCGCACGACGAGCGAGAGCGTCGGCGTCTTGACGCGGCCGATTGGCAGCACAAGGCGCTCATGGCCGGCGCGGCGCGCGGCCAATGTGTAGGCGCGCGAGAGATTCATGCCGATGAGCCAGTCGGCGCGGGCTCTGGCAAGTGCCGACTGCTTGAGATTGAAGAAATCGCGGTTGTCGCGCAGGCTCGCATTGGCCTTCTTGATGCTCTTCTCGTCGAGCGCGTTCAAGAGGATGCGGCGCACGGGCTTCTTGTTCCCGAGATAGTCGAGCACCTCGTCGACGAGCAGCTGGCCCTCGCGGTCCGGGTCACCGCCGTGCACAATCTCGTCAGCCTTCTCAATGAGCGACTTGACGATGGCGAACTGCTTCTCACAGTCCTTGGCAACAAAAAGCTTCCAGTGCTCGGGGATGATGGGCAGGTCGTCGGCGCGCCAGCGCTTGTATTTCGGATCGTACTCCTCAGGCTCCGCCTGGCGCAGGATGTGGCCGAAGAGCCAGGTCACGACGCCGTCCTTCGTCACGAGGTAGCCATCATGGCGCGCGATGGGCCCCGTCAGGCACTTGGCGAGCTCGCGGCCCACACTCGGTTTCTCGGCAATATAAAGACGCAAGAGTCTTGCGGCCTCCTTTCAATTCAATATAGAAAATAAAACGACACAATCACGAGATGAGCTTGTAGATGCCCCAGACGATGACACCGACCCAGGCCAGCAGGAACACGGTCACGAGTATGCCGGCGAGCTTCGCATGGCGGAGGATGTAGTTGGCCTGGCGCTCGCAGTCCGACCGCACAGGGTACGGCAGAATGCGCATGAGCATGGCGATGGCAGCCGGCACGAGCACAGCGTCGTCGAGCATGCCGAAGACAGGGATGGCGTCGGGAATCAGGTCAATCGGGCTCAAGAGGTAGAAGATGGCCAGGAGCATCATGCCCTTGACCTTCCGCGGTGTCTGGCGGCTCTTGAGCGAGAGCAGCATGACGAGGATGTCATGCCGGAAAAGGCGCAGCACGCCGAGTAATCGTCCCATTTCTGTAAACTCCTAGATTCAAACTAAATACAGTCTCATTTTACCACACAACGAGCCATGCTGTCTGGAAAGGGAATGAATTTCGAGAAATTGCCGGAATGTCTTATACAATTATAACATAGGAATTGACAGCATTATTCCTATTTGGTATAATAAATTAACATTTTTACAGATAATAATTCTCTCTAGAACTTCCAGATTTGACAGGAGGACATCATATGAGCAAGAAGACCTTCCCGCTCTCCAAGGAGCAGCTTGAGGAAATCATCAAGAAGTACCCGACTCCGTTCCACATCTACGACGAGCGCGCGATCCGCGAGAACATCCGCAAGCTCCAGAAGGCATTTGCCTGGGCTCCGCGCTTCCGCGAGCAGTTCGCCGTCAAAGCGCTGCCGAACCCGCGCATCCTGCAGGTCTTGCACGAAGAAGGTGCGGGCACGGACAACAGCAGCCTCGCCGAGCTCGTGCTCTCGGAAGCGTCGGGCTACAAGGGCGAGGAGATCCTGCTGACCTCCAACGACACGCCGGCTGACGAGTTCCAGAAGGCCATCGAGCTCGGTGCCATCATCAACCTCGATGACATCAGCCACCTCGACTACCTCGAGAAGAACGCCGGCCTGCCGAAGATCCTCTGCTTCCGCTACAACCCAGGCGACCTCATCGAGGGTAACGACATCATCGGCAAGCCGACGGAAGCGAAGTACGGGCTGACCCGCGACCAGCTCTTCGAGGCCTACAAGATGGCACAGGAGAAGGGCGTCAAGCGCTTCGGCCTGCACACGATGGTCGCTTCGAACGAGCGCCGCACGGAGGCCTTCGTCTTCACGGCCAAGCTCATGTTTGAGCTGGCAGTCGAGCTTAAGCGCCGCCTCAGCATCCACGTCGAGTTCGTCAACATCGGCGGCGGCATCGGCATCCCCTACCGCCCGGAAGAGGAGCCTGTCGACCTCGAAGCAGTTGGCGAGGGCATCCACAAGCTCTACAATGAGATGATGGTACCGGAGGGCCTCGGCGACGTCGCCATGATGACCGAGAGCGGCCGCGCCATCACGGGCCCTGCTGGCTGGCTCGTCTCGACGGCAATCCACGAGAAGAAAACCTACAAGGACTACATCGGCCTCGACTCCTGCATGGCCAACCTCATGCGCCCGGCCATGTACGGCGCCTACCACCACATCACGATCGCCGGCAAGGAGAACGAGCCCTGCGACCACACGTACGACATCACGGGCTCGCTCTGCGAGAACAACGATAAGTTCGCCATCGACCGCAAGCTGCCAAAGATTGACATCGGCGACCGCGTGATCATCCACGATACGGGTGCACACGGCAGCGCGATGGGCTTCAACTACAACGGCAAGCTCTGGTGCGCCGAGCTGCTGCTCCACGAAGACGGCAGCGTCGAGCTCATCCGCCGCGCCGAGACACTCGACGATTACTTCGCCACCCTCAAATACCCGGGCAGCGTAATAAAATAAAAATGTGACGCACATCCGGGTTGCAAGGTGGAGAGTCCGTCTTCAACGACGCACATAGCAGATAGCAAGGCCGGGGATGACCGGGCAACGCTGCGCGATGACCACCTGCTGAATCTATTTTTTCCCTTTTAATGCATCCTGAGGAAAGAGCTGAGCGCCGAAGCCGAAATACATGCCTCCTCGCCTTCAATGACAAGATGTGAGCATATGCCAATCAGCAAAAAAAGCTGCTACCCAACTCGCTTGGGTAGCAGCTCTTTTTATTCTGTCTTGATTGCCAGACTCTATCAGGCCAGCACGCGTGCGAGGCGCACGAGTTCTGGGTTCAGGGTCTTCGTGTTGTTGACGGCCTCGAAGAGGTTGACGCCTACGACCTTGCCTTCGTTGAAGCCGAAGACGATATCCGATGCGCCCGAGATGATGGCAAGAGCAGCCTTCTCGCCGAGCATCGATGCCTTCATGCGGTCTTCGACCGACGGCGAGCCGCCGCGCTGGATGTGGCCGAGGACCGAGACGCGCGTGTCGATGCCCGTCTTTTCCTCGACAGCTTTGCCGATCTCGATAGCCGAGCCGGCACCCTCTGCCACGACGATGATGCTGTAGCGCTTGCCTGCATCGTACATCGCCTTGATCTCTTCGCACATCGAATCGATGTTGAACTTGACCTCCGGGACGAGGACGAATTCAGCGCCGCCCGCGATGCCGGACATCATGGCCAGCCAGCCGGAATTGCGGCCCATGACCTCGACGAGCATGATGCGGCGATGCGCCGAAGCCGTGTCGCGAAGCTTGTTGATCGCATCGACGATCGTGTTGGCCGCCGTATCGCAGCCAATCGTGTAGTCCATGCCCCAGACATCGTTGTCGATCGTGCCCGGCAGGCCGACGATCGGCAGTCCCGTCTCCTTCGAGAGCAGCGAGCCGCCCGTCAGGCTGCCGTCGCCGCCGATGATGACGAGGCCTTCAATCCCACGCTTCACGAGGTTCTCATAGCCCTTGCGACGGCCTTCCGGCGTCTTGAACTCCGGGCAGCGGGCCGTCCCGAGGAACGTGCCGCCACGCTGGATGAGGTCACTGACGCTGCGGCTCGTGAGCTCCTCGATGTCGTCATCGAGCATGCCCTGATAGCCGTTATTGATGCCATAGACTTTTACACCCTCGTAAAGTGCCGTACGGACAACGGCACGCGCCGCAGCATTCATGCCAGGGCTGTCGCCGCCAGATGTCATTACAGCAATCGCTTTTTTGATCATGGGAACATCTCTCCTATTCCATCAGTTCCATACTTATCCCAATCATCCCGTTGGCCCATGCCGCAGGATAACCAAATGACCTGATAATGTACTTCTTATATATTATCTTTCTTTATTTTACGGAATTCGTCCAAAAATGTAAAGGGTTTCATGCAAAACAACGCCTTCTCCTCGCGGAAAAGGCGTTGCAGATTGTGGATTTTGTTTCAGGACGCGATACGCGCATCATTTGAGGACGGCCATGAGATCTCGCTTCTCGTCGGTATCGACTTTGCGGATCTCCAGCTCGATGCCCAGCTCGTGGAGCTTCTTGAAGGCGGCGACGTCCTTGTCATCGACCGAGACGGCGCTCGTGACCTGATGCTTGCCCTCGTAGAAGCTCATGCCGCCGATGTTGACACTCTTGATCGGCACGCCGTGCTCGACGAGGTACAAGACGCTCGTGGGATTCGTGAAGAGCAGCAGGCAGCGGTCATTCTCATACTTCGGGTTGCGGTAGATGCGCACCGCCTTCGCGAGGTCGACGACATGGCTCTTGACGCCCGCTGGTGCGAGCTGCTTCAAGAGCACTGCGCGGATCTTGTCCTTGGCGACTTCGTCGTCGCAGACGATGATGCGCTGGCAATCTGTCGCCTTCGACCAAACGGTGGCGACTTGGCCGTGAATCAGGCGGTCATCGATCCGTGCCAATACAATCTTCATAAGAGATCATCATCCTCGTCGTCATCGTCGGCAGCAATCTGGCTCGCGTGGAAGAACTGCATGCCGCTCTTGCCAGCTTCTGCCGCTTTATCCATGAGTTCCTGGATGCTCAGGCCTTCGTCCATAATCTGCGCGCTGCACATCTCGATGAGCATCGGCAGATTGACCCCCGTCACGATGCCGTACGCCTCATTGGCGATGACGAGACGGCAGGCTGCATTGTACGGGCTGCCGCCGAAGAGGTCGTTGAGGAAGAGCACGCCGCCCGAGCAGTCAAGCTCCTTGATGGCTTCCTTGTACTTCTTGACGACATCATCCGGCCCCTCGCCCGGCACGAGCGTGACAGCGCGGACATTCTTCTGCTCACCGCAAATCATCTCGCACGAGCGCACGAGTTCCTCTGCAAAAAGACCATGTGTACCAACGATAATCGCAAACATTGGATAACCCCCTTCTGATACTTCCTTACCTATATTCTAATACGATGCAAGATGCGTGCCAACTTTGTGTATCAAGCTCACATGGATACACAGGGCAGCGTCCTCGCCTCTCTTCGCGTTCAGCAAAGCGGAAATAATACTGTCCCGTTTGATGAATAATACTCTATTGTGCTATTCTCCCATCGTTTTGATACAGTATCACCTCTCGTCCTCCAAAAGAGATACACTATGATCTGTATCAGGAGACATTGCCGCCAGTGTATCAGATCATCTCGGCCATGAAATAATACTCGTCCGCGGCCAATGTCAGGTGTAGCTTCTCCGAAAAGATCTCTGCAGCCGCCTTCAGCGCTTCGACCTTTTCGGTGCGAAGCTCTGCCAGGCTGCCGCCGTAATGGAGCGGCTTGCGCACGACGCAGCGCTCGAGCGCACAGCCGCAGTGGACGAGCAACCGGATGCGCAGGGGATTGGGCAGCGGCTCCCTGCGCCCTGCCTCGAGCCGCTCGTCGAACTCCATGAGGAGCGGCATGACCTTCTCGGGGTTGAGATACGTCAGGAACTTGCAGAGGGATTCTGCGCAGAGGCTCTGGACGACGCGGCTCCCCTGGCGTTGATGCGAAGTATCGTGGCCGCCCGCGACGAGTTCCAAGAGCGCATTTTCGCCCTCGCCGCCGATGATGGCCTCCAGTGGGATGAACGGGATGCGCAGCGCGGGCTTCTTCACGCCGACGGCCGCCACGATGCGATGGCTCTCTGCAATCTCGCGCAGATGCTCCTCGAGCTTCACGAGGCCGACGGGTATGACGGGCAAAGGCTGGCCCGCGCCGCGCAGGATCTCCTCGATGAGCGACTTGAGCTTGAGCGCCGTGCCCTTCCCCGTCGAGCAGATGGTCACAACGACGCGGCCGTCGTCCGTCACCTTCTCGAGCGCCTCATCCTGCGTGACATCACGCGCCTCGTAGCCGTGAAAGCTCGCGAGCGAGTCGTAGAGGCCGTCGAGGTCCATGCCCGCGAGTTCCGCCTTGCGCATGGCCTCAAGGATCAGCGGCGTCGAAACCATGTCGATCGTGCGCACAGGCACATCGAGGCGCTTCTCCAGACTCGGGCCGAGATTGCAGAGCGAGCCCATGTCCGCGAGTATCAGGACGCCCTTGAGACACGGCACGGACTGCAGCATGGCTGCCATCTTGTCGAGCACGGCCTGTGGACGGACCTCGAGAGGCATGTCGACGGCCAGCACGCTGACGTCCGTCGTGCCGAACAGGCGTTGCGCGACTTCGACCATCGACGTCGCCGTGCTCTGGCCATGCGTCGCGACGACGATGACGACGCGGTCGTCGCGCTCATCCTCCTGCAACGATTCCAGCAGCAGGGCGATGTACTCGATCTCGACGCGCGGCACCTCGAGGCGGTAATGCTTCCCGATGAGGCTGCCGATCTCGGTCGCCACCTCAAGGCAGAGCGAGTCCTGCGGCACAGCGCCCTCGAGCTCTTTATGCGCTGCATCCTTCGACTTGACCCGCTTGAGGAAGGCCGAGAGGTGCAGGCTGAAGGCGTAGAGGAAGCGGTCGTGGTAACTCGCGTTCATGCGCTTCTGCACGTAGAGCGCCACCTGCTCCGCGAAGTCGACGAGCGAGGCGTCGACGATCTTCAGCAGGCGCTCGCGCGTTGTCATGTTGACCGAAGCTTTCTTGTTGTAGAGATTGCGCACGTAGACATTGACGTCCGCCGCGAGGATCTGCTTGATGAGATCGCTGCTGATGCCCTCTCCCTTGAGAAGGTCGACCTTCGCCTCGACGACCTGGTAGAGATTGAACTCCGCACCGCTCGCGCCGTCCGTCAGCAAAAAATCCGGCCCCGGCGGCACGATGATGCACGAGTCACTGCCGAGGGCTTTCGTGACCTCCGTCAAGGCCTGGCGGTTGGCCGAGAGCGTCAAGAGTCCACTCCGGATCTGCTGCGGCAGCATCTTGAAGTCAACCTCGATGCCCTCCGGGCTGTCAATGCCGTTGAGGAAGGCCTGCGCGCAGAGCAGCTTGATGTTTGACTTGAGCTGACCGGCATTGCCGCTGTCGATGCTGCCGACGAGCGCCTTGATCGTCTCAACGCCCACGCGAATCGGTTTCTTGACGCGCTGCGCTTCATCCTGGAACATCAGCTTGATGATGTCGAGTTTCTCGTCCGTGCTGCGCTCTGCAAGAGGCGGGATCTTCATGAGATTCGGGATGCGGCGCACGAAGGTCTTCGTCAGTGCGGAGTCGGGGTCCTCCGTCGTCGCCCCGATAATCAGGACCTTGGCTCTGCGGCTGCGCTGCGTCTCGCCGAGCCGGTTGAACGTGCCCGTATCCATGAAATAGAAGATCATCTCCTGCCCCTCAGGCGGCAGGCGGTGGATCTCATCGAGGAACAGCACGCCGCCGTCCGCCTCCTCGACGAGGCCCGCCTTCGACTGATCCGCACCCGTGAACGCACCCTTCACGTAGCCGAAGATATGCGAAATCAGAAGTTGCGGGTTGTTGTAGTAGTCGGCACAGTTGAACGTCACAAACGGCGCCTCCTCCGCGAAGCGGTGCATGACCTTGCCGTACTCGAACATCATGTGCGCGAAGAGCGTCTTGCCGACGCCCGTCTGGCCGACGATCAGCGTGTGCAGGCCGTCGGGCGGGTAGAGAATAGCCGCCTTGGCCTGCTCGACTTGGCGCCTCAGGCTCCTGTCCGCGCCGATGAGCCGCGCGAAGGGATTCTCGAGCTCCTGCGGCGTCTTCGACTGGCAGATGGCCTCGACATCGTCGAACTGGCACTCGCCGAGCGTCACGCCGAGTGCCGACTCCAGGCAACCCCTGTCAAAGTAGAGCACCGGCCGCCCCGAGAACTTCACGATCCTGCCCTGGCGCTGCAGCGCGTTGAGCTCCTTCGAGACATTGTTGCGCAGGATGCCGAGCGCCTCCGCAATCTCCTGCGCCCCAAAGCCAACGCGCCCTTTGAGCATTTCCTCTGGCCAGGCCTCCGACTTCTCCTCGATATACGAATAGATGCGTTCCCCTCGTTTCATCCGCATTCCCCTCCATACCTCAACATACACATCCTATTATAGCATACAGCAAAAAGGAGCAGCGCCTTGCGCTGCCCCTTTTCAAGCCTGTGAATGAGACTCAGCCTACGAGCTCGTAGCCAGCATCCTCGATGACTTTGCGGAAGTCGGCCTCTGGGATGTCGTGCGTTGCCTTGACATCAGCCTTGCCGCCCTCGAGATCGACGGTGACGTCCGTGACGCCGTCCATCTTGGCGAGTGCATCGTGAACGTGTTTCTGGCAGTGGGCACACATCATGCCCTCGATCTTCAGTGTCTTTTCCATTCTTATCGCTTCTTTCTCCTGTACAGGTTGTGCGGCTGCCGAGTCGGCGGCCTCGTGATCCTTTCTATCAGATGAAACGGCTGTTGCCGTCTGCTCTGCTGATATTTCTGCCCCGTGGTCTGGCTTGAAGAAGCGCAGGCGCAGGGCATTCATGACGACGCAGACGCTCGACATGCTCATGGCGGCGGCGCCGATGATCGGCGAGAGCTTGATACCGAAGGCCGGGTAGAGGATGCCTGCGGCGAGCGGGATGCAGATGACGTTGTAGATGAGCGCCCAAAAGAGGTTCTCCTTGATGTTTTTCAGCACGGCCTTGGAAAGGCGTATCGCACTGACGGCATCGAGAAGGTCGCTCTTCATGAGCACGGCATCGGCGCTCTCGATGGCAACGTCCGTGCCCGCGCCGATGGCGATACCGAGGTCGGCCTGCGCGAGAGCCGGCGCGTCGTTGATGCCGTCGCCGATCATCGCGACCCTGTGGCCCTCCGACTGGAGCTTCTTGATGTGCGCCGCCTTGTTCTCCGGCAGGACACCGGCAATGACCTTCTCGATGCCCATGCGGCGGCGGATGGCCTCTGCCGTGCGCGCATTGTCGCCCGTCAGCATGACGACCTCGATGCCCATCTCGTGGAAGCGCGCGATGGCCTCGCGGCTCGTCGCCTTCTCCACATCGGCAGCGGCGAGGATGCCGATGACACGGTCGTCCTCCGCGAAGATCAGCGGCGTGCAGCCGTCGTCAGCGAAGGCGGCGAGTTTGTCTTCATACGGCGAAAGGTCGATGCCTTTCTCCTCCATGAGCTTGGCATTGCCGGCTGCATACGCATGTCCGTCGGCTTTTGCTTCAACGCCGCGGCCAAAGAGCGCCCGGAAGTCCATCATCGCCTGCGGCGCGATGCCCTTTGCCTTGGCTACCGTCATCACGGCTTCGGCCAGCGGATGCTCACTGCCCTGCTCAAGGCCGGCTGCGAACGAGAGCAGCTGCTGTTCGGCAACGCCATCAGCCGTCACAATGACGGTGACCTCGGGGCGGCCCTCCGTGATCGTGCCGGTCTTGTCCATGACGACCGTGTCGACGGACTGCGCGATCTCGAGCGCCTCGCCCGACTTGATGAGGATGCCGTTCTCCGCGCCCTTGCCCGTGCCGACCATGATGGCGACCGGCGTCGCGAGGCCGAGCGCACACGGACACGAGATGACGAGGATGCAGATGGCAATCGAGAAAGCGAACTCGACGCTCGCGCCCATGGCCAGCCAGACGCCGCCCGCAATGACGGCAATCGTGATGACAGCCGGCACGAAGATCCCCGCAATCTTGTCGGCCGTGCGCGCGATCGGTGCCTTCGAGGCACTCGCCTCGTCGACGAGGCGGATGATCTGGCTGATCGTCGTGTCCTCGCCGACGCGCTCCGCGCGGAAATGGATGGATCCCTGCTTGTTGATTGTGGCCGAAGTGACCTTGTCGCCCGCCTGTTTCTCGACAGGGATCGGCTCACCCGTGATGGCCGACTCATCGACGCTTGTCGTGCCAGAAAGCACGACACCATCTGCCGGGATGCGCTCACCCGGGCGCACGACGATCTCGTCACCCGCCACAAGCTCCTCAGCCGGAATGGTCTGCTCCACGCCGCCGCGCACGACACAGGCCTGCTTCGGCGCGAGGTCCATGAGCTTCTCGAGCGCCTTGCTCGTCTGCCCCTTGGCGCGCGCCTCGAGGTACTTGCCGACGGTAATCAAGGTGACGATCATGCCGGCCGACTCGAAGTAGAGATTCGTGCTGTACTCCTGCACGAGTGCCATGTCGCCGTGGCCGAAGCCCCAACCCATGCGGAAGATGGCGAAGGCGCCGAAGAGCGCCGCTGCCATCGACCCCATGCCGACGAGGCTGTCCATGTTCGGCGCGCCGCGGAAGAGATTGCGGAAGCCTGCGATGTAGTAGCGGCGGTTGAGATACATGATTGGCAGCACGAGCAAGAACTGCGAGAACGCGAATACAATGGCATTCTGCGGACCGTCAAAGACCTCGCTGACAATCTGCGGCACAGGCAGCCCGAAGAGCTTCTCAAAGAGGCCGTGCATCGAGATGTACATCGTCGGCAACAGGAAGGCAATCGACCAGACGAGGCGGTGCTTCATCTCAGCGATGCTCTTCTTGACAGGGTCCTCCTGCGGCGCGGCCTTGGCCGCTGCCTGCTTACCTTTGACCGAGGCGCCGTAACCAGCATCGACGACGGCCTTGATGATGGCCGGCACGCTCGTCTTCGCCTCATCGTATTCGAGCTGCATGCTGTTCGTCAGCAGATTGACGCTGACATCTTTCGTGCCGTCAACCTTCGCGACGGCCTTCTCCACACGGGCCGAGCAGGCCGAACACGTCATGCCCGTGATCGTGAATTGTTCTTTCTTCATCTTGGATTTCAGCCTCCTTGGTGGCTATTGGGAAACGACGGGTCACTTCATGACCTTCTGGAGCGTCGCGACGAGCTCGTCGACGACCTCGTCGTGGCCGGCGCGGATGTCGTCGACGACGCACGACTTGATGTGCTGTGCGAGCAGTTCCTTGTTGAACGCATTGAGCGCCGACTGGATGGCGCTGACCTGTGTGAGGATGTCGACGCAGTAGCGGTCATCCTCAACCATCTTGCAGACGCCGCGGACCTGCCCCTCGATGCGCCGCAAGCGCGAGACGAGGCACTTGTATTCCTTGCTGTCCTTGTCGCGGTACTTGTGCTTGACACAGCCGCTGCAGGTGTGCTGCTCTGCACTCGCCTCAGCCATAGCAGCCGCCTGACATTTCTTATCTTCACATGATGCCATGAATATACCCCCTAACGGTATATTATCTTATACCACGAGGGGGTATCTGTCAAGCAAAAAAATTTCCCGTCTGATGACGGGAAATCAAGCCTATCAACCCTTGTCCATCGAGTGGATGATGATGTCCGTGAGGATCTTCGTCCAGTCGATGCGGCCGCTTGAACTGCCAGAACCTTGCTCGGCCGGCTGCTGTGGCGGCGGGTTCTTGGCGCGCTCAGCAGCGAGACGCGCGGTGCGCAGGTCGTTGGCGAGCGCCTGGTCTTGCTTGTCGGAATAGTTCCAGGCAATCTCGAGCTCGCGCACAGCGTCGTCGTAGCGTCCCTCGTCGTAGTAGATGAGGCCTTCGTACTGATGACAGCGCCAGATGGGATACGTCGCGTTATCGTGCTTCGTCGCGTTGGCCGCGCTGAAGTCCTCGAGCGCGTCGTGCGGCCGGTTGAGGCCGTAGTAGGCGCGGCCGCGCAGGTAGTAGGCATAGGCGCGCGGGTTGCCTGTCACCTGGCGGTCCTCGATGAGCGTCGTCAGCTCATCGATGGCCTTCGTGTATTCACTGCGCTGGATGTTGCCCATGCTGCGGTCGAAGATCTTGCCGTAATCGTAATTCGTCTCGAGCCGCGTGCCGAGCTTGCGCTTCTCCAGTCCGTTGGCCTTCTGGTACTGCTGCAGGAGCTCCTCGTTCTGCTTCTTGAGGGCGTCGCGCTCCTGCTGCAATTTCTCGATCTCGTCCTTCTTGGCCAGCATGGCCTTGAAGTCGATGTTGTCGGTGTCGACCTCTGCCGTCAGGTTGACGGTGTACTTCCATGTCTTGCCCGAAAGTTCCGGCACGGAATCCTCCTTGATGACCTTGAGCACGGCGCCCGAGATTATCTTGACGTCATCCTCTGTCAGCTGCATGTTCTTGGTGCGTGAATAACTCTCGACGTAGACGCCGGCCTTCTCGACAGCGGCGCGCATGGCCTCCTGCCGCGCCGCATCGCGCGCAATCTTCGGCGAATCGTTGTCGCCCATGATGTAGACGCCCGTCGCCTCGATGACCTGAGGCGCCGCTTCAGCAGGACTCATACCGCCCGGCCAGATACAGACGGCCGCCACGAGCACAAGGCAGGCCCGCCACAATCTCTTCATACTCCAACACCATCCTATCGTAAAATAGTGTACTTTGCTAACTACTATTATACGGATGTGGAATCCGCCTGCCAATTAAAAACGCATGAATTTCAGGCAGATTCCGCCTTCTCAAAAAAATTTTTGCGGAAACGCAAAAAAAAGATTGACAGACAGGCGCGATATCGATATACTATATCTTGTCAGTTGCGACAAGCGACAGATGCTGATTTAGCTCAGTTGGTAGAGCAGCTCATTCGTAATGAGCAGGTCGTAGGTTCAAGTCCTATAATCAGCTCCATCTGGAACATCAGGCTTTCGAGAAATCGAAAGCCTTTTTTGTTGCCCTGCCTCCATCTGCCATCATCTGCTATAATAATGGAAGAGAGCAGAGCTTTGAAGCGATGAACAGGAGGAATCATCATGAAGATTGCAATGGCAAATGACCATGCCGGCACGAAACTCAAGAACGAGATCAAGGCGTATCTTGAGAGCGAAGGCCATGAAGTCAAGGATTTCGGCACGTACGACGAAGAGTCCTGTGACCTGTCGGACTTCGTCTACCCGGCTGCACTCTCCGTCGCAAAGGGTGAATGCGACCGCGGCATCTTTGTCGACGGCGTCGGCTACGGCAGCGCGATGATCGCCAACAAACTGCGCGGCATCTTCGCCGTCGTCTGCCAGGACCCGTTCTGCGCCGCCCTCGCCCGCCAGCACAACGACAGCAACGTCCTCTGCCTCGGCGGCAAGATCATCGGGCCGGCGATTGCCATGGAGATCGTCAAGACCTGGATGCACACCGATCCTCTGACGGCCGAAAAATACCGCCGCCGCGTCAAGAAAGTCCAGGAAATCGACGCCAAGCACTGTGTCGCCGTAAAATAAACGACTGAAAACGTCATACCCTTACAGAGAAATGCCCAGGCACCATGCCTGGGCATTTTATCTATACGCGATCGCCTTTGTCGCGGCAGTAATTGACGAGCAAGTCAATAAAGGCGCGCGCCGCATGCGACAAATACGCCTTTTTGCGCCAGGCGACGAGTGCATGGCGGCGTGGGCGCGTCGGCAGCGCCGCATAACAAGGCCGCGTCTCCGGCTGGAAGGCGCGCAGGAGCGTCATCGACAGCAGCGTCGCGCCGAGGCCCGCAGACGCCAGTGTCAGGGCTGTCTCCATGCTGCGTGTCTGCAAGTAGATCTGCGGGACAAAGCCGGCTTCCGCGCATAGTGAGAGAAGCTGTTGATGGAGCTTCTGCTCGCTGTGCATCTGAATGAACGGCGTGTCTTTCAGGAGACCGATGGGCAGGAGCGGCAGCGTGCCATGGCAGTCCTGCGGCAGATGGTACTTCTTGGACAGCTCATGATTGGCCGGCAGGACGAGAACCATCTCCTCTGAATAGAGCTCTGCAAACGAGAAGGCATCCTCATCGACCGGCTGTGTCGCGATGATGAGGTCGACATCACCAGAGAGCACCGATTCCTCCAAACGCTTCGAGGTGTGCTCCGCCAGCTGCAGGCGGATTCCCGGATATTCCGCCTGGAATTTCGGCAGGAATGCCGCGAGGAAGTACGTACTGCGGAATGGCGAACTGCCGACGACGAGGTTCCCCTGCGCGCAGCCGAGCTCATCCTCGACATAGCGGCGGAACTCTGTGTCAAGCTCCATGATCTGCTGTGCCGTCTCCAAGTACTTCTGCCCGATGGTCGTCGGGCGCAGCGGCTTCAAGCTACGATCAAAGAGCGGCGCACCGACCTTTTTTTCGACACTCTTCAAGAGCTGCGAGAGCGATGGCTGCGAGATATAGAGTTTCTCTGCCGCACGCGAGATAGAGCCCATCTCATAAATGGTCCGGATATAATGAAAATGACGGATCTCCAAGCAAATTCCTCCTAGTATAAGAATTATCCTATGAAATCAATAAGTAATTTTGCAAATCATGATATATGTGATTTTTAGAACAAAATCGCTAAAATGGTAGTATCCTTTGATATGTAAGAAATACATGCACAGTATTCATGATATATCTCTATTTTATCATATATTTTAGATTATGTCTTAGATAAAATATCTAGTATTATACTTATATTCAATTTCATACTATAATAAAGACATCAAATCAAGAAAGAAATGAATAAGAACAAGAATTCTGTAAGGAGGTCTTCCCCATGTCGTTAACGTATTATTTCCTGCCGACCCGCAATGTCTTTGGTGAAGGTGCTGTCAATGAAGCTGGCAAGCTCATGAAGAGCCTAGACGGCACGCATCCGATGATCGTCACGGACGCTTTCCTCGCGAAGTCCGGCATGGCTGACCAGGTCAAGAAGATTCTCGAGGATGAAGGCCTGCCGACGTACATCTTCGGCGGTGCTGAACCGAACCCGACAGACAAGAACGTCGTGGCTGGCGTAGCGGCTTTCAAAGAAAACAAATGCGACTGCATCATCTCTCTCGGCGGCGGTTCTTCGCACGACTGCGCGAAGGCCATCGGCCTCATTGCGGCCAACGGCGGTGAGATTTACGACTACGAAGGCATCGACATCTCCAAGAACAAGATGGTCCCGCTGATGGCCATCAACACAACGGCTGGTACGGCCTCCGAGATCACGCGTTTCTGCATCATCACGGACACACGCCGCAAGGTCAAGATGGCCATCCTCGACTGGCGCGTCACGCCGCAGATCGCCATCAACGACCCGGTCCTCATGAAGGGCATGCCGCCGCGCCTCACGGCCGCAACGGGCATGGACGCTCTGACGCACGCCATCGAGGCATACGTCTCCTCCGCCGCCAACCCGCTGACGGATGCCGCCGCCCTGCAGGCCATCAACATGATCCAGAAGTACCTGCCGAAAGCCGTCGCCAACGGCGATTACCTCTACGCCCGCGACAAGATGGCCTATGGCCAGTACCTCGCAGGCATCGCGTTCAACAACGCTTCGCTCGGCTACGTCCACGCCATGGCTCACCAGCTCGGCGGTTTCTACAATCTGCCGCACGGCGTCTGCAATGCCATCCTGCTGCCGTACGTCTGTGAGTTCAACCTCATCAGCAACCTCAACCGCTTCCGCGACATCGCCCGCGCGATGGGCGAGATGATTGACGGCCTCAGCACGAACGATGCCGCCGACAAGGGCATCAATGCCATCCGCCGCCTGAGCCGCGAAGTCGGCATCCCGCAGACGCTCAAGGAACTCGGCGTAAAGCCAGAGGACTTCGAGCTCATGGCAGGCAACGCCCTCAAGGACGCCTGCGCCCTGACGAGCCCGCGCAAATACACGAAGGACGAGGTCGTCGAGCTCTACCGCCGCGCCTACGAAGGCGACTGGGTTGACTCCACGCTCTGATTCCCCCATAATCCCCCGCATAAAAGAGGCTGCCGGTACGGCAGCCTCTTTTGATATGTCTGCTTCTTCCAATTTCTATCAAGCCCCATCAATCCCCATCAATACCACATCAATTCGCATTCCCGCCATCATGACAGCAAGATTTTATAGTCCTGTTTCCACACACCTCCGTCCCGCTTGAATCATCCCTGTACTTTTCGAAAAATTACACCAAAAAAACGAAGAATATACGGTACACTTCATGCTATAATAAACATAAAGTTAATCAAGAAGAACAATACAGATAACAAAAAATTGTTCAATAGCAGTCAGAGAAAGGCGGTTATCACAATGATTAAAGTTGGTATTATCGGCGCAGGCCGTATCGGTCATGTACATGGCGAGAGCATCTCGAAATTCGTCAAGAACGCAACGGTCAAGACGATTGCTGATCCGTTCATGAACGAGAAGACGGAAGCTTGGGCAAAGTCCCTCGGCATCGAGAAGACGACGAAAGATTACCATGAGATCCTCAACGATCCTGAAATCGAAGCCGTCCTGATCTGCGCTTCCACGGACCAGCATTCCCCGCTCTCCATCGAAGCGCTGCGCGCCGGCAAGCACGTCTTCTGTGAGAAGCCGATTGACCATGATGTCAATAAGATCAAGGAAGTTCTCGACGTCGTCAAAGAGACGGGCAAGAAATACCAGGTCGGCTTCAACCGCCGCTTTGACCACAACTTCAAGGCCATCCGCGATGCTGTCGTCGCCGGAAAAGTCGGCAAGCAGCAGATCATCAAGATCACGTCCCGTGATCCGGAACCGCCTTCCATCGATTACGTAAAGATTTCCGGCGGTATCTTCCTCGACATGACGATTCATGATTTCGATATGGTCCGCTATCTCTCCGGCGCAGAAGTCGAGGAAGTCTATGCAGAGGGCTCTGTCACCGTCGATCCGGAAATCGGCAAGGCTGGCGACATCGATACGGCCATCATCACCCTGAAACTCGACAATGGCGCTACGGCTGTCATCGACAACTGCCGTGCCGCTTGCTATGGCTATGATCAGCGCGCTGAAGTCTTCGGCACGAAGGGCTGCGTCGCCATCTCCAACGACTCGGATTCCAATGCAGTCTACAGCTGCAAGGACGGCGTCATCGCCGAGAAGCCGATGTTCTTCTTCCTCGAGCGCTACATGATGGCTTATGCAAACGAAGTCAATCAGTTCGTCGAGGCAATCGTCAACGACACGCCGACCCCGGTCAATGCCAACGATGGCCTGCAGCCGGTCCTCATCGGCCTCGCTGCCAAGAAGTCGGTCGAGGAGCATCGCCCGGTCAAGATTGCAGAGATCCGCGCCCAGTACGGCCTCTGATTCAACATCATCTTCTACCGATTCTGAACCCAATCATTTATTCCTTCGTTCCTCTCCGTGCGGCACCCCCTGCCGCATGGTTCCATACCAAATCAAAGGGCCCCTTCCCCGGGGTCCTTTTTGTTATAAGTATATGTTATATATTGATTTATTCTTGATAAATTCATGATAAAATATTTGCACATATATGTGCACTCTGCTAAAATAGAACCAGATACATGATGCAGAATGATTATGTTACGATCTATTTGATATATGCACTCTGTCAGGAGGGGAGTTTGTTGCTTCAGTATTTTCCCAATCACCGCTATCGTTCTACCTTCTGCAAGAACTCCACGCCGCGTCTCGAATACGTCTGTCACGTCGGAGCAGATGCCTCACACATGCCGCGAAGCATGCACGAGCATGATTATCTCTGTGAAGTCGTGCTCATTACGCAGGGTGCGGGCATCTACATGATTGACGGACAGCGCTACACGGCGCAGAAGGGCGACCTGATCTTTTACAACAGCCATACCGTCCACGACGAATTCGGCGGCAGTGGCAGCAACCTGGCAACCTACTGCATCGCGATCAACGGGCTCCGCATCGAGGGACTGCCCGTCGATCATCTGCTGCCGGACGGATACTGCCCCATCCAGCCAACGAAGCAGCACTTCTCCGAGATCCTGAACCTCTTCGCAGCCATCGAGCAGGAGGCAAAAGCGCACGCTGAGATTGCCAACTATCTCACCATGGCACTTGCCGCCAAGCTCACAGCGCTCCTGCGCGAAGAAGGTGTAAAACAGCGCCAGCAGACGCCGACGCTCGCGGCAAAAGCCCGCGCCTTCATCGACAAGAACTACAAAGAGAACATCCGCCTCGGTGACATCGCCGCTGCCACACATACGAATGCCTATTACCTCTCTCACCTCTTCAAGGCAGAGATTGGCCTCTCACCGATGAAGTACGTCATCCTGCGCCGCATCGGCGAGGCTCAAAACCTCTTGATCAACACAGACATGACAATCACCCAGATTGCCGCTCAGGTCGGCTACAACAACTCCAATTACTTCCAGAACGTCTTCAAGGGCGCGCTCGGCATGACACCGGGCGAATACCGCCGCAAATGGACAGTCTGACCAAAGGCCCGGCAGAGTCATCGCGCTCTGCCGGGCCTTTTGCACCTTCATCCCTCCAGGGCAAAAAAAGTCCCCACAGGCTGGGATGCCTGCGGGGCAACATTGGGATGGGTCAGACGCGCGTGCCATTCACACATGCATCCGAGATTTATCTTAATCAGAGTTCGCCCTTCGCTTCACGTGCGACGAGGTCGCGCATGATCTGCGGATACTGCTTATCGAGCTTGTAGGCCCAGAGAATCAGCAGAAGGACAACCCAGACAAAGATCGGACCGAATTCGTAAAGGTCAACAATCATCTGGATGGCGCTGTCCGGCTGAACAGCTGCAGCTGTTGTCGAAGAAACATAGCCGGCATAGGAGAGCAGGCCCGTGAGGACTGCACTCGTAAGACCGGAGCCGAGTTTCGTGCCGACAGAGCCGCCAGAGAAGATCAACCCCTCCTGACGGATGTGGAATTTCCACTGGCCGTACTCAACGACATCGCCGAGGAAACCAAAAATGACCGAGTTCAGCGGCGCAAAGCCGATGCCGCGGATGACGCAGCTGAAGACAACCCAGTTGAAATCCAGCGGATTGAGAAGATAGATCAGATGGCCGACAAAGCAGACGCTGATGCCGATGAGGCTCATATTGCGCTTGCCGAATTTGCGCAGCAATGCGGGGCAGAAGACAATTGTGAAGCCAATCGTCAGTCCCGTCTCCAGAAGATACAGGATGGAATAGAGTGAGCTGTCCATGAAGATGTACTTGCAGTAGTACGGCAAGACCGTGCCCGTGATATAGAAGATGACGTTCTGCATCATCCAGATGGTCATCGCCATCCAGAAGTACTTGTTGAGCGCCAGGCATTTGAGGGATTTGCCGACGGGGATCTTTGCGACTTTCTTGCGCGCTTCAATGACAACCGTCTCTTTGCACCGGGAGAAACAGAACAGCAGGAGCAGGAGTCCGAGTACAGCCCACATGCTCATGACCTCGACCCAGGCCATCTGATTGTCGCCAAACATCTTGACGAGCGGTAGCGTAGCCGAGACCGCGAGGATCTTGCCGAGCGGCGAGAGCGTCATACGCGTGATGGAAAGCATATCACGCTCTTTCGAAATGCGCGTCATCATGGCCGAAAGCGAGCCGTACGGCAGGTTGAGTGCCGTATAGCAGATGGTTGTGCAGAAGTTGTAGGTGACGAACAGATACGCAAACTGGAGTGCTGAGGAACCTTGCGGTACGGTATAGATGAGGACAATCGATAACGCAAACGGCACACTCGTCCAGAGAATCCAAGGTCTCGACTTGCCCCATTTGGAATTCGTGCGCTCGACAATGAATCCCATGATGATATCCGAAAAACCGTCGAAGCAGCGGGAAAGCAGGAAAACGAGACCGACCATGGCCGGGTCAATGCCCGCGTAATCGGTGTAGAAGAACGTCAGGATGCTCATGGCACCCCAGACGATGTTCTGTGCCGTATCGCCAAGGCCATAGGCGACACGTGTGAGCCAGGACAATTTGCCGCTATTTTCCGCGGCAGCATTTGCCGGATTACCCATTAATACCCCTCCTGAATCTGTAATCGTAAATCATATGCGGATTTTTCCACAAGATATTAATATTTCGACTTTTTATCGCGTGTAGATAAGCAGATTCGCCAGCTGCAGCACCAAGTGCCGCGGCTGGGAACCCTCTTTATTCAATCTGAATGACAAAAATCAATCAATATGCAATGGCAACGGGCTTGCCTTCCTTATACGACTGCGTCGTGGCAAAGGCAATCTGTGTTGATTTCGTGCCGTCGTAAACTTTGACTTCTGGCTTGCGGCCCGTCTGAACGCAGTCGATGAATTCCTGCATCTCGAGGAGATATGCCTCAGCAAAGCGCTCCGGGAAACCGCTGACGCACTCCTTGACTGCGCCGTCCTTGTCGTAGATCATGCAGAGGTTCTTCTCCGGGACAGGGCTGATGCGCAGCGTGCCTTCCGTGCCGACAATCTCCGTCTCGACATGGTAGCCGTACGGTGCTGTACGCCCGACATGGACAAAGCCGATCTTGCCGCTCTTGCACTTGTACATGGCCACGCCCGTCTCATCGTCACCGGCAGCCTTGAATTCCGGATGCTTGAACGTCGCCCCCGATGCGTAGACCTCGACGGGATCCTCGCCGAGGAACCAGCGCATGAGGTCGATGTCATGGATGGCCATGTCGATGAAGATGCCGCCAGACGTCGGTGCAAAGCGGATGGCTCCCTGTACCAGAGCCTCCGGATCGATGCCCGTCGCCTTGACCATGTACGGCTCACCGATGAGGCCAGCCTTGATCTTCTCCATTGCATACGCGTACGAAGGATCGAAGCGGCGCATGAAGCCGAGGAAGAACGAGAGCTCCGGATGGCGCTCCACGGCGACCTCTGCCTGCTTGCACGCTTCGACATTGACGCCGAGCGACTTCTCCGAGAAGACGTGCTTGCCGGCATCGAGTGCCTTGGCAATCTGGCTGCAGTGCAGGCCGCTCGTCGTGACGATAGCCACAGCATCGATATCGGCTTTCGCGAGCATCTCGTCAAAATCCGTGTAGACGTCCTTCACACCGAGTTCTTTCTGCGCGTACTCCAGCTCTGCTGGCATGATGGAGCAGGCCGCCGTAAGCTCCGCATTCGGGATCTTGTAGGCAATATTATTGGCATGAACTTTGCCGAGACGGCCAAGACCAGCGATACCGACTTTAACCTTTTCCATGATAATCTCTCCTCATAAAAACGTCACATAATGATTATTTCTTATGATTCGCGCGCGTTTCTTTTTGAACTGTTATTATAATATCATGGTCAGGTTCTAGTGTCATTATCACCACCTGCTGAAAAATGTTCATTTCTTGCTCTCGTGTAGGGCCGATTTGTCAGACACCTGTCTGTCAGACCCCCCCTCTTGCTCGAACTTATAGCGGTTATGCGTGCCCGCCGCTGAGAAATACTGCCGGAAGGCCTTGGGCGTCATGTTCATCTCCCGATGGAACGCCCGGACAAAGTACGAGCTACTCTGAAAGCCTGTCGCCTCCGCGATCGTGTCGATCTTGTCCCGCGTGTAGACGAGCATCTTCTTGGTCTCGGCCAGCCGATGATTCAGCAGGTAGAGGTGCGGCGACGTCATCATGATGCGCTTGAAGAGCCGCGTGAAGTAATACGGACTCAGGCTCACGGATTCCGCGATATCCTGCACGGAGAGCGGTTCTGCATAGTGGCGGCGGATGTAGGCAACGGCCCGCCGGACGGATTCCTCGGCTGGTGTCTCCTTCTCCAACGACTGCTCTGCCAGCTGGCAGAGAATGCTGTAGAGATTGCGCGAGAACTGGAACTCACTGCAATTCCCCGACTTGAGCCCCTGCAGGATATCATCGATCAACGGCTCGACACGAGCGCCGAAGAACGTGCTCATATGGCCCGAGCCATTCGTCTCGTAGATGCGTTCCAGCAAGGGTCCCACCTCGCGTCCGTTGAAGTGGAACCACTTGACCCGCGCAGTCCCCTCTGACCAGTAGTCATTCTTCTCCCTGCAGGCGAGCAGCACGAGCTCACCTTCTTTTGCCACAAAGTGATGACCGCGCAGCTTGAAGTGAAGTGCACCGCGTGCGACATACTGGATCATATAGGCATCCATGTAGTCGCGCCGGATGCGGTACGGGGAATCGAGCTCGTATGTCGCCCCCCACATCGGGTAAAAGAGATGCTGTTTGGCAAAATTGCTGGCGGCATAGAAATACACACCGTCACGCCAGAGCACCCCTGGTTCTTCAATCGCCATGAAATTTCCCTCCTCTTACAGACAGCTATACTCTATTATGCCATGTCCTGCCGAGAAGGGAAGGTTTTCTCAGAAATTGCGTGCGATCACGGCTTCGCTCTTTGCCTTGCCGATGCGGTAGACGTCATCTGCCGGCATCGCGTAGTACTCCGGGCGGAAGAGCTCGAGCGACAGGACGTCCTGTGCCCAGCCGATCTTCTTGAGCGTCTGCAGGATGCCGTCGAGGTCGATGCAGCCATCACCCGGCCAGACGCGGTCGTCATCGCGCAGGGCGCCGTACTGGAAGTCCTCCGTGTCGTTGAGGTGGACGATGAAGATCTTCTTGCCATCTGCCTGTGCGAGGTCCGCAAGGCTCGAATGCATGCCGTGGAAGTGGAAGCAGTCGAGCGTCAGGCCGACGTTCTCCATGTCAAGTTCCTGGATGATGTCATACGCTTCGCCAAAATCATTGATGGATGCCTCTGGATGGCCGAGGAATTCGACAGAGAGGCGCATGTCCGCTTCGCCGCAGATCTCACCCATCTCCTTGAGGCACTCCAGTGTCGACTTGCGGATGGCCTGGCGCGTGACCTTCTTGAGGCCGACCGTCGGTACCGTGATGACCGTCTTGCAGCCGATCTTCTTGCCCCACTCGCACATCTCGCGGAGCTTGCGCAGCGTCTCCTTGTAGTCATCGTCCGGCAGGTTGTTGAAGTACTCGAGTGTGTTGAACGCCCACGGCTTGACAGGATGCGTGGCGAAGTACTCGGCCAATTCATCGATGGAGTGCACCGCGAGATAGTTCTTGAGACAGTCCATCGTGCGGATCTCGATCATGTCATAGCCGTACTTCTCGCAGAGTGCCAAGTCCTGTTCGAGCGTCGTGCCCTTGCATTTGAGTGCCGTTGCTTCATTCATGCTGAGTTTCATGTCAATACTCCCCTTCTCTTGTTCATCTTCATCTGTCCGCATCCTAGATAAGCATCTTGCGCTTCTTTGCACTTCTTATGGTATAATAGAGGTGCAGTCTCGGGTGCATCGAGGTTGATTGGTATCTTTGTCTATCATTATATCCGGATTCAGCTTATTCTTCCTCCGTATTGTTGTCGTTTTCAGAAGAGCGTGACGCCTACACAGATGACAAACTACGGGGACTTCTCGACGCACCGAGGGGGAATCCCATCAAAAGTACTCTATTATCTTGCGTTCCTTGCATTCTTATTAATCGATGAGGTGATCTCTTGCTCCAGTATTTCATTCCGCGAAAATCCAGGAAAAGCGAACCAATCGCAAGGCAGGCCCAGCTCCTGAGCGTCTGTAAGATCGATGCATCTCACGGCAAGCTACCGCGCACGATGCACGCACACGAAGACCGCGCCGAGATTATCCTCGTGACAGGCGGTCACGGCAGCTTCAATATCGATACAGGACATTATCTCGCGACGAAGGGCGATGTGTTATTCTTCGATCCCGGCATCCTGCACGATGAAACCACGATTGACGGAGACCTGACCACCTCATGCCTTGCAGTCTCTGCCTTCCAGCTGCCGGGGCGACAAAAAAATGAGATGGTCGGTCACCTTTACGCGCCGCAGCTCTCTCTCGGCGCACAGTTCGAGGATGTCCAGGCGCTCTTCCGCTCTCTGACGCATCTGGCCACAGCAGGCGATGACGTGCCTATACTCGACCAGTTGACCTGCGTCATACTCTGCAAACTCGACGAAGAACTGACACGCCACGGGCAGGAGCCACTCCCACAGGAAGATTCGCTCGGCCTTACCGTCAAAGCTTATATCGATGCCCATTACCGCGAGGAGATCACCCTGAAGTCCATCGCCTCGGACATGAACTTCAATTCCTACTATCTCGCACATGCCTTCCGCGAGCACATTGGCTACTCGCCGATGCAATACATCATCCGCCGGCGCATCGGCGAAGCCCAGAATCTCCTGATCACCACAAGGCGCAGCATTACGGACATCGCCCTCTCCTGTGGCTACAACAACTCCAATTACTTCCAGAGCGTCTTCAAGCGCCTCGTCGGCATGACGCCTGGCCAGTATCGACGCGACTGGGTCCAGAACCCCCTGCCAGAAATGTGAAACAGCCCGCTCATATGAGCGGGCTGTTTCATGCTTGCTGTCTCTCGTGCGTGACAACGGTGTAGATGCCGGCCATGATCATGAGCATGCCCAAAAGGATATGCAGCGTCATGGGTTCGCCGAGGCAGATAATGCCGCCGATGACGCCGACGATTGGCACAGCCAGCACCGCGACGGATGCCTTGCTGACCTCGATGTGCTGCAGGATCCAGCTCCAGAGAAAGAATGCCAGAGCGGAAGCGAGCACGCCGTTGTAGAGCAGGCAGAGGATGGATTCTTTGTTCCAGATGACCGGTCCCTGCGGCACGACTGTCGTATAGACGAGCAGCGTCAAGGAGGCACAGACCATCTGCCACGTCGTCAGGGAAATCGCGTTGACATCCGACAGCTTGAGCTTGACGAAGATGCTCGCGAGGCCCCAGAAGACGGCGCTCAGAAGGCCGATGAAGATGGCCGTGACATCGCCGCCCGCATGCACATCCATGAGGACGGCCATGCCGGCAAGGGCCAGAACAATGCCGAACCCCTTGCGCCATGTCAATTTCTCTCCAAGCAAGAAGTGCGCCATGACGGCGGCAAAGACCGGCATGCTGTAATTGAGCACGGAGACCATGCCTGCGCCAAGCGTCACCATGCTCGTCTGCGCCGCGATGTTGTTGAGTCCCATCTGCAGGATGCCTGTGAGAAAAATCCACGGCCAGTACTTCTTCTTCGGCAGCGGCAGGCGCAGCCAGAGCCAGACCGACAACAGGACGGCCGCACCGAACAAAAATCGGTACGCCACAAAGGTAATGGGCGGGAAGAATGAATTCGCCGTCTTCATGACGACCCAATTCATGCCCCAGATCAGATAAATCAAGCATAATGCCTTGATCAAGAAAATCGCCTCCTACAAATGCGCAACGCCATTCACATATATCTTTTATACTACCACATCGAGTCAAAAGAAAAATAAGATTCACAAGATCTTATAGCATCCTGTCAGACGCCTTGACACCCCCCTGTCCCTGCTCTATACTGAGCTTATTACATTGATATACATCGATATGACTACAGGAGGTGCTTTCGATGGATTCCATGGAAACCGTCAAGATTCTCAAGGCCCTGGCAGATGCCAACCGACTGCATATCCTCGAGCTTCTGGGCAGTGGGGAGCAATGCGCCTGCGTGCTGCTCGGGAATCTGCCACTTTCACAGCCAACACTCTCACACCACATGAAAATCCTCTGCGACGCAGGACTCGTCACGAGCCGCAAGGCGGGAAAGTGGATCTACTACACACGCCAGGCCGAGACGCTCGACAGAATCGGCGCCTGCCTCCAGGCACTCGGCCACACAACGCCGACAGATGACCTGGCCACTGACTGCCACTGCCGCGAGTGACGGCAGTATTTTTTTCTTTTATAGATTTACAAATTTCTATCTATCTATCCAAGAGGTGTTTTCTATGCAACATGAACAAGCGAGCGGCATCAATTTCTTCCAGCGCTACCTGACCGTCTGGGTCCTGCTCTGCATGATCGTCGGCGTCGCCATCGGCCACTTCCTGCCGTCTGTGCCCGCCTTTCTCTCGACACTCCAGGTTGACAGCATCTCGATCCCGATCGCCATCCTGATCTGGCTCATGATCTACCCGATGATGATGAAGGTCGACTTCCAGAGCGTCAAGGCCGTCGGCAGGGCGCCCAAAGGACTCTTCGTGACCTGGCATCGCGCTGTTCGGCGTGACGAGCCCCGCAGCTCTCGCGACGACCGTCGGCGTGCTGACGGAAGTCCCCGTTATGCTGACGCTCGTGCGCATTGCCAATGCGAGCAGGCAGCATTTCCGCAACTGAACACAGCAAAAAATAAACCATCCGTATGGATGGTTTATTTTTTGTGAAACGATGTTTCAGGCCTCAGCCGTTTTTTTCTGACGCAGTTCGATGTACGAAATGATCAGGTCAGCTGCAGCCTCGAGCGAGATCTTGCTCGTGTTGATCATGAGGTCGTAGTTCTGCGGATCGCCCCAGGTGCGGCCCGTGTAATAAGCATAGTACTGCTCACGGTGCTTATCCTCGGCATCGAGCTCCTTGATCGTATGGCCGGCATAGTGCGTCTTGGCGCGGGCCAGGCGGTAATCATCATCCGCGTAGATGAAGAAGGAATATGTATTGGGTTGATCCTTGAGGATGTAGTCCGCGCAGCGGCCGAGGAATACAGCGCTGCCGTCCTCTTTCGCGACCTCGAGGATGACCTTGGCCTGCTCGATGTACATGCGGTTGTGCTGCGGCACGCGCTCATAGGCATAGTCGCCGAGGTTGCCAAGGCAGTTGTCCGGCGCATTGTACGAGCGCTCAATGAGATCGTGGAAGTTCGCCTCATCGCCGAGCTTCTCGGCAGCCATGGCCACGACTTTGCGGTCATAGCGGCGCACCCCCATCTTCTTCGCCACGAGGTCTGCGACCTCACGGCCGCCGCTGCCGTACTGGCGCGTGATCGTGACAAGAGTGTTCTTTTCCATAAATTCCCTCTCCTTCCAGAATGCAAAGAATTTCAAATATAAAGCCGGCTCATCCGTAGAACAAGCCGGCTGTACATATAGCAGATATCAGAGTTCGCCTTTTGCTTCGCGAGCGATGAGGTCGCGCATGATCTGCGGATAGACCTTATCGAGCTTGTAGAAGAACAGGATGAGAAGCAGGACAGCCCAGACGAAGATCGGGCCCCACTCGTAAATGGAGACGATCATGTTGATGACGTCCTGAGACTGAGCGACTGCACCCGAAGAAGATGCAACATAGCCAACGTAGGAGAGCAGGCCCGTCAAGGCTGCACTCGTGAGGCCGGAGCCAACCTTCGTGCCGACGGAGCCGCCGGAGAAGATCAGGCCTTCCTGGCGGATGTGGGTCTTCCACTGGCCATACTCAACAGCATCGCCGAGGAAGCCGAAGATGACGGACTGGACCGGAGCAAAACCGATGCCGCGGATGACGCAGCTGAAGACGACCCAGTTGAAGTCCGTCGGGTTCAGCAGGAAGATCGCATGACCGACGAAGCAGATGATGACACCGTAAAGGCTCATGTTGCGCTTGCCGAAACGCTTGAGGAGTCTCGGGCTGAAGACGGCCATGACAAAGATCGTGATGAGCGTCTCCAAGAGGTACAGTCCGCTGTACAGCGAATCATCCATGAAGATGTACTTGCAGTAATACGGCAGGATGGTACCGGTGATCGTGAAGATGACGTTCTGCATCATCCAGATGATCATGCCAGCCCAGAAGTATTTGTTGACGGCCAGGCACTTGAGTGCTTTGCCGACTGGTACCTTAGCGACCTTCTTGCGCGCCTCGATGACGACCGTCTCTTTACATTTCGAGAAGCAGAAGAGCAGCAGCAGCAGGGCAACGACAGCCCATACGCTCATGACTTCGACCCAGGCCATCTGATTGTCGCCAAAAATCTTGACGAGCGGCAGTGTAGCCGAGACGGAAAGGATACGGCCCCAAGGAGACAGGCACATACGCGTGATGGAAAGCATGTCACGCTCTTTCGAGGAGCGCGTCATCATCGCGGACAGCGAGCCGTACGGCAGGTTGAGTGCCGTGTAGCAGACCGTCGTGCAGAGGTTGTAGGTCACGAACAAGTATGCAAACTGCATAGCCGAGGAACCATGTGGTACCGTATAGATGAGGACGATGGAAATTGCGAATGGTACGCTCATCCAGAGAATCCACGGTCTCGATTTGCCCCATTTTGAATTCGTGCGCTCGACGAGGAAGCCCATGATGACATCAGAGAAACCATCGAAGCAACGGGAAATCAACATGACCAGACCGACCATGGCCGGGTCGATGCCCGCGTAGTCGGTGTAGAAAAATGTCAGGATGCCCATTGCACCCCAGACGACGTTCTGTGCCGTATCACCGAGACCGTACGCTATACGCGTCAGCCAAGGCAGATGTGCACCGGATTCAGCCGGAGCTGCTCCTGGATTACTCATTGAAAACCCCTCCCAATTGAATATTGAATGATGATACATTTGATATCTCGTGGATGAAGTCGCTCTTCATCTCTATCTATATACTATATTAATATTTTTCGAACTATTTCATCTATACTTTCTTGTCTTTCTTGAGTATGTTATGATTTTCTTTTGTTATCTTTCTTAGCATTTTCAATGCTTTCTTGGGGCTATCTTTATGAAGGCGAATTATCTTGCTATAAAATATTGTTTTTTACCTCTGAAACAATAAGAAAAGCGGTCAAACGCCATGCATCTGACCGCTTTTCTAGTAATCTCTCTGAGGGCCGACTCACCGAAGGCCGCCATGTGTCGTCAGGTAGACGCCGCCAAAGATGGCCGCTGCGCCGAGCAGTTCCATGATGCCGATGACCTCGCCGAAGCAGAGGACACCGCCGATCATGCCGACGACTGGCGTGATGTTCTGGAAGATGGAGGTGACGCTGGCACCGGCATTGTGCACGCCGATGTTCCAGAAGAGCATCGCCATGACGCCGCCGAAGATGACCGTGTAAAAGAACGCAATCCAGAGCGTGGGCGTCAGCATGACGGGCGCGAACTGCCCCGTCACTAGGCCGTAGCCCGTCACGATGAAGGCGCCGAAGAGCCCGGCCCAGCCCGTCGTCTGAAGCGCAGACATACGGCGCATGATCTTCAGGGCAATCAGAGAATACGTCGTCCAGGCCACCTGCGCGAGCAGGAAGAGGATATCGCCTGCATTGAACGACATCGTCTGGATCACGTTGAGCGAGCCGTGGCTGATGACGAGCAGCGCGCCGAGGAAGGACAGGACGATGCCTCCCCAGGCCAGCAGGCTCAGCCGCTCGCGCACGAAGATGACCGCCATGAATGCCGTGATGGCGGGGCTGGCCGCCGCGATCAGCGTGCAGTTCGTCACCGTCGAGATAGCGAGGCCCGTGAACTGCATGACATTATTGAGCCCAATGCCCGTGACCCCCATGAAGAAGAGACCGAGGAGGCAACTGCGCGGCGGCAGCAGGCGCTCGCCGCGGTAGACGGAGAGTGCCAGGAGCGTCGTGCCAATCAGGTAGTAGCGCATGGCCGTGATCGTCACAGGCGACCAGGTCGTCACGAGCCACTTGATGCAGAGCGGCTGGATGCCCCAGATGATCGTCGTCGCCGCCAACAGGAAATACGTCTTTCGTTTTGTCGCTTCGTCCATATGAGACATCCTCCTTTTTCTAGCGTCTCGATCTCTGCTGCTCGTCATTCAATACCTGTCATCAGGTAGACGCCCAGGCAGGCGAAGACGACAAGCGTCTTCAGGAGCGTCAGGATCACAACGTCGTAATACGACTCGCGATGCGTCAGGCCGCAGACGGCGAGCAGTGTGACGAGTGCGCCCGACTGCGGCACGGTATCAATGCACTCAGAGGCCATGCAGATGATGCGGTGCAGGACATCTGCACTCATGCCGATCTGCTGCGCCCAGGCCAGCCACTCCTGTCCGAGCATGCCGAGGGCAATCGTCATGCCGCCCGAGGAAGAGCCCGTGACGCCCGTCATGATGCCCGTCGTCACGATGGCAGACATCAGCGGGCCGTCGCCGAGGTGCAGGCCGAGCAATGCTTCCTTGATGATCGTAAAGGCTGGCAAGGCTGCGATGACACAGCCGTAGGCGTAGCCTGAAGCTACGTTGAGGATGGCCGTCGTCGAGCCGATGGCTCCCGTGTTGATGGGCTTTGAGAGACCGCCCTTGAGTCTCAGCCGTCTGCGGCCGATGATGGCCGCGACGATGGAGCTCACGATAAGAGCCGCATTGATGGACCAGATGGCCTGTACCTTGTCGACGCCGCCCGCGAGCAGGGAGAGGTGCAGTGGGATGAAACTGTCGAGGCTTTCCGGATCCCAGTGGTACGCCCAATCCCAGTGGAACGGATTGCTGATCAGGAGATTCAGCACGATGACGAGAAGCAGCGGCAGTGAGGACAGGCGCCAGTCCGGCAGAGCCTCCCGCGACTCCTCCGGCTCATTGAGCACATGGTGACCGTATCCCTCACCCTTTGCCTTGAGTTTCTTGTGGCGATAGCTGATCCAGCCCCAGGCCAGTCCGAAGTAGAGCACGGCACCGATGAGGCCGAGCACCGGAGCCGACCAGGTCGAAGTGCCAAAGAACGACGTCGGGATGATGTTCTGGATCTGCGGTGTGCCCGGGATGGCCACCATGCTGTAGGTGAAGATACCCATCCAGAGCAGCCCCGGCAACAGACGCTTCGGGATATCAGCCTGCTTGAAGAGGATGGCAGCAAATGGGTACATGACAAAGGCGACGACGAAGACAGAGAGGCCGCCGTACGTCAGGACGCCGCATCCGAGCAGTACGGCCAGAATGGCCTTGTCGCGGCCCAGCGCCGAGACGATCTTGTCGGCCACGGCCGCCGCGAGCCCTCCCTGCTCCATGATCTTGGCGAAGACGGCGCCGAGCAGGAAGACGGGGTAATACGTCTTGATGTACTCCGCGGCTTTCGTCATGTAGATCTCACTGTAGACCGGCATGGAGGCGTGGCCGCTGCCGATGGCGGCGACGACGGCGAAAATCGGTGCGATGAAGATGATGGAATAGCCACGATACGCGAAGAACATCAAAAGTATCAGGCTGAAGACAATCATGCTGATGCCCATGGGGATAATTCCTTTCTAGATGATCCTGAATAATTCCAAGAGAAACGGTGAACCGACAGAAAAAAAGGCTCCCCTGCCCATAGTGGACAGGAGAGCAGCCTTTCTGGGAATCCGATGCCTTACGGCAATCAGATATGTGCTTTTTCCTTGATGTACTTGCGAGCTTTGATCGCGTACTCGAGCGGATTGGCTTTGGCCGGATCCTGCTCAGCTTCGACGATGAACCAGCCATCGTAGTCGCTGTCATTGATGATGTCGAAGACCGGACCGAAGTCGAAGTCGCCATCGCCCGGGACCGTGAACATGCCTGCGCGGACGCCTGCGAGGAAGCTCATGTTCTCTTCCTTGACTTTGTTGCGGATGTCCATGCGGATGTCCTTGAGATGTACGTGACGGATGCGCGGCAGGTACTTCTTGAGGATGTAGATCGGGTCCTCACCGGAGCAGACGAGATGGCCCGTATCGTAGAGCAGGAAGACGAGGTCTGGATCCGTCATCTCCATGAGGCGGTCAATCTCTTCCGTCGTCTGGACACAGGTGCCCATGTGATGATGGTACGTCATCGTCAGGCCAATCTTCTTGGCGACAGCACCGAGCTTGTTGAGGCCCTCAGCGAGCGTCTTCCACTGCTCTTCCGTGTTGTGCGGCTTGTCGCGGAAGACAGCCTTGTCGAGCTTGCCCTGAACGCTCGTGCCCTGCTCTGCGACGTTGCAGAACTTCGCGCCCATGGCTTTGAGGAATTCGCAGTGCTTGATGAAGTCTTTCTCGACCTGCTCGTACGGCTGCGTGAGGAGGTAAGAGCTGAACCATGCGCTGGCGATCTGGAGTCCGCGCAGATCAAGAGCCTTCTTGAGGACGGCCGGATCTTTCGGGTACTTGTTGCCGATCTCGCAACCCGTGAAGCCAGCCAGAGCCATCTCGCTGACACACTGTTCAAACGTGTTCTCTTTGCCGAGATCCGGCATGTCGTCGTTCGTCCAAGCAATCGGAGCGATACCAAGTTTGATATTAGCCATTTGATAAACCCCCAAAATTCAATTTATACAACAGGGCCTCCCCGCCACAGATGCGGCAGGTACCCTTCATACACAAGATAGACAAGAAAACGGATCAATACTTGCGAGCTGCATCGTAATGCGGCTTCATGAGATTCTCGTAGCAGTCGTGGATCTTCTTGCTCTTGGAGACCTGTGCGACGCCGACACGCCACCAGTCACCGTAACCATGAACCATCGTCTTCGGCATGACCTTGCAGTCGATGAGCGTCGAGACTTTCTGCTTCTTAGCATCTTCGATGGCCGCAATGAGCTCTTCCTCGGTATGAGCCGTGTAGCTCTTGCAGCCGTAGGAAGCGGCGTTCATGGCGAAGTCAACCGGTACATAGGCACCGTCGAGCTGGCCCGTCTTCTCGTTGCGGAAGCGGAACTCCGTGCCGTAGCTGCCCTGGCCGTGGCCGATCTCGAGGTTGTTGATGCAGCCGCCCTGCATGTTGTCGAACAGGATGACGTTGATCTTCTTGCCCTCAGCGATGGACGTCGGCAGTTCCGAATGGAGCATCATGTAAGCGTAGTCGCCGACGAGCGCATAGACTTCGCGCTGAGGCTCAGCGAGCTTGACGCCGAGTGCTGCGTTGACTTCATAGCCCATGCAGGAGAAGCCGTACTCAACGTGGTAGCTGCCAACCGTCTTCGGACGCCATACGCGCTGCAGATCGCCTGGCAGGGAGCCCGATGCACCGACGATGATGCCGTTCGGATCCATGTGCTCTTCGAGCAGGCCGAGGACACGCGTCTGCGGCAGCGTCTCGCCGACGGCTTCTTTATAGGCCTTCTCTGCAGCCTTGTAGTCGAAGTCATCGTTGACTTCCGGCACGAAGTTGTCGCCGAACTGGATGTGGAAGACGCGCTCGACTTCCTTCGTGTAGGCTGCCTTTGCGGCTTTGATGTCCGCAGCATAGGCATCCGATACATGATAGCCCGTCTTGCCGAGGGCCTCGTCGAGCATCTCGAGTGCCGCACCGGCATCGCCGACAACCTGGATGCCATCGAGCTTGTAGGCATGGAAGCGGGAGACGTTGATGTTGACGTACTGGACGTTCGGGTTCTGGAAGATCCACTTGGAGGACGTCGTGAAGTCCGTGTAGCGCGTGCCGACGCCGATGACAACATCTGCATCTTTTGCAAGCGTGTTGGCTGCAAGGCCGCCCGTCTCGCCGACGCCGCCCATGTTGAGCTCATGCTCCCACGTGATCGTGCCCTTGCCGGCCTGCGTCTCGCCGAACGGGATGCCGTACTTCTCAGCGAACTTCTGGAATACCGCCTCTGCCTCGGAGTACTTGACGCCGCCGCCGAAGATCATCAGCGGACGCTCAGCCTTCGCGATGGCCTTGACAGCCTCTTCGATGGCACGTTCCGTCGGCTTTACGCGGTCGATGTGATGGACGCGCTTCTGGAAGAAGTACTCAGGATAATCCCAAGCCTCGCCCTCGACATCCTGCGGCAAAGCGATGCAGACAGCACCCGTCTCAGCTGGGTCCGTCAGGACGCGCATCGCATTGATGCAGGCCGTCATGAGAATCTCAGGACGCGTGACGCGGTCCCAATATTTGCAGACGGCGCGGAAAGCGTCGTTCGTCGTCGTCGTCAGGCTTACCGTCTGCTCCATCTGCTGGAGTACCGGATCCGGCTGGCGGTCAGCGTACGTGTCGCCCGGCAGGAACAGGACTGGGATGCAGTTTGCCGTAGCCGTAGCAGCTGCCGTGACCATGTTGGCAGCGCCCGGGCCGACAGAAGACGTGCAGGCGTACATCTGCTTGCGGCGCTTCTGCTTTGCAAAGCCCATCGCTGCGTGTGCCATGCCCTGCTCATTGCGGCCCATGCGCATGATCAGATGGCCCGGATCCTCTTCGAGAGCCTGCCCGATGCCGATGACATTGCCGTGGCCGAAGATGCCGAAGATGCCTTCGAACATCGGCACTTCCTTGCCGTCAAATTCTACATACTGATTATTGAGGAACTTCACGAGAGCCTGTGCTACCGTGAGTCTGATTGTCTTAGCCATTGGAATCCCCTCCACTATGCCACGTTTCACCACGTCGCGGATACGCTATCACTTCTTGTGCGGCTGCCAGATCTTCGAATCGGCATCCGGCTCGAGCAACCAGGTGTGCTCCGGCAGGTCATTGCGCGTTTTCTTCCACGGATCGCCGTCGAGATGACGAATCATCCAGCTGTACCAGATAGCGTAGCCAGGAGCTGCGCACTGCGGATGCATGTAGCCGCCCGAGATCTCCGACCAGGTGTTGTCCTCGATCTTGAAGACGTTGTCGCCGATGAACGCACAGCCAAAGCCCTGCGGACGGTCGACTTTGTAGGTGTAGACTTCCGGCTGCGGATGATTGTGCGGCGTGTAGCCCGTCCAGCAGCCCGGCGTCATGATGACTTCGCCGTTGACCATGTTGGAGTACGGCGCATTGTCGTAATCGAAGATCGTGCGGACCGTGCGTTCTGCCGTGCCCTGCCATACGCCGCCGCCGAAAACATCAGCCTGGACATCTTTCGGACGGTAGAAGACCGGCTCAAAGTCGCGGTCGTTGAGCGTCTTCTGGATCAGGAGCTCCGATTTCTTCAGGGCCTTGACGACGACCTTGACGCCGTGCGGCACGTGCAGGCAGTACGGGTTCTCGTCGAGCAGCGACTCGCGATGCATGAGCTCTTTCTTGCCATTCCAGCAGATCTCCACATCGCCCGTCGTGATGACGAAGGCCGTCTCCTGGAGGGGATCTTCGAACTCAACGATCTCGTTCTCATCCATCTCCTGGTAACCGATATCCATGAGCATGTCACTCTCGCGCGTCGTCATTGCATTGTAGCCGTGCTTGAGCTGACCTAAGCGACCGAATCTCATAATGCTGCCTCCCAATCCAATTCCGTGATGACTTTCTCGTCTTTATGTTCCTGCATGAAGGCGTCAATCTGCTCGACCGTCTGCATGGCATCCGAACAGCTGTGGCTTGCGACGACCATAGCGGCATGTGCCGTGCCGTGCTGCAGTGCCTGCGACACCGTCCAGCCTGCGAGCAGGCCATAGACGAAGGCGCTGCCATACGCATCGCCGCCACCGAACGACTTCAGCAGCTTGATGTGATACGACTCGACCTTATAGGCCTTCTTGTCGGCCGTGTAAGCGATCGAACCCTTCTTGCCGTGCTTGATGATGACGATCTTGGCACCCTGCTCAATGTACTTCTCGGCGATGACGTGGTCTGCCGGCTCCGTTGCCTCCTCGTCGAGGCCTTCCGTGAGGTTGACCTCATCGCGCGAACCGATGATGACATCGGCCATGCTTGCGAGCAGCGAGTAGTAGATCTGGATGTCCTTCTTGCTGCGCCAGCTGTACGGACGGTAGTCGATATCGAAGATGACGCGCGTGCCATGTTTCTTGGCATACTGGACAGCCAGCAGGCAGGCTTCGCGCGACGGGCTCTTCGAGAGCGCCGTGCCGGAGACAATGAGGATCTTGCTGTCGGCGATGTACTGCTCGTCGACATCTTCCGGTGCGATCTCGAGGTCAGCGACCTGGTCGCGGTACATCAGGATGCTCGACTCCGTCGGGCTCTTGATCTCCGTGAACGTCAGGCCCATGCGCTCGCCGTTCTTGGCGCGCGTCATCTGGGACGTGTCGATGCCGCGCTCATTGAAGTAGTTGAGGACGAAGTCGCCGAACTGGTCGTCGGATACGCAGCCGATGAAGCCGACCTTCTTGCCCAACTTGTTGATGCCGACCGCCATGTTGCCCGGCGAACCGCCGAGGTACATGGAGAAGGTCTTGACCTTGTCCAGCGTGCGGTTGAGTTCATTCGGATTGAAATCCAGCGTGACGCGGCCAATCAGGACGACATCGCGTTTCTTGTTTTCATCAAAGCTAATGAGTGCCATATCTTTATCCTCCTCATGCCTTCTGTTCGAGACCGAAGATGTGCATGTGTTTCTTGACGTTCTCGTAGGTGCCCTGTACGATGGCATCGCTGAAATCGAAGTACTTTGCCTGCGGGTTCGCTGCGGCGACTTCCTTGATCTTCGCAGCCGAGGCATCGTACGACGCCGTGGCGATGTTGATCTTCTGGATGCCGTTGGCGAGGCAAGTCCGGAAGTCCTCTTCCGTCAGGCCCGTGCCGCCGTGCAGGACAAGCGGCGTCTTGACGGCTGCATGGATCTCCTTGAGGCGGTCGATGCGGAGCTTCGGCGTCTCCTTGTAGTTGCCATGGGCCGTGCCGATTGCAACGGCCATCGCATCGATGCCGGATTCCTCGGCAAAGCGCTTGGCTTCCTCGACACTCGTGACGAGGACATCCACGCTCTTGTAGTCGCCTTCCGCGCCGCCGACGCGGCCGATCTCACCTTCGACATCAGCGCCGTAGCTCTTCGCGAGCTTGACGACTTCCTGTGTGCGGGCGATGTTCTCGTCGAGCGGGTATTTCGAACCGTCGAACATGACGGACGTGAAGCCGAGGTCGAGCGCGAGCTTGATCGTCTCCATTGTGCTGCCGTGGTCGAGATGAACGGCCGTCGGCATCGAGCACTTCTTGGCGGCCGCGATCATCACGGGGCCAAGCAGGTCGAGCGGCGAGTAGCGCAGGCGGCCTTCCGCGATCTGCAGGATCAGCGGAGCATGGAGCTCTTCTGCCGCCTTGATGGCACCCATGGCCATCTCCATATCCGAGACATTGAACGCGCCGATCGCGTATGTATTGTCCGGTTTGCTTATGAGGTCTGTCAAATGTACGAGTGGCATGACCACCCCTCCTATTCTATCATGCGGATTCTTGCGAAATCAGAAGAGTTCCTTGTAGATCTCGATGAGCTGTTCCTTCGTCGGGATGCGCATCGTGTTCTGCGGGCTGCCGCTCTCGAGAGCATCGGAAGCCATCTTGTCGAGCTGTGCGAGGAAGTCTTCCTTCGTAAAGCCGCGCTGCTCGAGCAGGGATTCTGCCGACGGGATGCCGACTTCCTTGCAGAAGCGCGAGACCTCTGCGACAAATGCCTCAGCTGCATCGTGGTCCGGCGTAGCGTCGTCTGCAACACCCATGACGCGAGCGATCGTGGCGAAGCGTGCCGTGTTCTCCTCGATGGCGAACTTCATGCAGGCCGGCAGCAGGATGGCGTTCGAGACACCGTGTGCGATGTGGAACAGAGCGCCGATCGGGCGGCTCATGCCATGGACGATCGTAACGGAGGCGTTGTTGAAGGCGATGCCAGCTTCCGTTGCCGCAATGCTCATCTGCAGGCGAGCCTCAACATTCTTGCCATCTTTGTAGCAGATCGGCAGGCTCTTATGGATCTTCTTGATGGCCGAAAGTGCAAACGTATCGGTAAGCGGCTGTGCCTTGCGGCTCGTGTAAGCCTCGATCGAATGGCAGAGTGCATCGATACCCGTTGCAGCCGTGACGGATGGCGGAGCCGTCATCGTGAAGGTCGGATCGACAACAGCGAGAGCCGGGATGATGGACGGGCCGCCGAGCAGCATCTTGACGTTGTTCTCCGTGTCAGCGATGATCGTGTTCTTCGTGACCTCAGAGCCCGTGCCAGCCGTCGTCGGGATGGCGACGAGATACGGGACCGGCATGTCGATGTTGACATGCATGAACTCGTTGATCTTCTTGCCTTCCGGCTGCGTCGACATGAACATGATGGCCTTTGCCGTATCCATCGGGCTGCCACCGCCGAGAGCGACGAGGAAGTCGCAGCCTTCTTCACGGTATACCTTCAGGCCGGCATCGACGATCTTGTCCGTCGGCTCCGAGTTGGCACCAGCGAAGGTGACATACGGGATGTTCGCCTTGGCGAGCGCATTCTCGACTTTCGCCGCATTGCCGAACTTGACCATGAACTGATCCGTGACGATCAGGGCCTTCGTGCCCTTGCCCTGGATGTGCTGGCCGAGTTCTTCAATGACATTCGTGCCCGAGATGATCTTTGCCGGAACCATAAACGTATAACCCATGTTGTCCACTCTCCTATTCTGATGATAGTATCAACGCTGTTGTTGATAACCTTTTGATTACCTTATGGCTATAATTTAATACTTTTACGTCACGTTGTCAATACTGTTTTGGACTTTTTGGCAAGATTTTGCGGAATTTTATTTTTTCTGATAATCATTAGTAATCATGATGATTCTATATGATAAGTATTGCTTAAGGCTTGCCGTTCCTGCACAGTCCGGTCCATGAAAAATGGTACTTTTTTCTGTTTTCTCTTGTTTCTTACCGACGATTCGCTTATAATGAAAGTAAACAAACTTACTCATAAATTGGTTATTTCTTGAATGCCTATTGGCGCATGTTGTGTAATGATTCGGCACTCCATGTGCCTCAGGCGCAGAAGCAGGTGATCTCTCATGAAAATCGATCGAATCAACCGCATCCATGAATTGTTGAAAAGTGTGCACAACATATCCATCAACGATCTCTGCGATACGTTCCAGGTCTCCAAGAACACCATACGCCGCGATATCGCAGAGCTCGAACAGCAGGGACTCATCAAGAAGGTCTACGGCGGCATCGTCCTCGCCGAACCGTCCGGCAGCCCGGAGCCTTTCGCCTCGCGCGAGAGCCGCAATGCCGATGCCAAGAAACAGATTGCCCGCATGGCAGCCGACTTCGTCCACGGCGGCGACGTCATCTACATCGACTCCGGCACGACCACGATGCACATGATCCCGTACCTGACGGAGAAGCACCGCCTGACCATCGTCACGGCGAGCGTCCACGTCATCAATGCGGCATCCAACTACAGCAACCTCAACGTCCTCGCGACGGGCGGTTCGCTCTTCACCCCGTCCAAGGCGTTCGTCGGACCGCAGGTCATCCAGGTCTTGCGCCGCTATAATATATCGAAGGTCTTCCTCGCGAGCACGGGCATCTCGCTCGAACACGGCGCGACGAACGCCTCGCCACTCGAATGCGAGATCAAGCGCTGCCTCGTCGAGAAGGACTGCGAGCACTTCCTGCTCGTCGACGATTCGAAATTCGACATCTCCTCCCTGATGAGCTACTGCACGCTCAAGGAGATGCAGTACATCGTGACCAACAAACTGCCGCCCGAGAAGTACGTCTCGTACTGCACGGCCAACCACATCCAGCTCATCACACCGGACACGATACGCGAAGAGGAAGTCGAGAAGATTGCAACGATGCGTTGATCCACAGCAAAAACGTTTAGGAGGTATTCCCATGAAAGAACAGCCCTTGTACATCGGCGGTCAGGAAGTCATGACCGAGAAGACCGTCCCTGTCTACAATAAAGAGACGAACGAAACCATTGCCGAGATTGCCGTCGCAGGCGAGGCGGAATGCCGTACGGCCGTCGACGCGGCCGAGAAGGCTTTCCGTGAGGTCAGGCTCTCTGCCTACGAGCGCTACGAGATCATCCTTAAGGCCGCCAACCTCATGCGCGAGCGCACCGAGGAATTCGCCGCGGCGCTGTCGGCTGAAGCAGGCAAGCCGCTGCGCGATGCCCGCGGCGAGATCGGCCGCGCCTACCAAACGCTGATCCTCTCAGCAGAAGAAGCCAAGCGCCTCAAGGGAGAGACGATCCCGCTCGCCGGTGCACCGGGCTGCCAGAACAAGCTCGCCTTCACTATCCGCCAGCCGCTCGGCGTCGTCTGCGCCATCACGCCGTTCAACTTCCCGGTCAACCTCGCCGCCCACAAGATTGGCCCGGCACTCGCGGCCGGCAACACCGTCATCTACAAGCCGGCCTCCGCCACGCCGCTGACGGCTGCCCTGCTCTGCGACGTCTTCCGCGAGGCGGGACTGCCAGCTGGCTGCCTCAACCTGCTGACCGGCCCAGGCGCGCTCGTCGGCAAATACCTGACAAAGGATGCGCGCATCCGCATGTTCTCCTTCACCGGCAGCGTCCCCGTCGGCAAATCCCTGCAGGAGGCCGCCGGCTTCCGCCGCGTGGCCCTCGAGCTCGGCTCGAACTCCGCCAATGTCGTGCACGAGGACGTCAAGGACGTCAAGAAGGTCGCCGAACTCTGCGCCAAGTACGCCTTCCTCAACGCCGGCCAGGTCTGCATCTCCTGCCAGCGCGTCTACGTCTCGCGCAGCATCTACCAAGAGTTCTGCAACTACGCTGTCGCCTTTGCCAAGACGTTCAAGGGCGGCAAGCTCAGCGATGACACGACCTGCCTCGGCCCGATGATTGCCGAGAAAGAGACCATCCGCATCGAAAGCTGGGTCAATGATGCCGCAGCCGCCGGTGCCAAGGTACTGACCGGCGGGCACCGCCACGGTGCCTTCTACGAGCCGACCATCCTCACGAACGTAACGCCTGACATGGATGTCGTCAAGAACGAAGCGTTCGCACCGGTCTTCTCGATCATCCCCTATGACACGATTGAAGAAGCCATCGCCGGCGTCAACAACTCCCGCTACGGCCTGCAGGCCGGCGTCTTCACGAGCTCGCTCGCCATCGCCCACTACGCAGCCGAGCATATCGAAGCAGGTGGCGTCGTCATCAACGACGGGTCCAGCTTCCGCATGGACAACATGCCGTACGGCGGCGTCAAGGACAGCGGCATGGGCAAAGAAGGCCCGGAATACGCCATCCGCGAGCTCACGGAAGAAAAGACCATTATCATGAATTTTGATTAAGCTGCATATAGCGATCCGGCTGCATGGACTTCCATGCAGCCGGATTTTTTGTTTGTGCACGTCCTACGGGGCGCGGGGACCTGTTTCGGCTTCGGCGTTCCGTTATGCGTCTCAGCACAAAAAAAGGACAGGAGTTCCTGTCCTCGTAAAAAAGGTGGAGAGGTCTTCAACCATGGATGACATCGGTGTATTCGGGATAGTCGCGCAGGCGGTCGACCGGCGGGAAGCCGACGGCTCCAGTGAAGCAGCCGCGCTCCCAGTCGGGGCGCGTCGACCAGAACATGTCGGTGAAGTCGCGCTCATTCTCCGCCACGACCTGATACGACAGGAGCTCCGGAACGAACGTGCCATCAGGGCCGACTTCTGCCGCAAATTCCGTCACGATGCGCAGGTACTGCGCCTCTGGCAGATTCGAGATATCGACGTAATTCGTGCCGTCCTTGAGGACGATCTGGCGGCTCGCCTTGACGGTAGCCATATCATCCGACACTTCGATTGTCGCCCGCATGCTGGCCTGCAAAGGAAGATGCGTCTTAGCCTTGAGCTGCTTGAAATGCCAATACTTCTTCTGCGTCTTGAAGGCCGGGTCGTAGATGGCCGGATGGCGCCACTCCGTCGTGTGCGTGCCGACCTTGAGGATGCTGTGGAAGTCGAGCCAGACCGCGAGGTCATCGCGCTCGGGGCCTTCTGCCTCGGGATGCTCGTAAATCTCCCGATTCTCCTCCGCCGTCAGTCCTTTCTTGTAGAAGCGGACCTGGCTGATGCGGCCGGGCAGATGCGTGAAGTACTTCGGCCGGCCAATCTCGGGGATGACGTGGCCGATGTAGGAATAGCCGACAAAGATTGGCTGGTCGTCCCACTGACGGATCTCGCTGTCATCCGAGATGCCCGCCACATGTGCCAGAGGCGTGCCATCGCAGTACGAATCGCCGCCCGCCTTCTTGTCAAAGGTCATCGTGTACTGCGCCCATTCGCCGATCTTTGCCTCGCCGCCCTGCCACGAATACTCCGTGATATCATGGCAGATGCCCCATTTGAGGCCGCCGGCGCGCTCTACGACCATGCGCAAGCAGTACGTCGCGCCCCAGCCCACGGACTTGCCGCGGACCATCAGCGGGTTGTGGCCCATCTCGCTTGGCCTTGCCAGGCGGTCGATGTCCGCCCAGACCATGCCGGTAAAGCCCTGCGGCGCGCGAAGGTCGCGGCTCGCCGGGATCTCGATGTAATCGCCGTACTGCTCGAGTGCGACTTCCATGTGGCCGTCGACTTCACGAACCTTCGGCGAGCCGTGCAGCAGTGCTGTATGGCCATGCCCCGACTTGTCGAGGATGCGCGGGATGATGCGGATGCCGCCCTCGATTGAGACTTCCTTCGGCAACTGGTCGGCGATGCTGACCTGATATTCGCCGCCCTGCTGGAACTTGTAATGGAATTCGATATAGCGCTTCTCGTGTCCGCGGAAGAACAGGCTCTTCGTCTCGGCGATGCGCTGGTTGATGTAGAGCGGTACCGAGACAAAGATCTCGTGGTCGAGATTGTTCGTCGCCTCGATGCCCGCAATCATGCAGTCAGCCGCCTCGCCCTGTCCGGCGCACACGCGCATGTGCGCAAAGGAAAGCTGTGTCGGCTCGAAGACAACGAGCTTCAGCTGTGCCTCGCCAACGCGCAGCGTGTGCTCACCGGGCTGCACAGCCTGATAAACGGCTGTGAGCTTGCGCCTCTCCCCCGGCTCGAGCACAGCGACCTGGCTGTTCTCCTCGCTGCCGAAGAGATTGATCGCGTGCTCGCACTTGTTGTCGAGCAGGTTGATGACAGCTTCTGCCATGGCCGTGCCCTTGTTCTCAGCCAGCGCCCGGACTTCGACATTGCCGTTGTTATCCAGGCGGCGCAGCTCGATATCCGTGAATTCGACATCAGGCTCATCGTGCGTCAGATGGATCGTGTCGACGAGCTTCGAGCTGCCATCAGCCTCAAAGCCGTAGAGACGATAGTCAATCGCCTCCTCCGTCACGTCGAGGACACCGTAATTGCTGCGCCCCGTGGCAGTGACCTCTGGGAACTCGCTGAGCAGGCGCTTGTCCTCACGGGCCGACGTATACTCGGCCTCGGGATCCTGCGCACTTCCCTCGCAGACGTATACCGTGCGGGCGCCGACCTTCGGGTCGACGGAGACCGACTTGATGTAGTAGTGGAGATGGCCGCCAAGCACGAGCTGTGCCTGGCAGCGCTCCGCGATTGGCACGATGTAGCGGTTGTTGAACGGATCCGTGTACGGATGGTGCATCATGAGGATGCGCCACTTCGCCTTCTTGGCCGCCGGACTCGTCAGGTCTTCCTCAATCCACTTGAGCGTATCATCGATACGCTTGCGCGTCTCCCGGTCGAGCGGCATCTCAGAGTTGACGGCATTCATCTCGAAGAGACCCCAGGGATTGCTGTCGACCAGCGTGAAGTGCGCCGGGCCGTAATCGAACGAGAACGTGTTGCCGCCATCGGCCGTATGGACCGTGCGCCCCTGCGTCGCCGTGAAGAACGCATCGTAGTATGGGCCGTCATCGTGATTGCCGTGGATGTAGTAGGCCGGGGTGCGCGCGAGGACATCGGGGATCTTGTGGAACCAGTTGTCCTGATACTGGTCGTGCTGGTAGCCCGTGCCGAAGGAGATGTCGCCACCATGCAGGATGAACTCCGGCGCTTCCTGTGCAGCGACCTTCTTGAAGAATTCACTGTTATGGAAGAGATGCGAGTCTGAGAGCGTCAGCAGGTGGAGGTGCGTCGGTGCCTCCGGCAGTGTATGGAACGATGCAGCCGCGACCTCGCCGCCGCCCGTGACGGTGTACGCGTATTCCGTCGCCGGTGCCAGTTCCTTGATGACAGCCGTGTAGATACAGGCCCCTTTCGGGTACTCCTGGCAGGGCACCTCGCGCTCATACGCGACATCGCCGAGATACTCCGCCCCATCCGCACTGCTCGCCGTCACCTTGAAATCCGCCGGCTCGATGGTCTCCCAGGCGACCGTGATCTGCGTAGCGCGCGGGTCCAGAAGATAGGGCCCATTGATGATGTTCTTGTTCATAGTATCTTCCTTCCAAGACCTGACGTAATCCTTGCTTCAACTGCAGCCACAAAACGGGACATCAAGGGACCGCGGTCCTATTCATACTCTGATTTCCTTAATGCAAATCATTCTTTCCCTATATCTGTATAATAGTAGAGAAAGAATGATATTGCAATTTTTTATTAAGCTTCTTCGTCTGCTTCTTTGTGCTTCTTAGCCCAGAGCGTCGGCACGATGAGCAGCGTCATGATGGCGACAGAGGCAATCCAGAAGTTCGTGATTGTCTCGAAGTGATACGTCGTGACACCGTCGACGACGACCTTTGCCGAATCCAGCAGGATGCCGTTGACGATATCCTGCAGGGCCGCGCCGCCGTAAGCGAGCAGGCCGATGACACCCATTGCTGCACCAGTTGCCTTGCGCGGGCAGAGGTCAACTGCGAGCAGGCCGCCGACGAAGCAGAGGATGACGCCGAGGCCGAAGCCAAAGACGGCGACGCAGACGGCTGCGAGCGTCGGATCGCCAGCCGGCACGTAGCAGACACCGGCAATGCCGATCAGCATGATGATGCCGAAGACAATCGTCGTAACGGAATGATGCGAATGGAAGATCTTATCGGAAATGATGCCGGAGAAGAAGGAACCGACACCGCCGAGGATTGGGGAAAGCGACATGATACTGCCGGCCGTCACGAGGTCAAAGCCCTTTGCTTCCTGCAGGAAGATGACGCCCCAGCTCGAGATGGAATAACGGGAGATGCCGAGGCAAATTGCCGCAGCGGCGAGCAGCCATACGTACGGGTTCTTGATGACCATGAGCTGTGCTTCCTTCGTGGAAACCTGCTGCTCTTTCTTTTCCTGGGCAACTTCGCCCTCAAATTCGTTAGCGGACGGCAGGCCGTACGTCTCTGGCCGGTCGCGCATGAAGCGGTACATGATGAATGCGAGAACGATGCAGGCAACGCCCGGTACGAAGAAGGCGGCATGCCAGCCAAGGGCAACGATGATCATCGAGGTGCCGAGGTACGTAGCGCCTTCACCGACGTAATGTGCGATACTGAAGACACCGTAGTAAGTAGCGAGCTGACTCTTGGCGAACCACTGTGACAGCGAAACGATACACGGTGCCGAGCCCATGCTCTGGAACACGCCGTTGACAGCCCAGAGCACGATGAATACCCAGGTCGTATTGCTCATACCGAGGATGGCATTGACGATAGCCGCGCCAAGCAAGCCGAGCGGCACGATTTTCTTGATATTGCAATGATCTGCGATGAAGCCGTTGGCGCATTTACCAATGGCGATGGCGACGAGCATGCCCGCGCCCATCATGCCGAGTTCCGTCGGCGTGAAGCCATCCTGGAGCATCGGCTTCTTGGCGACGCCGAGCGTCATGCGCATGACGTAATACATACCATAGCCGAGGATCATGGCCGTGACAGCCTGAACACGTGCTGTATGATACATCTTCTTGACCACAGCCTTGTCTTGGATACGAGGCTTATCCGGTCCAGTCAGAAACCATTTCAGCATTTTCTCCACCTTACCTTTCCCATGAAAAGCAACTTTGATTATTCCTTTTTTCCAGGCTCTCCGGAAAAGACTGGATTTTTTGTGATTTATCAGTATAATAATAAATATGAAGATTATATCCTCAAAAGACAACCATCAAATCATCATCAACTGATCTTTCTGGAATCCATTATACCGAAATACTGACATGGATTCCTCTATTTTCTTGTTCAGCATTTTGCGAAAACTTATAATTTTTGTTTTGATTCCGCATTTATTCGTATTATGGCGCAGAAAGGTCGAAATATATGTCTATCCTACCATTTGGCAGTCCGAAACAATCGCGATTCGAGCTTGGCAGGCGTCCTCACCTCGAATCCGTTGAGAACATCACCGCTGCTACATCGTTCGGCACCTTGAAATCACATCATGACGTCGCAGAGATCTTCTTTGTCGAGAAGGGGCACTGTCGCATGCGTCTCAAAGAGGGCAGCCAGCAGCTGCGCACCGAAGATCTCGTCTTGATCAACAGCGATACGCTGCACGACTTCAAGACGAACGGCTCCTTCATGGGCTTCACGATGCGCATCGGTGCGCTGTATCTCTGCGGCCTGGCCCCCGGCCACCTCACAAAACATGACACGCCGCTCGTGCTGCATCTCAGCAAAGAAGGGAGGCATGCCTTCTTGCGCGATCTGCTGCGCGAGATGAAACTCCTGGCGGCACTCAGCGGTGAGGACGACGAGCGCCGCGAGATTGGCGCCGCCTTGACGCAGGCCATCGTCGTCGCGGTCACTGCATTGGCCGAGGCAAAGGCGACGAGTGAAGAGAATCCTTCCTACACCATGGGCACGCGCATCAAGGAGTACATCGATGCCCATTACCTCGAGGAGCTCAAACTCCCCGACATCGCCGAGGCGCTCCACATCAACCTCTACTACCTCTCCCACACGTTCAAGGACCTGACGGGTTCTTCGCCGATGCAGTACATCATCCGCAAGCGCATCGAAGAAGCGCAGACGCTGCTGCTCACGACGAACATGACGATCACCGACATCGCCATGCAGTGCGGCTACAACAACTCCAACTACTTTCAGTCTGTCTTCAGCAACATCGTCGGCATGCCGCCCGGCAAGTACCGCAAGACATGGGCTCAGTAGAGCAAAAACGACAGAGACGCCCGCAAGATTTCATGCGGGTGTCTTTTTTATGTGCTATACTATAACGAATAACAATTCTTGATAACAGATTGGAGTATTACATGCCTATGGAATATAAATTGCACATCGGCTGCCATCTCTCCTCCGCCAAGGGCTTTCTCGCCATGGGCCGTGAGGCCAGCCGTCTCGGGGCAGACACGTTTGCCTTCTTCACGCGCAATCCGCGCGGCGGCCGGGCGAAAGAGCTCGACCTCGCAGATGTCGAAGCCTTCCTGCAGTACAAGGAAGATGAGGGTATCGTCACGCTTGTCGCGCATGCCCCCTACACGATGAATGCCTGTGCCGCTAAGGAAAATCTGCGGCGCTTTGCACACGAGGCGATGGCCGACGACATCCAGCGCCTCGAGCACCTGCCCGGCAATCTCTACAACTTCCACCCCGGCAGCCACGTCGGGCAGGGAACTGAGAAGGGCATCGAACTCATCGCACAGCAGCTCAACGATGTGCTCACGCCGGACCAGCAGACGACCGTGCTCTTGGAGACGATGGCGGGCAAGGGCACGGAGGTCGGCCGCACGTTTGAGGAACTGCGCGCCATCATCGACCGCGTCGAACACGATGACACGCTCGGTGTCTGCCTCGACACCTGCCACGTCTGGGACGGCGGCTACGACATCCGCGAGCACCTCGACGAGGTGCTGACGGAGTTCGACCGCGTCATCGGCCTTCCGCGCCTCAGGGCCATCCACCTCAACGACAGCCAGAACGGCCTGGGCAGCCACAAGGACCGTCACGCCCGCATCGGCGAGGGCGAGATTGGCCTCGATGCACTCGTGCGCGTCGTCCGCCATCCGGCCCTCCAAGGCCTGCCCTTCATCCTCGAGACGCCGAACGATGCTGCCGGCTATGCAAGAGAAATCGCTTTGCTGCGCGAAAAAGCAGTTCTGTGACGTTGTCCATCAAAAAAACCTGACCAGAAACGGTCAGGTTTTTTTCATCAGGTCATCAGGGATGGAAACGGAAGGTGTAGCGCCCGTGCGTGTTGACGGGCTCGTCGTAGTCGTTGCGCGCGGGACTGTACGTAAACTGCACGATAGCGGCGAGCGCGGCCGCGTCCATCTCCGGGTATCCAGACGACGATTCAATCTGCGGGCTCTCGACGCCGCCGGAAGCATTGATGATGTAGTTGACGGTGACACTGCCGACAGCATTCGCGCCCTGCAGCGAAGCGGGGTACGCAGGCTGCGCGGTGCTGAGCTGCGCGGCGCGCACCTTGACACGCTTGACGCGGGAAGGGTCGCGGGCCGGACCGCCCTGCGGCTTGTCCGAGCTACCGCCATCCCTGCCGCCCGGAGCGCCATTTGCGGCCTTGGCATCTGGCTTCGCAGCGGCCGAAGGATTGGCCGGCTTATCCGACGCGGGCTTCGCCTCCGCCTTCTTCTCCGGCTTCTCGTCCTTCGCATCTTTCATCTCTTGCGGCTCTTTCGGCTCTTTCGGTTCTTTCTCGATCTCAGGGGCCTTGAGGCTCTCATCGATGACAATCGGGGCCATTGCCGGCGCTTCCATCGCAGCTGCCTCAGCTGCGGCGGGCTGCTCTTCGGCTGCCTCGCCGCCATCGGAGAACTGCTCATCCTCCGTCACATTGTCGTAGATCTCGACATCGACGGGATGGCTCTCCGATGAGACGGCCTGGAAGAGGCCCGTCGCAGTGACGAGCAGCAGGATGACGAGGTGGACGGCGGCGGAGATGCCCCAGCTGGCCGCTTTCTCTCTCTCTTCTCGAACCATCGGCACCTCACTCCCCGCCCGCGTCAGCTGCGAGCCCGAACCGGCTGATGCCGGCACTGCGGAAGTGGTCGAGCAGGTCGACGACTCTGCCGTAGTCGATGCCCTCATCGGCGCGCACGACGACGGCGAAGTGGCTGTTCGCGCGGCTCTCCTGCTTAGCCTGCTGAATCAGGGCCTTCTCCTCGATGGGCTTGTCCTCAAGGTACAGGGTACCGTCCTTCTTGAGCGTGACGAGATACGTCACGTTCATCTGCGTCTGAGCACTGGCCGCCTTTGGCATATTGACGTCGACCGTCTTGAGGTTGACCATGTAGAGCGTGCTGATCATGAAAAATACGAGCAGGAAGAACATGATGTCGATCATCGGGATGATCATGACTTCCGGCTTCGCGAAGCTCCTTCTGTCGCGTAATCTCATCAGGCAGCCTCCTCTTTGACAGCATGGATATCGTCTGCTTCAGCCGTCTCGACCATCGAAAAGCACTGCTCCATGTCCGTGACGATGTTCTCGATGCGCTGCGAGAAGTAAGCATGAACCGTGAGCGAGATGATGGCGACGCAGAGGCCCATGGCCGTCGCAATGAGCGCCTCGCCGACGCCGCCCGTGATGGCCGTCGGCTGGCCCGACTCCAGATTGAAGACAGAGAACGAGGTAATCATGCCGCTGATCGTGCCGAGCAGGCCGAGCAACGGGGCCATCGTGACGATGACGCTGAGGTAGTAGAGGCGCTTGCGCAGCTTCGCGAGCGCGATGCCCGACTGGACCTCCATGTACGCTGCGGGATTCCTGCGCGCCTCCGGCTTTCTCGTGATGACGGCGAAGAGAATATCGGCCAGGGCGCCGCGGCCATCCTCTGCGAGCTTCTCGGCCTACTGCCATCTGCCATTGGCCAGAGCCAGGTAGAAGTCCTGGGCAAAGGCGCGCCCCGAATCCATGCGGCGGAAGTAGAGAGCGCGCTCGATGGCAATCGAGCCCACGAAGAGCGAGCAGAGCAGCAGCGCGTACATGACGATGCCGCCCTTCTGGAAAAACGTGATTCCTGTCGTCAAAAGTTCCATGATGTAAGGATCTCCTTTACTGATTGTAATCGATTTCATTGGCCGGGGCCAGCCAGTCCGCGAGGTCCTCGATGGCCCGTTCCTTGGCGATGAGCCCGTGCGCATTCCAGACGACGCCATCGACTTCGAGCAGATGGCCCTCGCGCACGGCCGGCAGCGTCTTCCAGAGCGGGTCTTCGCGCAGCGCTTCGTAGCGCCTGCGGGCCGCACCCGAATTGCCGGAGCTGCTCGCGCCGTAACCGCTGGAAAGGATGAGGTAATCGGCCCGAAGGTCCGGCAGGGATTCGAGCGAGATGGCAAGGTTGTTCTTCGCCTTGTCGAGCTGCACGGCCATTGGGTCGGGCCTGAGGTTCAAGAGCTCGTACATAAAGCGGTTCGTCGCGTTAGCCGAATACGGGTAGAGGCGTATCTCCTTCTGCAGCACGCGCAGATAGGCCACCGTGGCAGAGCCGATCTGGCCCTTGATGGCGAGGCGCGCCCGCTTGACCACATCGTAGTAGGCGCGCAAGCGCTCCTCCCCCCTCTCCGGCTGGCCGACGGCGCGCGCGGCGGCGAGCGCCGTCAGCTCCTCCTTCTGGAGGTCGAGCGCGACGACCGGCGCGATCTTCGCGAGCGCATTGTAGGCATTCCTGTCATAGCTGTCGCGCATGAGGATGAGGTCTGGCCTCACCTGTTGGACGGCCTCAAGGTTGATGGTCTTCGTCTCCGCGTTGATGGGGATGTCGGCGATACCTTCCTCCTTCATCAGCGGATAGAGGTACGAGTTCTTCGAGAGGTGTGCGGCCGCGATCGGGATGCCGAGCGAGACGGCCGTGTCCTCGAGGCCGATCACAGCGATGCGCTGCGGCCGCTCGGGCAGGACGGTCCTGCCGTACTTGTGGCGGATGACGAGATGTCCGTCTTCTTCGGCAAACATCTTGTCCGCCGCCTTCTTCGTCCTCTCGAAGCGGGCCGCGAGCTCTTCATCGATGGCCTCGGGCGTATCAGCGCGCAGTGTCTCGGCGTCGAAGGCCGCCGCGCCCTTCGAATTGCCCGATACAGCTTGGCTGCCGCAACCGCCCAGGGCGAGGCTCAGCACGGCAAGTATGGCGAGGAGCCCCCAGTTCAAGAATCGCTTACGCATAGGACTTCTCCTCACCTGCCTCGGCGCGCCGGTACGGGATGCAGTGCGGGCGGCCGGTGCGCGGGTCGCGCAGGAGCTCGGCGCCGATGCCGAAGACATCGGCGAGCATCGCCTCGGTGAAGACCTCGTCGGGCGCGCCCTCATAGAGCAGCTGGCCCTGCTTCATCGCGAGCAGGTGGTCGGCGAAGCGCGCCGCCTCGTTGACCTCGTGGATGACCATGACAATGGTCTTGCCGTAGGCCGAATTGAGATGGCGCACGAGCGTCAGCACATCGAGCTGATGCGCGACATCGAGGAAGCTCGTCGGCTCGTCGAGGAACAGGAGCTCCGTGTCCTGCGCGATGGCCATCGCGATCCAGGCGCGCTGGCGCTGGCCGCCCGAGAGCGCCTCGAGCGGCCGGTCAGCAAAGGCTGCCATGTCCGTCTCCTGCAGGGCCCAGTCGACCATGCGCCTGTCCTCATTCGTCGTGCGCGCGAAGAAGCGCGCGCGGTGCGGAGCGCGCCCGTAGTTGACGAGCTCGCGCACGGTGAGCCCCGCAGGGGCCTGCGGATTCTGCGGCAGGATGGCGAGTTTCTTGGCAAGCTGACGGCTGTCCTCCGCGAAGATAGACCGGCCGTCCAAGAGCACCTCGCCGCCGAGGGGCGGCTGGATGCGGCAGAGCGTCTTTAGGAGTGTCGATTTGCCGCAGCCATTGGCGCCTATGAGCGCCGTCACCTTGTGTGCCGGCACGGTCAGGTTCATGTCCTCGATGATGACGTTCTTGTCGTAGCCGGCCTTCAGATGCCTGGCTTTGAGTTCCATGGATTCCTTCCTTTCAAAATAGTAACGTGGATCAACCCTTGCTGCGCAAGAGGATGTAGAGGAAATACGGCGCGCCGATCAGCGAGACGACGAGGCCGACGAGCATCTCGTCTGGCGCGATGATGATGCGCGCCGTGTAGTCCGCTGCCACGAGCAGGATGCCGCCTAAGAGCGCCGTCACCGGCAGATAGCGGCAGTGCGCCACGCCGACGAGGCGCCGGGCGATGTGCGGGCAGATGAGGCCCACGAAGCCGATGCTGCCGCCGACGGCAACGCAGGATGAGGCGAGCACGACGGCTGCCATCAAGAGGACGAAGCGCGTGCGGTTCACGCGCAGGCCGAGCCCGAGCGCCGTCTCCTCGCGCAGGGCCAAAAGGTCGAGCGTCTCGTGATTCGCGAGCAAGAAGAGCAGACCTGCGAGCACGATGAAAAAGAGGATGTCGACATGCGTCCAGCTGTTGCCGAAAATACTGCCGATGAGCCAGGTGTTGACCTGCTGGAAGCGCGTCGGGTCGAGGCTGACGAGCAGCAGGATCTGCAGCGCGTGCAGGCCCGCTGTGACGGCGATGCCGTTGAGGACCAGATTGTAGGTGCTCGTCATGCGGCCGCGCCGGTGCGAGAGGAAAAAGACGAGAGCTGCCGCTAGCGCGCCGCCGACGACGGCCGCGAGCGGCTGCTGCCAGATGCCGAGGCCCGTCGCAGAAGAGCTGCCGTAGATCAGCAGCATGACCGCGAGCGCCGCGCCGGCATTGACACCTAAGAGGCTCGGGCTCGCGAGCTCGTTCTTGGAGATGGTCTGGAAGACCGCGCCGGAGACGGCAAGGCCCATGCCGATGAGCACAGCCAGGATGGACCGCACCATGCGGAAGTCAAAGACCGTCAGCCGCTCCTCCGGCGTGCCGCCGAAGAAGAGGATGGCGAGCAGATGCTCCTTCGTGAAGTAGTGGAAACCCGCCTGCAGGTGCAGGAAGAAGAGGCCGAGAAGCAGTGCCGCAAGTATGACGAATGTAGCGATGTAGTGCCTGTTTTTCATCAGCCCCGCACCTCCTTCCGGTTAGCCAGATAGAGGAAGAACGGCACGCCGACGAGCGCCGTCACGGCGCCGAGCGGGATCTCAAAGGGCGGCGCGACCGTTCTCGCGACCATGTCCGCGACCAGTACGAGCAGCGCGCCCAATAGGGCCGAGAACGGCACGACGAGGCGGTAGTCGATGCCGACGATGCGCCGCGTGATGTGCGGCACGACGAGGCCGACAAAGCCGACAGGCCCCGCCACAGCCACGGCCGATCCCGCGAGGATCAGGACGGCAAGTCCCGCCCGCAGGCGGATGCGCAAGAGCCTGCCGCCGAGGCCGATGGCCATGTCCTCACCGAAGGAGAGCAGGGTCACCGAGCGCGAGACGGACACGGCGAGGATGAGCCCCAGGATGGTCCAGGGCACGACGCCGAGGATTGCCGTCATGCGGATGCCGCTGATGCCGCCGGCCGTCCAGTAGCTGAGTTCCTGCGCGACGTCGAAGAAGACGACGAGCACCTGCGTGACCGCTAAGAATACAGCGCTGACCGCTGTGCCGGCCAGCGCGATGTAGACGGGTGTCAGGCCGTGCTTGAGCGAGGCCAGCACGAGGATGAAGGCCGTCGCGAGCGCCGCGCCGAAGAAGGCGCTGACGATCGTCACCTGCAGCGAAGCCGCCGGCAAGAAGATCATCGCGAGCGCCAGGCCGAAGCTCGCCCCAGCATTGATGCCGAGGATGGACGGGCTGGCCAGCGGATTGTTCGTCACGCCCTGCATGAGGGCGCCAGCCACGGCAAAGCTCACGCCGCAGACGAGCGCCGCCAAGAGGCGTGGCAGGCGCAGCGTCCAGACGACGAGGTCCGACGGCTCCTGACTGCCCGCAGACCGCAGGGCGTGCAGCACGCCTGAGAGCGTGATGGCGCGCATGCCGACGGTCAGCGAGAAGAGCGCGAGCGCGCCGAGCACGGCAATCAGGACGACAGCCAGCAAGGCCACCCGTTTTGTAGATACCATTCTATCGCTCCCCTCGTCAGAAGTCCGCCGTCAGGGAGAACAGGAAGGTGCGTGACTTGCCGAGGAAGACGCCGTTGTTCTGCAGGGCGCGCCAGTAGTTGCGGTTCGTGACGTTGTAGACGTCGCCGCGCAGCGTGAGCGGCACGCCGCCCGCCTTGAACTTATAGCTCGCACCGAGGTCCCAGGTCGCCCACGGCGAGACGCGGAAGCTATTGGCCTCGTTGGTGTAGGCCGAACTGTTGTAGGTCAGGTTCGTCGTCAGCGTCAGGCCCGGCACGGAGGCGATGTCCTGCTCGAGGCCCATGACGGCGTTCCAGCGCGAGGTCGCCGCGACGCGGTTGCCATCGTAGAGGCCGCCCTCTGTATTGCGGTACGTCGCATCGAGAAACATCAGGCCGCCCATGAGGCGCGTGCCCTTATGCGGCTCGCCGACGACATTCCACTCGATGCCGCGATGGCGCACTTCGCCGTTCGGCGCATAGCGATTCGTCGCCATGTCCTCGATGAGCGTTGGGGACTTGATATCAAAGGCCGAGAGCGTCGTCGCCCACTTGCCGAAGTCGTACTTCGCGCCGACCTCGTACTGCTTCGTCTTGAATGGTGCGAAGGCTTCGCTGTAGTTCGAGGCATCCGTATCCGTGACGAGGGAATCGCTGGCATCGAGGCCCTGCATGTAGTTGGCGTAGAGCGAGATGTTCTTCTGCGGCTTGTAGACGACGGCAAAGGCCGGCGTGAAGACCGACTCGTCGTAATGCGTCTTTTCCGCGCCCGTCTTCGTGCCGTAGGTGTCCACCTTGACGCGCTGCTCGCGGCCGCCGAGCACGAACTGCCACTTCTCATTCGGCGTCGTGATATTATCTGTCAGCGCGACGCCCGTGAACGTGTTCTCGTCGTTCTTCGGCTCCGACCAGCTGTAGGAATTCTCCGGCACTTGGAAGTCGATATCCCAGAGATTCGTCTTGAGGCCGGACTTGACCGTGCGGTTGTTCATGTAGCGCGTGTAGTGGATGCGGTTCGCCCCTACCGTGAGCTCGTGCTTGAGGTCACCCGTGAAGAACTTACCGCGCACGCCGACCTCTCCCGAGTCAGCCTTGTTGACCTGATTGTTCAGCAGTTTACAGCTTTTAAGCCGCTTGCCCATCGCCCCAGGCCAAGACATGCAA
>ERZ1106978.97-NODE-97-length-64055-cov-15.727594_pt1 | contig 64055 bp, 59 predicted proteins | sample MGYA00403689_ERZ1106978 | MGnify/ENA primary metagenome ERZ1106978 (study PRJEB35170, sample SAMEA104062434) | human gut metagenome | biome: human gut; feature: human-associated habitat; material: faeces | place: Denmark | collected 2012-08-02 ...
TTTGCAGATTGCTGCTAAGAATAAATCAGCAGCTTAGCAACTGCGAAGTTTGAGTTGGTCATTCGTCGTGCTGAGATTAGAATCCTGGAGCTTGACTGTCTTGCCATAGGCCATGACATCGCCCTGCGCCGAGAGTGTGACCTTATTCATCGTGAGATTGCCTGTCTTATCGACGGATTCAATGCCAAAGCCCCTGCCATCTTGATCGTACAGTGTGACGTCCTGACCTGCAGCGAGTCGGACGATGCCATTGGTGCCAGTAGTGTCCTGACCTTCCGTGCCGACTGTAAGCGACGTATTCGTCAGATTGACAGCAGCACCAACAAGGGTAGCATCTTCCGAAGCCTTGAGAGTAGAATCGCTAACCGTCAGATTCATGTCCGAATCAGCCGACAATACCTCTGTTGTGTTCTTGTCTTCATACGACTTGCCAGCCGTCAGCCAGATATCTCCACTATCAAGCGTGGATTTGTTCTTGACTGTGACGTTACCACTCATGACACCAATAGAATTTACGCCATCATAACCTTTGGCCGATGTAGTCAGCTGTGCATTGTCCAACGTGACGCTATTGTTGGTGGATGCGAGGAAACGCGGCTCACCAGAATCCTTACCATCTGTATACAGCGTGCCATCATCCAGGTAATAATTTGCTGCTGCAATCTGGATGGAATAATTGTTGTCCTTCATACTAGAAGATGCAATATTGATTGCGCCACCGTATGCAAGCGTACCGTCATTTGATGTAATATTCGTATTGCTGATATCAATGGTGTTGTTTTCTGTACCATTGATCTCGATGGTATCTGGATCCTCCGTCTGGATGGTTTTGCCTGCCAAGAGTTCTACTGCACTCTTCTTGCCAGTTCCAGCAACCTTATCGACACCATCAAGGGCAATTTTCGCACCGCGCATGCTGATATCTGCACCGGATTCAATGCTGCCGCCCGTCACCTTGACCGTGTTTGACGAATTCGTAAGAGCACCACCGTCATTATCTACGCTTTCAAACGCATAGATATCAATGTTGTTATCCTTGTCGTTCGTTTCCGTTGCCGTCTTCAGATTGCTGTTCACCAATTCAACAGAACCCCCCCAAAGAGCAATATTTTCATTCGATGTCAAGGTAGAATCCTTGATGCTCAAGCGTGCTGCATCCGTGTTCTCTGCATTCTGTACGGCACCCTTGACATCATCGAAGATGACCCATTTGCCATTCAGTGCTGCAACCCTCATATAAGGCATGACCGTGCCTTCTTTGACTTCGTCTGTCGTCTTCGAAAGAGTCAGCTTCGAACTATCAATGCTGGTTTTACCACCAACAAGCCCCATGTAGTTCGCCGTAAGGTCTGCACCATTTACGGATAACGTATTGCTCCCATCGATATTCAATACGCCGTTTTCATCATCATTTCCAATTTCTTGATAACTTAGATGATTTGCTGCAATAATGTCGAGAGCCGTACTGTTTTTGTCCGTTGTCGAAATAAGATTAATCTTCGTTCCATCGACAGAAACATCATGACCAATGAAATAAACATCTGGAGAAGGATTTGTGATCTCAAATGTCGCTTCCCCTAAAGAAAGAGTATTTCCACTGCCTGTAGAAATATCCGTTGCTCCATCTGTCGAACTGCCTGCCTCAAAGGTTGCCTGGTTGGCAGCAGCAATCGACATAGTCATGGAATCGGCCTTTGCACTGCTCACCGTAACATTATCCGCAATCTGGATATGACCGCCCAGTATATTCAATGCATTCTCGACATCGATTTTCACACCGCTCTGAATCTCAATGCCCTTTGTCGCATCCTTACCAGTAAGTATCAAATCTTTACCGTTCAGAAAGTCTTGCAGCATACCATTTATTGCATTCAGCGTTGATAAAACGAGAGAACTCGTATTGATCTGTGCGTTCGGACCAATAAGAATACCGTTAGGATTGATTAGCCAGAGATTGCCATTACCCGTACTCGACAACGTACCAAGAATCTTTGACATCTCTTCACCTGTGACATGGTTAATGAGCGTGCCTGGATTCGAAAAAGCATACGTTAAAGATTCACCATTCGCAATATTGAATGCATTCCAGTCAATAAGACCCGAACCATTCACATTGATTGTGCCGCCAGATGCTATTGTGCCATCCGTAATGCCCGTGATATCACCTTGTACGATTTTGCCGCCCGTCGGCATGGCGAAAACGCTCTGCGAAAGAGCGAGGCAGATGGCCGCGGTCAGGAAGGCTTTTCGCGATTTATGATTGAAACTCCATTTCATGTTGTTCACTCCCCCTTAGAACTGTTTCGTCAGGCTGACCTGCCATGGACGATGGGCATGGCTCTGGTAGCTGTCGAGGTCGTCGTAGATCTTGGCATAGCTCAGCGTGCCGAACCAACCGTTGTCCTTGTCGTAGTAGTTGTAGCCGAGGCCGCAGCTGGCAAGGTTCTCGCTCGTGAGCTCGCCGTTGTAGCTGTTGTTGTTGACGAGGCGGCCGAAGTCGTTAAAGAGCACGAAGCGCTGATGCTTTGCAAATTCCGGCGTGTAGATCTCGAAGCTGCCGACGTAGCCCTTGTCGGCGCTCGCGACACGCTCCTTGAAGCCGCGGATGCTCGTCATGCCGCCTGCACCGAGCTGTTCCGTCGTCACGACATTGTCCTTCGTGTACTGGCCGTTCATGCGCAGGCCGAAGATCCAGTCGGACGGCATGCGGTACTGGTAGTTGAAGCTGGCCTTGATCAGGTTGAACTGCTTGTCGCTGCCATAGCGGTATTCGTTGAACTTATCCTGGTTGCCGTTGATGTTGCCCGTGTAGCCGAGGCTCCAGGCGAAGAAGTCGCGGTTGCGGCGCAGGATGTCGACATACGATGCCGATGCCGTCGTGACCTCGAAGTCCACACCGTCATGCAGGAGGTTCTGGCCCGCATAGCGGTAGTCCTGGGCATTGTTGTAGTGCTTGTAGTCGAGGCCGACATCCATGAAGTTCTTGCGCGCCTGCGTGTACTTGAAGTTGTGCTGATAATGCGCGCCGACCGCATGGCCGCGGCCCGTCGCGCTGATGCCGAGGCCGCCGAAGTTCGCGATCTGGCCGAGGTCGACATCCGAGTAGCTGTAGGTGAAGTACGCACTGTCGCCGTGCTGCGGCAGCAGGGTGCGGTAGAGGACGGCTGCCTGCTTGACATCCTCCCAATGACCCGGCGAAGTGACATAGGCGACGCCGAGTGCATCGGCTCGTCCCGTCAGGTTCGCATTCGTGTACGACGTGCTCATGCGCCAATCGCCCGTGTAGTCATCACCCGAGTTATTGACATTGACCGATACGTGCTCAGCCTTCTGCTCCTTGACCGAAAGACTCAGATGGTACGTGCCATCTGCCTGACGCTGGAAGTCTGCGTCAAGCTTTGCCGCATTCGTGTCATTGACAAGCTGCAGTTCTTTGGATAATTCCGCAACGTCGATCTGCGATTTGTTCAGGGACGGCACCATGCGGCGGATCATGCCCTCGCTCCAATGCTGATTCCCTTCAATCGAAACAGAAGAGACATCCATGACAGGTGCTGCGCTGGCCGATGCCGAGAAGGCAGCGGATACAGACATCCCCAATCCCACAGCGACAGCCATCATGGCTTTTTTTCTTTGATTCATGTGAATCGCCCTTTCTTCCGGGGGTCCCCCATAGTCAACGATAAAACCATTTGCTCTGAGCAACGATTTAGAAACCTCTTACAGTTTAATTAAGTGTTGCTAAGTCTTATTATATTATAAATGTCCCCCCGCAAGACATTTGTGGCATTTGTTCATGATTTCAGTCAACATCGACAAGAATCTATAAAAAGAAACATCCCTGCCAGAGTCATGTCATGGAACATGGCTTTGGCAGGGATGGAAATCACTCAGCTCTGCTGAAGGATGGTGTAGTTCTCTGGATGCATGCCTGGCTTGACGGTGACTTTGATGTCAGTGCCGAACTCGGCGGCGAGGTTCATCATGAGCTGGTTAGCCTGGAGCTCTTCAGCGACGGTCTCATGGACTTCGATCTCATAGCCCTCGCGCGCGTGGGACTTGCGTTCCATGCGGCGGATGTCGCGGCTGATGCGGATGGCGACGGTCTCGGGCGACTCGATGCGGCCGCGGCCGTGGCAGATGGGGCACTCGCTGTAGACGATGCTGTCGATGTTCTGGCGCGTCTTCTTGCGCGTGATCTCGACGAGCCCGAGGTTCGTGATGTCGACGATATTCGTCTTCGTGCGGTCGTGCTTGACCTGCCCGCGCATGTAGGCGAGCAGCTCTTCTTTCTGCGACTCTTTCTCCATGTCGATGAAGTCGACGATGATGATGCCGCCGATGTCGCGCAGGCGAATCTGCTTGAGGATCTCGGCAGCGGCCTCGAGGTTCGTCTGGTAGACAGTGTCGCCGAGATTCGTCTTGCCGACGTACTTGCCCGTGTTGACGTCAATGACGGTCAGAGCTTCTGTCTTATCGATGACGAGGAAGCCGCCCGATTTGAGCTCGATCTCGCGGGCGCCGAGCTTATCAATCTCCTCCTCGATGTGGTACGCCTTGAATATCGGCGTCTTCGCCTCGTAATAGCGGATGCGGCCGACGAGCTCCGGCGAGATAGCCTCGACGAGGCTGCAGACGCGCTGGTAGGCCTCTTTGTCGTCGATGACGAGCTCATCGACATCTGCGCTGAAGCGGTCGCGCACAAGGCGTATGAGGAGGTCAGCGTCGCGGTAGAGGAGCGCGGAGCCCTTCGACTTGAGCCTGTAGCGCGCAAGGATGGACTCCCAGAGCCGCACGAGGTAGCGCACGTCAGCGGCGAGGTTCTCCTCGCTCTGGCCCGCGGCGACCGTGCGGATGATGAGCCCCATGCCCTTGGGGCAGATGCGCTCAGCGATCGCGTGCAGGCGCGCACGCTCCGCCTCGTCCTCAATGCGCCGCGACATGCCGATGTAGGCGGCTGTCGGCATCAGGACGACGTTGCGCCCCGGCAGGGAGATGTGCATCGTCGCGCGCGGCCCCTTCGTGCCGATGGCGTCCTTGACGATCTGGATGGGCAGGCTCTGCCCGATGTGGATGCGCGCGTTCTGCGGCATGGACTCGATCGTCTCGTGCGGCAGGCCGTCGCCGATGTACAGGAAGGCGTTCTTCCCGGTGCCGATGTCGACGAAGGCGGCCTGCATGCCCGGCAGGACGTTCTGCACGCGCCCCTTGTAGATATTGCCGACGAGATGCGAATGCGAGGAACGCTCCATCTCCACCGCCTGCAGCTCGCCGTCCTCAAGGATGGCCATGCAAGTCTCCTCTGGCACCATATTCACGATGATGGATCTCATAACGTCACCTCACTCCAATCCTTGATGTTTCGATTCCCAGATGTGAATGCCTGTGCTCAGGCAAGGTCAATGAGCTTCTTGCCGTGGCCGAAGATGCCCTGGCGCTCGATGCTGGCCTCTGCCGGATTTACGGCGAGCTCGAAGTCCTTGGCGATCAGCGAGAGTACCTCGAGAGGTTTGACGCTGCCCGACTGCGTGATGACGATGTCCATCGTCATCTGCAGCTCGCCGTCTGCCACGGCAAAGGCGACCGGCTCCTTCATGTACTGCTTCGTCTCGATGTCGCGCGTCTTCTTAGGCGTCACGCGGTGCCAGACGGCCTCCTCTGCCCTGTTGTAGGCGCCGATGCTCGCCTTTGCCTGCGCCTCGGTGCCAGCAAACGGCACGCGCAGTGTGTAGACGGCCTCGTCAGCCTCCGACATCAGGGCCTTGTGCTTGCCGCGGATCTCGCGCAGCTTCAAGAGCTTGGCACCCGGCGGCAGTTCCTTCTGCAGGCGGTCAAAGATCTCGGGCTGGCATAAGGGCTTCGTGAGCTCGAAGTCCATGTACTCCGAGGCGCTCGTGACACCGAGCGAGAGCGCCGAGGCGAAGGCCACCTTCATGTGCGGGTTGAAGCCCTCAGAATAGGCCATCGGCAGCTTGGCGCGGTCAAAGGCGCGCAGGAAGAGGTTCGCATAGTCGAGATGTGAGACGTAGCGCAATTCCTCGCCCTTCGTGATCTCGGCGCGCCATGCGTAGAGCGTGCGCGGGCGGCCGGGGCCCTTCGGGTCACGCGCCTGCTCGCTCTCCTGTTTCGCTGCGTCAACTCCCTTTTCCTGCTCGCTCTGCGCTTCCTGATCTTCCTGCGCGAGGCGCGCATCTTCCTGCTTCTTGTAGTCGATGACGTGCACGCCGAGATTCGGGCAGATGCCGCAGGCCGTGCAGCGGCCGCGGCGGCAGTCCTCCGTCAGGCTCGCGTTCATCGCGTGATGCCACTCGCGCAGCAGGAACTCCTGATTGACGCCTGGCGAAGTGACGAGCCACGGCAGCGGCTCGTTGAAGTTGCGCGTGCGCATGTTGTAGTAACCCATGTCGACACCGCACTTGCGGAAGGCCTCATGCCAGACATCGTCGCGGTAGAGGTCCGACCAGCCGTCGAACTTCGCGCCATCCTGCCAAGCCTGATGAAGCACCTTGGCGAGACGGCGGTCGCCGCGCGCGAAGACGCCCTCGATGACAGAGAGGCGCGCGTCGTGGTAGTTGAAGGTGATGACGCGGTCCGTGATGTGCTCCTTGAGGAGCTGCTGGCGGCGCTGGAACTCCTCGATGGGCAGCTGGCCGAACCACTGGAACGGCGTGTACGGCTTCGGCACGAAGCAGGCGACGGAGATCGTGACCTTGCAGCCGCGCTTGCCCTTGATCTCGGTGTAGAGGTCGACGACCTTCTTGGCGAGCTCGGCAATGCCGATGACATCCTCGTCCGTCTCCGTCGGCAGGCCCATCATGAAGTAGAGCTTGACCTGCTTCCAGCCCTGACGGAAGGCAGCGCCGCAGGCCTTCATGAGGTTCTCTTCCGTCACGCCCTTGTTGATGACGTCGCGCAGGCGCTGCGTGCCCGCTTCCGGCGCGAAGGTCAGGCCAGACTTCCTCACCTGCTGCATCTTGTGGGCGAGGTCGATGGAGAAGCTGTCGATGCGCAGGGACGGCAGGGAGAAGCTGACCTTCTCGTCGCGGAAGTCCGCCATGAGGTCATCGACGAGTCGGCCGAGGCAGGAGTAGTCGGCCGACGACAGCGAGGTCAGGCTCATCTCGTCGTAACCCGTCGCATCGACGAGGCCGCGGGCCATCTTGCGCAGATTCTCCTCCGTGCGCTCGCGGGCCGGGCGGTAGCAGATGCCCGCCTGGCAGAAGCGGCAGCCGCGCGAGCAGCCGCGGAAGAGCTCGAGCATGATGCGGTTGTGCACGATGTCCATGTACGGCACGACGGGATGCTCGACCGAGATAGCATCGTCCATATCACGGATGACGCGCTTGTAGATGACGGGCTTGGCCGCCTCAACAAGCGGGCGCAGGGCCCGGTAGTTGCCCTCTTCGTCGTACTCCGGCTCGTAGAAAGACGGCACGTAGATGCCCGGGACATCGAGCAGGCGCTGCAAAAAGCCCTTGCGGCCGCCCAGACGCCCCTCTCTCTTCCAGGCCATGAAGGCGTCCGACACTTCGACGATTGCCTCTTCGCCCTCGCCGACGATGAAGAAGTCGAAGAAGTCGGCAATCGGCTCGACGTTGTAGACGCACGGGCCGCCGCCGACGACAAACGGCATCGCTTCGCCGCGGTCCTTCGCGAAGAGCGGGATGCCCGCAAGGTCGAGCATGTTGAGCACATTCGTGTAGATCATCTCGTACTGGAGCGAGAAGCCGACGAAGTCGAAGTCCGAGATCTCCGTCTTCGTCTCGAGCGAAAAGAGCGGCATCTTGCGCTTGCGCATCTCTTCTTCCATGTCCGTCCAGGGCGCGTAGACGCGCTCTGCCGCGATGTCCTCGCGGCGGTTGAGCACTTCGTACAGGATGGCGAGGCCGAGGTTGCTCATGCCGACCTCGTAGACATCCGGCAGGGCCAGCGCCCAGGTGCAGTCCACAGCCGCGTGGTCTTTGATGACGGCATTCCATTCGCCGCCCGTATAGCGCGCCGGCTTCAGGACGGACTGCAGCACTTCGTGTTCGAGTCGTACCATTGATTGATTTCCTCCGTATCTCAAAAAAAGCCTCCCCTCTCTCGGGACCGAAACAGGGAAGGCCGGGCCTTCTGGCCCATCTAAAAGACAAGTTTTTGTTTGCGCCGCTCGATGTTGAGCAGGATGGCGATGGACATGATGTTCGTCGTCAGCGAGCTGACACCGTAGCTCATGAGCGGGAGCGGGATGCCCGTGACCGGCATGATGCCCATCGTCATGCCGACGTTGACGAGCACGTGGAAAGCCAGCATCGAGGTGATGCCCGTGGCCAGCAGGCGGCCGAACGTGTCGCCCGCATCGCGCGCCGTCACGACACCGCGCCAGAGCACGATGAGGTATAAGAGCAGCAGGAACGTTACGCCAATGAAGCCGAGCTCCTCGCCGACGACGGCGAAGATGAAGTCCGTGTGGTTCTCCGGCAGGAAGTTCAGCTGGCTCTGCGTGCCGCCGAAGAGTCCCTTGCCGAACAGCATGCCCGAGCCGATGGCAATCTTGGACTGGATGATGTGGTAGCCAGAGCCCAAGGGGTCGACGTTCGGGTTCATGAAGACCGTCAGGCGCATCTTCTGGTAATCCTTGAGGAAGTGCCAGAAGATTGGGAAGGCCGCGATGCCCGCAGCGAAGATGCCCAGGAGCAGCTTCCTGTTGATGCCGGCGACGTAGACCATGCCGAAGAAGATGGCCATGAATACGAGCGAGGTTCCGAGGTCTGGCTGCTTGAGGACCAAGAGGAACGGCACGCCGACGTAGGCCGCGACGGGCAGGAGATCGTGTATCGTGTTGAGGTGGCCGACCTTATTGTCGAGCATCGTCGCGATCGAGATGATCATGATGAGCTTCGAGAACTCAGACGGCTGGATGCTGATCGGGCCGATTGTGATCCAGCGCTGGGCGCCAAGAGCCGACTGTCCGACAAGCATGACGGCCACGAGCAGGACCAGGTTGAAGATGTAGAGCTTGTTGCCGTACCCTTCGAGGACCTTGTAGTCAAAATTCATGAGGAAGGCCGCCAGTGCAACGTTCACGAGCGCAAAGATGCCCTGACGCTGGACAAACCAGTAGCGTTCCTCACTCGGTGTATTGATGTGCGTCGCACTGCCGATGATGACGAGGCTCATGACGATAATGGCCGCCGTCGCAGCAATGAGGATGTAATCCGTCCGGCGCAGATAACGTTTGTTCATCATTCCGTACGTCTTCTCACTTCTTCCCCGCATCATGCTTCATGCGGTTGACCGGGATATTCGCGACGAGGGCGACGGAGTTGTCGTCGTTCTCAAGCGAGATATCCATATCCTTCTGATTGATATCCATGTAATTCGAGATGACCTTGATGATGTCATTCTTGAGGTTGTCCATGACTTCTGGCGAGACATTGGCGCGGTCATGGATCAGCACGACCTTGAGGCGGTCATGCGCGATCTGCCCCGATCTCTCTTTCTTGCCAAAAATCTTCTTGACCAAATCCAGCATGCCTTTCCCTCCTTATGCTCCAAATACGCGGCGCTTGAGCCTCTGGAAAAAGCCCTCCTTCGGGAATTCCATGAAGGGGATGTCCTCGCCGCAGATGCGGCCAACGATGTTGCGGTAGGCCTGTCCTGCAAGCGAGTGCTCCATCGTGATGCAAGGCTCGCCCTTATTGGTGCTCGTGACGACCATCTCGTCGTCCGGCACCTGGCCGATGCACTCGATCGAGAGGATGTCGTTGATATCGTTCATGTCGAGCATGTCACCGCTCTCGACCATCTGCGGGCGGATGCGGTTGACGATGAGCTTGATGTCCTCCTTGTCGGCGCGCGAGAGCTCACCGATGATCTTGTCGGCATCGCGGACAGCCGAGATTTCCGGCATCGTCACGACGATGGCCGTGTCAGCGGCGGCGATGGCCGTCTTGAAGCCCTGCTCGATACCGGCGGGGCAGTCGATGAGGATGAAGTCGAACTCCTTGCGCAGGTCCTCGCAGAGCTTGACGAGCTGCTCTGGGTTGACGCTCGTCTTGTCCTTGACCTGGGAGGTCGGCAGCAGGAAGAGGCTCTCATACTTCTTGTGGCGCACGAGGGCCTTCTTGCAGGGCACGCGGCCTTCAGCCACATCGATGAGGTCGTACATGATGCGGTTCTCGAGGCCGAGGAGCAGATCGAGATTGCGCAGGCCCGTATCCGTGTCGACGAGAACGACTTTCTTGCCGCGCATGGCGAGGCCGACGCCGAGGTTTGCCGTCGTCGTCGTCTTGCCGACACCGCCCTTGCCCGAAGTGATTACATAAACTTTGCTCATACCCCTTATTCCTACCTTTCTATCGGTTCGATGACAATCTGCCCATCTTTTATCGAAGCGCGCTCGGCGCGCTCCGTCATCTCCATGTGGTCCGGCGAGCGCGCGATGAGATTCGCGATGCGGATCTGCGTCGGCATCAGGTGATCGGCGATGATGAAGGAATCCGTATCGCCTGACGCGCCGGCATGCACGAGGCCGCGGCACGTGCCGCGGATGTCGATGCTGCCGCCTGCGATGATCTGCGCGCCGGGATTGACGTTGCCGCAGACGAGCACGGAGCTCTCCGTGCGGATCTCCTGGCCGCCGCGCAGCGTGCGGTTGACCACGACCATCTCCTGCACATGCGGATCCTTCTTGCGGGCAGCAGGTGAAGCGGCCTTCTGCTTCTTGGCGGCCGGAGCTGCTGGCTCTTCCTCAGGCTCTTCCCCCATCGTCCTGCAGATCAGACCATGCTCGTGGAAGAGCTTCTGGAGCCTTGCAAACTCCTCCTTGAGGAAGCGCTCACGCGGCACGAGCACGAGTGTGCCGCGCAGGAAAAAGCCGGAGCCGGACTCGAGCTTCTGCTCGATGTGCTTCCAGATGTCATCAAAAGAGGCGCCCTCTGCAAAACTCAGCTGCAGTCCTTTTCTCCCGCCCTTGATCTTCACAATCTCATCATGCATAATGACTGCCGATTCTCCTCTCTATCTTACGACCTTCATGACCTTACGACCGCTCATCACTTCTTATCGCCGCCGTCCTGGTTGAGGCCAAAGGCTGCCTCGAGGATCTTGCGCCCGATCGGCACGGCCGACTGGGAACCGTAGCCGCCGTTCTCGACGATGACGGCCACGACGACATTCGGATTGTCGAACGGGCCGTAGGCGACGAACCAGCCGTGATCGCGTCCCTGTGAGTTCTCGGCCGTACCCGTCTTGCCGGCGATGTCGACCGTGAAGCCACGGAAGCTCGAAGCTGCCGTGCCGTACTTCGTGACATCGTGCAGGCCGTCCTGGACGAGCTTGATATCCTCTTCCGGAACGTCGAGCTGCGACAGGAGTTCCGGCTGGAAGTCCTTGACGACACTGCCGTCCGGCGCGATGATGCGGTTGACGACATGCGGCTTGTAACGCTTGCCGTCGGCTGCGATCTCGCCCATGACCATGGCCGCCTGCAGCGGCGTCACAAGGTTGAAGCCCTGGCCGATGGCCGCATCAAATGTCTCCGACAGATACCATTCGCCGTCATCGAAGTTCTTCTCCTTGTAGCGGCGGTTGGCGACGAGACCCGATGCCTCGTACGGCAGGTCGATGCCCGTCTTCGCGCCCAGACCGAACATGCGCGCGTACTTTTCGAGGCGATCGATACCGAGGCGGTTGCCCATCTCGTAGAAGTAGACGTTATCCGAGTGCGCGAGGGCCGAGCGGAAATTCAGCCAGCCGAGCGCCTCGCCGTCGGCGTTGCCCTTCGGGATGATCCAGTGGTGGCCAGAGTCGAAGATCTGCTCGTCCGGCGTGACGACGCCCTCCGTCAGGGCAGCCGTACCCGTGACAATCTTGAAAGTCGAGCCCGGCGGATACTCACCCGTGATGGTCTTGTTGTCCATCGGGTGATACGGATTGTTGTTGAGCTGATTCCAGTCCTTCGACGAGATGCCGTGCGCAAAGAGGTTCGGGTCGAAGGCCGGGCGGCTGACCATCGCGAGAATCTCGCCCGTCTGCGGATTCATGACGACGGCGGCCGCTGCATGGGCGCCGATCTGCGTGAGCTGTTCGTCAACGGCCTTCTCGGCCGCCTGCTGCAGTTTGATGTCGATCGTGAGCTCGAGGTCATCGCCCGGTACCGGCTCCTTGCGGCCGAGAATCTGCACGGGCTTGCCCGACACGTCGACCTCGACCTGCTGGCCACCGTTCTCGCCGCGCAGCTCCTTGTCGTAGATCTTCTCGATGCCGAATTTGCCGATGATGTCGCCGGACTTGTAGCCCTCGTCCTTCATCTTCTCGAGCTCGGTGTCGTTGATCTCACTGACGTAGCCAAAGGTGTGCGCGCCTTCCTGCTTGAGAATGTAGTCGCGGATTGGCGTGACCTCGATGACGACACCAGGGTACTGGCTCTTCTGTTCCTCGATGATCGAGACGATGTCCGGCGTGACATCCGTCTTGATGCGGATGGGGTTGAAGCCGCTGTGACCGGCAATCTTCGTCTTGATCTCGTCCGTCGGCACCTTCAGGAGATCTGAGAGACGCGCGATGACATCGTCCGAGATCGGCGCTGTCAGCGGCAGGAGTGAAACGGAGAAGCCCGGGCGATTCGTGACGAGCAACTCGCCGTTGCGGTCGTAGAACGTGCCGCGCGGCGCCATCGACGGCACGATGCGGATGCGGTTGCCGTCCGCGAGGCCCGCGTAGTACTCCCCCTGGTAGATCTGCAGGTAGGCAGCCCGCCCGATGAGAACGGCAATGACCAGGACCGATATGATCATCAATGTCCGTAATCTGCTGTTGATTTCATCATTATCCAAAATCGAATCTCTCCCATAACGAAAGGCACCCCGCAAGGTGCCTTAATCATTGCCAAAACGTCTGCTGCCCCAGAGAGGCTGCTGTCATGCTTTTTTCCCGTACCGCTTGTCGAGCTCGTAGGCCAGATGATGGACCGGGTAAGCGAATGCCAGCTGATAGATGAGCATCGGCAGCAGCGTGTACTGCATGTGGCCCATCAGATTAAAGCGATACCCTAATAATATCATAAGTAACGCCAAAATAAAATAGTTCACTGTCGTCACCAGCAAAGACGCGAATACCGGCAGGAAGACCTGCTCCTTGAAGACCTGGTCGGAGAACTTGCCGACGCAGAAGCCGATGAGGACGCGCGTGAACGCATTCACGCCCAAGAACGTCCCACTCGCGATGTCCTGCAGCACGCCAACGGCAAAGCCCGAGAGTGCGCCGACACGCGCCCCCTTGAGGAACGCAGTCGAGGTGACGAAGAGCAGCATGAGATCAGCCGTCACGCCGTGGTAAGCGATGAGCGGCAAGATGGAAGTCTGGAGCGCGTAGAGGATGATGACGAGTAGCGCGGTTGCGCCTGCATTCTTCATTGTGCGCTCCCCTCCCCGCTGTCCGCGCTGCCATCCGAGCTAGACGAGCTGGAAGAATCAGACGAGCTGTCCGCATCGCCATTTGCAACAGCGGCCTGTTCCGCCGCCTGGGCTGCCGGATCCGTCTCCGTGCCCGGCGTTTGCATTGGCGTCTTTAAAGGCTCGGGCGGAGCCTCGCGGGAAGCCGTGATGACCATGACATCCTCGAGTTTCTGGAAGTCGACGGCCGGTTCGAGCACAGCGATCTTCAGGAGGCCGCCCTCATCGTTGCGCATCTCTGCGACAGTGCCGACGTTGAGCCCCTTCGGGTAGATCCCGCCGAAGCCGGAGGTCACGACGACATCGCCCTCATCGACATCAGACGTCTTCGGGATGTTGACCATGCGCGGCATGGTCGGGTTGTCCATATCACCCTCGACAATGCCGGCGACGCGGGAGTCGGCGCGCTGGACAAGCGTGCCGACCGACGAGCGCGGGTCGAGCAGGAGCTGGACCTTTGCTGACGTCGGGCCGGCCTCGATGACATGGCCGACGAGCCCTTTCTCCGTCACGACGGCCATGTCGACGTCAACGCCGTCACGCGTGCCGCGATTGATCTCGATGACGCTCGACCAAGTGGCCGACTCGCGGCCGATGACCCTGGCGGCGACGAGGTCGAACTGCGTCGCCGTCTGCTTGTAGCCGAGCAGTGCGCGCAGGCGCTGGTTCTCCGCATCGTACTCACTCGCGTGGAGGTTCTGGATGCGCAGCTGCTCGACTTCATTGCGCAACATCTTGTTCTGCTCGTGCATCGTGGCGAGCTCCCAGATGTTGCTCGTCACGTAGTTGAGCTGGCTGCCAACCCATGAGATCGCACCCTGGAACGGCGTGAGCACAACGGACACGACCTGCTGGGCGACGGGAACCTTGAAGCGCCCGCGCGCCGCGAAGAAGATGATGCAGAAGAGGCTGATGAGCACGAAGATCAGGATCAGGATCTTCTTGCCCGTCCCCTTGTTGTTCCTTCTGTACTTTCCACTCATCACTGTCTCAGCTTCTTTGAAGTCATGACGACGCGCTTGAGGAGCTCGATGTTCTCAAGCGACTTGCCCGTGCCTTCACCGACACAGGACAGGGGATCTTCGGCCACGAGGACCGGCATGCCCGTCTCATGGGCAAGCAGCTGGTCGAGGTTCTTGAGGAGTGCGCCGCCACCCGTCATCATGATGCCGTGATCCATGACATCGGCTGCGAGCTCTGGCGGCGTCTTCTCGAGCGTCGCCTTGACGGCATCGACGATCTTGTAGATTGGCTCGCCGAGAGCCTCGCGGATTTCCTTGGCCTGGATCGTGATCGTCTTCGGCAGGCCGCTGACGAGGTCACGGCCGCGGATGTCCATCGACGTGTCCGTCTCCGGCGTCACAATGGCCGTGCCGATGTTGATCTTGATCTCCTCAGCCGTGCGCTCGCCGATCATGAGGTTGTACATGCGCTTGATGTACTGGACGATGGCCGAATCCATCTCATCGCCGCCGATGCGGATGGAGCGGCTCGTGACGATGCCGCCGAGCGAGATGACGGCGATCTCCGTCGTACCGCCGCCGATATCGACGACCATGTTGCCCGTCGCCTCTTCGACCGGCAGGCCAGCACCGATGGCAGCAGCCATCGGCTCCTCGATGAGGTATGCTTCGCGCGCACCGGCCTGCTGTGCCGCGTCGATGACAGCACGCTTCTCGACTTCCGTCACACCGGAAGGAACACCTACGACGACGCGCGGGCGCACGAACGACTTCGTGTTCATCGCCTTGCGGATGAAATACTTGAGCATGGCCTGCGTCACATCGAAGTCCGCGATGACGCCGTCCTTCATCGGACGGATCGCGACGATGTTGCCCGGCGTGCGGCCGATCATCTGCTTGGCCTCATCACCGACAGCCAAGACGTCTCCCGTATCACTCTTTATGGCGACAACAGAAGGCTCGCGCAGGACAATCCCCCTGCCTTTCACATGGACGAGCGTATTGGCCGTGCCGAGGTCAATACCCATATCGTGAGATAAACCACCAAAAAGACTCCACATTTTACTGATAAACTCCCTTCAGAATTTCCTTATCGAAACAATACATATCATTGTACCACATCTCATACTGGATTGTAACGGCAAAATAGAGGAACGTCAAGAATTATTCAGGAAATCATGCCTTTTTCCTTCAGACTCAGGAAGCGATTGTCCCCGAGGATGATGTGGTCGAGGACAGGAATGTCGAGAATCCGCCCCGCCTTGACGAGCCGGTCCGTGATGGCGATGTCCTCGCGGCTCGGATTCGGATCCCCGCTCGGATGGTTGTGCACTAGGATCATCGAGGCGGCCGCGTAGCGGATGGCCATCGCGAATACCTCGCGCGGGTGCACGACGGAAGCCGACAGACTGCCTATCGAGACATCGCGCAGGCCGAGGATGTGGTTCTTCGTGTTGAGAAGCAGCACGGCAAAGTGCTCCTTCTGCTCATAGCAGAGGTGCGGCATGGCAAAGTGCGCCGCATCCTCGGGGCCATGGACAATGTGGACCTTCTCAGCCGCCTTCTTCGCGAGACGCCGGCCGAGCTCGACAGCAGCCAGGATGCTCGCGGCCTTTGACGGGCCGATGCCGTAGATGCCCGCGAGGTCAGCCACCGTCGTGTGCACGATGGACGTGATGCCCCGCTCCTTGAATTTGCCGAGCACGGATTCCGCGAGGTGCAGGACCGACTGCTCCCGCGTCCCCGTGTGCAGCAACACAGCGAGAAGTTCCGCATTGCTCAGTGACTCCGGCCCGTAGGCGATGAGCTTCTCACGCGGTCGCTCCTCCATCGGTAGATCTCGAACCATGATTGTCATAGAGATTCACGCCTGCCTTTCCGGCAAGTCGGCAAACTGCGTAGAGGGGAAGCCCCACGACGTTGGAGAACGAGCCCTCAATCGACTCGATGAACTGCGCCGCCCGGCCCTGGATAGCATAGGCACCCGCCTTGTCGAGCGGCTCTCCTGTCTTCACGTACGCATCGATTGCTTCCTCCGTCAGCGGGGCAAAGAAGACGCGCGTCGTCTCGACATCCGTGAAGACCTCGCCCGCATGGACCCAGGCGATGCCCGTCGTGACCTCATGCTCCCTGCCAGCCAGCGCCCGCAGCATCGCCTTTGCCTCTTCGCCGTCCTTCGGCTTGCCATACACTCTGCCGTCCAGGAAGACGATGGTGTCGGCCCCGAGCACGGCATACCCCGGGAAAGCCTTTGCCACAGCCTTTGCCTTGCGGACGGCATTTTCCACTACGATCTCAGCAGGTGCCAGATTGCCGCCAGTCACTTCTTCCACGGAACTGACCTTCACTTCAAAGCTGGCGTCGATCTGCTGCAGGAGTTCCCTGCGGCGCGGCGACGCAGATGCCAGAATGAACATGGTATCCTTCCTTTCTCAAATCATCTCAATGCGATCTCAGTAGCGGCGGTAGAGAGCGATGGCCACGATGATGCCGAGCATGCTCATGAGATTGGGCATGAAGGCGAGGCCGACCGTCAGCCGGATCACGTAGAGGTCGATTGTCACAGGTGCCATATCGAAGACCGGGAACGTCGTCACGAGGTAGGGCATGACGCCTTCTAGCGACGGCACATTCTTCAAAAGCTCACCGAGGATGCCGCCGAGGATTGCACCGATGATCACGAACAGGATACACATGCCATATCCACGTCCACCAAACTTAGACAAGAGAACCCCTCCAAACAAAAGAAATGTTTACTACTTTATTTATTCTTGCTGCAGTCCAGAAATCCTGCCAGCTGCAAAAACTTCCCTGCATGCAAAAGCCGGCCCCCGAGAGGGCCGGCTCATATGCCGTATCTGTATCCGTTCCCGCTCCGATACCGGTCAGAGCAGATAGCGCAGGTAGACGTAGATTGTCGAGATTGCGATCGTCATGATCATGATTGGGAAGCTTATCTTGAAGTAGTTCAGGAACGAGATCTTGACGCCGCGGTCCGCCGCCATGCCAGCGACGATGAGGTTTGCCGAAGCACCGACGAGCGTGCCGTTGCCGCCGAGGCAGGCGCCAAGAGAGAGGCTCCACCAGACCGGCTCGAGATTGTCTACCCCCATCGCGCCCATGTTCTGGATCAAGGGGATCATCGTCGCGACGAACGGGATGTTGTCGAGGACCGAGGAGACGAGTGCCGAGAGCCAGAGAACGAGCAGCGACGTCTTCGTCACATCGCCTTCCGTGAGTGCCACGGCCTTCGTCGCGAGGTCGCGGATGACGCCCGTCTCGCTGAGGCCGCCGACTGCGACGAAGAGGCCGATGAAGAAGAAGATCGTCGCCCACTCGACCTTGCGCATCGAGAAGTCGACAGCGTGCTGGCTGCCGCCCTCGAGGAACAGCAGCAGGAACGCGCCAAAGAGCGCGACGACAGACGACTCGATATGCGTGAAGGAATGCGTGAAGAAGCCGAGGATCGTCAAGCCGAGCACGAAGAGCGAGCGCGCGAGCAGCTTGCGGTCCTTCAGGGATCTCGTCTCGTCCATCTGCATGATCTCCGCCTGCAGCTCCGGCTTCGTGACCATCTGCTTGCGGTAGAGGACGTTCATGACGAAGAGGACTGCCACCATGCAGAGGATGACGACCGGTGTGAGGTTCTCGATGAAGGCGACAAAGGTCAGTTCCTTGACAGCACTGCCGATCATGATGTTCGGCGGGTCGCCGATCAGCGTCGCCGTACCGCCGACATTCGAGGCGAGGATCTGCGTGAGCAGGAACGGCACGACAGGGATGTGCAGCTTATTGGTGATGGCGAAGGTGACGGGGACCATCAAGAGGACCGTCGTCACATTGTCGAGGAAAGCCGAGAAGACAGCCGTGATGATGCCGAGGTAGATGAGCAGGCGGCGCGGCTGCGCCTTCGCGGCCTTCGCCGTCTTGATGGCAACGTAATCGAAGAGCCCCGTCTTGGCCGTGACGCTGACGAGGATCATCATGCCGATGAGCAGGCCGAGCGTGTTGAAGTCGATGTGATGCAGGGCCGTGTCCACCGGCATGATGCCTGCAATGATCATGATGATGGCGCCCATCATGGCGACGATCGTGCGATGGACCTTCTCTGAGACGATCAGCATGTACATCAGCACAAAGATAATGGCAGCTAGTGTTTCCATAAAGTTCCTCCTTGATGAATGGCGTTCTTCCTTCTTCCCCATGTGCCTGCAATAAAATAGACGGAGCCTCTATTTGAACAGACTCCGCCTAAAATTCCCCTATGCAATTCACATATGTCTAGTATAGCACAGACAATCCCCGATAGCAAGACAAACTTCACGCTCAGGTGGAAAAGCCCAACAAAAAAGCTCCGGCGAACCGGAGCATCTCTCTCAAATGGTGCGTCTGGCAAGATTCGAACCCGCGACCCACGGCTTAGAAGGCCGTTGCTCTATCCAGCTGAGCTACAGACGCATATGGATGGTCGGGATGACAGGATTCGAACCTGCGACATCCTGCTCCCAAAGCAGGCGCGCTACCAAACTGCGCTACATCCCGTTATTACGTACTTTATTATTATAATGACTTATCGCTTCCTTGTCAACGCATCCGCCAAAAATTTTGGAGGCATTGCGTCAGGAGGGCGGAAGAGACGTTGACAACTTTACAATTGGATGCTAACGTTAGTCATGCCGAATCTTTTATCATCACGCTATCATACGAATCATTGCCTACAGGAGGGTTCCTTATGATCAAAGAAGCCATTGAGAAGATCGTCAGCAAACAGGATCTCACTTACGACGAAGCCTACACCGTCATGAATGAGATCATGCTTCCTCAAAATGCGGCGCCGCCGACTGCCTCGAAGCGCTCGGCGTCAACCTCGACCAGCCGCCCGCTAAAGTCGTCGAGGAGCTCGAGAAGATCGGCATCTGCTTCATGTTCGCCCAGAAATACCACGCCTCGATGAAGTACGTCGGCGCCATCCGCAAGGAACTCGGCATCCGCACCGTCTTCAACATCCTCGGCCCTCTGACGAACCCGGCACATCCGACGCGCATGATCCTCGGCGTCTACGATGAGTACCTGCTCGAGCCGCTCGCCAACGTCCTCCTGACGCTCGGCGTCAAGAGCGGCATGGTCATCTACGGCCAGGACTGCCTCGACGAGTTCTCGATAAACGCTCCGACGAGCGTCTGCGAATTCAAGGACGGCTGGTATCGCCGCTACACGCTGAAGCCGGAGGACTTTGGCTTCACGCGCTGCACGAAGGACGACATCCGCGGCGGCGATCCGGCTGAGAACGCAGCCGTCACGCTCGCCATCCTCAAGGGTGCCCAGGGACCAAAGACCGACATCGTCCTGCTCAATGCCGGTGCCGCAATCTACGTGGGCGGCAAGGCGAAAAACATCTCCGAGGGCATCGAGATCGCCCGCCAGATGATCGCGTCGGGCGCTGCCCTCAAGAAGCTCGAGAAATTCAAGCAGCTCTCAAATGCCTGAACATCATCCGGCAACGAAAAAGAGGAACCCAGACGGGTTCCTCTTTTTCGTTGTTTATCTCATGCGAGTTCACTCGTTGCGGAGCTTCTGGACCTCGTCGAGCAGGTACTCGTTGAGGACCTTGATGTAGGTGCCCTTCATGCCGAGCGACTTCGACGAGATAACGCCGGCCGACTCGAACTTGCGCAGGGCATTGACGATGACCGAGCGCGTGATCTTGACCTGGTCCGCGATCTTCGAGGCGACGAGCAGGCCTTCCGTGCTGTCGAGTGCCGAGAGAATGGCATAAGCAGCCTTGCGTTCCGAGAAGGACAGCGTGTTGATGGCAATCTGGACCGTCGCTTTCTTGCGCGCCTCAATCTCAATCTTCTCGGCGTGGTCGCGCAACATCTCCATGCCGACGACCGTCGCGCCGTACTCGCAGAGCAGCAGGTCATCGTCATCGAACTCTTCGTCATACTTGGCGACGATCAGCGTGCCGATGCGCTCGCCGACGCCGTAGATCGGCACAACCGTCGTGTTCTTGCCGTTGAAGAGGCACTTCGTATTCTCTTCATAGGCGCACATGCCCGTCTTCGAGCGCAGGTTGGCACACGTCTCATCCATGCGCATGAGCCAGTTGACATAGTGCTTCGGGAACTCGCCCTGGTCGATGACCTTGTCGATCATGAGATCGCATTCAAAATCGTCGACAAAGGCATAGCCGTAGATTTTGCCCTTCTTGTTGGTGATATAGACATTTGCATTCAGGACATTGCTGAGGACACGCGAGATGCCATCATATTCTACATTTTCAGAACGCTGAAGCAGACGATTGATCTTGCGGGTTTTTTCTAGTAAAGATGCCATAGTATACGCTCCTTTGATCTCTTGACGAATGAATTCCGAAAGTTTTATCTTTGACCACCTTTAGTTTATCATACTTTTCAAAATAGTCAAAGAGAATCTGCTGATTTTTTTATTTTTTTCGCGAATTCTGGCCAATGAGATGCGCACCGCAATAAAAAGCAAGCAGGATACAGGCAATCCTGTACCCTGCTTACCTGACGGACCTGTATCAGAGGATGAACTGCGAGAGGTCGCGGTTGATCACGATGTCGGCCAGGCGCTCGTTGACGTAGTCGGCGTCGATGACGACATCCTTGTCGGTGAGCTCCGGCGCGCGGAAGCTGATGTCCTCGAGGACTTTCTCGAGCAGCGTGTGCAGGCGGCGGGCGCCGATATCTTCGGCCTGCTCATTGACGTCGCAGGCGAGCTCGGCGATGCGGCTGATGGCATCCGGCTTGAAGGAGAGCGTGAGCCCCTCCGTCGCAAGCAGCGCTTCGTACTGCTTGATAAGGGCGTTCTGCGGCTCCGTCAGGATGCGCTCGAAATCCTCCTTGCGCAGCGACTTGAGCTCGACGCGGATTGGGAAGCGGCCCTGGAGCTCCGGGATGAGGTCCGAAGGCTTCGCCATGTGGAAGGCGCCGGCTGCGATGAAGAGGATGTGGTCCGTGCGGACCGGGCCGTACTTCGTCGAGACCTGCGAGCCTTCGACGATCGGCAGGATGTCGCGCTGCACGCCTTCGCGCGAGACGTCAGCACCCGAGCTGTTGCCCTTGACCGCGACTTTATCAATCTCATCGAGGAAGACGATGCCGCTGTACTCCGTGACCTTGACAGCCTCTTCCGCAACAGCTTCCATATCGATGAGCTTGCCGGCCTCTTCCTGCGTGAAGATCTTGCGGGCCTGCGCGACCGTGACTTTGCGCTTCTTGTGGCGCTTCGGCATGATGTTGCCGATCATATCCTGCAGGTTGTCGCCCATGCCCTCGAGGCTCGAGCCCGAGAACATGCCGACCATCGGACGACGCGACTCCTCGACATCGATCTCGATGAGCTCGTCTTCGAGCTCGCCCTTCTCCAGGCGCTTGCGGACCCATTCGCGACCGGCCTGATACTTCTTCGGCTCGTCCGCCGGCTTGTCCTTCTCTTCCTCGTCATCGCCGCCGAAGAGGCGGCCGAGCGGGTTCTGTGATTTCTTCGGCTCTGGCACAAAGACATCGAGGATGCGCTCTTCTGCCTGCTCTTTCGCCTTGTCCTGCACGTCTTCGAGGCGCTCCTGGCGGATCATGCGCACAGCGGCCTCGGTCAGATCACGGATGATCGATTCGACATCGCGGCCGACGTAGCCGACCTCCGTGAACTTCGTCGCCTCGACCTTGATGAACGGCGCGCGGACGAGCTTCGCGAGGCGGCGGGCGATCTCCGTCTTGCCGACGCCCGTCGAGCCGATCATCATGATGTTCTTCGGGATGACCTCTTCCTTCATGGCTCCCGTGAGCTGACGGCTGCGCCAGCGGTTGCGCAGGGCGATGGCCACAGAGCGCTTCGCCTCATCCTGTCCGACGATATAGCGGTCAAGCTCTTCTACGATCTCGCGCGGCGTCTGTTCGTTGACGCCGATACTTTCGATACGGTTCTCCATCAGTCAAGTTCCTCCACTCTGATATTGTGATTCGTGTAGACGCAGATATCGGCTGCGATCGACAGCGCCTCCTTCGCGATGTCCTTCGCCTCCATGTCGGTGTGCTTGACGAGGGCGCGCGCTGCCGAGAGGGCGAAGAAGCCGCCCGAGCCGATGGCAGCGACATCGCCGTCCGGCTCGATGACCTCGCCGTTGCCGGATAGCATCAGGAGCGTGCTCTTGTCGGCAACGAGCAGCAGGGCCTCGAGCTTACCCATCATCTTGTCGGTGCGCCACTCCTTGGCGAGCTCGACAGCCGCACGCTGCAAGTTGCCGTTATAGGTCTCGAGCTTGGCCTCGAATTTCTCGAACAGCGTGAACGCGTCGGCAACGGAGCCGGCAAAGCCGGCCAGCACGCGGCCATGGTAGATGCGGCGGACCTTGCGGGCCGTCGACTTCATGATCGTGTTCTGGCCGAACGTCACCTGGCCGTCGCCTGCGATGGCCGTCTTGCCATCCTTGCGCACGGCACAGATGGTCGTCGCATGGAACTGTAATTCTGTACTCATATGTAATCCCTCATTTCTGGGTAATCGCTTTTATCAGCAGCCAAAGATCTGCGGTTTGAACGCCTCGATCGCTGCCAGAGCTTTCTCGGCTAGCAGCTGTTTCTTCTGTTTCTTGTCGCGGATGCGGCGCCCATTGGCATCGCGAATCTCGACGGGCGGCAGGATGCCGAAGTTGACATTCATCGGCTGGAAGTGCTTGGCCTCGCTCGTCGTGATGTAGTGGCAGAGCGCGCCGTGGCAGCTCTCCTCCGGGAAGACGAGCGGCTGCTCGCCGCGCGCGATGCGCGCCGCATTGACGCCGGCGACAAGGCCCGACGAGGCCGACTCGATGTAGCCCTCGACGCCCGTCATCTGACCGGCAAAGAGCAGATGGTCCTCGCCTCGAAGCTGCAGCGTCGGGCGCATGTGGCGCGGCGAGTTCAGGAAGGTGTTGCGGTGCATGACGCCGTAGCGCAGGAACTCCGCGTGCTCGAGGCCCGGGATCATGCCGAAGACGCGGCGCTGTTCCGGCCACTTGAGATGCGTCTGGAAGCCGACGATGTTGTAGAGCGTCGCGCCCGCATTGTCCTGGCGCAGCTGCACGACGGCATAGGGGCGCACCCCCGTCACGGGGTGCTCGAGTCCGACGGGCTTCAGCGGACCGTAGAGCAGTGTGTCGATGCCGCGGCTCGCCATGATCTCGACCGGCATGCAGCCCTCGAAGAACTTCTCCTTCTCGAAGTCCTTCGTCGGCGCCTTCTCCGCCGTCACGAGCTCATGCCAGAACGCCTCGTACTCTTCCTTCGTCATCGGGCAGTTGATGTAGGCAGCCTCGCCCTTGCCATAGCGCGAGGCGCGGTATGCCTTCGTCATGTCGACCGACTCGAGGCTGACGATCGGCGCAGCGGCGTCGTAGAAATACAGCGAGTCGTTGCCCGTGCGCGCGGCGATATCGTCGGCAAGGCTGCCGGCCGTCAAGGGGCCGCTCGCCACAATCGTCACAGCATCCTCTTCCATCGGGATCTTCGGCACTTCTTCATGCACGACTGTGATCTGCGGGTGGTTCGTGACCTTCTCGGTCACGTAGTCGCTGAAACCGTGGCGGTCGACAGCGAGCGCACCGCCGGCGGGTACACGCGTCGCATCAGCTGCCTCCATGATGATGGAGCCAAGGCGGCGCATCTCTTCCTTGAGCACGCCGACTGCATTCTCGAGGCCCGCGCCGCGCAGCGAATTGCTGCAGACGAGCTCGGCAAAGCCGGCCGTCTTGTGCGCCGGCGTCGACTTCTCGGGACGCATCTCGTAGAGCGTGACTTCCGCGCCCTGCGAGGCCGCCTGCCAGGCGGCCTCGCTGCCAGCCAGGCCGGCGCCGACTATGATGACTTTCTTCATGGATTCTCCTTCTTCTCGGCCTCTGCCGCCATCTTCTCCTCTTCGCGCTTGCGCTTGGCTTCAGCGCGCTCGCGCATCTTCTCGAGTTCCTTGTTGATCGGGTGGTTGATGCGCGTCTCGCAAGCATCATTGCTGCAGTAGAGCATGCCGCGCCCGTTCTTGAAGTGATGCTTCAAGAGGAAGGCACCGCATTTCTCGCACTTTTGCTGTTGCGGCGTATCCCAGGTCGTGTAATCACAGTCCGGATAGTTCTCGCAGCCATAGAATGTGCGCCCGCGGCGCGTGCGGCGCTCGACGATCTTGCCGCCGCACTTCGGACACTTGACACCTGTATCTTTCAAGAGCGGCTTCGTGTTGCGGCATTCCGGGAAGCCCGGGCAGGCGAGGAACTTGCCGTAGCGTCCCTGCTTGATGACCATCAGGCGGCCGCAGTGCTCGCAGCGGACGTCCGACACCTCGACGGGCAGTTCGACGTGGCCGATGGCCTCGTCGGCCTTCTCGAGCGTCTGCTCGAACGGACCGTAGAACTCCCGCAGCAGCTGGTTCTTGTGGACCTTGCCCTCGGCGATCTCATCGAGCTCGTTCTCGAGATTGGCCGTGAACTTGACATCGACGATGTCCTTGAAGTACTCCTCGAGCATGTCGACGACGACGAAGCCGAGCTCCGTCGGCTGGAAGTGCTTGTCGATGCGCTGGACGTAACCGCGCGCCTGGATCGTCTCGATGATCGGCGCGTACGTGCTCGGACGGCCGATCTCCTTCTCCTCGAGCGTCTTGACGAGCGAGGCATCGTTGTAGCGCGGCGGCGGCTCTGTGAAGTGCTGCTGCGGCAGCGTCTTGGCGATGTTCAGGACATCGCCTTCTTCAAGCTCCGGCAAGAGAACGTCTTTTTCCTTCTTCGTCGTCTCAGCACCGGCGTAGACTTTCGTGAAACCGGCAAACTTGAGGCGGGAACCGTTGGCGCGCAAGTCATAGCGGTCGCCGGCCTTGATGGCGATTGCCATCGTGTCGTATATGGCCGGCGTCATCTGGCTGGCGGCAAAGCGCTGCCAGACGAGCGTGTATAGCTTGAGCTGGTCCTTGTTGAGGTACTTCTCGAGGCTATCCGGCGTGTGGACGAGGCTCGTCGGGCGGATGGCCTCATGCGCATCCTGCGCTTTCTTGCCCGTCACGTAGACGTTGGCCTTCTCTGGCACGAATTCCGGGCCGAACGCTTCGAGCAGGAACGACTTCGCCTCCTGCTGCGCGAGCTCCGAGATGCGCGTCGAGTCCGTGCGCATGTAGGTGATGAGACCGGTCGAGCCGTGGCGACCGAGCTCAATGCCCTCGTAGAGCTGCTGCGCGAGCATCATCGTCTTGCGCGAGGTGAAGCCGAGCTTGCGCGCGGCATCCTGCTGCAAGGAACTCGTCGTAAACGGCGCCGCGGGCTTGCGCCTGCGCTCACTGCGCCGCACGGATGCGACCGTCAGCGCTTGCTTGGCGAGGTCTTCCGTGACGGCCATCGCTTCGCTTTCATTGTGCAGGGCAATCTTCTTGCCCTCCTCATCGGTGACAGCGAGGCGCTTGCCGTCGATCTGCACGAGGTCAGCCTGGAACATCGCCGATCTCTCCTTGCGCAGCTTGAGCCCGACCGTCCAATACTCATCCGAATGGAACGCCTGGATCTCCTTCTCGCGGTCGCAGATCAGTCGGACTGTCACCGACTGCACGCGACCGGCCGACAGGCCCTTGCGCACCTTGCGCCACAGAAGAGGCGACAGCTTGTAGCCGACGATGCGGTCGAGCATGCGGCGCGCCTGCTGCGCGTCGACCTGATCGAGGTTGATGGCGCGCGGGTGCTTGACGGCCTCCTGGATGGCCGGCTTCGTGATCTCGTTGAAGACGATGCGGCAATCTGATGACGGGTCAAGTCCTAGGATGAACGCCAGATGCCAGGCGATTGCCTCTCCTTCGCGGTCCGGATCGCTTGCCAGATAGATCTTGTCGGCATGCTTCGCGTCCTTCTTGAGCGCCTTGATGAGATCGCCCTTGCCGCGTATGTTGATGTACTTCGGCGCGAAGTCATTCTCGATGTCGATGCCGAACTGGCTCTTCGGCAGATCGCGCAGATGACCCATGGAAGCGCGCACCATGTACTTCTTTCCCAGATATTTCTCGATGGTCTTGGCCTTGGCCGGAGACTCGACAACGACGAGCGTTCTCTTTGTCTTCGTCTTGGTTCTTGTCTTTGCTTTTGGTGCCGTACTTGCTTTTGTTGCAGCCAAACCGTCACTCCCTCTCGGCACGCCTGTAGGCATGCAGTTCATTTTCTATGATCAGTCCCTTGAGCTCCATCTGCAGGAGCGTGAAGGACAGATTCGGCATCTCTCCATCCGGCAGGCTCATGAGGATCTCGTCGGCGCTCAGCGCGCGGTCGAAGGACAGGACCTGATAGACCCTGCGCTCGTCCGGCGTCATGCTCTTCTGCTTCTTGGCCGTGACCTTCTGCACGAGCCCCATGTCCTCGAGGATATCGCCAGGCTTCGTCACAAGCCTCGCTCCCTGCTGGATCAGGTGGTGGCAGCCCTCACTCATCTTAGAGAAGACGCTGCCCGGCAGTGCATAGACCTCACGCCCTTCGCTAAGGGCGAGTTCCGCTGTAATCAGCGAGCCGCTCCTCGCGGCCGCCTCGACGACGAGCGTCCCCTCAGACAGACCGCTGATGATGCGGTTGCGCGCGGGGAAGAAGGCCGGCAGCGGCTGGACGCCCGGCGCATACTCCGAGATGACCGCGCCGCTCTCCGCAATCTGCGCGAGCAGACGGCGATTCTCAGCCGGATACGCCACATCGATGCCGCAGCCGAGCACGGCGACCGTGCGGCCTGTCTTGAGCGCACCGCGATGCGACCTCGTATCGATGCCGCGCGCTGCACCGCTGACGACCGTCAGGCCCGCAGCGGCCAGCTGCTCGCCGAACTCGAGCGCCAGCGCCTCACCGTAAGGGCTCAGGCGCCTCGAGCCGACGATCGCGACGCGGCGCTCCTTTGGCATGAGCGTCCCTCGGCAGTAGAGCACGGGCGGCGGCGAAAAGATTTCCTTCAATAAATACGGGTAATCCTCATCCTGCATCGTGCAGAGATGGACGCCGCGCTGCTCACAGATATCCGCCAGCGCTTCCGGCATATCGGGATGGTCCCTACGGAATGCGTCAATCGTGCTGACGAGCCCCTGCGGCATCTTGACGAGCCTGCTCATCTCAAGAGCCGGCATTTGCCAGAGGCTCACGGCATCCAGGCCTGTCTGTAACAACTGGCCGAGCCTGCGGCTGCCGAGTCCCGGGCACTGCGCGAGTGCCGCCAGATAGAAATCCTGCCTTGCATCCATAGCATCGCCTTCTTCCTGGTCTATACGTTATATCATCTTACCCAAAAATCGGATAATATGCAACCTCTCGGCGTAAAGTTTCAGAAAAAATACACACTGACGTGATGACAAGAAAGGCCATCTGCCCAAGCAGACGGCCCGTTGTCATTCCGTGAAAAGTTCATCCCAGTAAGCAAAGGCAAACATCAGGATGATCAGGAACAGAAGAAAGAGATCCCCCATGGTTCCACCCCTTCGGTAAAATCCGTAAAATCCGGTAAAAACGTAAAAAAAGGGAGAGAGACGCTTGCCCCTCTCCGAAAAGATTACATGACGCGACGGGCACCGATATAGCAGGAACCCCAATAGGAACTGTACAGGGATGCAACTGATACACCCTGGCTCGACGATGCATTGATGAAATCACCATCGCCAAGATAGATGCCGACGTGCGACGGACCCGGCTCATACGTCGAGAAGAAGACAAGGTCGCCCGGCACGAGCTCGCTCGTGGAAACCGAGTAGCCGACCTCATACTGTGCATCAGCCGTGCGCGGCAGGTAGACACCGGCATTGGCGAATACATAGCGGACGTAACCCGAGCAGTCGAAACCGTTCGGCGTCGTGCCGCCGAAGACGTACGGGACACCAAGGTAGTTCATGGAATCCGATACGACGCGGCGTGCGATGGAGTTCGTCGTGGAGCTGACTGCCGGCATCGATTTGCCGAGCAGAGCGGCATACGTGGAAGGACCGACAAGTCCGTCTGCGTTGATGCCCTGCGTCATCTGGAAGCTCTTGACTGCCTCGACCGTGGCGGGGCCATAGGCACCGTCTGCCGTAACGTCGTAGCCCAGATTGGCCAGCTGGCCCTGGATTTCTGCTACATCGCTGCCCTGATCTCCGACGCGAAAAGCTGAAGCCCCCGCCACCGAAAACCAGCACATAAGGATCATGGATACTGCGAAAATGATACGCATTGCTTTACTCAAAAAGCCACTCCTCTCTCTCTTCGCTTACGAGGTTAGCTGCCGGGTTAGGGTAGAGAAGACCACCCTCGCCTATTTCACCATGAAGGCCGCTCGGCCTGACACCGTGAGCCAGACGTTCACCCCAAAAAACTTGGTTCCCCCGCTCCTGGGCTGGACTCAGCTTATTCTTTTTGCGCCCATTTGATTTATAATCATACGACAGGAGTCGTCGTACTTCGAGAAGTTAAATCATAAAAAGTGCTTCCTTCTGTTTTCAAACTCGTTCGTTCTCATTTCTTTCAGGTTATTTTCAGATTAACCTCAGATATGAAAACAGGCTGCCAGAAGGGGCAGCCTCATTGCTTGCAGATGTTATAAGTCGTCAATAAGCCGAGTTCTGTTCCGCTCACGCGGTGACAATCATTTATCTAGGCACGGCAGTTGCCTGCCGGCTCAAGCGACTCAACCCGGAAGGTTCCGCGGGCCGCATCATCCCTTCCCTATTTGGTCTTGCTCCATGTGGGGTTTACCGAAGCCAGCCAGTCACCTGACTGCTGGTGCGCTCTTACCGCACCTTTCCACCCTTACCTGACGAGTCAGGCGGTCTAAATCTCTATGGCACTTTCCCTGAGGTCACCCTCGCTGGACGTTATCCAGCACACTGCCCTGTGGAGCCCGGACTTTCCTCATCAGCCTCGAGGGCTGCCGCGATTGTCCTGACAACTTATATCAACACAGCGAATTATAGCACTTTAGCACGTATCTGTCAAATCAGCTCCTAATCTATCCCGAAAATACGTGTTTTCTTACGGTTTCCCCGCAAGCCTGGACATTTGGCCTTTTCTTTTCCCGCGCATTTCACTATAATGTACGTATACGATTTAAAATCTTCAGAAAAGAAATCACGTTGTCCATCATCAAGAAAGAAAGAGGGAAACACCATGAGCACACCACATATCGCTGCCGAGAAGGGCGAGATCGCTGAGCGCATCCTGCTGCCGGGCGACCCGCTGCGCGCCAAGTTCATCGCCGAGAACTTCCTCGACAATCCGAAGCAGTACACCTCTGTCCGCAACATCCTCGGCTTCACGGGCACCTACAAGGGCGTTCCCGTATCGGTCCAGGGCACGGGCATGGGCATCCCGTCCATCTCCATCTACGTGCACGAGCTCATCCATGAATTCGGCTGCAAGAAGCTCTTCCGCGTCGGCACCTGCGGTGCCATGCACCCGGATGTCCACCTGCGCGACGTGCTGATCGCACAGGCAGCCAGCACGGACTCCTCAATCATCCGCAATATCTTCGGCGGCTCGATCAACTTCTGCCCGATTGCCGACTACGACCTGCTCTCGAAGGCAGTCGCCAACACGAAGAAGCTCGACCTCAAGGCTACCGTCGGCAACATCATCTCGGTCGACCGCTTCTACGACGAGGAGATCGACAACGACAAACTCCGCAAGTACGGCATCCTCGCCGTCGAGATGGAAGCAGCTGCCCTCTACACGCTCGCAGCTGAGGCACATGTCCAGGCACTCGCCCTCTTCACGGTCAGCGACCATCTGCTGACGGGTGAAGGCTGTACGACGGAAGAGCGCCAGACGTCGTTCAACGACATGATCAAGATTGCACTCGAAACGGCAATCGAAGACTGAGCATCAAGCTGACTTCTCTTTCTCAACATATATTTTCCATTCTTTTTCTTCTTTCCAATCTTCATGTCCAAGAAAAACGACCACATCAGACGATGTGGTCGTTTTGTCGTTTCTGTGTTCAATTCTCCTGCGGGAAGGCTCACGCCTCTGCCAGGAAGGCCATATAGCCCTTCTTCGTCTCGTAGATGTCGACCTTGCTCGTCGCTTCCCACGGGGCGTGCATCGAGAGGACGCCGACGCCGCTGTCGATGACCTGCATGCCGTAGAGGCTCATGATGTAGGCAATCGTGCCGCCGCCGCCGAGATCGACGCGGCCGAGCTCAGCGAGCTGGAAGTGGACATCGTGCTTCTCGAGCATGCGGCGGATCTCGCCGAGGTATTCGGCATTGGCATCGTTGGAGCCCGACTTGCCGCGCGCCCCCGTGAACTTGTTGAAGACCATGCCGCGCCCGAGGTAGGCGACGTTCTTCTTGTCGTAAGCGCTGGCGTAGAGTGCATCGTAGGCACTGGAAACATCAGATGAGAGCATCTTCGAGTTGGCGAGGCAGCGGCGCAGGCCGAGCTCACTGTACTGGCCACAGGCGTTCATGAGCTCGGCAAGGATGTTCTCAAAGAAATGCGACTGCATGCCCGTCGCGCCGACACTGCCGATCTCTTCCTTGTCGACGAGCAGGCAGCAGGAGGTGCGCTTGCGCGGAGCACTGCTCTCAAGCATGGCCACGAGGCTCGTGTAGGCGCAGACGCGGTCGTCCTGGCCGTAGGCGAGGATCATGCTGCGGTCGAAGCCGAGGTCGCGCGCGCGGCCGGCCGGCACGAGGACGAGCTCAGCCGAGAGGAAATCCTCTTCTTCGATGCCGTACTGCTCCTCGATGAGCTTCAGCACGCCGGCCTTGACCGACTCCTTCTCGCCGTCCTTGAGCGGGTAATTGCCGACGAGGATGTCGAGGTCTTCGCCCTCGATGACCTTGGCCGCATTCTTCTTCATCTGTTCCTGCGAGAGATGGATCAGGAGGTCCGTCACGCAGAAGACAGGGTCGCCTTCCTCCTCGCCGATGCGGATCTCGACGACCGTGCCATCTTTCTTGACGACGACGCCGTGCAGCGCGAGCGGCAGCGTGACCCACTGGTACTTCTTGATGCCGCCGTAGTAATGCGTGTCGAGGTAAGCGAGGCCGCCGTCTTCGTAGAGCGGGTTCTGCTTGACGTCGAGGCGGCACGTATCGATGTGCGCGCCGAGAATGGCGAGGCCCTTCTCAAGCGGGTCTTCACCGATCTGGAACAGCACGATGCTCTTCTTCATGTTAACAGCGTAGACCTTGTCGCCGGCCTTGAGCTTCTCCCCCGCCTGCAGTACATCGCAAAGGTCGCGGTAGCCTGCGGCCTTTGCCTGGCGCACAGCCTCCACGACACTCTCGCGTTCTGTCTTGCAGGTGGAGAGGAAGTCACGGTATCCTGCGGCCAGTTTCTCAAGCGCCTCTTTATCGGCCTCGGTATACGAGGACCATACGGACGCCTTTTCTTCTCTTGCCATATGCAATCTTTCCTTTCAAGTTCAGATCAAATGTATTCAACGGAAGTATTCATCGAGGATCTCCGCGAAGTCCTCGCGCGTCACCGCCTTGTTGAAGCGGTCGCGCAGGACGGCGCCGTGCACGATGCCGCGCGTGTACCAGGTCGCATGCTTGCGCATCTCGCGCGGGCCGACGTAGTCGCCCTTGTACTTGAGCAGCAGGTCGAGATGGCGCATGATGACTGCTGCGCGCTCCTGCATCGTCGGCCCCGGCAGGCGCTCACCCGTCTCGAGGTAATGCGTGAACTGGCGGAAGATCCAGGGATTCCCCTGCGCAGCGCGGCCGATCATGACGCCGTCGCAGCCCGTGACCTCGCGGATCCTGTCGAGGTCATCAAAGGTGCGCACATCGCCATTGGCGATGACGGGCACCTTGACGGCGCGCTTGACGGCGCCGATGATCTCCCAGTCTGCACGGCCCGTATAGAACTGCTCGCGCGTGCGGCCGTGCACAGCGATAGCATCGACGCCGGCTGCTTCCGCGAGCTTCGCTATCTCGACGACATTGACTGAGCTGTCATCCCAGCCCTTGCGCATCTTGACGGTCACGGGCATCTTGACGGCCTTGCGGATGGCCGAGAGGATCGCGTAGGCCTTCTCGGGGTCGCGCATCAGGGCCGAGCCCTCCCCGTTCTTGACAATCTTCGGTGCAGGACAGCCCATGTTGAAGTCGAGGATGTCGGCCGTGCCGAGCGATTCGACGAAGGCAGCCGCCTCCGCCGCCATCTCCGGCGTATTGGCGAAGATCTGCATGGCCAGCGGGCGTTCCTCCGGCTCCGACTGCAGCATGGCGAGCGTGCGCTCATTGCGGAAGTGGATGCCCTGCGACGACACCATCTCAGCAAAGCAGAGCGGGCAGCCCATATCGTGCGCGATGATGCGGTAGGCCGTATCCGTCACGCCGGCCATCGGCGCGAGGAATACCGGCACCTTGAAGCTGTACTCACCGATCTTCATGGGGATGTCCTTTCTGGTTGCGCTCGTAGAGTACGCGCAGGCCCGTGAGCGTCAGGAAGTGGTCGATCTTGTCGATCGTGGCAGATTCCTTCGAGATCATGCGCGCGAGCCCGCCCGTCGCGATGACCTTGACCTCTTCCTCCACGCCGTTCTCGCGCATCTCCCGCTTGATGCGGCGCGCGATCTCGTCAATCTGGCCGACGTAGCCGAAGATGATGCCCGCCTGCATGCCCTGGATCGTATTGCGGCAGATGATGTTCTTCGGCGGCACAAGCTCGATGCGCGGCAGCTGGGCTGCGCGCTGGAAGAGCGCCTCCGAGCTCGTGCCGATGCCCGGCGCAATGACGCCGCCCAGGAAGTCGCCGTTCTTCGCCACGACATCGAAGGTCGTCGCCGTGCCGATGTCGATGACAATCAGCGGGCCACCGTACTGCTCGTAGGCGCCGACGACATTGACGATGCGGTCCGCGCCGATGGAGCGCGGGTTCTCGTAGTGGAGGCGGATGCCCGTCTTGATGCCGGGCCCGACGATCAGCGGGCGCAGGTGGAAATAGCGCTCGCACATCTTGATGAATGGCACGACGAGCGGCGGCACGACAGACGAGATGATGATGGCATGGATGTCGGCCATCTCGATGCCCTGATAGTGGAACAGGCTGTTGATGAGCATGCCGTACTCGTCGCCCGTCTTCTGGCGGTCCGTCGAGATGCGCCAGTGTTTCTGGAGCTCCTTGCCCTCATAGGTACCCATGGCAATATTCGTGTTGCCGATATCTAGAACTAGTAACATGTAAAATCCTCTAAGCCTTGTAAATACTGAGTTTCTCTTGCTAATATAGTGCTTGAAAGTGCTTAACACATAACTCTCTCGATACTTTTATCAAGGTCGATACTACGGATGCGGACATGCTTGCCAATCTTGAACGACGGAATGACATGCTTTCTCACATACTCGTATGCGGTTGACCTTGGTATCTTGAGAATCTCAGCGACTTCTTCAACGGTGTAAATCTTGTCCATTATTGTAACACGCCTTTCTTACATCCACAACAACTCATTTTTCTCAGTTTGAATAAACTGTATTAGTTTTTATATCACTTCGACATTATTATAGCACTCGTCATTCTGGTTTTCAAGTATTGCCGTCATTTTGGTGTCAGATTGATTACTTTAGTGTTATTGATAATGATACTTGACATATATCTTATATATGTGATATAATAAGAACTGGAAAGAAAGAAAAGACCATTAATGCCCTGCTCTATTTGAGTGGGGTGTTTTGGGTTGTGCTAAATATTTCAATTACATGCGCGTTCGATGCCGATACCATGCAGCGACGAATCAGCAGAACGTTCCCTTGATTGGCATAGGTTTTAGCACCCACCCCCATTGACAAATGCATAGTAATGTGATATGATTTGTATGTAAAGAAGCCTTGATGTTTCATATAGATTGCATGTTGTCTTACCCTTCAACTTCATGCCAAACCCCTGCTGACGAGTGGGGTTTTTTGTTGAGAACATCAGTCCAATTTTCGGCCAATCTTAGACTGTGATAACTCAAGGACAATATGTCTCTGAGTCTCTCATTCGTGTCCTATGCCTTGTGCAATGCTTCTTGCATGTCATTGTATACCTTGTCTCTCTGCTGCTCGTAGATGACAATGTAGACGTTCATATTCTTCATCATGCACAACAAAAAAGCCGTCCATTGCGGGCGGCTATTGTTATATCCGTTATTTCATCTGTTTGGCCTTATAAGAACGCATCGCTCGCGTTAATGTTGCCGTGCTGATTCCAGTCATATCAGACACCCTCTTATAACTGTTACCCTGCAAGAGCAACCCGATAGCATTATCAACACGCTCTTTGCTGAACTTCTTTGGCCTACCTTCATGGAATCCTGCTTTAGTCCTCGCTCTTGCCTTACCCTCTTGCGTGCGCTCTACAATCATGTCGCGTTCAAACTCTGCAAACGCGAACAAGATACTAGCAATCAAGTGACCTGCGCTAGAATCATCAATCAACCCCATGTTCAAGACATGAACCTTAACGCCACGCCCTTGCAGTTCTTTAATAACCTTGCTTCCCTCTGCTGCTGAACGTGCAAACCTATCCAGCTTTGTAACTACGATTGTATCCCCTTGCTTTAGTTCATCAATCATCTTTGAGAACTTTGGCCTGTTTGTTGTCGTGCCAGTATACTGTTCTTCAACGATAGTCTCGCAACCTTCTTCCTTGAGCCTGCTGACTTGTTCCTCTAAGCTATTGCCATGTGTTGCCTGACCTCTTGTGCTTACCCTTGCATATCCGTACTTCATGACCATTTCCCCCTTCATAGTTATGACTATAAGTTTTGATTAACCTCTATACCCTTATTTTACTACACATCAATTTCATAATCAATACTCAAAAGTTTTGATAGCTTTGTATACATGTTATCAATCTATTCTCAGTAATCATCACAATAGTCTCCACCATTGTGGCCATACCCTATCGCACGATGTACAAGACACACATGGGGGTGCATTTCATCCCCCCATTGCCGCCCGCATAGATTCGATTCTATTGTCACTGAGCTTGCGTAGTTCTTTGTCTACACCCCTTCCAATCGTTGACGCATATGATTATATACCCTTGCCATTCCGTGCCGTGTATTTGCCCAAGTTCTTAGGCTGTACCATTTAATTTTACGCAATTAAATCAGTCACGCATATAAAACCATGCGTCACCATTTCAAACAGTGCTATTCATGCTATTTAACAAGAGAATCAACACTAGAATCCATTCTGCTGCTACTGAGCCATGAGTATTCACGTTCTAGTGGCCATCGAATGAGTCATGCATATGTTTATATACCCTCAGTGATTCAAGTGGCGTGTACACTATTGCTCTAGTACAGACACAAGATCAAGCGCATGGCCTTCCCATTGCCGCCCGCATAGATTCGATTCTATTGCCGTTCATTAGTCTCAGGAGTCTATATACGGCACTTCCAATCGTTGACGCATATGATTATATACCCTGCTGTTTTCAGTGGCCTTAAATCGCGTTCTAGAGATGTCCCCAATTTTGGGGAAGATGGTTTTATATAAATGTCAATGATTGTGGGTATGTATCGCCATAAACATCAAATATCACTCGATATTATTCACAATCGTCTGATTTATTGGCTATCTCATAGGCGATACCGTCCAGTTCATTGGCTGACATGAATAATACATCGCTGTACTCATCGTCCTCTTTGGCGATAAGGTTCAAGATTTTCACGATTGCTTCAAGTTTGCTTTCCATACGTCTCATACTTCCTTTCCTTACTACACAATAGTTGATAATGGTTTTCAATTATAATAACAAGGTTTTCCCTGTCTCACATACCGAAACGGTAGTTATGCCAAAAAAGTACCGTTTTGAAATCTGTGAAGCCTTGATATACTTAGTGTTAAGTGCTATTTGAATTGTATATCTACATAGTATATCTATTGTATTACAATGAGTTACAATGGAATACTATGTAGACTTCCTTACAGTTCAAACTCATCAAAACTGTCATCCTCAACGGCGTACAACATATCCTTTTCCTTGCGCTTCTGTCTGTATGCCGTGCGCTTCTCTGCCGTCTCTTGCTTCTGCTCTGACTCATCCCATCGCAGACACAATAGCTTCTCTTGTTGTTCCCTTGTTTTCCTACTCAATCCGAACGAACAACACGCCCATCCATGCAGACCATCAGCAGCCATTCGATAGTTCTTCTTGATATACCCTAGCCATCCACCTTCCTTTTCATCGTACAAGTCATAGATTCTGCCTTTCTCATGCACCTTGCTACCATCTGAAACCCCTCTGGCATTAGGCCAACGCTTCAACCATGCCGCCCGCATCTCTTGTGCAATAGTAGACGCGCCAACACCATACACAACAAAGTGAAAGTGCGGCGTTCCTATCGTATGATTCGATACGTGAGCATTGGTAAAACAGCCGTAGACTTCAAACTGCAATCCATTGCTCTTCGCATAACGTTTCATGTGTTTGAACAGGATACTCTTATACCGTGCCATATCATCCCCTGTGCAATTAGTTGACGGTGCTAACAATGTTACCGCATAGAATCCTTCTTTCTGTTTCCTCAAAAGACCACATCCTTACCCTTAATACATACTAGATTGCTATGTTTACCCCCCTTATGGCTATTACAGTTGCTTTAGTTTTTATATCGCTTCGGCATCATTATAGCACCTTGTTTCCAAAAGTACAAGTTATGCCTTGCTTTTTCTGTCACATCGGCATTATAATAACAAACTAGAAGGGGGTTTCTATATGAATTTTGCAGAGAACCTAACGCATATCCGAAAGAAACTCGGCATGACTCGAAAAGAAGTCGCTGAGAAAATGGGCATTACACCACAAGCCTATTCATGCTATGAGTATGGCAGACGAGAGCCGCGCCTTGATAACATTGTCAAGCTCGCTGAGGTGTTTGGTGTTTCTACGGATGCGCTGCTGATGTATACATCGTCTAGCTATCCTAGAATCAAGAATCATCTACAAAAAATCATGCCCATTGCTATAAAAGAGCTAGGGGATTCTCGTATCAATGTTACAGTATTTACTAGTAGCAACTACAATTTTGCTCCATCTGTAAACATGAGTCATGATGACTTGGTGTCTATCTATGAGAGAGCGCGGAAAGTTTCACACGATTTAGAGAGCGGTATCCGTGAGATTATCATTGACGAGTACGCTATGGCGATATTCGAGAACCACAAAGAGCTGAGAACGGTTGACATACTACCTGACATTGATGACATTGTAGAGAATCGTGAGTAAGTGGGGGTGATTTCATGCGTCAACGTGCTGCTCTTGGGAGTATCAAGCAACTCCCTGACAAGCGTTACAAAGTCACGGTGACAGTCGGATATACCTATGATACGAACGGCAAGAAGAAACAGAGACGCCGTAGCCGCATCGTCAACTCTATGAGTGAAGCGCGTGAGATGCTACGAGAGTACGACAACAAGACCGTGAAGCATATCACATTGAAAGAGCTGATTGCTGAGTATTTCCGAACGTCAGGCATAAAGACCTCAACACGAAGGACTATGCAGAGTATCTTTAATACCTGTCTTTCCCCATTGTACGGCAAAAAAGTCGACCTGATTACAGGCGCAGACATAGACGATATGCTCGACCGTGAAGAAGTTGCCGAAACAACAATGAATGGGCGATGCGCTAAAATCAAGTCCTTGTTCATATACGCTAAAAAACAAGGCTATATCAATGAAGTTCCGTATTTCCGCTATAGGGGAAGTATGCGACACACTCAGACGATGAAGGTTTTGCCCTCAGTCGACGAGATGCGGAACATCTTGGCATACGTACAAGAACACGCCCACTACATGTATCTGTACCATATAATGCTTCTTATCATGTCATCAGGGATTCGTGTTGGTGAAGCATGTGCCTTGCGATGGGAGAACATCAACATGACGAACAACACGATCAATGTGTTGAACACGGTGACGAGAGGGGAAACCAACTATGAAATATCTGATACCCTCAAGACCGATTCTTCTGTACGTGTCGTGCCTATTGAACACGATGTACTAGAGATAATCAACGAGATACCAAAGAAAAGTCAGTTCGTATTCTTCGGACGAAGGATGTCATTCGTGCCGCCCGCTACAATCGAAAAGAATGCCCGCAGAGTGTTTAATGAACTAGGCTATACGAAACTACGGCTATATGACCTTCGGCATTTCCATGCAACTCAGCTGCTGGCTCATGGTGTTGACATAAAGACCGTTTCACATCGCCTAGGACATTCTTCACCGATGACAACGCTCAACACCTATACCCACTATGTCGAAGCCAACGACCGTAAAGCAGCCGATATGATGGGCAATTTGGTGCTTAATAAGTGCTTAGATGCCAGAAACAAGCACTAAATTCCATAGATACCATAAAACCCCTACGGCTACAAACCTAGTAACCATAGGGGTTTCGCGTTATTCAGATACAGTCATAAATGTTGCCGATTATCTAGAACTAATAACAAATATAATCCTCCTGTTGTAAAAGCCTGTCTCAGTCCTGCTGCGGGCGGATGGAGACGTCGCCCGCGAGGACGCGCCGGCGTCCCGCTGCCGTATCGACGAGCAGCGCGCCGTCCTCATCGATGTCGACGGCCCTGCCCGTAAAGGCATTCTCGCCGCCGCGCGCATCGATGACGCGCACCATCTGCCCCAGCGTGATGCTGTAACGGCGCCACATGGGGAAAACCTCAGCGAAGCCCTCGCGCAGGATGGAGTCGTAGAGCGCATCCATGTGCTCCAGGACGGCGCGGAAGAACGCCGCGCGCGGAATCTCCTCGCCCTTCAACTGCGAGAGCGAAGTCGCCTTGTCGCGCAGGTCCTCGGGGAAATCCTCTTCGGCGATGTTGACGTTGATGCCCGTGCCGATGATGACGTAGTGGATGCGCTCCATCTCGGCGCTCATCTCGGTCAGAATGCCCACGAGCTTCCTGCCATCTGCAAGCACATCGTTCGGCCACTTGATGCCGACCTTCATGCCGAAATCCTCTGCGGCCTGCGCGACAGCGACGGCCGACAGCAGCGTACACTTCGGCGCTTCCTGCGGCAGGAAGTCGGGGCGCAGGATGACTGAGAACCAGATTCCCTTGCCCGCCGGTGAGAAGAACGAGCGCTCGAGGCGGCCGCGCCCTTTGCCCTGTTCCTCAGCGACGACGATGAGGCCGTCCGGCGCTCCCTGCTGTGCGAGCCGCTTCGCCTCGAGGTTTGTCGAATCGACGGTCGGATAGAAGCGGATCTCCCTGCCGATGCGCCTCGTGCGGAGGCCATTCTTGATTTCTTCCGGGCGAAGCGTGTCCGGCGCACTCTGCAGGGAATAGCCGCTGCGCGAGTGGCTGACGATGTCATAGCCATCGCGGCGCAGCTCCTGGATGTGCTTCCAGACCGCCGTACGCGAAACGCCCAGGCGCTTCGCCATCTCCTCACCAGAAAGGTAGGAATCGCCTGCTTCTCTGAGCAAGTCTAATATCTTTGAGCGCAAAAACGCCACCTCCTCATTGTAACACCACTATATTATACACCGTAGCGGGGTATAAAAAAAGCAGGGATTCTCTTGCGAGAACAGCCCTGCTTTTGCTGCATCTTCTTATTTGTCGTAATGCGTGACGTTGAATTTCGGTTCGGCTTCCTTTTCGTGTTCCTCTTCCGATTCCTTCTCCGTCTCTTTTGCCACTGCCTCAGGCTTCTCTGCCTGCTCTACGGGCAGCGGCGTCACGGCCGGCGTGCCGGACTGCGGCTTGTCGTCCTCGTCCTTGTCGTCTGGATCGGTGATGCTTCCCGTCGTCAGGAGCTCTTCGAGTTCCTTGGCCGTCAGTGTCTCGCGCTCCATGAGCGCCTGCGCGATGAGCTCGAGCTTGTCGCGGTTCTCCGTGATGATCTTGCGGCAAGCTTCGTACGCCTCTTCCATGTACTTGCGGACTTCCTTGTCGATCTCGCTGGCCACTTCTTCCGAGTAGTTGCGCTGATGGTTGATGTCACGGCCGAGGAATACCTGATGGTTCTGGCTCTCGCCGTAGGCGACAGGTCCGAGCACATCGCTCATGCCGTACTGCATGATCATGCTGCGCACGATGCGCGATGCCTGCTGGATATCCTGCGAAGCGCCCGTGGAGATCTCCTTGAGCACGACTTCTTCCGCGACGCGGCCGCCCATCGCGACCTTGAGGCGGTCGAGGAGCTCGGAGCGCGTTGCGTAGTTGCGGTCTTCCTTCGGCAGCATCAGCGTGTAGCCGCCTGCGCGGCCGCGCGGAATGATCGTGACCTTGTGGACAGGATCGGCGTGCTTGAGCATCATGCCGACGAGCGTATGGCCGCCCTCATGGTATGCCGTCAGGCGCTTCTCTTCTTCGCTCATGACGTGCGACTTGCGCTCCGGACCTGCGATGACGCGCTCGATGGCTTCTTCCATCTCCGTCATGCCGACCTTGTGCTTGTCGCGGCGGGCGGCGAGCAGTGCCGCCTCATTGACGAGGTTCGAGAGGTCCGCACCCGTAAAGCCCGGCGTGCGGCGCGCGATGATATCGAGGTCGACATCCTTTGCCATCGGCTTGCCCTTCGTGTGGACCTTGAGGATGGCTAGACGGCCGCGCACATCGGGCTTATCGACGACAATCTGGCGGTCGAAGCGGCCCGGGCGCAGGAGCGCCGGGTCGAGGATATCCGGGCGGTTCGTCGCCGCGATGATGATGATGCCCTCGTTGGCCGCAAAGCCGTCCATCTCGACGAGCAGCTGGTTGAGCGTCTGCTCGCGCTCATCGTGGCCGCCACCGACGCCAGCGCCACGCTGGCGTCCGACTGCATCGATCTCATCGATGAAGACGATGCACGGCGCATTCTTCTTCGCCTGCTCGAAGAGGTCGCGGACACGCGAAGCGCCGACACCGACGAACATCTCGACGAAGTCCGAGCCCGAAATCGAGAAGAACGGTACACCCGCCTCGCCTGCGACAGCGCGTGCGAGCAGCGTCTTACCGGTGCCCGGAGGGCCGAAGAGCAGGACGCCCTTCGGGATGCGGGCGCCAAGCTCGTTGAACTTCTTCGGGTGCTTGAGGAACTCGACGACTTCTTCGAGCTCCTGCTTCGCCTCATCCGCACCGGCGACATCGCGGAACGTGACCTTGATCTTGTCGGCGCCGCTCATGCGCGCGCGGCTCTTGCCGAACGACATGACGCGTCCGCCGCCGCCCTGCGTCTGCTGCATGATGAAGAACCAGACGCCGATGAGCAGCAGGATGGGGATGACAGACGAGAACATCTGCGACCACCAGGGCGGCTCCGGCGGATTCTCCGCCGCGATGTCGATCCCCTTCGCCGAGAGCTTCTGGTAGAGGTCCGGGTCATTATTCGGGGCATCCGGCGTGATGGTCGTGAACTCCGTGCCATCTGCGAGCGTGCCGTGGATCGTGTTCTGGATGATCACGACCTTCGACACATCGCCCTTGTCTACCTGCTGCAGGAACTGCGTGTACTCCACTTCCTGGCGGTTCGTGTTCTTCGTCGAGAAGTAATCGATGACGGAGATTGCCACCAGGATGATGAGCAGATAGAACCCTACATTGCGTAGAAACTTATTCAATCCATTGTCCTCCTTTGTCTCAGAGCTTTTGCTCCAGGAGCAGCTGGCCCTTATTCGTAGATCTCAGGCTTGAGCACACCGATGTACGGCAGATTGCGGTATTTCTCCGCACAATCGAGGCCATAGCCCACGAGGAATTCGTCGGGGACCGTATAACCGCAGTAGTCGATGTTCACATCGACCGTGCGGCGCGACGGCTTCGAGAGCAGCGAGCAGAGCTTGACGCTCTTCGGCTTGCGCTCGCGGAAATACTTCATGAGGTAATTCATCGTCGTGCCCGAATCGATGATATCTTCGATGATGATCAGGTGTTTTCCTTCTACATCGTAATCGAGATCCTTGAGGATCTTCACCGAGCCGCTCGACTCCGTACCGTTGCCGTAGCTCGAAGCAATCATAAAGTCGAAATGGACCGGCAGATTGATGTTGCGCACGAGGTCCGTGTAGAAGACGACGGCGCCCTTGAGGATGCCGACGCAGTAGATCGTCTCCTTCACGTCCTTGTAATCTTCCGTGATCTCTTTGCCGAGCTCTGCGATGCGCTTCTTGAGCTCCTCTTCCGAGAAGACAACTTTCTCGATATCCGCATTCATGTCTTTAGTCATTTGTTTGCCTCTTTTCTTTTATTTGGAAATACAGGATTCTCTTTGTTCGGTCGGTGACCGGGTAATGGCTCGTGCGCCGCCTGCCTGCGATCCAGAGGATCTCCTGGCCGTTCGCCAGCAGCAGCAGCCGACTGCGCTCTTCGCGCGGGACCTTGTCGTCGATGAGGACGTCCTTGAGTTTCTTGCGCCCAGCAGGAAGCTCGATGAAGTCGCCGGGCCGCCGGTGGCGGAAGACGAGCGGGCCGCGCGCGAGGACGTCGGCATCGAGGTAGAAGGCGCCGGGCCCGGCAGGTGCAGGCCGCTCCCGGCAGAACTCCGCCTCGATGACGAGACCGCCCACTTCGGTCACGCCCGGTATCTCCGGCCGGACGGCAAGGTCCGCCGGCGCCTCCGAGACCTCCTCGGAGGATTGCCGCAGGAAGAGCCTGTCGTACGAGAAGCAGGCCCGATACCCGCCGGAAAGTGCCAGCACCTTGCCGGTCGGCCGCTCAGAGATCGCCAGCTGGCGCAGCTCTTCCACATGGATGAAGCTGAGGTCCCTGCCGCTCCCCGCCTCCCGATAGAGGCGGCGCAGCGCGCGGCGCTGCATGGCCGGATGCTGGCGGCGCAGCGAGGCGAGCACGATCTTGCGCTGTCCCTCTTCCTCGCGAGTCAGATAGGGCCAGATTGCATCGAGCTGCTGCTCGAGGTAATCGCAGTCGGCGCGTGCGAGCTCAGCGAGCTGGCAGAGCGCACGCGCGACTTCTGGATTGCATGACTGCTGCAGGTACGGCAGCACCTTGAGGCGCAGCACGTTGCGCGTGCAATCAGGGAGATCGTTCGTCGCATCGTGGCGCGGCTCAAGGCCGCGCGCCCCGCAGTAAGCGAGGATCTCCGCTCGCCGCGCAAAGAGCAGCGGGCGGATCTTCTTTCCCTCGCGCGGCTTCATGGCAGAGAGGCCGTCGAGCCCCGTGCCGCGCAGGATGCGCATGAGCACCGTCTCGGCCTGGTCATCGGCGTGATGAGCCGTCGCGAGGACATCTGCGCCGACGTGCGCCATCGTCTGCCAAAAGAACGCGTAACGCAGTTCGCGCGCCGCAAGCTCGAGCGACTTGCCCTGCGCGCGCGCAGCAGAGGGCACATCACCGTGCCCGATGAAGCAGGGCACGCCGCGCTCCTTGCAGAACGCGGCGACAAATGATGCATCGCCTTCCGATGAGGCGCCGCGTATGCCGTGCTCGAAGTGCGCCACAGTCAGGGCGAGGCGAAGACGCCCGCGCAGCCGCAGCAGGATGTCGAGCAGGGCCAGGGAGTCCGGCCCGCCGGAGCAGGCCACGAGCACGTGCATGCCGTGGTGCAGGAGTCCCTGCGCCCTGGCGTAGCGTAATGCTTCTTCAATCATAAAGCCCATAGAGCCATCTGCCTTCAACATAAAGAACAAAAGCACCCCGTCAAGAGTGCTTGTATCATTCCGATTTCAGATGATCAATCCGAGCGGCGGGAGCCACGGCCTCCGCGCTTCGAATCCGTCTTGCGTCGCAGGTCCGTCAGGCGCTCGTCACTGTCCTTGAGGAACTTCGAGAGCTTGTCTTCAAACGAGGCCGTGGAATTGCTGTAGCGGCCACCGCGGCGGAAATCCCGCGGTCCGCGGCTCTGGCGCTGCGGGCGGAAGGAAGAATTCCCTGCCGGAGCCTGTGCTTCTGGCTTCTTCTCCTGAAGCTGCTTGATGGAAAGGGCAATCTTGCCGCGATCATCGATGCTCAATACCTTAACCTTCACCTTGTCATGTTCGGAGAGGAAATCGTGGACATCCTTGACATAGACATCCGCTACCTCAGAGATATGGATGAGACCCGTCTTGCCTTCCGGCAATTCTACGAAAGCACCGAAATTCGTGATGCCCGTGACAACACCCTCAACTACATTGCCAACTTCAATGGACAAATTAATTCTTCCTCCTTAAGTCGTGATGGAAAATACACGCTTTATTATAACCTTGCGCGCTCAGCAGTGTCAAGGAAAGAACGCGATTTCAGTCAGCGCGAGCCTACGGATTTCCCTGAGCTGTACGGCAGTTCTCCCCTGCGCGTCATGCCGAGCTCCTCGCGCGCGATCTTCTCGATGTAATCGAGGCGGTTGAGGTCATCCTTCTCCTTGACGAGGCGCTCGTGCTCAGCCCTTGCCGTCGCGAGGCGCTCCTCTGCCGCAGCCTGATCGGCGCTGACCTGGTTCAGGTAGATCTGCTGCTTGACGAGGATCACGGCAAAATAACCGATGATGATGACCAAGAGGATCGTAAACCAGTTGAAGAGGCCCTTCCTCTGCTTTATCCTTTGCTTCATGAAATCAACTCCTTCTCAACAGCAAATCCTTCAGATCTTCGGCAATGGACGGCGCGGCATCGGGGCGCGCACAAGAAACGGCGGCCCGGCTCATCGTAGCGAGTGAATCGCCGTCCAGGAGTTTCCGGACAGACCGCGCGAGGTCCTCGCGCGGATGGAGCCAGACAGCCGCCCCGTGCCGCGTCGCATAGATGGCGTTCTCCGTCTCAGGCCCCGGGATGGGATCGTGCAGCAGCATCGGCAGGCCGAGCACGAACGCCTCGCTGATGGTCAGCGCCCCAGGCTTCGTGATCAAGAGGTCAGCCGCCCGCATGAGGAAGTGTACCTGATCCGTGTAACCCCAGACGAGCACCTGATGATGCGAGGCGTCCGCCATGTCCTGCACGCGCTCCATCAGGCGTTGATTGCGCCCGGCCACGACGAGGATGGTTAGGCGCGCTTCGATCTCCTCGAGGTCGCGCAGGTTCGACTCGATGCCGCCGAGGCCGAGGCCGCCGCCCATCAAGAGGACGGCTGGCTGCCCCTCCGGTATAGCCAGCGCGCGCCGCACAGTGGCTTTGTCCTTCATCTCCTGCAGGACACTCGCGACGGGGATGCCGGGCACCTCGAGCGTGTTGACGGCAAAGCCATGGCTGATCATGCCCATGCGCATCTCCTCCGTCGCCATGTAGTAGCGGTCGACGGCCGGATAGAGCCAGATCTGGTGCAGGGAGTAGTCCGTCATGACTGTCGCGAGCCGGTATGATTCCCGCTGGCGGCGGCGCAGGAGAGAGGCCGCGCCCTCGGGAAACGGGTGCGTGCAGAGCACGAGATCCGGCTCGTAGCGGCGCACGAGCCGTTTCATGACCGGCATCATGATCCAGGCAAAGGCGTTCTGGACGAGCGTGCCGCCCGAGGAACCGCCCGAGAGCTTGTAGAAAACGTCGTAGAGGTTCGGCACGAAGGCCAGCATCGCCAGGTAGAATTCCTTCATGAACCAGTGGATGCGCGAGATGCGGCGCGCCATGAAGTCGACCGTTGTGATCTCGGCATCGGGCAGCAGGCGGCGCAGTTCCGTCTCGATGGCCTCGGCCGCCTTGATGTGCCCCGAACCAATCGAGGCCGTGAGTATCAGTATCTTATGCATCAGGCAGTCAGGCCTCCGTCAATCCCGTAGATGGCGCCCGTCACGAAAGACGCGCGCGCCGAGGCGAGGAAGACGATGAGTGAAGCCGCTTCCTGCGTCGTGCCGATGCGGCCGAGCGGATAGACAGCAGCCATCTCCCTGAGGTTCGCTTCACGCCTTTCCCCCGTACCGAGCTGCGCCTCTGTCAGAGGCGTCATGATGTCGCCCGGTGCGATGGCATTGACGCGCACGCCGAAGGCGGCCACCTCGAGTGCGAGCGCGCGCGTGAAGAGCACGACAGCACCTTTGCTCGCGCAGTAAGCCGTACAGAAGTAGTTGCCGTGGACACCTGCGTCAGACGACACGTTGACGACAGCGCCGCGCGCGGCCTTGAGCGCAGGCAGAGCGGCCTTCGTCATGTGGAAGACGCCCTTGACATTGCAGGCGAGGATATCGTCGAGTTCCTCTTCCCCGAGGTCTTCAAGCGCCCCTTCCCGATAGATGCCCGCCGAATTGACGAGCACATCTAAGCGGCCAAAGCGCGCCACCGTCCCTTTGACCACGCGGCCGCAGTCCTCGACGCTCTTCACATCCCCCTGCAGGAAGCAGATTCGCTCTGCCCCGGCCTCCTGCGCGAGGCGTGCCGCTGCCTCACGGCCGCGCTCCTCGGAGCGCCCCATCAGGCAGACACTGGCACCTTCCTGCAGGAATTCACGCGCTGCTTCCAGTCCGATGCCGGAAGTGCCGCCCGTGAGCAGGACAACCTTTGACGATAAACCGAGATCCAAGCCTATCCCTCCAATACAAGAAGAAGCCGGGCTCCCGAAGGAACCCAGCCTCTCGTACACAAGCCAGATTATGCGTTGACCGCATCTTTCAGGGCCTTGCCAGCCTTGAACACCGGATTCTTCGAAGCCGGGATCTGGATCGTCTCGTTCGTGCGCGGGTTGCGGCCTGCGCGAGCAGAACGCTCCTTGACTTCAAACGTACCGAAGCCAATCACCTGTACTTTATCGCCCTCAACCATAGCCTGCTGGATGCTATCGAAGATAGCGACCACAGCCTTCTCTGCGTCTTTCTTCGTCAGACCTGCTTTTTCAGCAACGCTAGCTATCAATTCAGCTTTATTCACGATTGTAGCCTCCTTAAATAATGGTTTTGCTTATGTGACAGATATTCGCGGCCTGCCGCGAATATCCTGCCTGCTTATCAAAATTTAGCAGAAAACCCTTGAAAAATCAAGGGTTTTCGGAAAAATAACCGCGAACAGGCGCGTTTCGGCTCATTGTGCTGGCACAAAGAGACTCGTCAGATGGTCGACATCCTTCTGGCGGTCGAGCTCGTAGAGCGGAATCTTCCGGATGGATTCGTCGGGCAGGGCGAGATTGTGGATGTAGGTGACCTCGTACTCGTCGGGATAGAACTCCATGAGCATGAGCTTCGTGTCCGAGGCGATGATGGGATCGTAGACCTGCGTGATGACGAGCGACTGGGCCGGGCGCTCCTTGAGCGTGCTGACATCCTCTGCATCAAGGATCGTCAGGCCCTCAATGGGGTCGATGCCGAGGCGCGTGTACATGACCTCGACAAAGCTCATGCCGGGCAGGATGTCGACTGCGGTATCCGTCTCCTTCGCGAGTTCGCGCAGCAGCACGACGGTGCGCTCGGCGACGAGCGGGCTACCGGGCACGGCGTAGACGAGGTCGCCCTGCTCAGTTGCGCGCCGCAGCAGATCTTCAGCGATATGGCGGTAGAGCGTCTCAAAATCCGGCGCTTCTTCGTAGAAGCCGTCGTATGACGAGAACGTCAGGCCGCGCTTCTCAATCTCTGCGACAGTCGGATGGATGCGCGTGCGCAGTACGAGATGCTCTGCCGCCTGCATAGTCTGCCAGGATTCCAATGTGATGAGGCCGAAGCGGCCCGGGCCAAGTCCGACTACGGTGATCTTTGGCTGTTTCATTCTGTCTCTCTTTCCTTTCCCTTCTGACTCTTCTTGATGGCGCTGGCCTTTTCCCTTGCCTTTGCCTCGAGCGCCTCATCGTCACCGGTAGCGATCATGAGCACGCGCGTGACGAAATTCGTGATGTTCTTCTTGTAGCGGTCACTGAGCGCAAAGCGCAGCCCGTTCTTTTCAGGCAGGCTCCGCATGCGCTTGCCGAAGAGGTTGGCAAGTGCGAGCATCCCCTTGGCCGGCATGCGCTTCTCCGGCAGGAAGTAGAGGTCGAGCGCCAGCGGCAATTCCTTGATAGCGCGGATGCCGAGTTCGCGCGCGTAGTTCTTGATGCGCGCGACCTCCAAGAGGTGCATGACCGGCTTCGTCGGGTCGCCGAAGCGGTCGATGAGCTCATCGAGCAGGCTCCGCAGCTCCTCATTGCTGCGGATGGCCGCGATGCGCTGGTAGATCTCGATCTTGTGCATGGCGTCTGTGATGAAGCCGCCATCGATGTAGGCTTCCGTCTGCAGGTCGATGACAGGCTCCGGCGGTGCTTCCTCAGGCGCCTTGCCGCTCTGCAATCGCTCTACGGCCTCTTCGAGGAGCTTGCAGTACATCTCGAAGCCGACGCTGGCAATGTGACCGTGCTGCTGGGCACCGAGCAGATTGCCCGCGCCGCGTATCTCGAGGTCGCGCATGGCTATCTTGAAGCCCGCGCCGAGCTCGGCGAACTCCTTCATGGCTTGCAGGCGCTTCTCGGCCGTCTCCGTCAGGATCTTGTCCGCCTGATAGACAAAGTACGCAAAGGCCATGTGATGCGAGCGGCCGACGCGCCCGCGCATCTGATAGAGCTGCGACAGGCCGAAGTGGTCGGCGTTGTAGACGATGATCGTGTTGGCATTGGCGACGTCGAGGCCGTTCTCGACGATGCTCGTCGCGAGCAGGATGTCGTAATCGCCCTCGTAGAAGTCCATCATGACGTGCTCGAGCAGTTCCTCGGGCATCTGGCCATGTGCCGTCTGGATCCGCGCCTCGGGCACGAGCGATTCGATGTGGTCGCGCATGCGATCGATGGTGTCGACGCGGTTGTAGATGAAGTAGACCTGCCCGCCGCGCCTCATCTCACGCTTGATGGCGTTCGCGAGGATCATGTCGTTGTTCTCGACAACATACGTCTGCACGGGGAAGCGCTCGGCCGGCGGCGTCTCGATGATGCTCATATCGCGCGCGCCGACGAGCGACATGTGGAGCGTGCGCGGTATCGGCGTTGCCGAGAGCGTCAGGACGTCGATGCCGGCGGCGAGCTTGCGAATCTTGTCCTTTTGCTTGACGCCGAAGCGCTGTTCCTCGTCAACGATCAAGAGACCAAGGTCCTTCCACTTGACCTTGTTCTGGTTGAGAATGGCATGCGTGCCGATGAGGATGTCCACCTGGCCGAGGCGCACCTTCTCGATGGTCTCCTTCTGCTGCTTCGCCGTGCGGAAGCGGCAGATGACATCGATGACCGGCGCAAAGCCGTTGAAGCGCATCGTAAACGTCTGGTAATGCTGCTGCGCGAGGACGGTCGTCGGCACGAGCACGGCCACCTGCTTGCCGTCCATGGCCGCCTTATAAGCCGCGCGTATGGCGACTTCCGTCTTGCCGAAGCCGACGTCGCCGCAGAGCAAGCGGTCCATGGGCTTCTCTTTCTCCATGTCCGCCTTGATCTCCGCGATGGCGCGCAGCTGGTCTTCCGTCTCCTCGTAGGGGAATGCGTCCTCGAACTCGCGCTGGCTCACATCGTCCGGCGGGAAGGCATGGCCTTTGGCCTCCTTGCGCTTCGCGTAGATCTCGATGAGCTTCTGCGCGATGTCCTCGACCGACTTCTTGGCGCGCGCCTTGGCCTTGACCCACTCCGTGCCGCCCATGCGGTGCAGGCGCGGCACATCGCCCTCCGAGCCGATATACTTCTGCAAGAGGCCGACCTGGTCCGTCGGCACAAAGAGCTTGTCGTCGCCCGCGTACTGGATGTGCAGGTAGTCCTTGTGGATGCCGCCGACATCGAGCGTCTCGACGCCGAGGTACTTGCCGATACCGTGGCTCTCGTGCACGACGTAGTCACCCGGCTTGATGTCGCGGAAATGCGAGATCTTCTCGCCGTAGTCGCTGTGCTTGCGGACAGCCGTGTGGCGCTTGTGGCGGCCGAAGATGTCCTTCTCCGTCACGACGACGAGGCGCGCGGACGCCATCTCGAAGCCCGTGAGCAGGGCCCCGCGGCGGATGTTGATGGCATTGTCATGGAGAGGCTCTGCTGCGCCCTCGATGAGAGACGGGATGCGGCGGTGCGCGAAGAACTCACGCAGGCTGTTCGCCTTCTCCCTATCGCCGAGCAGCACGAGCACGCGCTGCTTCTGCGCGAGCCAGCGATTGGCCTCGTTCTCCAAGAGGTCCATCTGGCGGCGGAACGGCGTCATCGTCGTTGCCGTCACGCCAATCGTCTCAACGGGCACAGCGCCCGGCACCTGCTGCAAGAGGAGTGCCAGGTAGACGACGCGGTTGACGCGCGCGGCTTCCAAGAGTTCCTCCCAACTGAAGATCTTGCCCTTGATGTCCGGGTTCTCGCGCACCATCGTGCGGATCGTGTCGCGGACGCGCGTCGGCTCATCGAAGAGGACAGTCCCCTTCCCCTCGAGGTACGAGAGGAAGAGTTCCGGCCGGCCCGAATCGTCCGTCTGTGCCAGCGGCATGATGATCGCCGCGCCGATGTTCTTGGTCGAGCGCTTCGAGTCGAGGTCGAATTCACGCAGCGAGTCGATCTCGTCGTCGAAGTACTCGACGCGCACCGGCTCAGCCGCATTGATGGCAAAGATGTCGACGATGCCGCCGCGCACGCTGAACTGTCCGACGCGCTCGACCTCCTCCGCGTGCTCGTAGCCAAGGTCGACGAGGCGCTCCAAGAGGTCCTCGCGCGGCAGGACGTCGCCCATGCGCAGCGAGAGCGAGAGCCGCATGAATTCATTGCGGCCCATGCCCTTCTGCACGGCTGCTTCCGTGCGCGCGAGCACGATGACATGCTCGCCGCGCACGAGGCGGCCGAGCACCTCCATGCGCCTGGCGGCCCGCTCCTGGCTCTTGGCCGCCGCCTTGACGTCAAACGTATCGACCTCCGGCAGTTCGACGATGGGGACTTCTGGCAACAGCAGCCTGAGGTCCTCCTTCCAATCGGAGAGCGTCTCCGACGAGTGGCAGATGATAGCCATCATCTGCGGCATTGAAGCGTAGCAGGCAGCGACAGTGGCGTGCTTCTGTGAGCCGCCGAGCCCGTAGATCAGGGCTTCGCGCGGCTCGCCCTGCGTGTTCTCCCGCAGGCGCTGCAGGGCTCCGTCCTGCAGCATCGCGGTAAATAATGCATTCATACAATCATCCTTCATGTCATTCGGTGCATCATGCCATTCCATGCGATTCACGTCAAAAAGACCCGGCAATGCGGGTCTTCTCTATCGTCATGCTGTTTTACTGAGCAAGAGCGGCCTTGAGGAAGTCGCGGAACAGCGGATGCGGGTTGTTCGGGCGCGACTTGAGCTCCGGATGTGCCTGCGTGGCGACGAACCACGGGTGATCCTTGACCTCGATCATCTCGACGAGGCTGTCATCCGGCAGCGTGCCGGCGATGACCAGTCCCTTCTCCTGCAGGGCGCCGCGGAACTCATTGTTGAACTCGAAGCGGTGGCGATGGCGCTCATGGATGAGGTTCGTGCCATATGCCTCTTTAGCATGCGTGCCATTGGCGAGCGTGCAGGGATATGAACCGAGGCGCATCGTGCCGCCTTTCTTCTCGATGCCCTGCTGCGATTCCATCAGCGAGATGACAGGATGCGTCGTCTCCGGATCGAACTCCGTCGAATGCGCATCCTCCATGCCGCAGACATGGCGAGCAAACTCGATGACGGCGCACTGCATGCCGAGGCAGAGGCCGAGGAACGGGATCTTGTGCTCGCGCGCGTACTGGATGGCCTTGATCTTGCCCTCGACGCCGCGGCTGCCGAAGCCACCCGGCACGAGGATGCCCTTGCAGCCCACGAAGACTTCATCGAGGTCCATATCCGGATTCTCTTCGATTTCCTCTGCGTTGACCCAGTTGATCTTGACCTGCGCATCATTGGCAATGCCGCCGTGATGCAGGGCCTCCGTCACGGAGATGTAGGCGTCCGGCAGCTCGACATACTTGCCGACGACGGCGATCTTGACGCGCTTCTGCGGGTGGTTGATCTTATAGACCATCTTCTCCCACTCGCTCATGTCTGCCGGACCGTAGTCCATATTGAGCTTCTTGAGCGCGATCTTGTCGAGGCCTTCCCTCTGCATCATCAGCGGGACTTCGTAGATTGTCGACGCAGTGCGGTTCTCGATGACAGCTTCCGGCTGCACGTCGCAGAACATGGCAATCTTGTCCTTCATCTCCTTGGAGATCGTCTTCTCCGTGCGGCAGACGAGGATGTCCGGCTGGATGCCGATGGCGCGCAGCTCCTTGACGCTGTGCTGCGTCGGCTTCGTCTTGAGCTCACCGGCTGCCGAGATGTACGGCAGGAGCGTGACATGGATGTAGAGCGTATCATTCGGGCCGACTTCCTTCTTGACCTGGCGGATGGCTTCGAGGAACGGCTGGCTCTCGATATCGCCGACCGTGCCGCCGATCTCCGTGATGACGACATCAGCGCCGTCAGCCTTTGCCACGTCGTAGACCTTCTGCTTGATCTCGTTCGTGATGTGCGGGATGACCTGAACGGTCGAGCCGAGATACTCGCCCTTGCGTTCCTTGTTGAGGACCGACCAATAGACCTTGCCCGTCGTGATGTTGGAGTTCTTCGTCAGGTTGATGTCGATGAAGCGCTCGTAGTGGCCGAGATCGAGATCCGTCTCCGCACCGTCATCCGTGACAAAGACCTCACCGTGCTGGTAAGGACTCATCGTGCCCGGATCGATGTTGATATACGGATCGAATTTCTGGATCGTGACCTTGATTCCCCGGCTCTTGAGGAGACGGCCGAGCGATGCGGCCGTGATGCCCTTGCCCAGGGAAGAAACAACGCCACCGGTAACGAAAATATACTTTGCCATGGAACTGCCTCCTGCTTGTTCTTTGAAACACATGTTGACTATTCTACCCCGAATCGCATGGGGATGTCAATCCATCGATTATTCCTGGATGCTCTCGAGTTTCTTCTTGCGGTTGCTGCTGGCCTTGGCTGCGGCCTTGCTCGAGCCAGACGTCGAGCGGCTGGAATGGGAGCGCTTGACCTCTGGCGGATTCCATTCCGTCAGCCCCCACTGGCCTTCACCTTCATAGTGGAAGCGGCTGTCCATGTTGATGAGCGTGTAGACTTCCGAGATGGCAGCCGACAGCGACTGCACCGGCTTGTGCGTCTTCTCGATAACGTCGAGGACGAGATCTTTGTAGTACATCTTCTCCCCCGACTGCGTCAAGATGTAGTACGCTACATCAACTTCCGAGCTTTTCAGAAAATCCATTTCTATATCTCCCTTCGCAAAATGCGTAATCAATCCAAACTCACATGTGTTCCGGTGCCGATACGCCAAGGATGCCGAGGCTGTGGCGGATGACATGCGCCGTGACCGTGACGAGCGCAAGGCGCGCCTCCGCGAGGTCGTGGTCGACGCCCATGATGCGGCACTTGTTGTAGAAGCTGTGGAACAACGCCGCAAGGTCGTAGCTGTAGCGCGCGATGCGCTGCGGCGCGTAGTCGTCAGCAGCCTTCTTGACCTCTTCCGGGTACTCCTCGATTTTCTTGATCAGAGCGACTTCACTCTCATCCGTCAGGAGGTCGAGCTTCGGTGCCTTGCCGAGCGCGAGCTTTGTCTCCTGCGCCTGGCGGAAGATGCTGCAGATGCGGGCGTGCGCATACTGGATGTAGTAGACCGGGTTGTCGTTCGACTTCTTCTTGGCGAGGTCGAGGTCAAAGTCGAGCTGGCTGTCGAGCGAGCGCATGAGGAAGAAATAGCGTGCGGCATCTGTGCCGACTTCTTCCATGAGCTCATTCAGCGTGACGCTCTGGCCCGTGCGCTTGCTCATCTTGACGAGCTCGCCGCCGCGGTAGAGGCTGACCATCTGCAAGAGCAGCACGGTGAGCTTCTCCGGGTCGTGGCCGAGTGCCTGCATGGCAGCCTTGACGCGGCAGACGTAGCCGTGATGGTCGGCGCCCCAGATGTTGATGAGGCGGTCAAAGCCGCGCTCGTACTTGTTGTGGTGGTAGGCGATGTCGGCCGCGAGGTACGTCGGCACGCCGTTGTCGCGGATGACGACGCGGTCCTTGTCGTCGCCGTACGCCGTCGACTTGAGCCAGAGGGCACCGTCCTTCTCGTAGATGTCGCCCTTCTCCTTGAGGATCTCGACGACCTTGCGCACCGCATCCGGGTGGAGCGTGCGCTCGCTGAACCACTTGTCGAACGTCACGTGGAAGCGCTCGAGGTCCTCCTTGAGGATGGCCAGCTTCTCGTGGTAGGCGAGGTCCTTGAAGATATCGAGGCGCTCTTCCTCACTGAGCGCGAGGTACTTGTCGCCGTCGCGGTCGATGATGCGCTGCGCCGTGTCGATGATGTCCTGGCCGTGGTAGCCGTCCTCCGGGAACGTGACCTCCTGGCCGAGCAGCTCGAGGTAGCGCGCATTGACGGAGCGCGCGAGGTTGTTCATCTGGTTGCCGGCATCGTTGATGTAGTACTCGCTCTCGACCGGATAGCCCGCTGCGCGCAGCAGGTTGACGAGAGCAGAGCCGGCAGCCGCGCCGCGGCCGTGGCCGACGTGCAGCAGGCCCGTCGGGTTGGCGCTGACGTACTCGACCTGGATCTTCGGATGGTCAAGCTTTGGCAGATTGCCGAAAGACTCCCCGGCCTCCAGGATCTTCTGGAAGGAATCGTAGAGCACATTGCCCTTGAGGTAGAAGTTCAGGAAGCCCGGCCCTGCGATCTGCGTGTGATCGAGCCAGTCTCCCTTGATGCGCTTGGCGAGTTCTTCGGCAATCTGGCGCGGATTCCGATGGAAGACGCGGGCCGACTGCATGGCGAAGTTTGTCGCAAAGTCGCCGAACTCTTTCGTTGGCGGCACCTCCAGGACGATCTGAGGCAGCTGGCCTTCCGGCAGAGCGCCTTCCTGGATGGCATCTTTAGCGGCCTGTTCAATGGCCCCTGTCAATATGTCTTTGATTTCCAAAAGTGTTCCTCCTATTCCTGCGCGCACATCCGGCACGCCAACAGTCCGGCCAAAGTCCCCGAGAAGCTCAGAGGCCATGGTCTTCTTCGATCTCGATATGCAGGCGGTTCTGGCTCTGGAAGGCTCCGTTGACCCAGAGACCGTAACGGATGTCGATGCGCCCTGCCACTTCGCCGTAATCGACAGACAGCGCCTCCGTGCGGACAGAGAGGTCGATGTTGCCGTACGGCGTGTGGTAGATGCTCGTATGCTCGCACCCCTTCTCGAAGCGCTGCTCCTGTTCAAGAGCGCCCTTGCGCAAGAGCGTCATCGTACCGCCGCCGATCTTGAGGACGGTCGAGACTCTCGAGCCTTCCGAACCGTCTTTGCCGTCTTGCACAGCATCATCTTCATAGATCACGTAGTGCTTGCCGCGATGGAAATAATGATGGCCCTTCGCAATGGTGCGGACGCTGTCCTTCTGCCCCTGCGCATCCTGCCAGGAGCCCCTGACCTTCACGATGACCGGTTTCTTCTCACTCATCCGCCTGCCCCTTTCTATACATTGTATATCATTATAGACCAAACCGTCGAGCCTTGCCAACTAAAAATTTTATGCCAGGAGGCGCCTGCAGAGCGCCTTCCTGGCATATCCCATCTTGCGTCACATGCGCGCGAGAATCTGGCGCGCCACGTAGACACCGCTGGCGCCGGCCTGCGAGAGGCCGCGCGTGACGCCGGCGCCGTCGCCCGTCGCGAAGACATTGCGCAGCTTCGTCTCGAGCTGGTTTGTCAGGACGACGCGGGCGCTGTAGAACTTGACCTCGACGCCGTAGAGCAGCGTGTCATCGTTCGTCATGCCCGGCGCCACGTAGTTGAGCGCCTGGATCATCTCGATGATGTTGTCGAGGTGACGCTTCGGCAGCACGAGCGAGAGATCGCCCGGCGTCGCCGCGAGCGTCGGCTTCGTGAAGCTCTTGCTCATTCGGTGCGCATTCGTGCGGCGGCCCTTGATGAGATCGCCGTAGCGCTGCACGATGATGCCGCCGCCGAGCATGTTCGAGAACGACGCGATGCGCTTGCCGTACTGATGCGGCGCCTTGAAGGGCTCCGTGAAGTGATTCGAGACGAGCAGCGCGAAGTTCGTATTATGGCTCTGGAGCTTCGGGTCGCTGTACGAATGACCGTTGACCGTCACGATGCCGTCCGTGTTCTCCATGACGACGTGGCCATGCGGGTTCATGCAGAACGTGCGCACAAAGTCGCCGTACTGCTTCGTACGGTAGAGCAGCTTTGCCTCGTAGACCTGGCTCGTGATATCGTTCCATACCTCATCCGGCACCTCGACGCGCACGCCGACGTCGACGCGATTGTTCTCCTGCTCGATGCCGAGACGGTTGCACTCATTGGAGAACCACTCCGCTCCAGCGCGGCCCGGCGCGATGACGAGGAAGTCCGCCTCGATTTTCTCGCCATTTGCGAGCTCGAGCATGTTGTCGCCCTGGCCGTCCGACTCGATGTGGGCGACGGGACACTCAAAGCGGAACTCCACCTTCTCCTTCAGGTACTCGTACGTCTGCTCGAGCATGCGCAGATTGTTCTCTGTGCCGAGATGGCGCACGCTGGCGCTCAGGAGATGCAGGTCGTGCTGCAGGGCCAGGCGGCCAATGTCGGAGTTCTTCGTCGAGAAGATCTGCGATGGCGCGCCGTGCTTCATGTTGATCTTGTCGACGTAGTCGATGAGCTCCATGACCTCCTCGTCCGGCAGATACTCGTTGAGCCAGCCGCCGAACTTCGTCGTGAAGTTGTACTTGCCGTCCGAGAACGCACCAGCACCACCGAAGCCGCGCATGATGCTGCACGGCTTGCAGCCGATGCAGCTCTTGACCTTGCCCGCCGAGATCGGGCAGACGCGGTGGTAGATGTCCTTGCCGCTCTCGAAGACGATGACGTGGAGTCCCGGCTTCTTCTCCACCAGTTCATAAGCTGCCATGACGCCGGCGGGGCCACCGCCGACAATCGCCACATCGTATTTCTTCATGGAAATGCCCCCCATATGGATTCATCCGATATCTCAACTCATTCAACAAAATCTGTGCACAGCAAAAGAGCGCAGTTGACCTTGGCCCCGCCTTGCGCACGTCCGGGCCACCACCTGCGTTCAAACCTTATGTATTATACGGGATATACCATGCGATTGCAAGCGTTTTTATCGATTTTCGCAAAAAAACGCACACAATGTCTTATTTTTATACCTTCTATACAAATAAGTATTGCAATACCCCGCCGTCTTCCCATATAATTGAACTATTCTTGTAAACTTAATTCCACGAAAAAGGAAATGGGGGATTCATTGTGACTCATGATCTTGCCATCATCAACACGTTTGTGCTCTACATCGGTTTCATGATGGCCATCGGCGTGTATTACTACCGCCGCACACGCAACATGAGTGACTACTTCCTCGGCAACCGCAAGCTCGGTGCCTGGGTCACGTCACTCTCCGCCGAAGCCTCAGATATGAGCGGCTGGATGCTCATGGGTGTGCCGGGCTACGCTTATCTCGCCGGCCTCAACGCCGGCTGGATTGCCATCGGCATCGCCATCGGCACCTGGGCCAACTGGCACTTCGTCGCCGCGCACCTGCGCAAGTACACGGAGCTCGCCAACAACTCCCTGACGCTGCCGGAGTTCCTGCAGAACCGCTTCCACGACAAGAGCGGCCTGCTGCGCATCGTGCCGGCCATCTTCATCCTGATCTTCTTCGTCATCTACACCTCGTCGGGCTTCGTCTCGGCAGGCCGCCTCTTCGAGACGGTCTTCGGCATCCCCTATGAGTACGCCATCTTCATCGGTGCCGGCTCCGTCGTCTTCTACACGCTCGTCGGCGGCTTTCTCGCCGTCTCGCGCACGGACTTCATCCAGGGCGTCATGATGTTCTTCGCCATCCTCGTCGTGCCGATCTGCGCTGCGATGCAGTGCGGCGGCTTCGAGTCGACCGTCACGGCCATCCAGCACGTGCAGAGCACGATGCTCGAGCCGCTGACGAAGCCGGACGGCTCCACGATGAACGCCATCGAGCTCATCTCGCTGCTCGCCTGGGGCATCGGCTACTTTGGCCAGCCGCACATCCTCGTGCGCTTCATGGCCATCCGTACCTCGAAGGAAGTCAAGCAGGCCACGCACATCGCCATGACCTGGGTCATCCTCTCGCTCGCTGCGGCTGTCGCCGTCGGCATGGTCGGTCGCGTCTACCTGACGACGCCGCTCGAGGGAACGGCATCTGAGACGGTCTTCCTCGTCATGACAAACGAGCTCTTCCCGCCAATCGCCACGGGCCTCATCCTCTCGGCCGTCCTCGCGGCCATCATGAGCACGGCCTCTTCGCAGCTCCTCGTCGCGGCCTCTGCCTTCGCACAGGACTTCTACCGCACGCTGCTGCGCAAGGACGCCGAGCAGAAGGAGCTCGTCTGGATCTCTCGCGCGAGCGTCCTCGTCATCGCGAGCCTCGCGATTTTCCTTGGGCTCAACCCGAACAACTTCATCCTCGACATGGTGTCCTACGCCTGGGCCGGCTTCGGCGCCGCCTTCGGCCCGGCTCTCCTGATGAGCCTCTTCTGGCGCCACACGACAAAGTACGGCGTGCTCGTCGGCATCATCGTCGGCGGTGTCACCGTCCTCGTCTGGAAGCAGTACGCACTCTTCGGTCTCTACGAGATCGTGCCGGGCTTCCTGTTCTCCACGATCGCCATCTGGGCCGTCAGCTGGCTTGACCGTGTGCCGGAAGCCTCGATTCTCGAGACGTTCGACAAGGTCGGCAAGAGCAAGATCTGATCCATCACACCAATGCAAAGAATCCCCATCATCCACAGAGGATGATGGGGATTTTGTGTATAACTCAGCAAAGATCAGAGCAGATAGCGGATCCAGACGTAGACGCTCGAGATCGCGATCGTCATGATCATGATCGGGAAGGCGATCTTCATGAAGCCCAGGAAGGAGATCTGCTTGCCGCGCTGTGCCGCCATCGAAGCGACGACGACATTTGCGCTCGCACCGATCAGCGTGCCGTTGCCGCCGAGGCAGGCACCGAGGGCCAGCGACCACCACATCGGGTCGAGGTTCGAGAGCCCCATCTGACCCATATCCTGGATCAGCGGGATCAGCGTCGCAACGAACGGGATGTTGTCGATGAAGGCCGAGGCAAAGGCGCTCATCCAGAGAATCAGCATAGCCGTCGCATTGACACTGCCATTCGTCAGCTTGATGGCCTCAGCGGCGAGCACCTTGATGACGCCCGTCTCGACGAGAGCGCCGACGAGGACGAAGAGGCCAGCGAAGAAGAAGATGGCCGTCCACTCAATCTTCGAGAGAACCTTCGTGATCATGCCCTCATTGCGCGTGTAAGTGATGAGGAGCAGGAGGCCGGCGCCCGAGAGCGCAGCCGTTGCCGTCTGCAAGCCGAGATAGCCGTGCACGACGAAGAGACCGATGGTCAGCGCGATGACGAAGAGACATTTCTTCAACAGCTTCGGATTGGCGATCTGGCTCTTGGCATTGAGGCGCATGACCTTCTCCTGGAGATCCGGCTGCGTGTGGAGCTCCTTGCCATAGATCGCGATGAGCACGAGTTCTACGAGGATGAAGATCAGGACCGCGATGCCCGAAAGGTTCGCGAGGAAGTCCACGAAGTTCAGGCCGACAGCGCTGCCGATCATGATGTTCGGCGGGTCGCCGATCAGCGTCGCCGTGCCGCCGATATTCGAAGACAGGATCTGCGAGATCAGGTACGGCTTGACGTCAACCTTGAGCTGCGCCGTGATGCTGAACGTGATTGGCACGGTCAGAAGGACCGTCGTGACGTTGTCGAGGAATGCCGAGCAGACCATCGTCAGCGCTGAGAGCGCGACGAGCAGAGCAATCGGGCGCGCCTTGACCTTCTTGGCCGACCAGATGGCCAGGAAGTTGAAGAGTCCCGTCTCGCTCGTGATGTTGACGATGATCATCATGCCCATGAGTAGGCCCAGTGTGTTGAAATCAATGTGACGGATGGCCGTCTCCTGATCGAGCACACCAAACAGGATCATGAGCATGGCGCCGACGATGCCGACAATCGTGCGATGAACCTTTTCCGAAATGATCAACGCGTAAGCAGCCACGAAGATGACGATGGCTGCTGTCGTTGTGCTAACCAATAGAATCCACTTCTTTCCCTAAAAAACTTCCCTCTTATTTCTTATACTTCGGGATCAGCACGATTTTCTCCCCATCGCGCTTGATCTGGAAGGTATAATTCTTGACATCCTCGCGGTAGAGCTCCATCTTGAGCTGCAAGAGCGCCCGGGCAAGTTCCTCCGTGAGCTGCGGCGTGAAGCCGGCGCGCAGGAAGTCGGCAGGTGCTTCCACCGACTCCTTCGCCTTCTTCTCCGCTTTCTTCTCGGCCGCGCGGAAGCGGTCTTCTATCGATGTATCTTCTACATAATCTTTGAACATGTCCTTGTCGGACAGATTCTTGGGTATCTTTGACATGTGTTCACCTTCTGCAGAATACAGGATTATTTGTTGACTTTTGCCCAGCTGTCGCGCAGGCCGACGACGCGGTTGAACACGAGGTGGTCAGGCGTCGTATCCGGGTCGACAACAAAGTAGCCGACGCGCAGGAACTGGTAGTGCGTGCCAGCAGCCGTGAGCTTCACGGACGACTCGACCAGTGCATTCTCGATGACTTCGAGCGAATCCTTGTTGAGCGCCGCGATGAAGTCCTTCGGTACATTGCCGTTCTCATCCGTCTCGATGAGATAGTCATAGAGGCGCACTTCTGCCGGAAGGGCCGTCTTCTCGGCCACCCAGTGGATCGTGCCCTTGACCTTGCGGCCGGCCGTCTTGCCGCCCGTCTTGGAGTCAAGGTCTGCCGTGCAGTGGAGCTCGACGACATTGCCCTCTGCGTCCTTGACGACTTCCTCGCACTTGATGATGTAGGCGTGCTTGAGGCGTACCTCTCCGCCCGGTTTGAGGCGGAAGTACTTCTTGGGCGGCTCTTCCATGAAGTCCTCCTGCTCGATGTAGAGCGTGCGCGAGAACGGCACGAAGCGATGGCCACCATGAACCGGATTGTTGTCGGCAAGCAGCCACTCTTCCTTGTCCTCCGGGTAGTTCGTGATGACGACCTTCAGCGGATGCAGAACAGCCATGACACGGTCCGCGTTCTCGTTGAGGTCGGCGCGGACCTCATGCTCGAGCATGGAGACGTCGACGATGCTGTCGGCCTTCGCCACACCGATCTCCTTGCAGAAGTTGCGGATGGCGGCCGGCGTGTAGCCGCGGCGGCGCAGGCCCGAGATGGTCGGCATACGCGGGTCATCCCAACCGCGCACATAGCCCTCTTCGACGAGCTGGCGGAGCTTCCTCTTGCTCGTCACCGTGTTCGTGAGATTGAGGCGCGCGAACTCGATCTGGCGCGGACGCGTGTTCGGATCAAAGTCCAGGGAGTCGAGCAGCCAGTCGTAGAACGGGCGGTGCTCCTCAAATTCCAGCGTGCAGACGGAGTGCGTGATGCCCTCGATGGCATCGGAAAGCGGATGGGCAAAGTCGTACATCGGGTAGATGCACCACTTGTCTCCCGTGCGGTGATGCTTGACGTGTGCGATCCGGTAGATGACCGTGTCGCGCATGACGAGGTTCGGCGACGCCATGTCGATCTTCGCGCGCAGCACTTTCGTGCCGTCAGCAAATTCGCCCGCCTTCATGCGCGCGAAGAGGTCGAGATTCTCCTCGACGCTGCGGTTGCGGTACGGGCTCTCCTTGCCCGGCTCCGTCAGCGTGCCGCGGTACGCCTTGATCTCCTCAGCAGAGAGGTCATCGACGTAGGCGAGCCCCTTCTTGATCAGCGTGACCGCGAAGTCGTAGAGCTTGTCGAAGTAGTCCGACGCATAGAACTTGCGGTTGCCCCAGCTGAAGCCGAGCCAGCGGATGTCCTCCTGGATGGAGTCGACGTACTCCGTATCCTCCTTCGTCGGATTCGTGTCATCGAAGCGCAGGTTGCAGCGACCGTGGTTGTACTCTGCCAGGCCGAAGTTCAGGCAGATCGACTTCGCATGGCCGATGTGCAGGTAGCCATTCGGCTCCGGCGGGAAGCGCGTGTGGATGCCCTCCGTGTACTTGCCGTTCTTGAGGTCTTCTTCGATCATGTTCTGAATGAAATTCGGCGTCATCGTGATCTTTTCTGCCATCTGGATCCTCTCCTTATCTCTACCCTTCTCTGCTGAACTCTGCCGAAAAGGAATCTACTACTATCGGTTATCTATGCATGCCTGCTGTGCCATCCTCTATGATATCAGCACTTCACTTCGTCCATCTGCGAACACCGCTTCTCCACATAGGCGCGCAGGCGCGCGATGCCCTCCGCCATGCCCGGCTGGTCCGGCAGGTAGTGGATGATGCGGTCGATGTAGCCGCGCTTGACAATCTCGCGGAGCGTCCAGCTGAAGTTGATGTCATAGACCCAGAGCAGGCGCACGAGCTTGCGATCACCATGCGTGCGCAGCTTGCGGTAATCCGCCTGCCGCCCTTCTTTGAACGCCTCGATGAAATCGGGACTGACGAGCTGACTCGCATCCGAGGCGATGAACTTCGGCGCCTTGTCCGCGCCCTCAGGGCCCAAGAACGGCGAGAGCACGCGGTAGATGTCGAGCTTGTCGGCATCGCGCAGGAGCTTCGCGAAGAGCAGTGCCTTCTCGCTCGGCGCAGGGCCGATCTCCTTCTTGTTGTGGCGGCCGATGGCAAAGCGCACGAGCGCTTCGTCTCCAAGCGCGAGTTTCTTCATGAAATCGAGCTCCGACAAGACCTTGAGGCCGAGGTCGGCATGGTCTTCCGACTCGGCATCGTTGAACGTCTTGTAGAGGCTGTACTGGCGGAAGCGCCCGACATCGTGGAAGAGGCCCATGATCTCAGCAAGCTGGGCATCGTGCTCCGAAAGCTGCAGGTGCTTCGCGAGCTGCACCGCGATCGAGGTCACATATCCCGTGTGAAGCTCCTTGATGCGGATGCCCTGCATGACCTCCTCATCATCGGTATGGAAGGACTTCATGTAGGCATCCATCCAGCTGTGCATTTCCTTGAGCAGTTCCTTCACACCACTCATCTCCTTTATCTCAGGGATTCCCATAAAAATCCCGATAGAATCAATGTTTCTATTATACTACACATCTATCCAGCGTTGCAATTGTTCATCCAAGGATTACAGACCGTATCAGTTCTCTCCTTCATGGTCCGATTCATCAACGAGGATGCCCAGGTCCCTGAGGTCATGCTCGATGGCCTTGAGTGCATCCTCATCGGGCACGCGTATCGTGTGCATGTGGATGCCGCCCGTCACGACGAGCAGGGGATTGGCCTGGCACTTCTGCATCTTCGTCAAGAAACGCCGGACATCCCGGCGGCTCTCGACGAAGAGATCGCCTCGTATCGCGCCGTAGACGGGATGCTCGACGATGACATCGAGCACCGCGCCGCCGTTGTCAACGACGGCCTGCAGCTCTTTCTCTATATCAGCCGCATTGTGGCGGCAGACGATTGTCGCCTTGATATCGTGGTCTTTCGCATCCTCTGGCATGATGTAACCGCGCGGCGTCGCGAAGATCTGCGCGCCCTCTGCGCGCAAGATGCTGATATCGCCGACGATGATCTGGCGGCTGACGCCGAGTGTGCGCGCGAGCTTCGTGCCCGTCAATGGCTGGCTGGCTTCCCGCAGGCGCTTCATCAACGCTTCGCGCCGTTTCTCCGTGTTCATGATACACCCCCTGCTTTGCTTAACAAAAAAAGCTGCCTTGCGGCAGCTATGTTTCTAAGATGGTGGGCGATAACAGGATCGAACTGCTGACATCTTGCTTGTAAGGCAAGCGCTCTCCCAGCTGAGCTAATCGCCCATAAAATGGTGACCCACCACGGAATCGAACCGTGAACCTACTGATTAAGAGTCAGTT
>ERZ1106978.100-NODE-100-length-63132-cov-8.045944_pt1 | contig 63132 bp, 49 predicted proteins | sample MGYA00403689_ERZ1106978 | MGnify/ENA primary metagenome ERZ1106978 (study PRJEB35170, sample SAMEA104062434) | human gut metagenome | biome: human gut; feature: human-associated habitat; material: faeces | place: Denmark | collected 2012-08-02 ...
GTGGTTGCTAAAAGATCTGTTATTTGCTCCACCAACTATTAACTAGTATATTCTTATTTTAAAAAGAAGAACGAAGGAAAAATTTGAAAAACAGACACAAAAAGAGGCAAAAGACAAAAAGAGATGTATCGCTTATCCGATTTTCTCATTCAGCAGAAAATCAATGACGCCGATATGTTCAATGCCATATTTATCCGTATATGGAAGATAAAGATCTCCTTCAACCATGATTTTCTTAAAAGAATCTTTGATTTTCAAAAAAGAATTCGTTTCTTGCTTCAGCTTTTCTTCATCATAAATGTTATAAGCGGACTGAATATAGATTTTCTTATCTCCCATTGTCGCAATAAAATCCACTTCATATTGCTTTGTTGTTCTATTTCCTTCTTCGTTTTTCTCTGTTACAGGAACAACACCTACATTGACATGATAGCCACGCCTTATCAAGTCATTATAAATAACCGCTTCCATTAAATGTCCTCTATCATTCTGTGAAAAAGACAGCAAAGCATTTCTAAGCCCACAGTCCGCAAAATAATATTTTTTATTGCTGGCAATCAATTTGTTTCCTCTTATATCAAAGCGACCTGCTTCTTCAATCAAGAAGGAATCGATTAAAACAGATAAACACTTATTGACTGTATGAAAGGGAATCGATTTGTCCTCTTTTTGTTTGAAAATTTCAGTCAGTTTATTAATCGAAATCAAAGAGCCGGAAGAAGAAGCCAATACTTTCAAAAGTTCTTTTGCAACAATATGTTCATCATTTTTTGCATGTTCAAAGATATCTTTGAAATAAGTCTCTTCAAATAAATCATTGAGATAATTGATTTTATCCTGTGGATTTCCAAAAGACATCATACCCGGCATACCACCGAAAGTAAGATATTCTTCAAAAGCAGCTCTTTTATCCATCGTATCTTTTGCCCGATAATACTCTTCAAAAGAAAGTGGAAGCAACCTTATTTGCCATCCTCGTCCTCTAAAATCCGTAAGAATATCAGAAGACAACATTTTCGAATTGCTTCCCGTCACATACACATCAACATTCTTATAATTAGAAAGAAGCCCATTCAAAATCTGATAGAAGGAAATTTGAGGTACTTCTCCATCCGCAGTATGAACATTTCTGAATGCCGGATTGTCGATGCTTTTGCAAAGCTGTATCTCGTCAATGAAAAGATAGAACTCATCAGTCTTATTGATTTTCTTCAGAATGAAATCGTTCAGCAACAAAGGATTTGTCAAATCTTGGTTAGAGATATCAGAAAGATCTATTTTTATGATTTTATCATGAGGAACGCCAGTAGATAAAAGGTAGTCTTTAAATAACGGGTCTAATAAAAACGATTTTCCACAACGCCTTAATCCAGTAATCACCTTGACCATTCCATTATGCATACTTCTGATAAGTCGATTTAAATAATAGTCTCTCTTAATTTCCATATACCAATAGTTCCTTTATTGTATCCGCATAAAAATTTTACCAAAATAGCGTTTATCAGTCAACTTTTAGGCTGTTTTTGTAAAATTTTTATGCAATGCATTTTTTATTTCAAAATTTAAGACAAAGGACAATCCATAATAAAGAAAAATGAAATCAACAATTTGCGATTTTCGGCATTTTTCTAGTTTTAAAAGTTGAGATTTTCGGCAAACCTACCGCATTCAGTCAAGAAAAAGGCAAACAAATAAACAAATTTTCAAGCGTAAGATATATCAATCCAGCTTTCATTCATAAACTCTTATTGAGCAAAACTAAGTAATGTCAATATCCGCGCAATATGAATCACTCTTATCCTTCATTCTTTTTTTGCAACAGAAAAGCCTATGTCAAATAAGACACAGGCATAAATCGACAATATCTTTACTTCATCTCAGACTGCTTTCTCAACACTTTGCTGATGAATTTCTTCGGAACAAAGTGAGCGAAGACATGTCCGCATTTGATTTTGAATCCAGGGACGATCTCAAGCTTGCCTTTCAATGTCTTCTTGACAGCATAGGCAGCAACCTTGTCAGCCTGCAAAGAAGAGATATTGAACTTTGCATTGGCAACCTCTTCGAATCTTGTCTTGACAGGGCCGGGGCAAAGGACAGAGATGGTAACCTTGGATTTCATATCCTTCAGTTCTCTGTAATAACCATGGGCGAGAGAATAGACAAAAGCTTTGCTGGCATAATAGACGTTCATGTAAGGCGCTACGCCGAATGCGGCAGCAGAAGCGACAGTGAGAACTCTTCCCTTTCCTTTTTCGATGAAGCGAAGGAGATAGGATTTGACAAGGATCAAAGTAGCGATGTCATTGAGCTTGAGCATGTTGACTTCTTTCTCCAAGCTTGTCTCTGTGATTCTACCGATATCTCCATATCCGGCATTGTTGACAAAGAGGTCATAATCCTCTTCTTTTGTATCATTCAAAAGGCGATAGCATTCTTCCTCTTTCACCAAATCATAAGAGGCAAAGTCGATTTTTCCATTAGGATATTTCTTTCTTAAAGAAGGGAGATCGCCTTCTTTTCTGGATATGACTTTGACTTCATATCCTCTCTTTAACAATTCATCGGCGATGCATAAACCGATGCCGCTTGTTCCGCCTGTAATCAATGCTTTCATAAATTCTATTTCTCCTTGAAGAATATGATACCAAAATCTAAGACACTTATCTAACATTATGGCATCAATGCCATAGAAAGTTTCAAGCTTATTTTAATATTTCTTCTTTATTGATATATAATGATTGACGTTATTTATAAATAAGGCGGAAACAATATGAAAAATACGGAAAAATTATGGTTATCCCTCTTTGCAGTCATCGCTCTTTCTCTTCCTTCCTGCAGAAACGAACAGAACAGTGAAAGCAAACCAGGGACTGACACAGAAATAAAAGAAACAATCAATCAGAACAAGAAACTCACCATCAAATCAGAACCGAAGAAAACAGATTATTATCAATATGAACCGGTTTCTTTTGAAGGTCTAAGTGTTTATCAGTCCACCTATTCCAATAACCAGGAATTGATAAGCGAAGAAGAGATTACAGACTTCACACTCATCTACGATTACAACAAAGAGGAAGTCAAAGAAGCTGACCACATCATGCAGGTCGGAGATTTAAAGATCAATGTCGTCAAAGAAGGATGGATATCTTCCTACTTTACCCTTCAGGTCAACCCAGCAAGAGCACTCACCCAGTCCATCGTCATCACCAAAGCCGCTGATAAAACCTCTTATCTTGCCGGAGATAAGTTCGATCCCACCGGTCTTGAAGTCACACTGAAGACAAAAACAAGCGGAAAGTATACAAGAAACTATACCTCTGTCATTGAAGACTACACCATCATGATCAATGATACTGTCGTGACTGATTCCTATCGTTTTGAAGGATGCGGTGTCTATAACGTCTATCTTCTTTACACCGGTTGGGATAAAAAAGAGCTGAAGACCTATTATTCTGTTACCTGTATTCCCGAAAACACGCTCACAACACCGAAACAGTATGTCGATAACACCATCACCTGGGATGAAGATGATACTGATATGACAGTGACCATCAAAAACACTGCCAAAGGAAAGACGGAAGGAAAAGGATACTATTCCCCTGAAGAAGTCGTCAACGAATACAACATCGAAGACTTCTCCAAAAAGAACTTCACCAATTGGAAGTTCACGCCGTCCACCGGAAAAGTTCCTCTCCTTGTCATTCCTGTCATCACGCCTGGCGACGAGAAGCTGGCGACCGCAGATAACTGGAACCTCATCAACAAAGCCTTCTTCGGAAACTCTTCAGACCTCTACTTCGAATCCGTTCATTCTTACTACTACAAATCCTCTTTCGGTCAATTGGATTTCACTGGCGGAACAACCGGATTCTTCTCTCCTAGCAGCATCGATTCCAAATACAACAAGTTTGCAGGCTATACAGAAGACAGCGTCTTCGAACTTCCTCAGCTCGCCTTAGACTGGGCAGAAAAAGAATATCATCTAAACTTAAATGACTACGACAGCGATAACGATGGATATGTCGATGGCATCTGGTTTGTCTATCTTCATAAAGCAGCAGCCAGCAACAATATCACTTGGGCCTTCACCTCTTCTACAAATTCTATCAATGAAACAAAGGAAAAGCCGATTGCCAACTGCTTCGGCTGGGCTAGCATCGACTTCATCAACGATGCCTATTACACCCAGTCATCCTATGGTCCATTCTTAAACAGAGAATGTGATGCCCATGTCCTGATTCATGAAACCGGTCATATGCTCGGCTTGAAAGACTACTACTCCTATAACAGCAGCGGCACTTCCAATGACTATGCACCTGTCGGCAATGCCGATATGATGGATAACAATGTAGGAGATCAAAATCCGTTCTCCAAGCTTTATTTCAATTGGATTACTCCTTATGTTGTCTATGGCGATTGCACGATTACCATTCCATCTTCACAGAAGAAAGATGCCGTTATTGTCATCCCCGATGACAATAAGTCACTGAAGAAGAACAAAGACGGAAAGGTCATATTCAACACCATGGACGAATATGTTGTTGTCGATTACTATACCGACAAGAACATGAACCAATACGATTATGACTGCTACAAGGTCAAACATATTGAAGGAAGCGGTGCGAGAGTCTATCATGTCGATAACAGAATGGCAAAAGTCACCATCAAAGAAGACAAAGATTTCTCCTTCTCCCTTTACGAAGATCCCGCCTCTCCTTTTGAAGAAGGAAATGAGGATCTTATCGCCAAGGTCATCAGCAACTCCGAAACCGGAAGCCGTGCCGAAACAAGATACGGACTTCCTGAAGAGTGCAATGCATTTGATGAAATTCGTCTCATCTCCAAAGATGGGAAACTGATTTCAAAGAGCAATCCCGCCTCTAATTCCGCTCTGTTCAAGAAGAATGATACCTTCACATTGAATGACTATCTGACGCAGTTCAACAAGAAGGCGTTCAACAATAAGAATCCCTTCTCCTATTCTGTCACTTTCACAGACTTAGCTTAACAATCGTCATTGATCGGTCATCTTCGGATGACCGATTTCTTTTTTTGTTTTTCCTGACGAAAGAGATACATCGATCAAAAAGATATTTCGCTTGCCTATCGATAGATAAGCGCTCTTTCGTGCTATAATTTTCACATGCTAATCTTTGATACCATTTGTGCTTTATCAACAGCACCCTATAAGAGCGCGTTAGCGACTGTCCGTCTTTCCGGAGACAAGACTTTGGATATTCTTTCACATATCATCAGAAAAGATGTCAGTGAACTTCTTCCCAATCATGCCTATTTTGTAAAAGTCTATAAGGATAAGAACATTACTGACAATCCAATCGATGAATGTGTCATCACCTTCTATAAAGGACCGAAATCCTATACAGGTTTTGATTCCGTCGATTTTTCCACGCACGGTTCCATGTTTGTCGTCGATGAACTGATGGAAACCCTTATTCACTATGGAGCAAGAAGAGCGGAAAAAGGAGAATTTTCTGCGCAAGCTTATTACAACGGAAAAATGGATCTTCTCAAAGCAGAAGGAATCAACGATCTCATCAACAGCACAAGCAAAAGAGCAAAAGAGATTGCGACAAAGACACTCAGCGGAAACAACACCAAGATCGTAGAAGGAATCAAAAACACCTTCTTAGGATACTTGGCCCAACTGGAGTATTTTGTCGAAAACCAGTACAGTGAAACAGAAAACGACGATTATGATGAAGTCCTCATTTCAATTGCAAAGAAGCTGAACAAAGACATCGCTGATATCTCGGATATTCTGAAAAAGACAAAGAAAGCAAACAAAGAATATCAAGGCTTCCAGATCTGCATCGCAGGAGAACCCAATGTCGGAAAATCGACGCTTCTCAATGCAATCTTAGGAGAGGACAAAGCGATTGTTTCACCTATTCCTGGTACAACAAGAGATGTTGTCGAAGGAGAAAAGGAAATCAACGGAATTCTGTTCCGCTTTAAAGATACAGCTGGTCTTAGAGAGACCGATGACTACGTCGAAAACTTAGGAATACAGCGCTCCTATAAGACGATGGAAAGCAGTGATCTCATTCTCCTTTGCAGCGATACTGGTTTTAAAGAAATCAATCAGGATATCAAGATCCAGTCTCTTCTTAAAGACAAGAAAGTCATTAAGATCGCAACCAAGAAAGATTTAGGAAATCAGAATGATGATGCTGATATCTCCATCTGTTCCCTTTCCGATAATATCAATCCGCTGATTGAAAAGATCTTCTCTCTTCTTGATCTCAACAAAAAAGAAGAGAGTGCATTCTTAGGACAAAGAGAAGAGGACTATCTTGCAAAGATCATGGAACAGGCAATCCGCGCAAGAGATGCAATCATCGACACCATGCAGGTCGATATTGCTTCCGATACTATGAGAGTCATCATCTCCCTGATCAATGATATGATGGGAAAGCATGAGACACAGACGATGGAAGACATCTATCAGACCTTGTTCAGCAAGTTCTGCCTCGGTAAATAACTATGAGAATCATTGATACACACTGTCATATCAACGCAGATCAAATCTATCCTATCCGTGGTGAGGTCATTTCACGCGCAAAAGAAAATGGAGTCGAATATCTTTTCAATAATGGAGATTCCCTTCCTTCTTTAGAACGCATTCTTTCTTTGTCAAAAGAATATTCCTGTTGCAAAGCTGTATTAGGAATTCATCCTGAATTTGCAAAAGAGAATGACGAATATTTCAACACTGCCTATCAGATCATCAGAGAGAACAGAAATGCCATCTATGCAATCGGTGAAATCGGATTGGATTACCACTACGATAAAAGCGAAGAGACAAAAGAACTTCAGAAGAAGAGATTCATCGAGCAGATTCATCTTGCCAAGGAACTCTCTTTACCGATTGTCATCCATACAAGAGATGCCGACTTTGATACATTGGATATCATCAAGAAGGAACTGCCTCCTAAAATCGATCTTCACTGCTATAGCGGAAGCTATGAAGTATTGGAAGAATATCTGAAGCTTCCCATTGAAGTTCATATCGGTGTTGGCGGTGTCTCCACATTCAAAAACGCAAAGACACTCGTAAACATTATCATCAAAGAAGATGAGAACATCTTCCTCAGTGAAACAGATTGCCCTTATCTGGCTCCTGTTCCGCATAGAGGAGAGATGAATGAGCCCTCTTTTCTACCTCTCATCATTGAGAAAATCGCATCCTTGAAAGGTATCGACAAGGAAGAGATGGCAGAAATACTATATAGAAACGGAAAAAGATTTTATGGAATTGACTGAAACTGAAATTGAAACAAGAGAAAACGGAAGAGACAGCAACAAAAGATACGCCTATGTCGTAGAAGGAATGATGGACGAAGACAGACTTAAAAAGCTCGGTTGTCTTTTTGTCATCAAGACAGGCGGAAAATTCATCAGAAAAGATGTGATGGAATTCATCAAAGAGGTCAGCAAAGTAAGAGAGCTTGTCCTGCTTCTTGATCCGGATGGTCCTGGAAGAAACATCGAGAACCAGATTGTAAAGCAGGTAGGTCCCTGTCTTACGATCCATATCGATAAATCAAAAGCTATCAAAAAGAACAAAGTCGGTGTTGCTGAAACGGATATGGAGACGCTGAAAAACTATCTCCGCCCCTTTATCCGTCACGATCTTTATGTCGATGAGAACCTCTCTTTAGAAGAGGAAGATATGCTGGATTTAGGTCTGATCGGCCCTAACGGAAAAAAGAAGAGAATGATATTGGTAAACAAATATCATATCCCTTATACTTCTGGCAAAAATGTAGAAGAAGCCCTTTTGATGCTTTCAAAAGGAAAGAACGATATTCTGGAGGACTTAGAGAATGACGGAACTGGAGAGAATTAATAACCTCTTAAAAGAGAACGGGTTAGTAGCCAAGAAATCTTTCGGTCAGAACTTTCTGATCAATGACGGCATCATCAAAAGAATCGTAAATGGAATGGACATCGACAAGTATGAAACCATCATCGAAATCGGTCCTGGTCTTGCCTCATTAACGCTTCCGTTAAGCAAGAAAGCAAAGAAACTAGTCGCTGTCGATGCTGATAGAGACATGGTTGCCATCTTAAAAGATATCTTCCATGATAATGACAATGTCACAATCATTCAGTCTGACTTTTTAAGATTCAATCCGGATGAATACAGCAGAAAAGAAGACAGAGTCTTCATCGGAAATCTTCCTTACAATATCACAAGCGAATTATTCGAATATATGTTGGAAAAAGACTTTGTTCTTGCAGGAGCAATGGTTCAGAAAGAAGTCGCTGATAAACTGATGTATGTTAAAGGAAAGAAAGAAAACTGTCCTTTAGGTGCCTTCTTAAAGGCAAGAGGAGAAGTCACGCTTCTTACCAATGTCGATTCCTCCTGCTTCAATCCTGCTCCGAAAGTTGATTCCGCCTTTATCAGAATCGATAAAAAGAGAGATGTCGACTTTGCCCTTTATCCGATCTTCAAAGCGATTTTCAAAGATCCCAACAAGACGATTTCCAACTGTCTGAAACAGTCTCCGAAATTTGCTTCTACATTATCTGTCCTGAAGGAAGAGAACAATCCTTGTCTTGCTCTCCGTGCAAGACAGATGGATATCGAAGATATCATCTCTCTTACAGAACATATCAAGCAGATCAAAGATAGCCAAGTCGAAGAATAAAGATAGAGTTGGTAATCGATAATATCTTCAATTAAAAAAATAGATTAAGCTTATACACTGCATATCAGAATGATGTTGTGCAGTGTTTTTTTGCTATCTTTGATTAATAAGAAATGCTGCATTCGAATTATTGGTGAACCTCAAAAAGCATCATGAGTTACCGCAAAAAAGGTTGTTTTTTTACCACAAAAAAGGTTGTTTTTTTACCACAAAAAAGGTTGTTTTTTCTTCTTGTATGAATATAATATTACTAGGTGGGCATTATGAACGAATACAAAAAAAGAATCATTGATGATGAACTCAGGTTCAGACTAAAGGTCTTTGGAGCAATACTGATTTGCGGGCCAAAAGGATGTGGCAAAACCAGATCCGCAAAAGAAATAGCTAAAAGTGTCATTGAATTTCAAGATGAAGATACTAGAGAAGGCCTTTTAAATGTCGCTAACACGTCTCCAAGCATGTTATTAGATGGAGAAAAGCCCAGATTATTTGATGAATGGCAAGATGCCCCAAAATTATGGGGAACCATTAGAAAATATTGTGATGATAACCCTGAACTAAAGGGCCAGTTCATTTTAACTGGTTCATCATCTAACGGCATACACACTCCGCATACCGGGACATTAAGAATCAGTACAATCGAAATGATGCCCATGTCTTTATATGAAACAGAAGAATCTAACGGCAGTATTTCCCTTTCTGAGCTGTTCAATCATCCAGATACCAATATTGCATGTAAATCAAATTTATCAATTGAACAGCTGATTTTCGCAATCTGCAGAGGTGGTTGGCCTGAGGCACTAACCGTAGACAGCAAAAAAGAAAAACTATTCTTCGCTAAAGAAATTTTCAATCAGACATGCAATAAAGATATTTCTGCCATAGATCAAGTAAAAAGAAGTCCTTCTTATACAAAATCAATGATGAAATCATTGGCTAGAAATATTTGTACATTAGCTGCTAAGGATAACATTTTCAATGATGCAAACGCTAATTGCGGTATATCGGAGTCAGCCTTTAAAGAATATTATGATGCCTTAGAACGCCTATATATCATCAAAGACATTGATGCATGGTGCCCTGCAATCCGTTCAAAAACTGCAATTCGTTCCAATAAAAAAAGAAATCTAATTGATCCATCCATTGCAGTTGCAGCATTAGGACTCAACCCTGATTACTTTAAGACAGACTTCAAGACATTAGGATTCTTATTTGAGTCTCTATGCATAAGAGATTTGCAAATCTATTCACAAAAATCCGGTGGCTCTATCTCCTATTATCATGACCGTTACGGATTAGAAGCCGACTGTGTATTGCATCTTGAAGACGGAAGATATGCGCTCATTGAATTCAAATTAGGAGAACATGAAGTCGACTTAGGTGCCAAACACCTATGCAAATTAGAGAGCCTTGTCAGTGAGTACAATCAAAGAGAAAAACAATGTCCGCTTCGCTTGCCCGATCTTAAAATCATTATCACTGCAACTGAATACGGATACAGAAGAAATGATGGTGTATATGTCATTCCAATCGGTTGCTTAAAAGACTAAATGCGAAATTAGCGCTCCGAAAGTCACAAAAATGTGAAAATCGGAACGCTAATTTTTAACTCAAAGGTTAGTTAAGTTATTTCTTGAAGTAGAGATAAATCATCTTTCCTAAGCAGAAAAGATGAAGGACAGTAGAAACACACAGGACGATTAAGTCGATGACCATTATCCAATCAAATGCTGTGCCTTTAGATATAAAGAAAAGATAGAAGATGGTTTTAAAAACTTCTTAAAGTTGCTTTCATAATTTTTCTTTTATAAATGTTTAGAAAGAATAAATAATTTAAATAATCTTTATCATATCAAGATAGATATAATTCAGCTTTTCCCAACAAAAAATCAATTAAATTCAGATGAGTAATGCCATTTCTGCTCGTATCAATTCTATCTAGAGAAATAACGTATTTCGGCGATGCATCTTTGACTCTTTTATAAGCCCCGTATTCCCTATCTATTATCTCCTGTGTAGAAAGATAATACGCCACCTGAATAAAGCACTTCTTTTTTCCTTTTATCGCAACAAAATCAATTTCTCCATCTCTAAGTGAACCTGTCCTCACTTCATATCCATCCGCTTTCAATTGCTGAAATACAATGTTCTCTAAACCAAAACTATCATCGGTATTGATTGTATTAGAGAATGAATTGCGAAGACCTTGATCTACAGCATAAACCTTCTTTGTTCCATTCAGTGATTTCTTTCCAGAGATAATATATGGTTTGCATTCTGTCACTAAAAAGCACTCTTCCAAAAGTTTCTCATAATTGGAAATCGATCTGGCGGAAGATGATAACTCTAATGGAATACCTTCCTTTTTCAGATACCTCTCTACGCTCGTCGATGAGAATTCTCTTCCTGATGTCATCATGACATAAGAGGCTACGTTTTCAAATGCCTCTTTTGAAATTCTCTTATGATTCTGATACACATCTTTTAAGATAATGGAATGATATAGCGACTGAAAATATTCGACAAGTCCGCTTTCATCGATTTCCTCATATCTTTGAGGCATGCCTCCCCAATGCAGGAAATCGAAAAAGTCATCTTCATCAATTTCAATGCCGTTGGCTTTTTTAAACGCAACTGCTTCCTGATAAGTAAAAGGATAAACCGGAAATTCTTTTGCTCTGCCAGTCAATCGATCCTGTAATGTTCCGTGAAGCATTTTAGAATTGCTTCCCGTGACAAACAAAGAACAGTTATAGCTGACTCTAACAGATGCTATCGCTTCTTCAAAATCTTTAATATGCTGTACCTCATCGATGAAGATATAGTACTTTTCAGAATCTTTTGTCAGAGAATCCAGTCTTTCTTCCAAATCTTTCCTGGTTTTGATTCCTTCCCCGCTTTTTCCTTCCAAATTCAAAACAATAATATGATTATCATCAACACCTTTGTCTTTGATTTCATCAATGATCTGTTTCATCAAAACGGATTTACCGCAACGCCTGATACCAGTTATGACTTTGATATACTCTGAATCATAAAAAGGTCTTATTCGTTTCAGATATTTTTCTCTTTTGATTTCTATCATATTTTGTTTCTCCTACCATCATTGTAACAAATTAGCGTTCCAAAAGTCACAAAAACGTGAAAATCAGAACGCTAATTTTATTTTAAGAATGGGGAAAAATAGCAATTCAATTGTGTATTAGCTTCTTAGCCAACGTTCAGCATCACGTGAATAAGAGACTTTGACTGCTGTTGCATTATTGGAAATACGGTTCAAATTCACTGTACTAGCAGCTGAATCATATTGACCATACATCGAAGCAAAGTAAATGTATTTTGTTCCATTATCATCAATGATATTATTTGTAACCGTGCATTGTCTCATTTCATTCCCGGCCGTATCACCAAGTGTAAATTTATTATCATTATTGAAATAATAGCAATGTCCATTATCCATCCTGAAAATACCATCATTGAAACTATAGGTGCCAATTTTAACATCCTTATCATTCACTGCGTATGCTTTTCCATTGGAAACCAAAGGTCTTGAACAGCCTCTTACGTGATAAGCATCATATGAGATCTGATAATCAAATCCATATGTTTGAATCGAAACTCCGTTTTGATTCAGGAAAGTAAAAGGATCAGGATACTTGGTGTTATCATACATCGTAATATTGGATCCATCAATCGTTCCAATGTTATCTTCATTAAAATCGCATGGACCCACCAGCTTATACTTCTTGCTAGAGGTATTGCCTTTTGTGAATAATAATTTCCCATAAATCTTAATTTTTGGTTGACTATAATATTTCCAGAAGTCCACATTGTTTTGAATGTTTCCTTCATAGCTATAAGTTTCTCCGGAATTATCTGTCGTTATCAATTTTCCCACCTTATTATCATAGTAATTGGCTCCTTTATCTAAGATTGATAACTGAGCCGAATATTCACCGCTGGTTGTAAAAATAACAGTGCTGTCTTTATCAGCAATAAAAGACATTCCTGCCATGAACTGAATGCGTTGGCAAAAAACAATAGTTGAATTGACTAAACGTATATCAAAGAACGGATTAATCGGGAAATTATATTTCATCGTATCAACCTTATAAACAGAAGCAATAGTAAAGGCAAACTTATTCATTGAAAGATAAGCGTTTTCAACAATGATTCCTACTCTTTGTTGAATACACATATTGCTGGAGACATTGTTTATTTTATATCCATCAAATATAAAACGTGATTTTCCTACCTCTCCATTATTCAACTTAAACAAGAAAGTATCATCCGAGCCAATAAAGTTCAATTCAAACTCAGAATGACTTAAATTACCAATATCAAGTGTGGTTTGGACTGTCACACGGCAAAACGCAACAAGTTTTCCCCATCCAGAATTTGTGTAATTAAACACAACTGTTGTTCTTAGATAAGGAAGTCCATAATAAATAAAAGGAAACACATTAGCGTTAGTAGCAGAACTAGTAAAACCACCTCCACGATAATCCATTATGGTTGCGAGTGTATAAATAGTACCGCCATTTACATAGATATGACCGGTTCCAACGCTATCTTTTACCAATCCATAAAACCATAAACCGCCACCAGAATTAACATAAATATCATGCCCATTCAAATCCAAACAAACATATTCTTTATATAAATGTCCTTGTCTAGCACCATTCTGGGTATTGCCGAAATTACCACCAATTGTAAAAGCACCATTAACAATCAAATCATTAGCTAATGCAACTGTATATTGTCTTTCATGTTGTCCATCTTCCGGTTCAAAATTCTTGTTACTAGTATCAACTGTCATATCTTTGAATTCCGTTTTTTCTTTGCCATTGTTCATATTAAAACGAATCTTAGCCTTTGCTTGGACAGTTGTTGTTAAAGAACTCGTTCCTAAACAAACTTTATTATCTATTTGATTATAAGAAGGATCAGCAGAAATATCTTTCGTGTAATCCGAATTCCCCTTCCAACATTCTAATGTACCAGTCGTGTTATTGATTGTATTCGTTAAAGAACTTATCTTTTTATCAAGTAACACATCCGCTTGTTTATAGAAGCATAAAAACAATTCTTTATTCGTAGTTATCGACACATCATCACTTAAATAGGCTCCGTTCTCTACATCGCGAATCCCAGTAAATGTATAACCAGTCTTAGCAACTAATTTTGCATCGTTTTTTATAGAAGATATAGAAACACCCTTATTGCAAGAAAGAGTTTTATCATTAGCTTCACCATTTTTTACAAATTCATGTTTTTTAACTTGAAGGGTGTAATGACCATAGTAATACCATTTATACTTAAGAATACCCACATTTACATTTTTAACTTTTATATCGGAACTAACATACAAAAGAAAACTATAATTAACGTATTTATTTTTTCCATCAAATGGTCCATATGATCCCTTAGGAACAGAATAGGCCTTTCCGACAAGTCCAGCATCATATTTTTTCTCTAATAAATTCGAATTCACGTTATTAGAAAAGAAATCATATAACGCATCGTATTTTGAACTATCTGTGCCACTCCCCATATCAATATCGGTATGGCCAGGAACATTTTCCCATGCAGAATCAACTCTATCATAATACAAATATTTCAATGTAATAGTCACCTTTTCTCCATTGTCATTAACACTAGTAGCCTGATTAGGCAACGTACCATTCTCATCATAAGTTGTTTTATCAATAATATAATCAGAAAATGCAGTAGAAGCAGAAAAGATGCCAAACACAAAAGAGAATACACAAAGAAGTTTGAAGAATAAAGACTTTTTCATTATGCATTCACTCCTTTCGTTGTAAGACTATAAATGACTTGATAAGAAGCAGTCGTAGAATTCAAAAAATCAGAGGTAATATTGCTAAGAGAAAAAGATAACGTCAACGGAACCTCATAATTCGGATGAATAGCTGATGGGTATTTAGGATAAGTAGAATCTAATTTCGCCAAATCATAAAGGCACATTCTGTTTCCTGTTTTGATAGGATAATAGAATGTGTTCAATAAATGAGTAGTATTTGTTGTCTTTAAAGCATCAAAGGAGAAATATTCATAGTTGCTTGGATAAATCTTTAGTCCATCAACAGAAGGATTGGAACTGGAATTCAAGAATTTGAATTGAATCTTTAATAGAAGATCATCATCATTATTGATCTGAGACAACTTATCTGTATCTATCTTGATTCCTGTTTTCAAGCAAGCAGGTTCAATATAAGTAGAAGTCGTTGTATCACCATTTGTAATCTTCAGGCTCTTAATTGAAGTAGAAACAGAATTATCAACTGAAAAACCAAGAGACGTCAATGTTTTGACATCACTTGATACGATATTTCCAACTGCTACATCAATCGGTCCGACTGTTGCTGACTGACCGACTACCATCCATGAACAAAAACCGACGCTAATCAATGATATATTAGCTAATGAGAGAACTATTTGCCCCCCCCCGCAAATTCAGGCGAGAAATCGCCGCTTTCTTACTATAAAAATGTTTGTTTTTGTCTTTGTTTTTCATATTTTGGATTATATCACGTTTTTACATTCAAACAAAGTGCCGTTCGGCAAATGTAGTCCCATCGGTCATTTTAGCGATGACAAAATGACCATAATGTCAACCTACGAAACATTCTAAAACAGTTCCGATAACGAATATAGGTTGATGGAAGAGTGATGACAAACCACCACGTTTAGAAATCACTCTTCCACCGACACATATTGTATTCCAAACATCACCAAATGGGAACTTCTTAGTTATCTTTCATCAAAAAATCACTGTTTTCAACATTTGATTTTTCTTAGTTTCATCCATCCTTGCACACAAAACATCACACCCATTAGAAAAGGCCCTATGACCTGTTCATAGAGCCGTTCACCAAGAAAGCCGCGAAGGCACTTGGCATCAGCGAGATTGCCGCTAACGACGTCAATCTCTCTTCCAAATTCTAATACGAAACTGTCTGCCGGTGATCCATCGACGTTCTGAATCTGCGGGGCCCCCCTGCTACCCAAAGTAAGAGTCCTGCGGCAGGGTTTTCTAATGCCATTATAAAGCATCCGATGGGGCAAAATCCATAGTAAAATGCCTTTCCATCGTCAATATCACAATAAAATCAACACGATATCACTGATGGAAAGGCATTTTACTTCATCATTTATGCGAAAGTCGTCCTTTTTGATTTTCCTTTGCGATCACAATGATAAGACACATAAAACAAAAACAGCCAGCATATCATGTGGTTCATTCCACACAATACGCTGGTTATTCGTTTCACTTACTTCTTGTACCGCAACATACCATTTTTTAGTTCAATAAATTTCCGACTAATGGTGCAGTGGGGTGATGTTTCTGTTTGCTATTGAGAAGGTTTTTGGAAAAAAACTATAATATTCCTGCCAAACCTATGATTAAGGAAGGTAGGCAGGGATCCAGTTAAGATTGGTTTGGCAATCGGTCCTTTCCTGAATCCCTGCCTACTTCCCGAAAGGACCATCGCCATATGAGAGCCACTACAATCGAATCCGTGTCCGGCCTGGACATTCGTGCTTTTTCCAAAGAAGAATTATTGTCGTTAAGAGATGAAATAGATACGGAACTTGAAGCAAGAGAAAAGAAGAAAGAAAGCAGAACACCTCTTGATTTGTTTGCACAGCAGGCAAGGAGAGAGGTGTGTTGTCCGATATGCGGCTGTCATCATTACTATGATGATGGAGTGCGTAACGGAAGGCAAAGGATTCTATGTTCTCAGTGCGGAACAAGATTCGGATATCTGTCGGGAAAGATGATGGACAAAAGCAAACTGAGCTTTATGAGGATCTATCAGCTAGTGATGCTTTTTACGTTGGATCTTCCGGTATGGGCGATATCATATCTTTCACACATGGATCAGAAGACAGTCCAGTTGTGGAGATACAGGCTTTCTGATGTGGCCAATAAATACCTGGAAAAGACCGTTTTGTCGGACAAAATATGGATTGACGAGACCTATTGGAGACTCACCAATCATGGAATGATACATGTCCATCCGGACGGAAAGTCATTGCGCGGCATCAGCCGCAATCTTGTCTGTGTTCTTGTCGGCTATGACATCCACGGCCGTTATTTCTGCCATGTCCTGAGCAAAAGAGGAAATCCCGATTCGAACGAGATCTATTCAGTTCTCAAAGGGAAAATTCGTCCAGGTTCTGCCATCATACATGACGGAACGAAAGACCATCAGTATCTAATTGATTCACTCAAGCTGAAGGAAACGATTGTAAAAAGCACTGATTCCGACAAAAGCAGAAGAGATCTTATGCTGCCGATCGATAACGTCTGTGCACTCCTGAAATTCGAGGCACAGAAACACAAAGGGATAAGCACAGGACATATGGCCGAGCTTCTTCCCTGGTTTCTTCTTAAGGCCACGAAGCTATCAAGATGCGGAGTGCATGAGACGGTGGAGCAAATCATGACGATGCTCTTCGATGCCGATAAGACCGAAGGGTATTATGAAAGATTTCATACCCGAAGAAAAATCAAAAAGCAGGTTAAAAACTGATAAAACTATCACCCCACTGCACCATTAGTCGGATAAATTTTCCGCCAAAAATTTCCTGCAACACTTGCCTGCATGGTATCCGTTGAAATCTTCTGACCTCAGACGCTTCCATCACACGGAAAGTGGTTTGATGATGATCCTGATAAAACGCAATGAGTGATTCTATGTAAGGCTCGGCATCAGCAAGTGTCCACTTTGATTCTTCTTTTAAACGTGAGAATACTGATACCAGACTGATGCACCGAACATCTTCAAAATTTATAGCTCCATTTCGTGCATTTTTGTCATCGGAGCAAAATACATATATCTGCTCACCAAGCATCACCGACAAAAACTGCAATAGCACAAACGACTTGATTTCTCCAAGATTATTTTTCTCTCCAACTTCTATATCGAGTCGTTCAAGTTTTTTCAAATAGTTCTCTCTCGATTTTGTCGCGTAACCAGCGTCTTCCAATGCCCGATAATGTTCAAAAAAGTAATCCTTAGAAAAGGCATCGCAGGCTAATTTTAACATCTGCGTATAAGTCGCACACGCCAGCGGCCCTCGTACAAGTGACAGGCTTTCAAGGATTTCTTGATCCGTGTAGCTTTTTATCTTTTGCGCTTCAATCTTCTCGCTCAACCAGATTGGTGCATCAGCATTATACCGATTAAGTTCCGTTACAATTTGCGCATGACAAAAGAACTCATACCCCGGCAATTTCATAACCTGATCAATCAAATGATTGCCGTCATCATCTTGAACAAAGTGCGTTTTAGAAATAAAGTCAGTATCCAGCAGTGCGTATCTTTTCACTTCAGTCTGACACCCCCATCAATTCAAATCGTATTCTTTTTTCAGTCGAGCAAGATAGGCTACATCTTCTTTTTCTCTGGATTCTGTCAGATACTCATGCTGTCTGTTGTACTCAACCTTTTCAAAGAGTGTACCAAAAGATTCTGTTCCTTTGCCATCGAGCTGCCAGCGTTTTGCTTTACCTGTCAGCGATACTCTTTCCATTACCTCAGCAGAGCCTACTTCCAGCAGCTTTTCAGCCTGCTGATGAGATATGTTCCCACTTTCAAACAAACGCAGTACAACTGCCTTATAGGGCATTGCAAACATATCCATTAACATCAGGACAGAATCTACCGAAACTAAATCTTTATCAAGTCCATACAGCAGAATCTGTTCATGAAGCAGTTGATCCGGCATCAAAAGGAGCCCTGCAAAGGCGTTCGCTTCTAAATCCTCCTGCGTTCTTCCTGTTTCATCATCAGTTGCCGAATCCAGCATAGAACCTTTCTTTATATAGCTCTGGTCTGCATTTTCAACATAGCAGTAGATATGATACAATTCATGCGCAGCGGCAAAAAATTGCTTACAAAGTGGAAGTGCTGTATTTACGCACACAAAAATTGTATTTTGCTTCAAAAAAGTCAATGCCCATAATTCATCATCATGGATTGGGTAGCAAAGCATTTCCAGCGCAATTTCTTTCTTTCTGGCATAGTTTTGTATAACGGCAAAGATATTATCCTTGATAATGGAATTGCCGACATACTCTGCCGAAAACTGTCTGACGATGGATTGGATCTCATCAAATTTCTTATTTTGGCTTACAAAGAGGCTATTTTTCAGAACATTATTCATCACTTTTCCTCCCAGGGCTGCTCCATCTTTTTGCCATTCTCGTACACCCTAGTATGAAACAGAATCATATCAGACAGTTCATCCGCAAGCTGGATTCCTTTTCTTGCTTCCTCAGTTTTAACACGCCCCATAAACGCATGAATCACATTTGTGTCCATTGGCTTTTTTGGCATCATCATCAAAGAATCCATCGACACATGAAGATACTCGGAAATTTTATGAAGTTCAATCGCATTGATTGCTCTTGCACCATTCATAATTTTACTCATTGTCTGCTTGGAGACTCCAATTCCTTCTGCCAGATCAACCTGCTTTTTGTTTTCTTTTTTCAGTTCAGCCTGAATATTGTTTGCGATTATCATATTTACATCTAGCATATAAGCACCTCCTATTCTTATACTTATATTATATGCTATCCCATACAAATCATCAACAATTTAGAGACTAATTTCAGTTTTTTCACTTATTTTGTCAATGTTTCAGTTACAATTCATTAATCGTGAGTTTGTTAGTTGAATAACCGGAAATATGCTATTTTAAGCGGCTTATAGAGATAAATCTATATGGGCTTTTTTGATGCCTGTCAAGTTTTCCTAAGAAAATACATTACTAATATGAAATAGTCTTTACTCATAGAATCTAATTTTTCGCCAAAATATCAGTAAAACGTGTTTTAAATAAAAAACATGCACTATTGTCCAAGAAAACAATTGATATTCGTCTTGGAAGCTCTTACAATTTTACTTAGTGAAAGAAGGGCACATTTATGAATCATTCTTCAGACAAAGGTTCTAAAATCTGTAAGACATTCACTGGAAATAACGTACCGCCTCTGACAAAGGCAATCTATCCTTGGTCCGGTATTTTCCGTGATGCCTGTTACGCATTGGTCGGAACCTTTTTACTACAGTACGCGATGACAGCCGGTGTCTTAAGCAGCGATATTGAGACATATCGTTCTCAGATGCACATTATCACCATCTTTATGATGATTGCACTTGTATGGGATGGCATCAACGATCCTATCATGGGATTCGTCGTTGAAAAATGTCATTTCAAGACAGGTAAGTTCAAACCGTGGATCTTTATCGGAGCCATCGGAAATACGATTGTCGTCTCATTGATGTTTTTAGTAGGACCATGGGGAGTCAAAGGCTGGGCATATGTCGCCTGTATGCTTATCTTCTACTTCTTGTGGGATCTCTTCTATACCATGAACGATATCGGCTATTGGTCGATGCTTCCGTCTCTTACCAACAATCCTAAAGAAAGAGCCTCTTTGACAACTAGAGTTACCATTGCAACAACAATCGGCGCCTTCATGATGAACTTATTGATGTTCCTTCTTCCGACAATGTTAGGAGCACAGACCGCTTACGCTTATAGCGGTGTTGTTGTCGCTGTTCTCTTCCTTATCTCTCAGTCTTTGATTTTCTTCTTCTGCCATGAAAAAGAAAGAGATCCGAAACAAGAGAAAGTCTCCGAGAAAACACACTTCCTCGATCTCTTCAGAATGGTAAAGAAGAACAAGCAGCTTCTCATCGTTGCCATCGTCATGCTTCTATACTATTTCGCATCAGGATTATTGACCGGTATCGGTCTTAACTATTACTATCTTCTTTACGGATACGGAACCTTCAAAGGCGGATTTATGGCAACAGTCTTATCCATTGTCTTTGTTGTCGGAACTCTGATTGCACAAGTGTTCTATCCGCTGATGTCCAAGAAGCTGACAAAGATGCAGATTATTGAAATCTCCTTCTTTGTCATCTTAACCGCTTATGTCTTATTCTTCTTCTTTGGTTTCCCTGTCTTCAAAGACACTCCTATCGCATATAACAATCCGGACAATTATCAGCTTACCGGAGACAATGCATCCATCGGACAAGGCCTAGCATTCGCTTTCGGAGGAAGCCATTGGCTGATCTATCTCTGTGCTTTCTTCTTCTTTGCAGCAAGCGGTGTCTTCTATCTTGCCTTATTAGTCATGTTCCAGGATGCTATCGACTATCAAGAATGGAAATTCGGAGAAAGAAAAGAAGCTGTTGCCTTTGCATGGAGACCTCTCGATGCTAAGCTTGGCTCTGCAATTCAGACAGGTATTAGAAATCTCACCTTCTTACTGACAGGAACACAGGCCATCTTGAATAAGATTTCAAATGCAGAAGCCAACAATATCATCGTCAATGGACAATCCGAATACAAAGGAACCTATCCTTCCTTTGATGCTGAAATCGAAGCTGCTTATCAGTGGACAGACAAGAGAGCACAGCTCACATTGTTCGGAGCCATCATCATCGGTGTCATTGTTGTCTGTTTCCTTGCCTCTTATCTCTTACTGAAGTTCGGTTACAAGATCGATGACAAATTAGAAGAACAGATTGTCAAAGAACTGGATGAAAGACATCAAAAAGACAAAGAAGCAGTAGAAGAGCAGATATAACACAAGAGAATTGTGATAAACTTATCTGGTTATGACTGAAATCTATTTAAGCGATATCACAAGATATGACGGAAGAATCGACAAACTCAAAGAGGGCATGCCTGCTTTTGTTTTAGAGCACTGCAGCAAACATAAATGCAGAGAAGACCTTCAGGCATCTCTATTGGGATGGAATATTCTTCTGATGCTTCTCAATCATCGCAATGTTGATACCAAGAGTCTTTCTTTAAGCTATAACGAATACGGAAAGCCGTTTTTAGGCAATCACTACTTCTCTATCTCACACAGTGGAGAAATCGTTGCCGTCTGTCTATCAACAAGTGAAGTCGGCATCGACATCGAGAAAGTAAGACCGGACAGAGACTATGATTTCTTAGCGGAGAGATTCTTCAGCGAAGAAGAGAAGAAACAGTATCACGCCTCAAGCGAAAAAGAAAAATGCTTCATCCAGTTATGGACCAGAAAAGAAGCGTTTCACAAACATGTCGGAGACGGAATCCAGCTTGACAATTTCAAGAAAGACATTCCGTACAAAGAGATTCTGACGACTTATCTCGAAGACAAAAACAAAGACGGATATTACCTATCCGTCGACTGCATCGATAACGAGAAAGTTCATTTCAGAGTCATCTGAGAAAAACAAAGACTATAAAAGGTCAGCTTCGCGCTGACCTTTTTGATTTGATTTAGAAGTCTCTGTCGTCAGATTCATCATCACTGGGGATGTTGACGCTGTTATCGGCAACATACTGAATCGTGATGTGTCTCTTATGACCAGTTCCTAAGGACTGTGTCTTGATGTTCGGATATCCGTCCAAGACCTGGTGGATGATTCTTCTTTCATCGCTGGTCATCGGATCAAGGATAGCAGTGACATGTGTCTTTCTGACTTCGGAAGCATAACGTCTTGCCATGGAAGCATACTTGTTATACTTGAGTTCCTTGTATCCATCGCAGTTGAGAAGAATGCGATAGTGACCGCCGAAACGATTAAAGCAGGCGGAACGAGTCAACTCGTTGATGCTTCTTAAGGTGTCACCGTTTCTTCCGATGACATTCTTGTTTCTGCTGGTGACGATGTTAAGCTTGATGACGCCGTCTTCATACTTGGCTTCTGTGGAACCTTCGATTCCTAAAGCGCGAAGGCAACGTTTGATGTAATCATCTGCGAAGACAATGACATCCTTGATGGAGTAAATACCGATTGTGACAACCTTGCTGAATAAGGTTTTCTTGACAGAGATGACCTGATAGTTCAAGGATTTAGGATCTTCGACCCCTAATTCTTCACAAGCCTTCTTGACTGCTTCTTCTTCAGTCTTTCCTTCATACTTGTTCATATATTACTTCCTCCATAATGGTTTTTCGGACTTCTTGTTGGTGCCAGTGTGACGTGCACTTCTTCTGATGGCAGCCAATGTTGTGCCGTCACCAGTGTTTTCAGCATCTCTATGTCTGACCCTAGCCTGAATGGCTTCAGTGAGCAAACTCTGCAAGATAGAGATGATAGCACCGATAAACCAATAGATACCCATACCGACAGGTAAGCTCCATCCCATGAAGAGAACGAAGGCCATCATGACATAGGTCATGATCTTCATTGTCTTATTGGGATCCATCGGATTGCCGTTTGCATCCTTCTTTGTAGGCTGCATAGACTGGTTGCCAAGAACCTTTGTCTTCCAGTTATTGATCCAAAGACCTGTGCAGGAAGAGAGGACGTTAGCAAGAGACATAAAGATAAAGATAAGAATACCGACAATTGCACCGTTGGTTTCTGCATAATTGGTGAAACATTCGCTGACTTTAGTGGTAAGAGAAAGTCCATACCAGTTGCCAGATGCCAGGGAAGCGGAGCCCTGCAATGCGGACCAGATACAGATGAAGAGCGGGAACTGAATGATCATGAAGAGAAGAGGAAGCATCGGATGAACGTGGTTCTTCTTCATCAGCTGAGCCTGTTCAAGACTTAAAGCACGTCTTTCTTCAGGATCTTCCTGAGCATTAGGATATTTCTTCATCAGCTCGTTGATCTGAGGCTGAATTCTCTGCTGTTTTGCCTGAGATTTGCTCTGGACAAGAGTAGAGAGAACAGTGACAATTCTGACTAAGATCGTAACAACGAAAATAGCGAAAATCTGAATCCAACCTGTTCCGCCGAGGCCATCAGAGATGGCGTGGACAAGCCAAGCGAACGGATAGACGAACAAGCCTTCGAGGAAACCATATTCTTTGAAAGCCTGTCCCCAGGTCTTTCCTTCGATATAGATCTTGGCATTGTTCTGATTGAATGTTCCGCTGACAGGAGTGATACAGGCCGTATTGGTGTTGTATCCGATGGCAGCATTTGTCTTGATTGTTTCGATAAAACCGAATGACGGAGACTTCAAGAGTCCTAAGTCGGGATCCTTGACAGCTTCATTGAACCATAGTTCAGTGTTGGTGAACGGTTCAGCAACACCGGTGACTGTTGTCTTTGTTTCATCGCTATAGGTGAGACCAGCATACATACCGACATGCCATGCAACGGCTTTTGCTTCCTCAACTGTTTTGATAGAAGCCAAAGTGCCATCCATCCAATAGGTGTAATTGTCATCGCGGAATTGTCTGGCCTTATTATCCATGAAGGACAAGAAAGATTTATCAGAGCCTTCGACAACAAGGTCATACCATGTCGTCATTCCCTGATAGGAAGTAGAATTTCCGAAGAGTGTCTTACGATGTTCATTCTGAATTTTGATCAGTTTTACTCTGGAAGCTTCTTCGGTTTCATTCTTAGAAGAGTAATCAAAATCATCCTTTGTTGACTCATCAATCAACAGAGTTTCGGAGTAAAGATTACCATAGTAGGCGAATAATTGATTGGCTTTATCCTGGTTGGTACAAAAAGACTTCGTACAACCGGACAAACTAAAAGCAGCGATGATGCCAAAAAAGACAATCATCAACCGCTTTAGCAACCTGTTTGAATGGTTTCTCATGCTTTTTCCCCTTTAGACGGGTTAGCCAGACGATTAAACGCTTTGTTCAGAATCTCGGTATTTTCCTGGAATGACTTTTTCAGATATCCAGAATGGGCGATGATGACGATGTCATATGGTTTTCCAAGAACGTCGCAAAGGTTTATCTGGGCCCGAAGTTGGCGTCTGACTCTGACTCGCAAGACAGCGTTTCCTAATTTATTGGATACAGAAACACCGATTCTTGCATGAGTCAAAGAATTAGGCGCATAGAATACTGAGACAGATTCATTCTTTCCGGCACAATGGCGTTGATCGAGAACTTTTTTGAAATCCTTGGATTCCGTCAATCTACAGCTTTTTTTCATATTATGCCGAAAAAGCAGCTAATTAAGCCTGGGTGAGTCTTGCTCTGCCCTTGGCTCTTCTTCTGGAAAGAACTTTTCTTCCTCCCTTGGTTGCCATTCTGGCACGGAAGCCACATGTATGGGCTCTTTTGATTTTGCTAGGCTGATAAGTACGTTTCATAAGGTTAAAACCCTCCTTACAACATGAAATTAATGCGCATTAAAAACGCATGTAGAGATATTATAAGCATCACCCCCTTCAAAAACAATAAAATGATTGCGATTTCAGCGCATTTTTTCTTTATACCCGTGTTTTTGAGATGAGTAGTAGAAAGTTTTGGAGATAGCGAATTTTCGTTTTGTGATTTTTGAATGATTTTAGCGCCAATCCGGTGCTTTTTTTATTTTTTTATTTAATTCAGGCCTGATTTCAAGAGATTGGGCCCTCCTCTTGACAAATTCAAAAAATATTTATTTATCTACTACTCACTACTACTTAGATTGCGGTATAATATATGCACACAAGGAGGACCGACGAAATGGCCTATTTCCTGAGAAAGACGAGGAGAAAGAACGGAGACATCTATTACCAGATATATGACAGCTACTATTCCGCCGAGGAAAGAAAGAACAAGAACAGGTCGGTTGAGAAGCTCGGCCTCCTCTCAAGTCTGAGAAGGGAAGGAGAGAGTGACTCGGAGTGCGAGCAGAGACTCCGCGGCATGGTCTCGGAACGCGAAAGGGACAGAAGCGGAAAGCAGGCGAAACAGATCGACGACAATGACGAACTCGTCAACTATGGCTACTTCCTTCTCGAGGGGATGGTCCGCCATCTCGATATCAGAAAGCAGATAGACCTTCTCACGCTGGGAAGCAGGATACGCTTCAGCCTGTCCGACGTCCTTTTCTCTCTTGCCGACGCAAGGGTGATCGATCCCTGCTCCAAATGGAAGACGTTCGCCGAGGTGTTCCCTCTCATGTACGAGGACCCGACGAAGAAGATATCACTCAGCCAGATGTACTCGGGCGTATGCTTCCTTGGAACCGTCGTCCAGGACGTGGTCGACATCCTCAACGCCGCAATCGACAAGAGATTCGGAAGAAGCCTCGACAGGGTGTATTTCGACTGCACCAACTATTACTTCGAGATTGACTGCGAATCCGGGATCAAGAGAAGAGGCCCGTCCAAAGAGAACAGGACCTCTCCGATCGTGTCCATGGCGCTGCTTCTTGACTCCGACCTCATCCCCTACCAGATGGAGATTTTCCCCGGCAACGAGAGCGAGAAGCCGCGCCTTCCTCGCGCATTGGACAGAATCCGCGAGGAGAAAGGAAAGGAGTCGAAGATAATACAGGTGGCAGACAAAGGACTCAACTGTGCAGAGAACATACGAAAATGCGGAAAGAACGACGGATACATCTTCTCCAAGGCGCCGAAAATGATGGCGGACAAGGATCTTGAGTGGATGTTTGACGAGAAGGGCTGGACCGACGTCATGGACAAGAACGGGGAGGTCTCCTACCGCTACAAGAGCGTCACCGACGTCTATGACTACGAATTCAATGACGAAAACGGAAAGACCGTGAAATTCACCAAGGCAGAAAAGAGGGTGGCGACTTTCAACCCATCGCTCCGGAAGAAACAGGCGATCGAGCTGACGAGGCAGTACGACAAGGCGATGAAAAAGACGGCCTCCGCACAGATCAAAGAGGCAGTCGGTGGAAAGAACGCGAAGATGATCTCCGTCGACGCGGTCAGCAAAAAGACGGGCGAGGAACTTGAAGACGCGCAGATCGTTCTTTCCGGAAACAAGGAAAAGCTCGAGCATGACCTGAAGCTTGCGGGATACAACATCCTCATCACCTCCGAAGTCGCCATGAAGGAAAGCGAGATATACGACGTATACCACAAGCTCTGGAACATCGAGAGGACGTTCAGGATGATGAAGACACAGCTTGCCGCAAGGCCCGCGTTCGCGAGCACTGACGACGGAATAAGGGGCCATTTCCTGACATGCTACACCTCCATCGTCCTTCTTAGGCTTCTGGAGAAGAAGGTGTTCAGCGGCCAGTTCACCGTCGAAGAGATAATCGAGTACATAAAGAAGGCCCGTGCCTTCAGGCTAAGCGACAACGACTATTGCAACCTTCTCAAGAGAAAGGATGCCTCAATCGGCGAGTACATACAGAAAAGAACCGAACTTCCGCTGCTCAACAAGAGGCTTACAGACAGCAAGATAAAGTCGTTCTTCAATACGAAAAATGCCCAGATCGTAGGACCGGGCAAGTAGTAGAAATCATGCTTAACTCAAAAAGTCAGGTATTATAAATGATTTTAGATGCAAACAAATCTTTTGACTCTTTCTCTTACATCATCATAGGATCCTAACAATGTCTTGGTGTATTCGATATATTTCTCTTTTGTCGATTTGTTGTTATGTGAATAGTAGAGCTTTGCTTCTTGAATGATGCCAGCGACATAGAAGGTAAGAAGGATATCTTTCTGTTCGGAATACAGGGAGAGATAATCGACAAGTTTCTTCGTGAGAACCATATCCAAGAGCTTCTTCAGATAGGCGGTCAGAACAATCCAAAACAGATTTTTGGTTCTTTTATCTGTTTCACAGAATTCGATGAGGTCTTTGCAGGAATCCAAAAACGCAAAAGTGTCTGTAATCATATGATCTTCTTTGATTTTGGCTTTTGCCAGATCGCGGATATAGTAGGCCAAGCATTCTTTCAAGGATTTGAAATAGTAGTAAAAACTTTGTCGAGAACAATTCAGTCCTTTGCAAACATCTGCGATGGAGATTTTACTGAAGGCTTTTGTCTGCATGACATCATGCAATGAGTTTGCAAAGTCGGATTTCTTTTTGTTCATGAATTGCGACCTCCTTAGATTGGTGGCTTGGTTTTGCGCCTGACGAACAGATTCTCTTTGCTGCGGAGGCTTTAGGAAGATAACCATAAAAGAATTCCTAATGTCCCGGCTTGTGCATATTGTAAAAGACAACAATGTAAAAATCAAATGTTTTATGTCTTATTTCTTAAAATAGACGATTTAGACTTAAATAGTGAGACAAATGTCTTGAAGATTCAGGTTGCTTTTTCGTAACAATTGGTTGAAACCATAAAAAAGCATTGAAAAATCGACCTTTACATCATGTTTGTATATTTGATTATGATTTTCAGTATGCTAAAATATTCGAAGGTAAAAAACCTATATATTTTTTAGGAGGAAAAAATGCCTGCAAAGAAAGTTGCGAAGAAAGTTTCTGCTGCAAAGACCAGCAGAAAGCCCAGAACAAAGTATGTTCCTGGACAGTACGTTTATGCCTTTGGTGAAGCCTATGGATTAGGCAAGCCCCTTCTCGGTGGCAAAGGTGCCGGTTTAGCCGAAATGGCTCACATCGGAATCACCATTCCGGATGGTTTCACAATCTCTACAGAAGCCTGCACACTCTATTACGATTCTGGTAGAAAGATCCCTGCTAAGCTCGAAAAGCAGATCAAGGATGGAATCAAAGCCCTTGAACACAGAACCGGAAAGACTTTCGGCAAAGGCCCGAAGCCGCTTCTCGTCTCTGTCCGTTCTGGTGCCAGAGTTTCTATGCCTGGTATGATGGATACCATTCTTAACCTCGGTCTTAACGATGAAACCGTTGAAGCCTTGGCTAAGCAGTCCGGTAAGGAAAGATTTGCCTATGACTGCTATAGACGATTCATCCTTATGTTCACCAACATCGCCAAGGGACATCCTAGAGATTCCATGGATAAGATGCTCGATGACATCAAGGCCAAGAAAGGTCTTAAGAATGATTTCGAAGTCGAAGTCGACGATCTTAAGTATTTGATCAAGGAATACAAGGCCTACTACAAGAAGACCTTCGGCGAAGAATTCCCGACCGATCCTCTTGTTCAGTTGATGACTGCTGTAAAAGCAATCTTCCACTCTTGGGACAACGAAAGAGCCAACCTCTACAGAAAGATGAACAACATCCCTTATTCTTGGGGAACTGCTGTCAACGTCCAGATGATGGCCTTCGGTAACATGAATCAGAACTCCGGTACAGGTGTCGGTTTCACCCGTCAGCCTACCGATGGTAAGAACCAGATCTTCGCTGAGTACCTCATCGAAGCTCAGGGCGAAGACGTCGTTGCCGGTATCCGTACTCCTTTACATATCGATGCTCTCAAGGAACAGCAGCCTGCTATCTATGATCAGTTAGTCAAGTCTGCCAAGAAGCTTGAAAAGCATTATAAGGATATGCAGGACTTCGAGTTCACCGTTGAAGACGGAAAACTCTACTTCCTCCAGACCCGTAATGGTAAGAGAACCGGTGTTGCCGGTCTTCAGGTTGCCACTGATATGGTCAAGGAAGGACTCCTCGAAGAGAAGGAAGCGCTCCTTAGAGTCGATCCTCGTTCTCTCGATCAGTTATTACATCCTACCTTTGTTGAAGCTTCTGAAAAGAAGGCTGTCATCATCGGTCATGGTAATGCCGCAGGCCCTGGTGCCGCTGTCGGTCACATCGTCTTCTCTGCTGATGAAGCTGCCAAGATTGCCGCTAAGGACAAGAAGGCTCAGCTCGTCTTAGTCAGAGCCGAAACTTCTCCGGAAGATTTAGGCGGTATGGTCGTTGCTCAGGGTATCCTTACAATGCGTGGCGGTATGACCTCTCACGCAGCTGTCGTTGCCAGACAGATTGGTAAGACCTGTGTCACTGGCTGCTCTGAACTCAAGGTCGATGAAGAAAATAAGACCATGAGCTTAGGCGGACATACTTATAAGGAAGGAGATATCATCTCCATCAATGGTTCCACCGGTACTATCTATGATGGTGCTGTTGAAACCAAGGAAGGCGGCGATAATGCTAACTTCGTCAAGGTCCTCAAGTGGGCAGACAAGTATGCTGACATCAAGGTCTTCGCCAATGCCGATACTCCGGAAGAAGCTCGCAATGCTGTCCGCTTCGGTGCAAGAGGAATCGGTCTTTGCAGAACTGAACATATGTTCCGTGGCAAGGACAGACTCTTCATCATGCAGCAGATGATTCTTTCCGATACAACTGAAGAGAGAGTCAAGTATCTTGAAAAGCTCGAAAAGTTCCAGGAAGAAGACTTCTACAACATGTACATCGCTTTAGGCGGTGTCAACATCAACGTCAGATTGCTCGATCCGCCGCTTGATGAATACCTCCCTATCAAGGAAGAAGACATTGCTGATCTTGCCAAGAAGTCTGGAAAGACTATCGAAACCGTCAAGGCCAGAATCAACCAGCTCCATATGACTAACCCGATGATGGGTCTCCGTGGATGCCGTTTGGACGTTGTCTATCCTGAAATCGGTAGAATGCAGGCTGAAGCTGTCATCAAGGCCGCTTTAAGAGCCGAAGAAGACCTCTCCAAGAAGGCTGGCAAGAAGGTTAAGATCACTGCTTCCTTAATGGTTCCTCAGGTTATCGCCGACAAGGAATTCGTCTTCGTCAAGAAGTTGGTCAGCGAAGTTGCCGATAAGCTCATCGCTGAATCTGCTTATGACAAGAAGATGAAGTACATCGTTGGTACAATGATCGAAACTCCTAGAGCCGCTCTCACTGCAGGTGAACTCGGAAAAGATGCCGCTTACTTCTCCTATGGTACAAACGACCTTACTCAGTTCACATATGGTTTCTCCAGAAACGACTATTCTGCATTCATCAACGAATACCTCAACAACAACCTTATCGACTTTGATCCTTTCAAAACCATTGACTCTGAAGCCGTCAAGAGATTGATTGCTCTCTCTGTCAGCGAAGGTAAGGCTGCCAACCCTGAACTCCATTGCGGTATTTGCGGTGAAGCTGGTGGCGATCCGGAATCCATCGCTATCTTCCAGGCTTGCAAGGTTGACTATGTCTCCTGCTCTCCGTTCCGTGTTCCTGGTGCTAGACTTGCTGCTGCTCAGGCTAAGATCAGAGAAGAAGGTTACAAGTATTAATCTTTAGTTGCTGATAATAACTCCTGATTGGTTTACTCCAGTCAGGAGTTTTCTATTACAAGAAAATTTCGATTCGACATTGAAGTTGTATCTTTTATCAATCTAAAGATATATTATTTGTAAGCATATCTGATGAAAGATTGTCAAGAGATTGGTACAATCAAATCATGGAAAAAGAATACATTGATTCCCTTTTATCGTTTTATAAAAACCATAGACGCATACTGCCATGGCGTGAAGATCCTACACCCTATCATGTATATATCAGTGAGATCATGCTTCAGCAGACAAGAGTGGATACAGTCAAAGATTACTATCTCCGCTTTATTGCAAAGTATCCGGATGTTGATAGTGTAGCAGCTGCAGATATTGAAGATCTTCAGCTTTTATGGCAAGGATTAGGATATTATTCAAGAATCAGGAATATCAAGAAAGCCTGTGAACAGATGAAAGAGATGTTCTCTTCTTCTGTTCCTGATAAGCTTTCTGATCTGTTGAGTCTTCCTGGTATCGGTGATTATACAAGCAAAGCGATACTTGCTATCGGTTATCAGGAAAAGTATGTTGCAGTAGATGGCAATCTTCTTCGCGTCTTTTCTCGTCTTACAATGTCTGAAGATGATATCAAGGACAAGAAAACAAAAGAAAAAGCAGAAGCCTACTTCTTGAACAATCTACCCGCTAGACCAGGTGATTACCTTCAGGCTCTGATGGATTTGGGTGAGATGGTCTGCCTTCCTAATGGAAAACCATTATGTGAGAAATGCCCTTTTTCTTCTATGTGCCTTGCCCATAAGAACAATAGGGAACTAGATTTTCCTATTGTCATAAAGAAAACGAAAGTCAAAGAGGAAGATAAGACGGTTGTTCTCTTTATGTATCAGAACGAGGTTCTGGTACATAAAAGGAAAGATACGGGCTTACTTGCATCTCTATATGAGTTTACAACATTAGATGAGAAGCTTAGCTTAGAGGAGATGAGATTCTATTGTGAGAAGAACGGATATATCTATCAGGAGATAAATGAATTGGATGACCAGCGATTTGTCTTTACTCATCGCATCTGGAACATGACTGGTTATCTGGTTGTTTTAAAAGAGAAGCCAAAAGGTGATTTTATACCTATTGATATGCTTTCTCAGTATACGATACCGACTGTTTTTTCCTATTATAGTAAGCTACTTAAGATTATTTAAAAACCTTTTATTGTGATAATAGATTGCTTATAATAGCGCATAATAAAATCCCGAGGTTCTGTCATCCCCGGGATTTCGATTGGAGGTATGCGAATGACTCTTATAGAATCATTTTCGCCTTAATCTTTTTTTGAAGTTGAAGAATCAGTGTTGCAGCAACAACATTTTTTCTTTTCTTCTTTCTTCTTTTTTTTCTCTTCTTTTTTCTTGACAGCCATGTAATAGGCTTTCATCTCTTTGCCTTTACCTTTGCAATCGCAATCTTCGATCTTTTCGCCCTTTGCCTTCTTGAAGACAAAGAAGGAGATAAGAGCAATACAGATGAGAATGACAACTGTGATAGCAACAATATCGGTAATATTAGCAAGCATGACCATATTAGGCAGCTAAGGCCTCCTTTGCAGTCATTTTCTTATTGTAGAAATGAAGTCCGACAAAGAGAGCAGCAAGAAGAGCAACAACGATGAAGGATGTCCACCAATAGGCGATGACCATATAGGTGAGGCAGCCGACAATATAAGAACCGGCAAGCCAGAAGGCGATGGTGCCTAAGAAGGCTTTGCGATTCATCAATTCAGATTTGGCAGTAGCGACAGAAGCAAAGCAAGGAATGGTAGTGACATTGAACATGACAAAGGAGATGAGGGAAGCGGAAGTTTTGACTTCATCGACTAAGGAACCATCAGCGTTGGTCTGGAAGGTTGCTTTGACAATAGCGGTGACAGCTCCGATACCGGCATCAGCTTCTGTATCGATAGCACCTAAGACACCTTCAGGAAGTCCTAATCCATTGAAGGAAGAAGCAAGTGTACCGAAGGTACCGATTGCATTTTCCTTAGCGACAAGGCCGGTGAGTGCAGAGACAGAGAATGCCCAGGATCCGCTGTTGGCGCTGACAAGGTGCGGCGCGTAAGCGCAGGAGACACCCCAGCCCATCGGAGTGAATAACGGCGCAAAGAAGGAACCTAAGGATCCTAAGATAGACTGATTCATATTCGGAATGACTTCAGTTGTAGCAAAGTAATCGACAATGACATCCTTTAAGATGGGATCGTTCATGACGGCACTGTAATCGACAAGAGACATATCTTCACTCATCTTTCCGGAAGCAATGAGATTATCGATAGCAGTCTTGACAGTATTGTCGAGATCGCCATTTGCAATGGCATCTTCTAATCCTTCGATCATTGCCCAAAGGCTGCCGTTATCATTGTAAGAGAAGAGAATGCCTTCCTGACCGAGATAGTGCCAGTCCCAGCTGATTCTGGAGAACAGCCAGACTAAGATAGTAGAGGAAAGGATGATGGTGAAAGTCTTTTTGACAAAGTGTTTTGCTTTATCCCAAATGTGGATGGAAAGAGCGCGAGGCTGAGGGATATGATAGGCGGGAAGCTCCATGATGAACGGAGGAATCTTTTCTCTCTGCGTTGTGGAGTGCATGATGAGAACAGAGATGATAGCAATAGCCATACCGGCGACATAGACACTGAATGTGATATAACTGGCACCTTTGATACCAAAGGAAGAAAGAAGAACGCCAGCGATAGCAGTGATGATAGGAAGCTTGGCAGAGCAGGTGAAGAAAGGAATGACACGGATGGTCTGAGTTCTTTCCTTGTCTGTTGTCAAGGTACGAGTGTTCATCATAGCCGGAACACCGCATCCGAATCCCATGATCATCGGGAGGAATGCTCTTCCGGAAAGGCCGAATTTTCTGAAGAGACGGTCAAGGATGAAGGCGACACGGGCCATATAGCCGCTGTCTTCCATCAATGAGAAGAAGAAGAACAGAAGGAGAATTTGCGGCAAGAAGCCGATGACAGCGAAGATACCGCCTAAGATACCGTCGCAGATCATTCCGTTTACCCAGGTAGAAGCGTTCTTCAAGACGATGTCAGAGAAGAACGTGGTAATCCAATCTGTGCACCAATTCGTGAAGTTGGCAAGAATGAATCCGGGTGATTCAATGCCGTTTCCGGCACCGATCCAGCCCAACGGGGAGTTGAATCCGCTATCTCCGAAGACACCTGCTGCATTAAGGAAGAACAAATCTTCGGAGAAGGTGAGTTCGAAGATGATGAAGAGGATGAGAATGAATATCGGAATACCGGCCCATTTGTTGGTCAGTACTTTATCGATTTTATCGGAGATGGATAATTTTTCCTTTTCAGCAGTCTTCACTTCTTTTTCAACACCGATTTTGCAGCCAGAGAGTTCTTTGGTGATGTATTTGTATCTCAAGTCTGCAGACATTGATTCAAAGTCTTCGTTTCCTTTGTAAAGGGCTCTGACTTTTTCTGTCTCTTCTTTATGAAGAGAAACTTCGATTTCATCATTTTCTAAGCCTTTGATGGCATGGAAGAGCGGGTTTTCAATTCCGGAAGCTTCATAAATGCTTTTTGCTTCTTTGATGATTTCTCCGTTTTCGGTATCAAAGAGAATGGAAGTTCCTGTTCTCTTTGCTTTAGAGGATGCGATGGCGACTTTCATCAAATCATTGAGATTCTCTCTTCTCAGTGCAGAGACTGCAACAACAGGGACACCTAATTTTTCCTGAAGCATCTTGCAGTCGATATCCATTCCGTTCTTTCTGACGGTATCAATCATGTTGATGGCAATAACAACAGGAACATCCATTTCCATGATCTGTGTTGTCATATAGAGGTTTCTCTCTAAGTTCGTACCATCAATAACGTTGATGACACAGTCCGGTTTGGAATCAAGAATGAAGTTTCTTGAAACGACTTCTTCCGGTGAATACGGTGATAAGGAGTAGATGCCAGGTAGGTCGATGATATCGGCCTCTCCGACATTCTTGTTCTTATAGACACCGCTTCTCTTCTCGACTGTAACACCTGGCCAGTTTCCGACATAGGCCGTGGATCCGGTAAGAGAGTTAAATAAAGTTGTCTTACCGCAGTTGGGGTTTCCTGCTAAGGCAAAGGTGAGTTTCTTTTCTGCTTTTTGAGACTCGTCTTTGACGGTTTTTCCCAGCTGATTCAGATTTTCATCTTTCTCTGACATCTCAATATATCCTTTCTATATTATTCGACTTCGACAAGGCTAGCTTCATCTTTTCTCAAGGTGAGCTCATAACCTCTTAATGTGATTTCGATAGGATCGCCTAAAGGAGCTCTTTTTCTAACGAATATTTCAGTTCCTTCAGTGACACCCATATCGAACAATCTTCTACGGATTCTTCCTTCGCCGTCAACTTTGATGACTTTGCAAGTCTTTCCGATTTCGACTTCTTCAAGCGTCATTTCAATATCCTCCTTATTATGCAATTGGTTCGACCATGATAGATAAAGCAGTGTGATGGTCTAACGAAATCCTGGAATCATGAACCTTGATGATGGCAGCTCCTGCATCGGTTGAAAGAAGCTCAAGAAGCATATCTTTCGTGAGACCTAATGTCTCTAGATGCTTTCTCGTTTTGTCATCCGCTGTGATTCTTAGAACTTTGAGGCTAAGCCCTTTTGGTGCGATTAATAATGGCATATGTCCTCCTGATAGTTAGCCTATGCTAACCGATGAATATTATATGCATTCAAAAGTTAAAGTAAACTAACTTTTTGATATTTTATCTTTTTTTATGTGATGCAGGTGGCAGAATGTTCTGCTTTTTCGTTTTTATCATTCTATAAATAAGGAGAAAAAGAAGCGAAAAATTTGAATTTTCTATCGCTTCTCCTTTCTATCGGCTCGTTCGGTTTGTTTTATAAGCCTGTTTATGCTACAATTATTTCATCGTGAAGGAGGAATGTCACAATGGACAAAACCAATGAATCATCAGAGGATTATCTCGAAAGAATATTGATGCTTTCAAAAGATGAAACTGTTCCCGTCCGTGCCATTGATGTCGCATCCTCTATGGGATATTCCAAAGCAAGCGTTTCTATTGCTTTGAAGAAGTTGGAAGAGAAGGGATACGTGACAGTCGGCAAGAAACAGGCTCTTATTCTGACACCGGAAGGTAAAGAAATTGCGACGAAAATCTATGAGAGACATGAAGTCATCGGTCACTTCTTCATCGGTCTTGGCGTAGATGAAGATATTGCGTATAAAGATGCCTGCAAGATCGAACACGATCTTAGCGATGAGACATTCTCAGCGCTGAAGAGAGTTTATGAAGAACACAAACGATTAAATAAAATGAAATAAACATAAGGAGAAAGCAGATAGGGCAATTCCAGAGAAGAACTCGATTCCGGTCCTTCTCTTTTTTGTTTTCTTCAAGAGTCCGTTTCTGATGGAACTGACAAAAAAGAAAAGACCGATGGAGAGTAATACGGCAAAGAGATAATGCATGAATTCATCCTCCCATGCCTATTATAGTTAGTTATGGCTAACTATACAACAAAATTGATATTAGAAAAAGCCACAACATCGCTGCTGTGGCTTAGATTCAGTCGATTGTGTTTTCTCCGTTAAGAGCGAACTGCGAATTGTACAATGAATAATAGAATCCATGTTTTTCCATCAGTTCATCATGATTTCCATGTTCGATGATGTTGCCGTCTTTCATGACAAGGATCATATCGGAGTTTTTGATGGTGGAAAGGCGGTGTGCGATGACAAAGGAAGTCTTTCCTTTTGTCAGTCGATCCATCGCTTCCTGAATCTTCTCTTCCGTTCTGGTATCGACGTTGCTTGTCGCTTCGTCAAGAATCAGAAAAGGAGCTTTCTTCAGCATTGCTCTTGCAATGGTAATCAGCTGTTTCTGACCGCCGGAGATAGAGCTGTCTTCTTCGATGACATGGTCTAGTCCACCAGGCAATGAACGGACAAAGTGTACAAGGTGTGCATCATGGATGGCGTCTTTGAAATCCTGTTCCGTTAGTCCTTTGGTGTTGTATTCTAAGTTTTCTCTCAGTGTTCCGTCGAATACCCAAGTATCCTGCAAGACCATGGCGAAGAGATCGTGAATCTCTTCTCTTGGCATGGACTTGATGTCTTTGCCATCGATCTTGATGCTGCCTTTTCCGACATCGTAGAAACGCATAAGAAGATTGACCATTGTTGTTTTTCCTGCACCTGTCGGTCCGACAATGGCGACCTTCATGCCAGGTTTGATCTCAGCTGAGAAATCATGGATGATCTCTCTTGTCTCATCATATCCGAAGCTGACATGTTCGAAACTGACTTCGCCTTTGACAACTTCCTTTCCATCGACAAGAAGCTGTCTTTCTTTGTGACTTTCATCTTCCATTTCTTTTTTGCCTAAGAATTCAAAGACGCGCTTACCGGCAGCGGCTGCACCCTGAAGCGAGTTCATCGCCTGTGCAATCTGCGTAAGAGGAGACTGGAAGAGGTTGACGTAGGTCAAGAAGGCAGTGATTGTACCGATTGTGATATAGCCGACAGCTGTCGGATCCATTCCGTTGGTGGCCTGAGCGTTCATCAACAATCCACCGGTCAGACAGACGGCTGCATAGGCAAGATAGGAGACGAAGTTCATAATAGGCTGCATCAATCCGCCGAAAATCTCGGAAGTGAAGAGGGTGGAGCCTAACTTTTTGTTATGTTCTTCAAAGTCGGCATTGATTCTATCGCTGCTGTTGAAGACTTTGATGATGAGCTGTCCGTTATAGTTTTCTTCGACGACGCTTTCTACATCACCAATCATATCTTGTCTCTTGATGAACCAAGGACCTGCAATCTTCAAGATGAAGAAGACGACAATCATCATCAGCGGCAATGTTGCGACACAGACAAGTGCCAATTGCCAGCCGGAGATGAACATGGCAATCAAGACGCCGATGATCATGAAGATAGATTGGAAGAGAGTTGAAACAGACTGTTGCATGGACTGACCGATCTGATCGACATCATTGGTGAGTCTGGACATGACATCGCCCGTGCTGCTGGAATCGAAGTAACGAAGAGGGACTCTGTTGATTTTGGCGATGATCTGCTTCCTCAGCTGTTCTGTGTAACGCATGGAGACGATGTTCATCGTCAGACCTGAGACGAAAGTGCAGATGGCAGAGATGATATACATGGAGATGAGCAGAAGAGCAAATTTCTGCACATCATTCATATTGATGTTCTTATTGGCAGCGCCTTGGTTGATGATATCCGTCAGTTTCTTCAGCTGATTAGGAGCGAGTACGGAGATGACGACTGCGCCGACAAGAAGGAATAAAGCGATGATGAGCAAAGGAAGATATTTCTTCATCGAGGAGGAGATGTTGGCTAAGATAAGCTTAAGATCTTCTGTTTTGATCTTTTCTCTTTTGTTGATCGTTTTTTTCATAAGCCGAGTTCCTCCTTCGATAACTGTGAAAATGCGATTTCACGATAGGTGTCACAGCTCTTCAGCAATTCATTATGGGTTCCATATCCGACCATTTTTCCTTCGTTAAGAACGACAATGTGGTCAGCATCCATGATGGTACCGATTCTCTGAGCAACGATGAGCTTTGTGACATCTTTTTCATTTTCTTTGAGATTATCTCTGACTTTTCTATCCGTTTTGAAGTCCAAAGCGGAGAATGAATCATCGAAGATAATGAATTCCGGATTCATAGCAACAGCGCGTGCGATGCAAAGTCTTTGTCTTTGACCGCCGGAGACATTGCTTCCGCCCTGAGCGATAGAAGCATCATATCCCTGATCCATTTCATTGATGAAGGAATCGGCTTCTGCGATCTGTGCCGCTTTCTTCACTTCTTCCATGGAGAGCGAAGTGTTTCCGAAAGCGATATTACTTTTCACTGTTCCCTTGAAAAGAAGACCTTTCTGAGGAACGTAGGAAATCAGAGAGTGAAGCGTACTCTGCTTTAAGTCTTTGACATTGACACCATCGACTAAGACTTCACCGGATTTGACGTCATAGAGGCGGTCTGCAAGATTGACAATTGTTGTCTTTCCGCTTCCTGTCGCACCGATAAAGGCGATGGTTTCGCCCTGTTTGGCAGAGAAGGAAATATGTTCGACAACATCATTGTCAGCTCCCGGATAAGCGAAGGAAACATCCTTGAAAGTGATGGTTCCTTTTTCTGTTCTTTCTTTTTCTTCTTCTGGATCAAGGATGGAAGGCTTGGTGTCTAAGACTTCCTGAATACGTTTGGCACAGACACTGGCTCTAGGAAGCATATAGAACATCATCAATAACATCATGAATGCCATGACAATCTGTGTGGAGAGCATCATGAAGGAGAGAAGCTGAGAATAGGTCAAAGTCTCCGTAGGTTGATTGATCAGCGATGCACCGATCCAATAGACTGCAATGGAGATGCCGTTCATGATGATGGTGATATATGGCATCATGACAGACATCGCATTGCCCGTGAATAGCTGCGTTTTAGTCAAGTTTCTATTGGCGAGTGCAAACTTGTCTTCCTGATATTCTTCTGCGTTGTATGCGTGAACGACACGGATGCCGGAGAGGTTCTCTCTTGTGATACCATTGAGTTTATCGATAAGCTTCTGCATGACTTTGAACTTTGGCATGACAAAGACAAGAAGCAGGAACATGCCGAAGATGAGCAGACAGACACCGATAATCGTCGGAAGCATCAATTGCCAGGATACGGCGTTGATCTTCAAAATGGCCCAGACAGCAGTGATCGGCGCCTGGAAGAACATACGGAAGGAGAGAAGGATTGCAAATTGAACCTGCTGAACGTCGTTTGTCGCGCGGGTGACAAGACTGGCAGTCGAGAATTTGTTGATTTCAGCAAGAGAGAACGAGGATATCTGCGTGTTGAGCGCGTTTCTTAAAGAGGTGGCAAGTCTGGATGCGATATAGGCGGCGATAACAGAGATGAGCGCCTGTACGGCAATCATGCCTGTAGCGGTGAGAATCATCATGCCTGCATTCCACCAGATGTCACCTGTCGTTGCATTGCGGATTGATAAGAGCATGGAAGTGACAACTGCAGGATCCTGTCCTTGTGCTGTGACCATGCCGACTATGTTATTGATTATGCCATCAGAGAATTGATCCCAGGATGTGAATCCGGAAAGAGCGGCTTTGATGGTTGTTTCCATCTCTGCATTGCCGTTAGCAAAGGAGAGGAAGAAATTCAGCGGTCCTTGATTGTGATAGTCAAGGAATGTGATCGCCTGTGTGATTCCTTTGATATAGTCGGTCAATGTCATCATGCAATAGACCTGCAAGAAAGCAAGAGCAAGAATGATGACGATCAGAAACCAGTCTCGTTTTTTAAGATAACGTAATAGTTTAATCATGTGTTTTGACCTCCTTATTGTCGTAATCGATGAAATAGTCTACAAATTCATGAGATAAATTCAGATATTCTTCAAACTTCTCTTCGCCGAGTTTATTGATGACATAGTCTAGTCTTTCTTCAAACTGTTTTTTAAGCTGATTGCTGAACTCTCTTCCTTTATCAGTCAGGGTGACAAGGACTTTTCTATGGTCTTCAGGATCTGCTTTTCTTTCGATGACACCTTTTTCTTCCATCGACTTAAGCGCGTTTCCGATTCGTCCTGAACCGACAGCAAGCCTTTCCGATAATTCACCTGGTGTGACACTAGTTGGATTCTTGCTTAGCTCGTAAAGAATTCCGCCGACACCCTTTGTCATTGAGTGGGAACAGCTGTTCTCGTTTACTCTCAGTTTGCGTATCAGATAAAACAGCTCTTTGTAGTATTTTTTCTTGTTCATCGATAATTACCTCACAACGTGAGATATTATACGGAGATTTATCTCACAATGGAAGATATTTTTTATAAAAGTCAATAGAAAAAAAGGAAGCGGCCGTTCTCCGCTTCCTTGTGATATCCGTTTAATTGGCTTCGTTATAGATGAATCTTCTGTTTCTGATATGATGAATGATTTTGCCAAACAGGGTGAAATAGACAAATATTTCAAGACGTCCGAGCAACATTCCTACAATTTCGATCCAAAGAATGGCTGGAATTGTTGTGTTGCAGGTGATTCCGCATCCTAAGCCGACAGTGCCAAGACAGGAAGAGAACTCGAAGAAACAATCGGTCCATGTGAATGAGAAACCGGTCCCATCACCTCTAGGGATATCAAGAGAATTGGTGATTGTGGCAATGATCGTCGTTCCCAATAAGAGGAAGAAGAGGTAGAAGCCGATGAATGTCTCTGCTTCTGTGATCTCGTCTTTTTCAATTCTTGTTTTTGTTCCGAAGCGATAGATGGTTCTGACCTGGCGTCTTTCCGGAATGCCGATTGCGTTTCTGATACGGGAGAGGATATCGATGCCTGCAAGTGCGATTCTGTTCTGCTTGATAGCGCCGGAAGTAGAACCGTTCTGCATACCGATTGTCATGCAGATACCTAATAAGATGAGAAGGTAGGTCGGGAACTGAATCATGGAACCATTGCTATAATTGTCAGCTGCCTGAAGCGGAGTGAGAGAAGAAGGAAGCATCGTATATCCATAGGTTCCTGTTCCGACGATGTGGGCCTGATAGGAATCGACGGCAGTGGAAAGTCCGGAGATCATTTCGAATGTTCCGTATCTGAAGCCTGCAGCGACATTGCCGCCGTAATATTTTGTCATGCCGACAATCATAAACGGCCAGATAAATACGAGGATGGCGACAAAGACCATGAATTCGAAGTGACGAAGCACTTTGAATTTTCCTCTTAACAGGGAGTAGTGAATGACAAAGTTCGTACCGCCCAAGAGCATGAGGACTTCAGAGATGATTTCAACAGAGATTCCTCTCCAGGCGCCATTGATGCTGACTTCCTGAACGAGGGTGTTGATGTTGTTGCTCTTGGTGGAGAAACCGCCTGTTGCAACTGCTGTTATTGCATGGGTGAAAGCATCGAAGGGTGTGACACCGACACAGATATAAAGGATACCGCCAAGAAGGATATATCCTAAGTATAAGGAGAAGATGAGCCTTGCGGATTTTGCAAGGTTAGGAAGAAGTTTATCGTTATGACCTTCCAAGAGATAGATGTTAAGACCTGATTTTTCGCTGACAGCGGATGAGACGACTAGGACTAAGCCGATACCGCCGATCAGTTCGCTTAAGGCTCTGTGGAAGAAGAGCATATGAGAAGCGACATCCGTCGTTCCATTGCCTAAATCGACGATTTCCTTGTTCCAGTCCATGATGGATAAACCGGTTGATGTATAACCGGATGTGGATTCAAAGAAGGCCTGTGTGAAGTTGTATCCATAGAATAAATATGGAATGGAAGAGAACAGGATGACTAAGAACCAGACGCCGATAAGAAGGACAAGGTCCTGAATGGCGGTCAGTTTTCCCTGCTTTCGCCTGAAGATGATAAGGGATAATAAAGCACCTAGACCAAAGGCAGAAGCACCGGGGATCAAAAAGGCACGATACATCTCTCTTTCGCCAGGGTAGAAAATCAGCATTAATAAAGGAAGGAGAACCATGACTCCTATGAAAAGGAGGAAGATTCCGAAGTATCCAAGAAGCAATAATGGGCCTGTTACTTCTTCTTCCGCATCCCTCATCGAGGCAGCTGAAAAGATGATATTGCTTTTTCCTTTGTTTCTTTTAGACATTTCGATCCTCGCCTTTGATGAATTCAATCAGCTCCTCCTGGTTCTTCGGAGCGCTAGCGATGACCAGGGTATCATTCTCTTCGATGATCGTATCACCTCTAGGAATGATGACTTCCGGGTCACGGAAGATGCATGTGATGTTTCCAGTCTTTGGAAGCTCAAGACTCTTTAAGTCTTTTCCAATGCACCAAAGTCCTTCTTTGATCTTTATTTCAGTGATGACAATCTTTTCACCTTCTAAAGAAGATGTCTTAAAGATCGATTCGATATCGCTCTCTCCTTTGATCTTTTGCGTCAAAAGGTAGGAGTCTGAAATCGCGACATCGATTCCCAGTTTCATGAAGATATCGACGTTGTTAGGATTGGAGACGGTGCAGATTGCTTTCTTGATGTGGAAAAACTGCTTTGCCATCTTGCAGGTGACAAAGTTATCGGCATCGCTGCTCTGGAGCGAGATGACAAGATCAAAATTGTTGACATCAGCGATTTCAAACGAATATTTTTTGGTGGGATCGGTCTTGATGACACTAAGTCCATAGTGTTCTGAAATCGTATCAGCGATTTTTTCATCATCATTGATGACAACAATGCGGTTGCCTCTTTTGTTGGCAAAGACAGAGAGTAGATAGTCTGCCTGTTGTCTTCCGCCACAAACTACGATGTTCATATGTTATCCTCCTCTTGGGAATGGATTGCTTTATAAGCCTGAAGGGAAAGAGAGGAAGTGGAGATGATGTTGATCTTCTCATCGGTGATGATTGCTGCTTTCTTTTCGTCGCGGACTCTTACGATGATATAAGGAACATCATAATATGCTGCAATCATGCAAGCCAAAAAGATGTTGGTGTTATCATCGCCGGTTGTGATGACGACCTCTTTTGCATCCTGAATATGTGCTTTATCCAAAATGCCTTGGTCTGTGGCATCCCCGACAACCGTATATCCGCTGTATCCGCTGTCGAGCTTCTTGAAGGATTCAGGGGAGAGGTCGATGATGGAGGTATAGATTCCGTTCTGGGATGCTTCTGATGCGATATAGGCGCCAAGTCTAGAAGCACCGATAACGACGGTCATTGTTTTTTTTCGTAGTTTACGTGTTGCTTTTTTCATAAATACCTTCTTTCCTTTATCAAAGATTGAAACTTATTGTAGAAACCAGCGACTTGATTGTATCAAAGTAGAGCAGTAGAGACAAGAAAACAGACAAAAGGAAAAGTTGTATTATTTTTTGGGTATAATACAGCTTTAATGTCTAATAATGATTTTTCGCTTTTAAAGTCTTCGCCATGAAGCGATTGTCTTCTCTTTCTTTTATAGTCTCTCTCTTATCATAGTTCTTCTTGCCTTTTCCTAAAGCAATCTGAACTTTGCATCTTCCTTTTTTGATATAGACACGGACAGGAAGAATGGAGTAGCCTTCTCTTTGGACAGCGTGATCGAAATCATCGATCTGCTTTTTATGGAGAAGCAGCTTTCTTGTTCTTGTCGGCTCATGGGAAAACACGCCATTGCTCTGAAAGAGAGGGATGTTCATGTTGAGAATGAACGCCTCTCTGTTTTTGATGATGACATAGCTGTCATCAAGAGAACAATGTCCAAGACGGAGCGCTTTGATTTCCGATCCCTTCAGTTCGATTCCGCATTCTGTGAATTCGGAAAGGAAATAGTTGAAGGAAGCTTTCTTATTGGTGCAAAGAAGAGTTTCATCGGGGAAAGTATCTTTGCTTTTCGCCATAATTATTCTTCAGAATCCTTTCTGTTTCTGCCATAGCCGGAACGGGAAGTGTTTCTTCTTGCCGGCTTCTTATCGAAGGAAGGACGTGCACCTCTTCTCTGGAAGCCTCTATCTCTTCTATCGTCAGAGAATCTTTCTCTATCATGAGAGTGGAAACCTTTTCTTCCTCTTTCCTTATCGGAAGAGAAGGACTTTTCGCCTCCTGCTGCATAACCGCTATGAGAAGAGGAAGGTCTTCTTGCCGGTTTCTTGTCATCAAAACGGGAAGAGCGTCTGTCATCCTTATGGAAGGAAGAACCTCTGTCAGAACGAGATCCTCTGTCTCTGGAGAAACCGCCTCTGTCTCTAGAAGAGAAGGAACGCTTTCCGCCTCTATCAGAACGACCACCTCTTGAAGAGAACTTGTCACCGCGTCTGGAGCCCCTATCTTCTCTCGGCTTGGTGAAGCGGAGAAGTTTACGGTACTCTTCTTCGGAGATATCCATGACAGAAAGGACTTCGATCACCTTCTGCTCATCATCGGGGTATTTGGCCATGACAGCGCGGATGACATCGACTTCCTTCCACTGCTCAGGGCTAGGACGGAATCCGTCATCTTCTCTTTCGGCCTTCTTCTTGGCGATATAATCTTCTTTTTCATCCATGCTGGACATGGCAATATCAAGATTTTCGTTGTTTGTCATCTCATTGTTTTCATCGTTCATGTTATCGTTTTCTCTTTCTTTGTGTTCTTCGTAGAATCTTGCCTTACCAGTCATCAAAGGATATTCATCATCATAATAGACCTGGATACCATTGAGGGAGAGGTTCTCTCTGTCCTCTTCGCTGAGATCAAGAGCATACTGGTCATAGAACTCAGGTGTTGCGAAGTCAATCTCTCTTTTATCGGGATTGCTTGCGAGGACTTTGATATCGATAGGAGTTCCTAAGGCAAAGGAAATATCGGTCTCTTTTCCGTAAACGGCAAAGTCTTTTTCGCTATAGCGGAAGAAGTCTCCGTGCATGCAGTGATAGGCTAAGAAGCCTTCGATTCCAAGTTCGGTCTCGATGAACATGCCTCTTTGTACCATGCCGACGACTTTTCCGTGGAACTGTTCGCCGATATGCTGTGTCATGTACTTTGCAGATTCAAGATCGTCGCTTTCGCGCTGAATCTTGTCAGCGCGGACTTCTTCTCTGGACAGGATATCGCCCATATTATCAAGATAATTGTAGACTTCATCATAATCGACGGGCTTTTTGTCGATGATATAGTCTTTGACAAGACGGTGGATGATATCATCAGGATATCTTCTGATCGGCGATGTGAAATGACAATAATCAATTTCGGCAAGACCGAAGTGACCGAGTTCTTCCGGCGTATATCTAGCCTTTGCAAGAGCGCGGAGCATCATGATGGAGACAGAAGCGCGGACGTTGTCGTCTTCAATGCTTTCCAGGAAATCATTAAGTCTTGCACCGCTGAGATTTTCTGTTTTCGGGAATGCTTTAAGAAGACGAAGCTTCTTTAAGAAATCACGGAAGGTGGAAAGCTTGTCTGACGGCGGGAATTCATGAACTCTGTAAAGAACAGGAATTCCGTTCTTTCTCAGTTCTCTTGCGACAGTGCAGTTGGCGATGACCATCATGTCTTCAATCATCTTTTCGCTTTCGCCCTGGACCATCTTGGTGACGCTTGTCGGCATTCCGTTTTCATCGAGGTGGAACTTCAGCTCAGTGGAATCGAGAGTCAAAGACCCTTGCATATGACGTCTCTTTCTGATGGCAAGGCTTGCCTCATGAAGGATAAGAAGGGTATCCTTGATTTCTTCGGATAAGTCGACTTCTTTTCCTTCGAAGAAATCGTTGACCTGGTTATAAGTGAGTCTTCCGTGAGAACGGATAACACCTCTTTCGATTTTGGAAGAGAAGACATTGCCCATGCTATCGACATCCATTGTGACAGTGAGAACAAGTCTTTCAACATTCGGATTCAAAGAGCAGATGCCGTTGGAGAGTTCAAAGGGAAGCATCGGAACGACTCTGTCTGCGACATAGATGGATGTTCCTCTTGTGATGGCTTCGTTGTCGAGAGGATGTCCGGGCTTGACATAAGCGGTGACATCAGCGATGTGGACTCTGACTTCATATCCTAAGCCTAAGCGCTTGATGGAGACTGCATCATCAAAGTCATGAGCATCATCTCCGTCGATTGTGACGACACATTCGTCTCTGAAGTCTGTTCTGCCTTCTTTGTCTTCATCGCTGACGATGGCAGGGATGGATTTGGCTTCCTCAATGACGCCTTCAGGAAAGTGAAGAGGAGCGCCTTGTTCGGCAATGATCATGGAGATATCAGAACCGACTTCGTTTCCTTTGACAAGAAGCTTATCGATCTTGACGGTCAATGTGTTTCCCTTGAAAGAGAGAATGGAGCCTTCGACATAATCGCCTTGGTTGATCTCTCCTTTGATAGAATCATCGATTGCGGAAATGAGAACCTGTTTTCCGCAGGCGTCGAGATAGCCGACTGCAAGTTTCTCCTTTCCATCACGGTTGAGGGTGTAATAACCTTTCAGCGCGGTGGTAGGCTTGTAGTATTCTGTGCAATGGAAAACTCCTTTTTGGAATTCCTTTGCGTATACGAGGTCATTCAATAAAAGCTGATCGGATTCCTCACCGGAAATACGATGTTCGATTCCGCTGGGGACCTCTTTCAAAATGACGAAGTTTCTGTTTTTGACAATGACATTTGCCAAAAAGAGGCCTTCATCTTTCAATGTGAAATAGATTTCATTCCTTTTTCCGATGATGCCGTTATCCATCAAATGAGCAAGGATCGTATCCAATTCTTCCTTGTCGTGAGAGGTGTAGCACTCCGCCTTTTCCTGAAGTGCCTTTAAGCTTTGCTGCTGTCCTTTGAGCAAGTTTTCGATTTCTGTTTCTTTCATGTTAATGTCTCTCTTTTCCAAAATGAAAGGGGGCTTCTCTTGGCCCCCTGTTTAACCAATAGTTTACAAATAGTTTGCCAAGATGGCGGTGATAAAGAAAGCTACCGCAAGGATGGCTGTGATGATCGTCATGATCTTATCGGCACCTCTCTCCTTCGTTCTGGTAAAGATGTTCATCTTGTTACCGCCCATGACGGCACTGGATGCACCCTGTGATTTACCGGACTGAAGCAAAACGATTCCGATCATAATGAATGATAATACTAATAATGCAATTTCCGCAGGTGTTGTAGTCATTATTGTTCCTCAATTAAAATATACTTTCTTCAAGCTCTAATATTATAAGGATAGAGAAGTCAAATAACAAGTTTTCTTTTATAGGGATAACGATGAAACCCGATACATTGTACAAATTGCCCTGCTTTGTTGATGAAAGCGCAGTCCTTTTCAGGTGAAGAAAAAATAAAATAATATTTTTTAGCACTCATTGATATTTAGTGCTAAAATATATTTGCTGAATGGAGGAAATACTAAAATGAAAGAAGAAAAGAAGTTTCAGACAGAAAGCAAAGAGTTATTGAATTTAATGATCAATTCGATCTATTCGAACAAGGAAGTATTCTTGCGTGAACTGATTTCCAACGCATCGGATGCTATCGATAAATATAAACTGATGATGCTTCAGTCTGAAGGAAAATACCAACCGAAAGACTATAAGATCCAGCTTGTCAGAAACAAAGATGAGCGTTATCTTGAAGTCATCGATAATGGTATCGGCATGGAAAAAGAGGATCTTGAAAAGAACCTTGGAACAATCGCCCGTTCTGGCACGAAGGAATTTTTGGAAAAGTGCAAAGAACAGAAAGAGAAGAATGAGGATGTCGATTTGATTGGTCAGTTCGGTGTCGGCTTCTATAGCGCCTTCATGGTTGCAAAGAAAATCGAAGTCTATACACATTCTCTGACTGATCACTACTATGTCTTCTCATCTGATGGTGTTGAGACCTATACCATCGAAGAAGTCGAAAAGATCGACTCCCTTCCTACTTCAGGAAGCGCAGTCCGCGTTTATCTCAAAGATGATACGGAAGATGAAAAATATTCTGAATATCTTGAAGATTATGAACTGAGAAATCTCGTCAAGAAGTATTCTGATTTCATTCGTTATCCTATTGAGATGGAAGTCACAAAGGTGATGCCGGATCTTGATGAGAATGGAAAAGCAATCGAAGGAAAGACACATGAAGAAAAGAGCGTAGAAACCCTTAACTCCATGATTCCGCTTTGGAAGAAGAACAAGAAAGACGTGACAGAAGAGGAAATGGATAATTTCTATAAGACCCGTTTCAACGACTATGAAAATCCGCTTCTTTCCATCAATATCCATGCTGAAGGAACCTTCGATTATGATTCCATTGTCTACATTCCAAGCCATGTTCCCTATGATCTTTATTCTCAGGACTATGAGAAAGGACTTGCTCTGTATGCCAAAGGCATCTTCATCACAGAGAAGAACAAAGAACTGATTCCTGATTATCTGAAGTTTGTCAAAGGCGTTGTCGACAGTGAAGATCTTTCTTTGAATATCTCCCGTGAAATGCTTCAGAAGTCTCCGCTTCTTGAAAAGATTCAGAAGAACATCGAAAAGAAGGTCATCGACCGTTTGAAACAACTGAAGAATGAAGACAATGATAAATATCAGAAGTTCTTTGAAAACTATGGAAGCTTCATCAAATACGGAATTTACACTTCCTATGGTGCAAAGAAAGATTTGTTGTCTGACCTTCTGATCTATTCCTCTATCGAACAGGATAAAAAGATCTCCTTGAAAGAATACAAAGATAGTATGAAGGAAGGACAGAAGTATATCTATTATGCTACCGGAAAGACAATCGATAGCATCAAGCTTCTTCCTGAAATCGGAAAGTATCATCGCCTTGGTTATGACGTCCTTCTCATGAATGAGAACATCGATGAATTCACTCTGATGATGATGCATGACTATGCCGGTGTTGAATTCAAGAATATCACCAGCCAGGATAAGGATGATATCAGCGAAGAGGACAAGAAAAAAATCACAGACCTTGAGACTGACAACAGACGTTTCCTTGATGATATGAAGGCTTCTTTGAAAGACAAAGTCGATGAAGTGACCTTCTCTCTCAATTTAGGCGATGCACCGGTTTCTTTGACAACAAAGCAAGGCTTATCCATGAATATGGAGAAAGTCCTCAATAGCGATCCTGCAAGACAGGGAAGCGAAGAAGAAAAAGTCAAAGCCGAGAAGGTTATGGAGATCAACCCTGATCACCCTCTCTTTGAGGCAGTCAAAGCTATCACAGACGAAAATGAAATCAAGAAGCTCTCTTCTGTCTTCTATGATGAAGCGATGATCTTGGAAGGATTCGAGATTGAAGACAAGAGCGAGTTTGTCAAGAATCTCAATGAGTTGATGCTGAAAGCGTATCAGAATAAGTAGAATTTAGGAAAATAGCGCCAATGACGACGCTGTTTTCTTTTCATGGAGAAACAGATATGGGCGAGAAAGAAATACAAAAAGTGAGAAAGGAAATCAGGCATAGAATCGATGAGACTACAGCCGGGAAAAGACAGCTTGAGCTTCTCAAACAGCGTTATGATGTCGATGAAGAAAACAAAATCATTTCGATTTCTCTACGTTATGACAAGGTCAGCGATATTGTCATGACGAATGTCGGAAAGAAAGAATATCCGCAGTTTGATCCGTCTGTCTTTGAAAGCCTTGAGAATCTGTTCGATGATTTCCCAATGAATTATCAGGCAGAAATCAAATTCGATATTGTCGATTATGAAGGCTTTGAGCCAAATAAGATCATGACCTCTTTCAACGATTCTCTTGAACTGACACAGTATTCAGCAAGAAGGCACAGAAAGAACAAGTGGCTGATTGCAACAAGCATGACGCTTGTCGGTGTTGTCTTCCTCTTTCTTCTTGCAATGGGACAGATCAACGGATGGTTCGGAGAGGGTGTCAATAAGGAAGTGATCACAGAGATCATCGATATCATCGGATGTGTTTTCATCTGGGAATCCATCTATTTCCTCTTTATGGAACCGACACAGCAGGCTACACTCGCTTTAAAGATGAGACAAAAGATTGCTTATGTGTCTTTCTATAAGAACGAAGAGATGTTAGAACGTGAATCAGAAAAAGAAATTTTTGAAAATTGGCATGAAGAAGGCAAATTCAAAGTGCTCGCTAGAGGACTTCTACTCTGCTCAAGCGCTGCCTTTATTGCCATTGCGTTCTTCACGCTTTGCACTCTCATATCCGCTCTCTCCGATATCGGAAAGTTCTCTCCTCTTGGTATCACTGTCTTTACAGTTCTTGCTGTCTTCAGCGTCATCTTTGATTTCTTTGCCGGATTAGGCGGATTGAGCAAATACATCGGAAAGGACGATTGGCTATCTAAAACAGTCGGACCTCTTGCCATTGTCATGACTGTGCTGATGATTGCAAATATCGTCATTGCATCTGTCACAAATACATGGACTGGACTTGCTCCTTCCATTTCCTCCCTTGTGATCAATGTCTTCTATGTGTCAGGATATTTCATCGATACATATCTGAAATAATGCAATAGTATGGCAAGTTCCTTAAAAAAATGTTATTGTATGGAGGTTTAAGGAGAACAACATGAAATTTTCAAAAGAATTCAAAGAGCTTATCAATAAGATTTTCAAAGAAAACGATGCCGATTGCATTCAGATTACATTAGAGGAAGAAGAAAACCACGATGTTTCCATCAATCTTGGCTTATTGTCTACCAAGGAAATCGAAGGCGGATATAAAGTCATGGATGACATCAACGTCCTTATCGATGATGAGACATTGGATGCTTTAGAAGGCGCTGTCTTCTCTGCCAAGGATGATGAAGTCGTCATCGAATTGGAACACTGCGGCTGCGGTTGTCATGATCATGAACACGGTGAAGAACATGATGATTGCTGTTGCCATCATCACCATCATCATAACGGCGAATGCTGTGAAGGTGATAACGACGATGATTGCTGCTGCAAAAAAGAAGACTGAATCAAGTCAACTCAAAAGGGGATGCCTAGGCATCCCCGAATTTTTATTTCTGAGCGTATTCTCTCATGATTCCTTCGACAAGATTGTCGGGAACCTTTTCGTAGTCTTCGAATGCAAGGTTGAAGAAGCCTGTACCCTTGGTGATAGATTTCAATTCGTTTGCGTATTCCTGAATTTCGGCTTCAGGAACGATGGCGGTGACTTCAAGGCTTTCATTCTGATTTTCTTCGGTGGAAAGAATTTTTCCTCTTCTCTTGCTGAGATCGGATAAGACTGCGCCTAAATATTCGTTGGAAACGACAATGCTCATTCTGTCATAGGGTTCAAGAAGGATAGGCTTGCAGTTCTTATAAGCTTCGCGGAATGCTAAGACTGCTGCATTCTTGAAGGCCATTTCATTGGAGTCAACTGTATGCTGTTTTCCGTCTAACAAGGTTGCTTTGACGTTGATGACAGGAGCCTGAATCAATCCGCCGTGCTCCAAAGCTTCCATGAATCCTTTTTCGACAGCAGGGAAGTAACCTTTATCGATATGACCGCCAAAGACAGTAGACTCGAATCCGGTTTCTTCTGCCGGTTCAAAGGCCATATTGACAACGCCGTAATATCCGCTTCCGCCAGACTGCTTGATATAGCGCCCTTCGCTTTCTGCTCTGGCGGTGATGGTTTCTTTGTAGACAATCTTCGGCTTTTCAGTCGTGAATTTGATCTTGTTGTTGTCTCTGATTTTATCTAAGATGTATGTCAAATGAGAGGAAGAGAGAGAACCGATGATGATCTGATTGGTAATGACATTCTTTTCAAAGAAGATTGTCGGATCTTCAAGCTGAAGTTTTTCGACAGCGGGGAAAAGCTTATCGGAGTCGGCCTTGGTGGTAGGAACGATGGCTCTTAAATAGGTTGCGCTAGGATAATTGACCGGCTTGAACTTGATGTAGACGGAAGAATCACAAAGACTATAGGAAAGACGGATGTCTTCCATCTTGGTGAAGGCACCGATGTCACCAGCGCCGATAGAATCGACAGGCGTCAGCTTTTCGCCGCAGATGGAGAAGAGTGCACTGACTTTGTATTTTCTGTCATTGTTCGGGCAATAGAGTTCCTGACCTAATGTGACTGTACCAGAGTTGACTTTGAAGATGGAAATTAGACCCTGATAAGGATTGTAGCTGTTTTTGAAGACACAAAGTGATGTTTTTGCATCGGTTTCTGTCTTGACAAGAAGCTCGTTTCCATCTTTGTCAGTGGCTGCAATAGGATGCAAGTCACTGGGGCAGGGGAGGTAATCGATGAACATATCCATCAAAGTATTGACACCGATGTCCTTGGCTGCGGATCCGACGATGATGGGGAAAAGCTCGCCGTTTAAGACACCGTGTCTTAAACCCTTTCTGATTTCATCATTGCTCAACGGCTCACCGGAGAAGAATTTTTCCAATAATTCATCGCTTGTCGTCGCAACTGCTTCTGCAAGACGGTTGTGTAGTTCGAAGACGACCTGTCTCTTCTCTTCATAGATGACATCATCGACACAGTCTTTTCCGTTGTATTTTCTTGCCTTCATATCGGGAATGTTGATGAATCCGTCAAAGGAATCGACTTTACCGATAGGATAGGAGAAGGGAACGCAGTTCTTGTTCAGTTTCTCTTTGATGTCTTCATATAAGGCAGGGAAATCGACATTCTCTTTGTCCATTTTATTGACAAAGATGAAAATCGGGATATTTCTCTTCTTTAAAGTCTGGAAATTCTTGATGGTACCGATCTGAACTCCTTTTGCTGCATCGATGACAAGGACTGCGCCTTTGATAAGGCGGGTTATACTTAAAGTTTCGTAGATGAAGTCGTCATTGCCGGGCAGATCGATAAGATTGAACTTGTAATCATTGTATGTAATCGGAATGACAGAACTGGAAAGCGAACTGAGCTTTTTCTTTTCGTCAGGAAGGAAATCGGACAATGTTGTCCCATCTTCGATGGAACCTTTCTTGCTGATTAGACCGCTTTTGAAGGCGAGGGATTCAATAAGAGTGGTTTTACCGCTTCCCTGATGTCCGACGACGGCAACGTTTCGAATCTTGTCTGGTGAATAGGCCATGATGTTAAGTTCCTTTCGATGTAATCGCTTACATGTAGATACGAATAGTATACATTATCTCTTGTCGAAAATGGTATATTTTTCGATAAATGTTTCTCAACTGCCTTTTTTATATAAAAAACAGAAAATACATCATGTTTTGTATTGCATTCTTTTTCATCAAGCGTTTAAAATATTTTTACCAGTAGAATGGAGGGGAAATTATGGCAACGAAAAAAGAGACAACCGTAAAAAAAGAAACCGCTGTGAAGAAAGAAACAGCTGCAAAGAAGACTGCAGTCAAAGAAGAAAAAGTCGAAATGCCGGATGTTGAGATTGTTGATGAAACTTCTGCCGGAGAGACTAAGAAACCGACCAACACCGGTAAGACATATATTTTGAGCAAGAGAAAAGAAGACGGCATGTGGGCCTTGAAATACAGCGGCGGAGAAAAAGTCATCAAATTGTTCAAGACACAGAAGAAAGCTCTTGAATTCACAAAAGAGAGAGCAAAGAACAATGACCGCGCTGTCTTAGTCCGTGCTTCCAAGGGTGCCAAAAAGGGTAAATTCCACATCGGTGCCGCAAAGCAGACCGAAGAGAAAAAATAGTCTTTCTTTGATTGGATAACAGACGTTCCGTATTAGAAAAGAAGATGATTGAAACCATCCCTTTTTTCGCGCGGAACGTTTTTCTATGCGTTGAATCAAGGCCTTGAATGTCTTGAAACGCGTTACAAAAAAACACATTTGTAAAGCACATGCTGGCAAAAGCGCTTATTTTTTAAAATGTTTCGAGATTAATTTTATGCGAAAACTTCGTAAACCATCGGAAAATCAAGCAAAAAATAAATTTTTTGTGCTGAATATTTTTTCTTGAAAATATCCTATATTTTATGTATAGTTATACCAGCTATTCAAATGGCTTATACGGAGGTTCATTTAATGGAAAAAAACGAAATGAAAAGCTTTCCCGATTTTTCCGCTCCTTATGAGATGAAATTTTCTGACGGAAACGAAAATAACGGAAACCACAAACGAAATAGTAGCTCCCAGCAACCTGGAAACAAAGGCTATCTGAGATTGATTCTTATTGTCACTTGCTTCATTGCATTGGTATCAGTGATGCTCTACTTTTTTGTTTTCCGCTCTACTTCTGAAGTCGTCACTTATAGCGGCGCTGATGTCGTCTATAAGGTGGATTACGACCAGAACGGAGCAATTGACGAACACGATAAAATTACAGAATTCGAAACAAACGCTAATACAAAAGGCAAATCCTTAGGTGATTTTACTGTTGAGGAAGGAAGACTTGCTCAAATTCTCTTACATCCTTCTTATGGCGCACAAGATAATACTTCTCCTTATGCGAATCTGACAATGACAGTCGTCATGTCCAATCAGACAAGCAAAATGTACTATCTTACCGGTACATACAAATACGTTGATCCCAACAATGCGAATTCTGTCAAGAAATTCACCTATCGTGCGACTTTGACGGAAGATCAGTATCGGGATTATATCGAACCTATCATCCGCTATGTCAAAGTAAAGAACAGCCAGGGTGCGCTTATCGCCTATTACAGCGGGTCAAACAAAACATTTGCTACAGGTGTTGAAAGCACTTCTAATACATCCTCTTGGCTCGTGCCTGTCATCCTGCTTGTTGTTGTCATCATTGTCATGTACATCTTCTACTCCAAGATGTCCAAAGGAGCAGGCGGAGGCGGCAATCCGATGGCCGGCTTTGTCAACAATGTCGCAAGAAAGCAGACGGGAAGCAAAATTCGCTTCTCTGATGTCGCTGGCTGCGATGAAGCCAAAGCTGAATTGGTTGAAATGGTTGATTACTTCCATGCTACAGACAAATACACTAGACTCGGTGCGAAATTGCCTCACGGCGTTCTCTTAGTCGGCCCGCCTGGCACAGGTAAGACTTTGCTTGCCAAGGCTGTTGCCGGTGAAGCAAATGTTCCTTTCTATTCTATTTCCGGCTCTGACTTCGTTGAAATGTATGTCGGTGTCGGTGCATCCAGAGTCCGTTCTCTCTTCAAAACTGCAAAACAGAATGCTCCTTGTCTTATCTTCATTGATGAAATCGATGCTGTCGGCCGTCAGAGAGGCAGCGGTATCGGTGGCGGAAACGATGAACGTGAACAGACATTGAACGAACTTCTTGTCGAAATGGATGGCTTTGAAGACAACAATGGCGTCATCGTTATGGCTGCCACAAACAGAAGTGATGTTCTCGATCCTGCCTTGACTCGTCCTGGAAGATTCGATCGTACCATCACAGTCGATTTGCCTGATAAAGCAGGCAGAGCCGCTATTCTTAAAGTTCATGCCAGAAACAAGAAAGTTGCTGCTGATGTCAGCTTTGACAACATCGCAACAAGAACTGTCGGATTCTCCGGCGCTGATCTTGCCAATATCATGAATGATGCCGCTATCCTTGCAGTCCGTGCCAATCGTACTGCAATCACGACATCTGATATCGATGAAGCAATCGACCGCGCTATCTCCGGTCCTGCCAAGAAATCTCATCTGGAACCGAGCGAAAGAAAGCAGGTCGCCTATCATGAAGCAGGACACGCCGTCATCGGTATCTTCTTGCCTTATTCCGATAAGGTCCAGAAGATTACAATCGTTCCTCGTGGAAGAACAGGCGGTCATGTCCTTATGACTCCTGAAAAAGATCGTTTCCTTATGACAAAGAATCAGCTTCTTGCCAGAATCACCGGTTACCTTGGCGGAAGAACCAGCGAAGAGATCTTCTTCGGTGATGTCTCAACCGGTGCCAGCAATGATATCGAAGTTGCTACAAATATCGCTAGAAGCATGGTCACAGAATATGGTATGTCTGACTTAGGCCCTATTCAGTATGAAAAACCAGGCGGAAGCGTCTTCTTAGGAAGAGACTACAACTCCACTCAGGCCAACTATTCCACGCAGATTGCCTTTGAAATCGACAAAGCGATTCGCTCTATTGTCGAAGAGTGTCATGCAAATGCCAGAAAACTTCTTGAAGAGCATCGCGATGATGTCGCGCTTATTGCAGAAACCTTGATTGAACATGAAACCATCACAGCCGATCAGATCGATTATCTCTTGAAGAACAGAAAACTTCCTGATGTCGATGAGCATAAGATGGATGAAAAAGAACAGCCGAAGAATCCGAATAATATTATTCTTTATCCTGGATATGGCTATTTCTATCATGAAGTCGATAAGATTTTGGAACAGAAGCCTTCTAGAATCATGCTTGTCATTGCTACCGGTGCTGGGAATCCGATTTCAGACGATCAGTTCAAGGAAGTATGCGCAAGAGGCGCAGCTGATCCCTCTCATATCGGATTGCTGTTCTTGGATTATTCTGCTTCCATGAATATTTCGATGAGTATCGAGACGTTCGGCGAACATCTGGAAAGCTATGCGGGTATCCCTGTCGTTTTGATCAAGACAGATGATACGACAGTCCATATGCTGAAAGACAAGTATCAGCCTTCTAAGCCACAGCAAAGAAGAGGAGTGGTCAAAGAAATCATTCATACTGATAAAGTCGACAATACTAATGATGATTCACAAGAGCCAAAAGATAAAGAGTAAAGGAGGAGAATATGGCTACTAAAAAATTTACAAAACACGCCCAAAGAGTTCTCAATCACAATCCGAATGTCGTGAAGTGCACAGAGAGCAAGATTTCTTTTACAGAAGAATTTGCTCTCAAAGTCGTTGATGCCTTAAAGGCAGGCGAAGATCCTTACAAAGTCTTTGAAGATAATGAGATCTCGCTCCGTGTTCTTGGAAAGTCCCGTGTCAATGGCATCATTGGCCTCTGGAAATCCAAATATGAATTGGAAGATCTTCCAAGAAGACATGTTGTCAGAGAAAAAGCTGCTCCTGTCGAAACAGCGAAGGAAAGAAGGCAGAAAGTCCTTGAAAATGCCATTTCCGAAATCGAAAAGCTTGTTGCAGAACCTGCAACCTTAGAGTTGCCTGAAGGCGCCGATGATGAGTTGGTTCATTTCGCTGCCATCAAAAAGGTCTATGACTCCAAAACTAAAGTCATTGTCAAGGATGTCATCGAACATTATGGATATTCCTATATGAAGTATTATTCTTACTTGGAATCTCTTAAGCCCAAAGATACTTTTGTGAATATTCTCAATCCGCACAATAAGAACAAATAAAACACTTAAATAGGAAAGGGGGGAATCATATGACTATTGGTACAATTGTCGGTATTGCTGTTGCCGTTATCGTCGTTCTTCTTATCATCATTGTCATCTCTTGGTGGATCAAGAAGATGAACTACTTCCGCAGACAGCAGGTCAAAATCAAAGAAGCTGCATCTGGAATCGATGTCGCTTTGACAAAGAGATTTGATTTGCTCAGTAAGCAGTTGGATATCTGCAAAGGTTATGCCAAGCATGAGAATGAAACTCTTGTCGATGTCACAAAGATGAGAGCCAATTATCATGAAGGAACCGGCGACGTCAAAGAGATGAGTGATTTCAATGCTCAGATGGATCAGGTTTCCAAGAGCATCAACATCGTCATCGAACGCTATCCTGAATTGAAGGCCAACACCATGTTCATCTCTCTTTCCAACTCCTGCGCCGATATCGAAGAACATTTACAAGCCAGCAGAAGATTGTACAATGCTGACGTTTCTGAATATAATCAGGCTATCGTCACTTTCCCTGGTTCTATCGTTGCCAACAGCATTCATGCAACTGCTGCCGAATTCTTCAAGGCCGATGAAGCAAAGCGTGAAGACGTCAAGATGTCCTTCTGACTTGTAGAAAACCAATTAGAACAATGGCAGTGTAAAAGCTGCCATTTTTGGAGGAAAAATGAAAATATTGTCATTTGAAGACAAAGAAGCAAGAGAAATCGTTGAAGATGGATATGTTTTGGCTTTGCCAACAGAAACCGTTTATGGAGTCGGCGTGAGGTTTGACGATGAAGAAGCATACGAAAGACTTTGCAAGGCCAAGAACAGAAGACCGGAGAAAGCAATCGCCGTTATGTGCTCTTCTTCTTTCCCGTTAGATAAATACTTTGAGATTTCAGAAGGCGCAAAAAGGGTGATGGATAAATTTCTCCCTGGTCCGTTGACCTGTCTTGTCAAAGCCAAGGAGAGTGCTCCATATCAGACACATCTCGGAACCGGGATTGCCGGAATCAGAATCCCAGCTAAGGAAGAACTTCTTTCTTTCCTTTCCTCTCTTCCTTTTGCACTTCAGGTGACAAGTGCAAACATCTCCGGTGAACCTGCAACAGCGGAATTTTCCGAAGTCTATGAAACCTTCAAAGACAAAGAGGAAGTTCACGGCATCGTCAAAGGGACCTGTCAGAGCGGAACACCTACTACTGTCGTCGATCTGACAAAGGAAAAACCTATCATCATCCGCCAAGGCGACATAACGATGGAAGAGATCGAAAAAGCTTTTTATAATAAATAAGGAAAAGAGAGGAAATTATTCTATGAAAATCGCATTTGGATGTGACCACGGCGGATTCCCTGTCAAAGAATCCATCATTGAGATGCTGAAGAAAGAAGGACATGAAGTCATCGATTGCGGAACCTATTCTATGGATTCCTGCAATTATCCTGAATTCGCACATGCCTGTGCCGAAAAAGTCAAAAGCGGAGAAGCGGACAAAGGAATCTTGGTCTGCAGTTCCGGAGAAGGCGTCTGCATTGTCGCAAACAAAGTGAAAGGCATCCGTTGTGGACTTGGATACAATGATGATGTTTCTCATCTCATTGTCGAACATAATCACGCCAATATGATTGCCTTTGGCGCAAAGTTCATGAAAGAAGAAGATATCTTAAGAAGAATCAATATCTTCCTCAACGCTCATGAAGAACACGGAAGACATGATATCCGCGTCGAGATGATCAGTAAATTCGAAGCCTAATATATTAGTAATGATAAGCGTGGTGAAACAAAGCCACGCTTTTTTAGAACCCGATGTTCAAAAAAGAGGAAAAAGCCCAAAACTATCGAATTTTCATGATAGGGCTTTCTTAAAGAAAACTAAAAAAATTGTTGACACAGCAATAGGCAGAATGATAGAATCTTAAACGCGCCAAAAAAAGCGCACTGATACGATTGCTCTTTGAAAACTGAACGGGATGACCAGTACATACACAAGTAATACGTCAATTTCCTTATAGGAAGAGACATAGGACAGTGATACCGGATTCGTCTTATTACAAAAATAAAACAGATCACATAAGTCGGCTGCCAGGCCGGCCTCAATAATAGCAACATTGAGAGTTCGATCCTGGCTCAGGATAAACGCCGGCGGCGTGCCTAATACATGCAAGTCGAACGAGGGGAGCAATCCCCGAGTGGCGTACGGGTGAGTAACACGTTGGTAACCTGCCCTCCGGACCGGAATACCAGGCGGAAACGCCTGCTAATGCCGGATGAAGCCGCAGAGGCGAAAGCCTCTGCGATGAAAGGCGGCCTCAAAGCCGCGCCGGGGGATGGACCTGCGTCGCATTAGCTAGTTGGCGGGATAAAGGCCCACCAAGGCGAGGATGCGTAGCCGAGCTGAGAGGCTAAACGGCCACATTGGGACTGAGACACGGCCCAGACTCCTACGGGAGGCAGCAGTAGGGAGTATTTGGCAATGGGGGAAACCCTGACCGAGCAACGCCGCGTGTGCGATGAAGGCCTTCGGGTCGTAAAGCACTGTGACCGGCTGGGAAACGCGGGGCGAGGAAATGCGTTCCGTCTGACCGGCCGGTTAGAAAGCAACTGCTAACTACGTGCCAGCAGCAGCGGTAATACGTAGGTTGCAAGCGTTATCCGGAATTATTGGGCGTAAAGAGTGAGCAGGCGGCTTTGCAAGCCGGGGGTCAAATGCGGTGGCTCAACCACCGTCCGTCCCCGGAACTGCATGGCTAGAGTGCTGGAGAGGCAAGCGGAACTCCTCATGTAGCGGTGAAATGCGCAGATATGAGGAAGAACACCGGTGGCGAAGGCGGCTTGCTAGACAGTCACTGACGCTCAGTCACGAAAGCGTGGGGAGCAAATAGGCTTAGATACCCTAGTAGTCCACGCCGTAAACGTTGAGGACCAGGTGCCGGGGGAATACCCCGGTGTCCGAGCTAACGCATTGAGTCCTCCGCCTGGGTACTACGTTCGCAAGAATAAAACTTAAAGGAATTGACGGGGGCCCGCACAAGCAGTGGAGCATGTGGTTTAATTCGTGGCTACGCGGAAAACCTTACCTGGGTTTGACATCCCTGTAAAGGACCTGGAGACAGGTAGATAGCTATACAGGTGAAAGGTGGTGCATGGCTGTCGTCAGCTCGTGTCGTGAGATGTTGGGTTAAGTCCCGCAACGAGCGCAACCCCCGCCTTCAGTTGCCATCATCAAGTTGGGCACTCTGAAGGGACCGCCGGCGCAAGCCGGAGGAAGATGGGGATGACGTCAAGTCATCACGCCCCCTATGCCCAGGGCGACACACGTGCTACAATGGCCGGTACAGCGCGAGGCGACCACGCGAGTGGAAGCGGATCGCTCAAAGCCGGTCTCAGTTCGGATCGGAGTCTGCAATTCGACTCCGTGAAGCCGGAATTGCTAGTAATCGCGGATCAGCACTGCCGCGGTGAATACGTTCCCGGGCCTTGTACACACTGCCCGTCACACCATGAGAGCCGGCAAGGCCCGAAAACGTCTGCCTAACCCGCAAGGGAGGGCGGCGCCTAAGGCAGGGCCGGTGATTGGGGTTAAGTCGAAACAAGGTATCCCTTCGAGAACGAGGGGATGGATCACCTCCTTTCTACGGAGAAGGAAAAAGTCCCAGGCACAGCGTCCTGGGCAGACCTAAACTTAAAAGAACAGGTCGGTCTTGCAGCCGATGGTCATCCCGTCCGGTTTCCTGGGGGCAATCCTTGGGACGCGCCAGGGAGGCGCGAGGATCCTTGAAAACTGAATGCCATAGTTCTTTCTGAGATAGAAGCGGGCAGAGAAACAATCTGCCTGTCACATATTTCTTATCAGCCAATGCAGAAGCAATAAATGAAGCGAGAGCCAAAAACAGACTATTACAAGGGACCGTCCCCGAAGGGACGGAAGCTTATAAGGCGCGCGGCGGATGCCTTGGAGCCGGATGGCGATGAAGGACGCGACAACCTGCGATAAGCCCGGGGGAGCTGGACGTGAGCCTAGATCCCGGGATTTCCGAATGGGGGAACCCAGCAAGCTACATGCTTGCTACCCATGGCCCAACACATAAGCCATGGGAGGCAACCCAGGGAACCGAAACATCGAAGTACCTGGAGGAGAAGAAAGAGAGATCGATTCCGTGAGTAGTGGCGAGCGAAAGCGGAGGAGCCCAAGTCTGCCACATGCGGACGCGGCCGGAGGGGAAGCGCATCGAATGGCGCTCCGAAGAGGGTGAGAGACCCGTACCCGTAACGGCTGCCGAAGCGGCAGGAAAGAGTAAGTCGGGACACGTGAAATCCTGACCGAAGGCGCGGGGACCGCCCCGCAAGGCTAAATACGGTCCGGCTACCGATAGCGAACAAGTACCGTGAGGGAAAGGTGAAAAGCACCCCGGGAGGGGAGTGAAAGAGATCCTGAAACCGCGCGCTGACGAGATGGCGGAGGGCGTTAAAGCCTGACGCCGTGCCTATTGAAGAATGAGCCTGCGAGTCAGTGCACACGCGCGAGGTTAAGGGGAAGACCCGGAGCCGTAGCGAAAGCGAGCCCGAACAGGGCGCACAGTGCGTGTGTCTGCACCCGAAACCCGGCGATCTAGCCATGTCCAGGATGAAGCAGGGGTGAAACCCTGTGGAGGTCCGCACCGACGTTCGTTGAAACGCCCGCGGATGAGATGTGGCTCGTGGTGAAATTCCAATCGAGCTGGGTAATAGCTGGTTCTCCCCGAAACATCTTTAGGGATGGCCTCGTGCGTTCGCTTCCGGAGGTAGAGCTACTGGATGGGAGAGGCCCGAGCGATCGGGTTCCCTCCCGACCAAACTCCGAATGCCGGAAGTCCAAGAGCACGGGAGCCAGTCGGCGGGAGACAAGTTCCGTCGACAAGAGGGCAACAGCCCAGACCGCCGGATAAGGCCCCTAAATCCACGCTGAGTGTGTAAGGATGTGGGAACGCTAAGACAGCCAGGATGTTGGCTCAGAGGCAGCCATCATTCAAAGAATGCGTAACAGCTCACTGGTCAAGCGTTTCCGCGCCGAAAATTTACCGGGGCTAAGCGTGGTGCCGAATCCGCGGATTCGTCATCTTCAGATGATGAGTGGTAGGGGAGCGTCGCCGTCGGGGCGAAGGGTGACCGTGAGGACACCTGGACCGTCGGCGAGTGAGAATGCAGGCGTAAGTAGCGATGAGGGGTGGGAATCCCCTCCGCCGAATGACTAAGGTCTCCCGGGCAAGGTTCGTCCACCCGGGGTCAGCCGGGGGCTAAGGAGAGGCCGAAAGGCGCATCCGATGCACAATGGGTCAAGACTCCCATGCCCCGACATGTTTTGGCTGGGCAGTGACGGATCAGGAAGGCGGACCCCGGCTGTCGGATGCCGGGCGACCGTCCGGATTGGCGGAGGCAATACCTCCGCATCATGTCTGGGCGGGCGGGAGGAAACCAGGGATGGGAGTACGAAGGCCGCCGGAATGGTCCCGGGAAAAGCTGCTCAGCGCCGCATGCCGGGCCCGTACCGAGAACGGACACACGTGGTCAGGTCGAGTAGACCGAGGCGAGCGAGATAACTGTTGTTAAGGAACTCTGCAAAATTGCTCCGCAAGTTAGCGAGAAGGAGCGCTCCCCTCCGGGGGAGCCGCAGTGAAGAGGCCCAGGTAACTGTTTACCAAAAACACAGCTCTATGCGAAGGCGCAAGCCGATGTATATGGGGTGAAGCCTGCCCGGTGCCGGAAGATTAAGGGGAGGGGTCAGACGCAAGTCGAAGCCCTGAGCCGAAGTCCCGGTGAACGGCGGCCGTAACTATAACGGTCCTAAGGTAGCGAAATTCCTTGTCGGGT
>ERZ1106978.107-NODE-107-length-61441-cov-43.909914_pt1 | contig 61441 bp, 89 predicted proteins | sample MGYA00403689_ERZ1106978 | MGnify/ENA primary metagenome ERZ1106978 (study PRJEB35170, sample SAMEA104062434) | human gut metagenome | biome: human gut; feature: human-associated habitat; material: faeces | place: Denmark | collected 2012-08-02 ...
GAAATTCTGGTGCGTCTAGAGGGATTCGAACTCTCGACACCTGGTTCCGGAGACCTTCAAATGAGAATGATAAATTATATGAAATTCGGCGAATCAGATACCGTCGCATTTTCTGCCGTTTCTATGCCGTTCAATTCTCATTTAGGGAACTTTCGGACCGCCAACTGCGCCCGACTTTGCGCCCAGCTATTCTTTTTCTTTCCCATACAGGCGCTCCATGCCTGCCTTCGTTATCAGCCATGTGCGGCCGGACTTGCGGAACTCCTCGCCTTCTTTGAAACGAGGCGGGAGCCCCTTTTGTCCTGAGCACGCCTGCTTTACTGTGATCGCAGAAATTCCCCAACGTTCTGCAGCTTCCGCTGTCGTCATCACTTCGTCGATGATTTTCATTTTCTGATTCTCCACACTACGTAACCACAAAATACTGCCGCTGTAACTGCGCCTTGTATAAATTCCTTACTGATATTGACGAAGGACAGTGATGTGATCCAAAGTCCCAACGCGATAAAATCATAGAATTTCATTTTACTACCTCCATGTGATATAATGAGGTTGTCAAGAGGGCGTTCGCCCTCTTGCACCTCGGCTCTTTAATCGTCTGAATCATTTGCTGTGATGGTGACGTTTGAAGAGCTCTTTTGCTTCCTTTTTCTAAGTCTCAATCCTTTTCACGAAATCGCTGCACTCTTTCATTTTCCCGTGTTTGACTAGCCGGGCGAATGCCTGAATCACCGCCCATTCTTCGTCATATGCGCGCAGCTGATGTTGTTTTCTCACGCCTTCGGCTTTCTTGGGCCTTCCTGTTTGATTGGGGCGTTTCCCGCCCCAGCCATTCTTTTCCATTCTTCCTCCATGAAATTTCATTACTTCAAAAATCACTTTAACCACTCAGCAACGTTCAGGATCGTCGCAATAATTACTAAAACCATGCAAGTTGTGGTGTAGTTACTAGCCCACCATGCGATGGCAGCGCATGCCCAAAATACAGCTAATAATATTTTTGTTTTCATTTTCTTTATATGGTATGATATTAGGGAAGGGGCTCGGGGATTTCTCCCCGGCTTCCCTTTAGTTCTATTTGCGGTTCAGCTGTTTAATTTTAATCAGTATCGATAATACTTTTTCGATGCCAGTCAGTATTGCGACTACCGACCCAATGATTAAAGCTATCAGCTGAATCGCTTCTTTAATATCATCCATCATTTCACCTCCTTTAATTGTATATATTATATCATTCATCTTGCTTTTTGTCGATGCAATGTTCTTGAGTTTCTTCGATTTTATCGCACTTTTCGACATTTTTGCAAAATAAAAAAGATGTCTTGATTTAACAATGTGCTAAATCAAGACATCTTTTTTTATTGCTTTGCAGCTTCCTCTGCCGCTTTTAGCGCAGCAAGCTCGCGCATCGAAAGCACCCAGCGCTGTGACTTTTCTTTCTGTGCCTTGCGTACTGCCTCCCGTGCCTTGCGTGCTGCCTCTTCGGGGACAATGTAACCGGCGCCAAAAATACATTTCCCTGCTCTGCGCTGTGCGTCCATGGCGCGAACAAATACGCCAATGTCTTCGCGGTATTCGATTCCGTATTCAGAAAACAACGCCACGGCGCTCGATGTCAGGACGTTATCTGGATACGTGTACACCGGCAGTGGTGGCGCTTTCTTGGCCTTGATGTTCGCGGCATTCGCTTCATCAAGTATGCGGTACAGGTCTGGTGCACTTCGGATCAGCGGGCCTTTAGACGCTACAAAACTAGTGCTTACTTTAGCGCCGTTGTCGTATGTAATCGACACCCCGACGCAAATATGGCTATGCGCCACTCGGATGCCGAGACACGTGAGGTGCGGCGCAAACAAGAAATAGTCGATGTTATGTTCCGCGTAGAACTTCACGACTTTCGCTATGATGGAAAATGGCGGATTATCGATAACTACACAATCTGCTGGATAGTCGAATTTTTCAAAGTCGCCGCCCGGCCAAAATGGACGGACTATCGTCCGCCCCCCCAATCCATTTCTTTGATTGCCCAGTCCTTCACAACCTCATAAATTGCGCCCGGTGTATAACAGTCATCTGTGGTCTTCTTTGGTTTGAACTTGTCGACAAATTCCTCATAAGTATTAGATTTTGGCATATGCGCTCCTATTTCTTAATCCATGCATACAACAGACCGCCCGAGATTGCAATCCAGAGGTTACGCTGTCGAGTTTTCGTCTCAATGTCCTTCTTCGCCTCGTCCTCTAATTCTTTCAAGGATTGATTTGCACTCTCTAATAATTTCCGCGTCTCGGCGTTCGTTTTCTTCGATTCTGCCAGCTCTGTCTGCGCTGTTTCTAACTGCTTCTGCTGCTCTGTCAAGAGATCCTGCTTGGTCGCGTTGCTCTTCGTCAGCTGATTCAAGTCCTGCTCGAGTGTCGTCAGCTCGCTTTCCGATATCTGATACATCTCCTCGGCCTGCGAGGAAGTACCAGCAGCTAGCCAGAGCAAGCACCCCAGCCAGCAGATACACAATCTTTTTATTGATTTGCACAATACAATCACCTCATCAGTACCATTCACTCATGTCGTAATTCTGCCCGCCGATGCTATAGCAATCGGTCCACTGCCAGCCCGCGAGAATGTTGCCCGGGTAGCTGTCGTGGAAGCCGCACTCGCTCGTCCCATACTGAGCGCACCAGTACGGCACATAGTCGGCCAGATCATTAACATTGATACGGTCTGTCAAGGTGGACAGGCTCGCATAGATTCCGGCGCTGTAGCCGGCGGCGTTGCATGTGGAAATGAAGGCACTGCATACTGCGGTCACGTCATCAGGATCCTGGCCGATGACTTCGGGCGCTTCCACGTCAATCCAGATCCCCAAGGGCGGTGCTCCGTATCCTAAAGTTTCCAGTGCGTCAATGACGACCGCTGCCTCCTCTTCCGCCCGTTCTGTGGTCTGTGCGTGGGTGTAGCAGTAAACGCCCCATGAAAGGCCGCGGGCGCTGGCTGCCGCAATGTGTTTGCCGTGAAGTTCTGAGAGCGTGCGCCCTTCGCTGATTTTTACGATAACACCCTCTACCCCTTCGTCAATCATATGTGACCAGTTGATGTGATCATTCCAATCTGATACATCGATGACATTCATCTTTGCACCCTCTTCCTCTTAATCAGCCCGGCCAAATCATGCACGGCAGACACACCGGCGTCATCAAGGTTCTCGATGATAGACAGCAGCTCTGACGATGCCAGGTAAGCAATAATCAGATTCGCAAACTCGCTTCGCCCCAGTATAAAGTCCACCAGTGCGCCCGCTACGACAAGCAGCATGTACACGGAAATCTTTTCGACAAACTGCGTGCGCATAGCGTAGCTATTGATGACACCAGCACGGTGCGCCGCCGGGATGCTCTTGACCGAGTCGATAAGGGATGGCTTCTCCGTCATAGACTCGGACAGATGGCCGTAAGACAGCGCGATAAACTTGGCGAATAAATCTACGCACACGATGCATGCAAACGCCGTAAAGAGCTCCAAGTGCCGCTCCAGCGCCAGAAATACGATGCCCAAAGCCGTCTTGTATGGCCAGCCAATATATAGCCCGTCAAACACTTTTCCTACCCAGATACTGATCTCATTCAGATTCATTAGCTTTCACCTTGGCCCCATCTTTCACTTCCGCTTTTTCGGCAAGCGGCTTACTCCTTACACATTTGGGATTCGTGCAAAGTCCAGTCTTGTTATCCATCTTGCGATGGCAAAGGAAACATCTTTCCATTTAAATCGCTCCTCTCTTTTCTGTGTATTCTGCAACCAATTCTTCTCTTTCAGCTTTGAGGTCATTGTAGTAGTCCTCATCTTCTACGGCTTTTGCTTTCGCCATTTCTGTTTCGATATCACTGATTTTTCTAGCATATTCAGAATCAAGCGCCGCCAGTTCGGCTTCTCGCTTCTCTTCTTCTGTCGGTTCCGGTTTAGCCTGATATGCTCCATCTTTATACAGCAAATCACCTTGCAGGGCTTTGTTGTAGGTCAAAGCGTCTTGCACAACATGGATCTTGTCTGGATATTCCACTTTGGCTTTGGTCTGCAGTTCTTCCACCGTGTCACCATGTACACCGGTCACATAAGAGGTTACTCTTTCACCTGTTGTTTCGTAGATAGACAAATATGTCAAAGTAGGATTGGCAATAGATACTACCATCGCATTATCTCCTTACATTAAAATAACCTCCATCAATATGATTGGAGGTCTAAAAAATGAAAAATCCAAATGGATATGGTTGTATTAAATTATTAAGTGGTTCACGGCGGCGACCGTATTGCTTTGTTGTGTCCCAGCAAGGCAAGCAGAAAGTCATTGGTTACTTTGTTACTAAGTTGGAAGCAATGGCTTATCAAGTTGATTACAATCAATCTCATGGGCTCCACCGCCTTTCAGACAACAAAATAACATTTGCAGAATTATATGCACGCTGGCTCCCAAAGCATATCGAATATAGCAGCGTATCTGATAGCACGATTCACGGCTATGAAAGCTCATACAAGCATTGCGTCTATCTGTATGACGTGCCAGTAGCCGAAATCAAATACAGTCATCTGCAGACCGTCATCGATGGAATGGGTAGTCTGTCATATGCAAGCAAGAAAAAGGTCCGCAACCTGCTATCGCTGCTCTGGGCATATGCAAGGCAGATGGACTACACAAGCAATGACTATACCGGCCTGCTACGTATAGGGAAGAACCGCCCTGTGAACCCACATCACGCTATCAGCCGCCGCAAAGTCAACGCCCTATGGAAGATGACAGACGTTCCCGGCATCGATATCATCCTCATACTGATCTACACCGGCCTGAGAAACGGCGAGCTCCGTGCCCTGCTGAAATCCGATGTAAACCGTCGGCAGAAATACATCCGCATACGGAAATCAAAAACCGCGGCAGGCGTGCGTATCATACCTATCCATAGCCGCATATGGCCTTTTGTAGAAGGGCGCCTATCCTGCAATGGTTCCCATCTGATAGCCGACGATAGCGGCATGCCCTATACATATAGCCGCCTAGCCCGCCTTTTCACCCGTGTTATGAAATTGGTGCACGGCGAAAAGCATAAGCTCCACGACACCCGCCACACCTGCGCCACGTGGCTTGATGACGCCGAGGTGAATGACAACGCCAAGAAAATGATTCTCGGTCATGCACGCAATGATGTGACGAACGGCGTCTATACCCATAAAAACTTGCGCCAGCTGCGAAAAACTATCGAGAAAATCTGATACCAACCTGTTACTAACGGCTACCTATTGCAACAAAAAAGTATCGCGGATATCGAATGATCCGTGATACTGATTTGTCCCATAGAAAGCCCACGATTTAGCTAGTTTTCGCTCTTTCTGCACAGCGCAATGCAGGGCGGCTGAGATTAGGAGATACGCGACGGAGACTGAAAATATACAGGGTGTAATCGGTTCTGGAACTATATCATTCCCCATATCGTTTAATCATGTATTATCAGGGTTTGCCCAGTTTGATAGTACCGTCCAAAATGATGATATGTGGAACAATGACGTTGCCATATTTATTTCGAATACATCTATTCGGTGTGGGGGCGAAGGTCGAAGATTCTATCATATCGGGATTGGTTACTAGACAGGGTGGAAACTGCGGGACTAGCACCAAAATTGGCTTCCCAGTTGCATTCCCAAAATTTTGCGGAGCCGTCACTTTAGGACAGATTTATGGCGGTAACAGGAGTGACCATTACGGAAACCTCGGGAAAATAACAGCGACAGATTTCACTAAAGACAGCTGGAATAGTATGTACATCGCTATTGGCATATAGACAGGGTGGAACAATATACAATACTCAATACGTCACTTATCCGATTGCTTTCAAAACTGTTCTTTGTATTACTGCTACTGCATCAAATAAAACTGAAGCTGTCAATCTGTACGATATCACTATGACTACTGTTAAGTTGCATAACAACGGCGGCACTCCGAACTTCACGAAGTGGCTAGCATTTGGCATGTAAACAGGGTGGAACTACCCAGCCATCGCCAATCACATTCCCGGTAAGCTTTGCGTCAAAATGTCTTACCGTTGTTCCACAGTTACAAGCTCACAACGATAGCGCTAACATGAGCAAAAACAGGGTATGTGTTATCAATTTAACAGCTCGCGGTTTTGCTTTAGAGCTTCCGCAGTCTGCCTATAATTACATAGCAATCGGCATATAAACAGGGTGGAAATCAGGATAAGAACGGATCTAATGTACAAGTAAGCTTCCCAATTAGCTTTTCGCAAAATTGCCTATCTGTCGTAACAGAGCTAACACATAGCCGCTGGGATCCTGGAGAGACAAACGTTTGGGATGTATCAGCGACTGGGTTTAGTGTTGGAGAGCAGGACTCCGGTGGCTTTTTTGGGTGGTATTGGATAGCGGTAGGCATATAAACAGGGTGGAAAGGCGATAGCCCCTAGTAGGAGGTTGCAAAACGTATCCATAACTCTCCCTATAGCGGTGTCAAATATTTTGGCGGCAGTATGTTCCTCCTACACTAATGCTGTGGGCAATGAAGGTAATTCGGGGCAGGTATGTGATTTTACCGGCAAATCACTAACGATCACAATAGACAACGGCGGCGGAATATGGCTCGCAATATGTAAATAGACAGGGTGGAATTGGCGGTTCCGGTTTCACATATCCGCTTGCCCTGTCTAGGGTTTTGACGGTTGCGTTTTCGCTCAATAACGGCGTCTGGAGTTATAACTGGTATACGCAAGATTCGAAGGTAAATATCAGCAATACAGCTGCATCAAACCCCAAAGGATTTCCTTACAATTGGTTGGTTATTGGCATTGCTTAACGGCCGATAGCTACCCACTCGAAGTATTGACCTTGCTGCTCTGTACCGATCGCATAGCGAAATTGTGATTCATTTTTCCAGACAATGTGGTGACCGGTTCGGTACGCATACCTATCATTCTTGTTGCGTTCTGGGCTGCCTGTAATCGTAAAGCATGCATTAGGGAATGCAATAGGGTAGCTGACAGTGTAAGCAGGCGTGGCCCCATCGTTCTCCCAGTTCTTTCCATTGTTGTGCATTCCACCCTGTCTAATAGCCTATCGCGATAACTCGTACATCAGACCCAGCTCCAGACGCGCTCCAGCTAGTAGTATTCCCACTGATTGCTGGTCCCCAGTCCATCTTACCGCTATTGCCAGAATAATCGCCTGATATACCCAACAGAGCGTGAGGGAATGCTATTGCCCATGATCCAGATTTACCAGTTCCATATCCACCCTGTCTAATGCCCAATAACTAGCACATAGCAATCTGTAGTTTTGTTTTCTAAATTATTATTATTAGTCAATTTCCATGTAAAATACGTTTTGGTTAAACTGGTAATTGCCGGGTTATCAGCATACCCTTGAATATGTTTAATAACCCATGCCCCAAGTGGGGTGCATGATATTGGATAGGTGAATTCATTTCTAGCGTATCCACCCTGTATAATTAGCGGGATCGTTCCTCCGAGCTTCACCCACCAGCTATTTGGGTTGGAAACGTCCCCTGCAACCACGCCGGCAGACAGGGTTTCAAAACTGTCTTTCGGTGTTTCCCACCAGTTAGATTTACCGGACAATGCTGCAATCTGATGCACGATGCCGGAAAGCAGAGCAGCCAAAGATCCGGTATTGCCGCTCGGTACTGTTCCCTGAGAGAGCGTTGCCTGGAGCTGGTTGATAAGATCAAGAACCTGATCCGATTTTCCATTTCTTGTGCGGTAGTGGATACCATCGGATGCAGCAGACAGAGACTTAATAAAATCAAGGGATGGGTGAGCAGTTTCAAGAGCATTATGCGCAATAATAGCAGCTATATTTGCCAAGTTATTAAAACGATGTGCAGTAAATACAGCGGTCCCATCAGTTACAGAACCGCCTTCTGCTACACTGGAATACCCGGAAGGAGCCGATGCGGCTGTAGTCCCTGCTGTAGTACATACCAAGAAAGTCCCTTTGCATGTTTGTTCCGCCACAACGTCGTTCTGTTCATAGTAGGTGTTTCTCTCCAAGCTTTTTATCGGACTATCCACGACCTGCCCAAGCTGCGTTTCAAGCATTACCTGATCGTAACTCCCGCTGCCATTCTTTACTTTGAATTTTCCTTTTCTGTTGGTCATCATTGAACCTCCTATTTAAATTCTATAAAGGCATCGCTTTCTGTACCGATAGTAATATCTTCCATATCGACATCAATCCACATTTCACTTTCCGGCTGATAAATACTTGCTACCACTTTCCCGCCGGTTTCGGCCTGAGGGGACGTGAGATAAGGAAGGTCATTATATCGGGTACTTCCGTCGCCGGACTTTACATATCCGGTATCGCTTTCAATGCCCAGTTCTCCTTTTAGAAGTAAGGGATTGTCTGCTTTCCATTCGGATGCCAGTCCGATCCGTTGCTTCATTCTTACATTTAGGTATGTGATCGGCATGAGACATCCTCCCTTCTATCACCCCTGAGAATTACCGCCATTAAGAATCAATGTATCTCCGGAGGGAGTAAACAGTTTGGACGTAGACAGAGCTCCGTCAGCAATTTTTTCATTCGTGATTGCGGAATTTTTGATGGTAGGATTTGGATAATTTCCGGTCAAATCACCCCCCGCGGTTCCTTTAGGAATACGCGCATCGGAAAGTCTTGCATCATTACCTTCCGCAGCAGTGCCGGCGGTTGTGCCAAAGTCTACATTAAAAGCGGATTTCTTATTTGTAATCTTCGCTTCATATTTATTATCCGCATTCTCTTCGGTAATATATCCTTTATTCTCGATAGCCTGGCTAACTTTCAGAGGTGTCATGACCTTGGTATCATCGGTGCCGGACTTTGCCTCCTCTGTGCTTGCTATATCCAAAGGCTTGGTTATGCAGACAAACGAAGAGCCGGACCATCTATACTGCTCAAATTTTGCGGAGGGATCCAAATCAACGTAGATTTTTCCGGATTCCCCTTTAATAAGAGTCGTATGGCTCTGTTCTTTATAAAATTTGCCATCGCTGTAGTAGCCTTCTATAACATCATCAACATAACTCGGAAGCTGTGTCGACGGGACTAATCCATTGTTATCCAAGGTTGCTACCCCGTTTTTTGCTCCCTTTTCAGAGGTCGGGATTTTGGTATTGTCCTTGATAGTAATATCCGCAGTACCATCAAAGCCAACACCATTGATTTTTCTGGCCGTCTGCAGCTTATCTGCAGCCTTTACAACACCGGCCCCGGAGCCTTTATATTCTGCCAGTGTCATGTATCCGGATAAATCTACATTTCCGACAAAATACGTTAAATCGGACCATTTTGTAGTACCATCACCGAATTTTAATTTCCCCGTATCAACTTCATAGCCGGCTTCCCCTTTCAAGAGCACGGGGTTTACACTCGCCCATGCGGAAGAGCTGTCCGCTCTCAGAGTAATTTTTACCTTCAGTTCCTTATTCATTGGCTGTACCTCCATTAATCAAACTGATTTCCTCATAATCTCTGCCAACACAAAAATACAATAGTTTTTCTTCATCCCAGCGATAAACTGCATTCTCACCGATTACAAAATAAATATTCTGCGAATTCCCAACAGTCGGTAAATCCAACCGATTATTTACCCGGACTACCGCATCACTTTCAACCTGCCGGAGGCCTACTCCCAGCACCCCGTTCAATACCTTCTCTTTTTCCAGAGATCCTATAATGATACTGTCCTGATGAAGTGCTACCATGTTACTTCCTCTCCTATCGTGAACCGACTGGGAGGGATAACCGTATAGACATTGCCCTCATCCATAGTGACTTGGACATCGTACACATAATTGCCGTACTTCATGTGTTTTGTATGTTCTGGGAGGAATGTAAAGTTGCCGTCCTTTGCCTTAATCTGGATCAGGGCTAAATCCGTGTCTGTGTTCTCTTTAACGGTCATAATGCAGGAACAATTTCCACCAATATTCACGGATTTATTTCTTGCATCTTTTAAATACAATTTCAGGACTGCGGTATCTCCTCTCGTCAGTGTTATTCTGTTCTTGCTGTCAATCTGAAGCACTTCCCTCCCCCTCCTTAATAAAGTTCAACAAGAGCCCCGGAAGTTTTTGATATATCTGTTTCCTTATCCACGATTTTTAGATATTCATGGAGAGCTAATTCGACATAGCCCATCGTTGCCAGGGCCCCCGGATCGATAGAAACCTTAACATCGGACGCATTAGATGCCGAAATATATACGGCAAATTCCTGAGATACCGCTGTAGAGCCTCCTCTCGGCGGAAGGTAGTCCGGCGCGGAATCAGAGGTAACAGCATACAGGATTTCCCCATCGTCCGGATCATTGGCAAAAACGCCAAGCTCCCGCACATAGTATCCCGCGGAAAGTCCGACATTGGTGATTATCGCACTGATTTTACACATCTTCTGATCCGTCAGAACTTCTTTGGACGCAATCCCTACATTCTGTTCTGGCGTCACAAGGTCTGTCAGGTCTTCAAGCGAAGTCCCCTTAGGCAAAACACCGGACCCCAGCTTCATTTTAGTCAGTGCAAGCACAACGCCGGTTCCTACTTTTGCCTGCAGGAGCTGTCCTTTCTTAGTCAATACAAGCCCGTTCCAGTTTGGCATTATTGAATTTCCACCTTTTTCTGAACTCTCACTCCTGCAGCTTCACGTACAGTACCGGATATATCCGACATCCTGAAAGCTGCAGGATAAATACTGATAACTTTTGCAGAGGCAACAGGAAGTGCATAGTAAATCGTTTTCGGCAAGTCTCTGTGAAAAGACACCCCGTCCAGCCAGGAGCGAACATTTTTCGTGTGCTCGATGGCGCGGTACAGGCTGTTGATCACGGAAATGTCGGGGACCGCTTCGGTAATCATCACAACCTTGAAGTGATAGGGTTCCCCACCATACTCCCAGTTTTCTTCAATCTTTGCGGATTTGAATATCGCCGTACAGACTTCTTCTACCACAGACGGGGTTCCCTTTCGGCGGTGCCATTTTATACTCTGCTTCACCAGCGCCCGTTTTTTCTCCAACGTAGCTGCGTCATCATAGAAATCAACATGGTACTGCCATGCCAGGGCATCGACGATTTTTTCCGGAAGTTCATCCAGCCTGGGAAGAAGTAAAAGAAGAAGTGTATCACTGGAGATTTTTCGGAGCTCCGGATCAGCGGCTGCGGAAATGTTCCGGATCGTCTTATCTCCGGAAATGGAAGACGGGACAATGGTAATCAGTTTCTGTTCAGACAGGTTACTCACTTTCGATCCCTCCCATGGCCACTGATATCTGATCCGCTACAGCCACCTCTGTGTTTTCTACTTTCGTAAATACAGGCTCTGTGATTTCCGCCCGTTTGGCTCCCGCTTCGATGATATTCTTCATCAGCTGCGACGGATTGATGTCTCTGCCCAGCTTCTCCTTCTGCCATTCAACGTATTGATTGATCGCTTCCGTGACGGCCTGCTGGATAGTTGCAGAAAAACTTTCACTGTCTTCTCCGATGTAATAAGTAACCCGAATATCATAATTTTTCACAGTCGGAGCCTGTACGCTCACCTGATCTGTCAGAGGCCGCACCGTTTTATCATTGCACGCTTCGAGCACATCCTTCAGTACTTCCTCTTCCGGGATTTCTCCGCCCGTCATCAGCGGCACGATTTTCACCTCGCCCGGAGAGGGGGATGTGATGAAAACATCCGCAATGTCCGGGTTCGCGGACTTGGCGAAAAACGCATAGGCGCCGAAAGAACCCGCATCCGAAAATGACTCTGGGGCTTCGTGAATGCGCTCCCTGTAGGATTCGTCGCTTTCCTTGTCTGCGCCGCCCGCAGTGACGGTCGCATTCTGCACGCTGTCCACATAAGGTAGCGGATCGACCAGCTTCGTCAATGAGGCAATGGCCAGATGATTCCCGGCATCCCCCGGCTCCGTGCAGACGGCGGCCACCTGCGCGGTCAACTGCCCCGCCGGAATGGAGAGGGCTTCCGCCGTCGCAAAATACGCCCGTTCGTCCTGCGTGGTGACGCGTGTCCCTTCCGGGATGATGGCACCGGTTTCTGCGGTCGACAGGACGAAGGTCAGCGTGGTTTCCGCCCTCTTCGCAGGGATACGCTCGACGTCGAGGAGCGCGCCCAGGTGATCCAAATAATCGCCTTTGGAATAGGCGAGCAGGTTCATCTTCCCCGTGTAATCGATGAGGTTTCTCTGCAGGATAAGGAGTTCGGCGATGGACAAAAGGAAAAGCCGAACGGGGTCTCCGTCGGCCAGTGTACGCCCGGCGATTGTTTCATACCGGGCGATGATTTCTTTTTTCACGATTTCCGCGTCTGTCTCAGCAAAGGAAATATCAGGAAGATTCTTTAATTCCATTGAGTCTCACCTCGATTCTTGGCTCTAGTTTCCCATCCATGGACTCCGTGAAGGAAATCCCGGTGATGGTAACTCTCGGCTCGTACTTTCGCACCGCCTGAATGATTTCTGCCGCCAGCATGGCCTTTGCTTTCGCCATGGGTTTGTCTACGTAATCCGCGCTCGCACCGAAGTCTCGGTCAAGTGGTACGCTCCCCTTTGTGGTCGCCATGATGGTCCGCACGTTCTGCAGAATTTCCGTGATTTCATCCTGCGGCGAGAAATCTACAATATTCTCGATTCCGATGGAGTAATTCATAAACCAATCAACCCCTTGAACGCTTCTTTCAGCGCAGTCTTTCCGTCTGAATATTCCTTCAGGGAGACATTCGCCGTGATGGCCTGTGGGTGGCCCCACTTATCCCAGAAATCAACGCTATAGGATAGCCCTCGCACGGTCCACAAGCCGTCTCCGATGACTTTGAACCCTAGTACCAGCGGCACGGGCGTGCCGCCATCCCGGAGCTCTTTCAGTGTGTTGACTTCACTCTGCGGGTTTACGCCCTGGTCTTTTCGGAAGAGCATGGTGAAGGAAATCTCCTCCAAATTTTCTCCCAAAAATTCCGAAAGTGGTTTCTCGCCCAGGATTTCATGCTCCGCCCACCGGGCTTCTCCTTGACGTTTGTAGTCGTCGAATGTACGGACGTAACCACGCGACGCAACAAAGGGGATGGTCCCCAAAAATCCTACGAACATATCACCCTCCTATGAAAACATCGGATGAGCCCACCGCTGCCGAACCGCCGCACGTGACGGGGTCGCTTACACGAGCAGCGGGGCGCCCATTGATGAAGACGGTGCTGCTCCCGCTGGCGACGGCCCCTGCATGCGATGGGTGCGCCTTGCACCCGTGCGGCGCGTAGGTGTCCCCCACGCGCCCTGCGCCCTTGCCGTTGATGAATACATTGCCACTGGCAGAAGAAAGCGCTGTGGGCGGACAGGCGTCGTGTCCGGTGTCATTATCGCCTAGTCTGTGTGCAGCCGGCATAGCTCCTCCTTAGTTGATATCTACCCGCGGAGCTTTGATCTTGATGGCACTCGCGGCCTTGATGGTAATAGTTCCGCCATCCCACTTGATAAGGCTCCCGTCAGGAAAATGGATTGCTCTCACGTCGGCGTTCTCCTCGGGCGGCGGCTTTGCCTTCGAGTAGTATGCGCCTAGGATGAATCCGGCATTGAGCCCGTTCCCGGATGCATTCGGCAGAAAGAGGCAGAGCACCTGCGTATTGACTTCAGGCACCCAGTATCCTTCCGTCCCGTTTGCTCCGATCTGCAGCACCGCCAGTTCATCGCTTACAAGGTCGTCTTTGTCAGGAAATGTAACCCGCGCACGGCATGTCTTCCCGTTCACAGAGGATACTTTCCCGACGCGGATCAAGTTCTTCAGCTGGTTAGTATCCATTGAGACACCTCCTCATTTCTACGCTGGTGGTGTAACCGCCGGAAATCTGATGCTTCGCCGATGTGATGATGTACTTCCCATCGAATTTCCCGAAGCCTAATACATTTACCGTGGTGGCTGCCAGCATGCGGAAATCCCCCGGCATGTCGACGGACATCGTCCATTCGTCTTTGTTCTTTTCGCGAAGGCGCTTCTTGGCGAGCTTTTCGGCTTCAGAAACAGTCTTCACCTGCTCTTTGACTTCGAGTGTCTTCCCCTCCGTCTTTCCCGGATCGGTGAACGTTGCCTCGACGGTTTCGCCGGTGTCGCTGTCGCTGTTCTTCACGTGACAGGCTTTGTAAATGTCCCTTGTCACGGCGTGCATCCGGTAACCTGTAATGTTCTGCACGTACTCCATGCCTTCCTGGACTTCGTAGATTGTGCCAGGCTTCACGATCGTGGCAGCAGGCTCTACTTGCTCATAATCGGTTTCATTGAAGATGACAACCTGCTCATTGGTGATTTTCAGCGCGAGGCCATTGTCCTCGCAGAGCTTCAGCAGGAAAGAGAGGTCGGACTGCTCCGTCTGCTCTGCCCTGTCCAGTGTCGGGTTCTCTTCGCTGTCATAGACAAGCGAAAGCCCTGCGCCGGTCGCCACGTCGTTTGCGATGGTCTTTAGCTCCGCCTTTTCCCACGAGCGTGTGCGATCAACGCCGCGAAGCTCGTTGCTTTCCGGAATGGATGTCGCTTTGAGTTCGATTTCCCTCGGCGGCGCGCTGCCCTCTATGGTGTCGATAGCGAAGAGCCCCGCCACCATGATCTGCAGGCCGTCCGCGAGGTTTTTCCAGTTCAGCGTGACATAGGACACATCAAGCGTCGCCCCGCGGTCTGGGAACCAGTCCGATTCCCACAGGCCGTTTCGATCTTCAAGCCTGATGGTGAGGTCATCCGCATAGCCGGACATGTTGTCCGTGAAGGAAATCGACTTCAGGTGCGGCGCTAGGTCTTCGGAAATGTCCGTCCCTTCATACTTCACAAGGGGCACGACCTGACGCGGCGTCATGAACACCTCCACGGCGGCAGGCGGCTGGTCTTCGGTGCTTCCCAGTCTGGCACCACGAGCGTGATGCCTGCCGGAAATACGACGATGTCCGCATAGTCCCCATTGGCTTCGAGGAGCTTTGTCATGCCGCTCTCACTGCCATAGAGTGTTTTCGCGATGCTGTCCCACATGTCGCCCTGCACAGTGCGGTATGTCTTAGCCATAAGAAAGCCGCCTTTCGTCCCTCTGTATATCCTTGAGCATGCGCCTCAGGTCGCTCACGGCGTCTTTCATCGCGCTCTCCATGGTACTCTTGTCTGCGTTGCCCTGAATCGTGATCTGCGGGGCGAAATTGATGGTGGTGCTTCGTGTCCCACTCTTTTGCGGCGCGATGCCCGAAGCATTCAGCGCTCCGAGCCGCCGTCCGGTTTCCTGCCACAGTCCCAGTGCACGCCGGCTCCCGTCGATCGGAATAGCTGCCTCCGGGCTGTCTTCAGCGAATGTCGTCAGGAAAGAGCCTTGGTTATAGATACCGCCCGCCGCATTCGCTGCCACGTCGGGCGCGCTTCCTATGCTCTGATTGTAATTGATCAGTGCGTCGATGGGGTGGGAGAGCGTCTGTCGCAGCTCCCCCCACTTGCCGATTACCCACTGTACGATATCGCCGAATATGTTCTGCACACTACTGCAGAAATTATTCAGCGCCGTCATGGGGCTATCCCATAGTGTGATGAAAAAACTCTTCACGGTATCCCAGTTGTTATATAACAGGATACCCGCTCCGATCAGCAGGCCGATGCCGGCAATTACCCATCCGATCGGGCAGGCAAGCATGGCTGTATTTAGCGCCCACTGGGCGGCAGTTGCAAGGTTTGTGATGCCTGTCCATAGCCCCGTGATGCCATTCAGCGTAGCCAGCGCAATCGCACGCCCGGTCAGGGAAACGGTTCCCGCGACGGTGGATGCCGTGTGTGCAATGGTCGCGAACATAGATGAGGTTGTGATGGCGGTGTAAGCCGCCTTGATGGCGATGACACCCTGATAGGCCACCCCGACCGCTTGCAATGCAGTTACCGCCATGGCGATCGCGCCACCCATAGCCGCAATGCCGCCTATTAGCACTGGGTGCTGCTGCGCCGACTGTGAAAGCGACCCCGTATAGCCTGCGAGGCCATTCATCGCGCGTGTGAGCTGCGGAAGGAATATGTTTCCCACAGAAATCGCCAGCGATTCCTGTGCTGACTTGAACTTCTCCGCAGCGCCCACCCCGTTGTCCTTCATGGTCGCTGCCATTTTAGCAGCTGCTCCATCCGATTTCTGAATATCCTGCAGCAAGTTCTCGAAAGTCCCTGGTGCAGAATTCAGCACGGCCAGCCAGCCGCTGGCAGCTTCTGTACCGAAGATGGCCTTTGCTGTTGCTAGCTGCTCCTCTTGACTGAGCCCCTGCATGCGTTCACGAAGCTGTGTCAGAATGCTGACCATCTTTTGCGGCTCCGTGGTGTCGCCGGTCTTGATCCCGAGCGATTCCATGGCAATGGCAGCTTCCTTCTGCTCCGCCGTCAGATCCTGTGCTGTCATGCCGAGCTGCGCCAGTGCGTTCGCCGCCATCTTTGGCGGTCCCGCGAGGCGCAAAAAGCCGGAACGCAGCGCGGTGCCCGCATTGCTTGCCTTGATGCCGGAGTTTGCCATGAGCCCAGCAAGCGCCGCCGTTTCTTCCATGGAGACGCCGAATGCGTGTGCCACCGGCGCCGCATATTTCATTGTTTCGCCCAGCATTTCGACGTTGGTATTCGTCTTCGTGATGGCTACCGCGTACACATCTGCCATGTGTCCGGCAGCTTCCGCGTCTAAGCCGAACGCCGTCAGATCGTCGGATACGATATCTGCCGTCTTGGCCAGATCTGTGCCGCCGGCCGCCGCCAGATTTAAAAGCCCTGGCATGCCGGCAATGATCTGATTCGTCTTCCAACCCGCCATGCCGAGGAAACTCATCGCCTCTGCCGCTTGCGATGCAGTGTACTGCGTCTTTTCGCCCAGTTCCCGGGCCGTGTCAGTCAGTTGCTTTGTCTCTTCGTTGTCCGCCATCGTGATGGCTTTCACTTTGGACATGGCCGCCTCGAAGCTCATGGCCGTTTTTACCGCCGACTCAATCGGCGCGGCAATACTTCTGATGGTTCCCACAGTGTTCTGTAAGTTGGCCGCCGAGAAGAAAAGCGAACTTGAGCTGGACTTCAACGCGGTACTTGCGATGGCACGCTGCGCTGAAGACAGCTCTTTCATGCGGGCTGCATAGGTCGCAGAACTGACTGTGCCTAAGCGAAACGCATTGTTGATTTGCGCGATGCTGTTCTTTAGATCAATGTTCTGTATGCTCATCGTCTGCGTTAAGCGGTTGACGCGGCCAAATGAGCTGATCAGGCTGTTGTTTACAGCGCCGTTGATGATGAAGTTGTACGAAAAACTTTTCCCTGCCATAGCCCCCTCCTTTCGTGATATAATCAAAGAAAATCACTGGACTGTTTTGAATTTTCAGCGGTTGTCATACCTAGAAAGTGGTGATTTTCGTGGATACGCTAGGCTGCCTCGGGCTGATCTTTTTTCTTGTCATGTTTGCTTACGCCATCGCCGCGACATGGTTTCTATCCTTTTATGGATGGACCTGTGTGATTGGCACTTGGGCTTTCTTTATCTTCCTTTTTCGCCACCCTATTGGCCGCATCTGCTACAACGTGAAGTGCTGCCTCGTCGGCGGCTGGAAGGAGGGGCTGCGCAAAGCAAAAGCCCGCGAAGCCGCAGAAAGAGCGAAACGCCAGCGCTCAGATAATGATTGAAAGCTCTAATCGAGGTGAATGCTCATGCGTTTTTTAGTTGCCCTTCTGGTCGGCGCCACGTTCCCGCTTTTCGCTTTCCTGCTGGCTATTTATTTCTTTGCCTGTATCGTCATCGGCCTATTGCTTCCTCTCATCCCGATCCTGATCATGCAGCTTTGCGGCATGCCCAAGTCTGAGTGGGTGCTTATCGGGAATTATCTTTTCGCCGCTGGTGTGCTTGGCGGGATTGCGTTCTTTCTCTATATGACGTATCTCTTCCTTAGGGAAGTCAGAAAAAAGCCGAATAACAAAACTACTGCCTATCCCGACCGATTTCTTTGACGATTTCTGCATACTCAATAAGCAAAGGCAGCGGTATAGATAAATAGAACTCGACTGGCGTATAGGTGGCCATTGCCATCTGAAACGCCAGTTTTTTGATGGGGCGTGTTCCAGTGGTTTTATCCACTACGCCCCGAGAAAATTTAGCGTCAATGTAGCAATGTGGTTGAAGTCCTTCGCGCCCAACTCGAAAAGATCGTCTACCGGGCAACCGATGGCCTTTGCCGCGACAATCGCCTGAAATTGCATAGAAGCCGTCGGAACTATCATCGGCACTTTCATTGCAACGGCTTCGGCCTCTGCCGCAATGAGATCATGCCCGGTAAGCTTATCGAAATCGAGCACCACGGTCGTGGTCTCTTTCCCTTTGATGTGTACTGCCTTCTTTAATTTGACTGTAACAGCCATGATTCCTCCTTGTAGAGCAAAATGTAAAAGCCTCGCGATATGCGGGGCTTTTTCGTTACATCCCCAGCGCGTCTCTCACGTCTTCCAGATAGTCGACGCCATCCACGTTGCAGATGAAATTATATTTGTCCAGCTCGAGCTTGGTTTCACCGTCGATGTCGATCTTGATGTAATCGCATTCAAGCGTGGTCTTGCTGTCTGTGGTCGCCCCTACGTCGAATTTGCCAAGGTCAGCTTCTTTCGGACGGCCGCGAAGCAGGATTTTGATCTTTCGCGTGGTGTATTCGCCGCTTTCGGAGTCATATCCCTGCCCTGCGCCGCGCAGATCGAGAGAAAGTGCTTTATTCGCCGCCAGGTGGAGCAGATCTTTCTCGATGGTGCGCCAGTTCAGCTCCGTCTCGCAGGAGCCATAGTGCCCCCTCGTCGGTGCTTCGAGCTCGCCTGCAAGCCCCGCGCCTTTGATGGTCTGTGTCATGGCAGAGAGCTTTGGCAATGTGACATCAGAGATGCCGAGGAAGGCGCCGCCGTCCTCGTATACTCTGAAATTGATCAAGTTTTCAGGTACGTTTCGCATATGTGCCCTCCCTTATCATTTGAAAAGGCTGTCCAGGTAGTCGGTATCGAGTTCGATGACGTTCTCGATATCTTCTGCCGGGATCGGCGGGGTGAAATAGGTGTGGAATTTGACTTTTCCGTTCAGAAGTGAGGTCTTCGGATTTTCGCTTTCAAGGAAGGCGACACGGCCGCCCAGAATGACTTCTCTAGCAGCCAAGCCGTTGAGACGGATGTTTTCCGAATCGATCACGCTGTCAATGAGGCGGCGGTTGGTCGGATTATCCACCTTCTGCCAATAGGTCTGAATGAATGTAGCGGCATGCCAGTTGAACATGCGGCGTAGCGGGATGAAGCGGTCTTTCGCATCTGTATCCGCCGGATAACAAGCGGTATTGTTCCCCCACGCCTTCCATCCTCCGATGAAATTCAGCGCGGTCACGATGCCCTGCCCATTCAGGTAGTTGGCCTGCTCCGGTTCCATGACGACTTCGCTGCCATCTTCAAGACACAAGCCCTCGATCTGCATGGACTTGTTGGACGGGCTCTGGTACGGCACGCCATCTTCATCCGTGCTGTCGATGGTGCTGATGACGCCGAGAAGCTGGGTAGACATGTGGTAAATCTTCTCGCCCTGCTTCACCATTGGCCAGCAGGCGACTTCGTTCACGCCGGTGTAGTTGTGGTTATTCTTCCACGCCGGCACGTCTCCGTACTTGGTGACGCCGCCTTCGCCGCACGGGATGTCTGCCAGGACGAGTGCGGTGAAATGTTCGTTGATATTTCCTGCCTTCGCCTTCATGATGGCTTCGACCGCCGGATCATGGCTCCATCCCGGCGCCATGACGATACCCGGCACAAGGCGAGTCAGCGGGAAGACCTGATTCAGGGTTTCAAGGCCTTTCTTTTCGTTCGTCGCGTTGTCCACGCCGCCGATGATATCCGCCGAAGTCACGGCGCTTGGGTCGAGATATGTATAGTCTGCGAATGCCGCAGTCACATTTTTCAGCTTTCCGGTGTCGAGTGCGGTGATGATCAGCGTACCATCATCATCGTAGGCTGCCGTGTAATCATTCTCGCCAAGCGCTTCGCCAGCCTCTGCCGCTTTCAGCTTGAGCGTATCCAGAAGAACCGCATCCTTGATGGCTGCCACGCCGTCCGTAAAGGTGAGCGACTGGTTCTTCTTGTCTTTCTTGTGCTTCTTTGGATCCAGTACGTTCACCAGCACGACCGGCGCGCGGTTATAAAGGGCGAACTGGCTGTAGATCGCTTCGCACAGGGTGTAGTCTTTCCAATCATCCGAATAACCGAAGGCTGCCACTGCCTCTGCATAGGAATAGCAGAGGACGGGGCGGTTCGCTTTCGCCGGATCGGATGCCAGGTGCAGGGGCGCCGTGCCGAAAATGACGGGCAGGCCTGCATCGGTTTCCACTGGCGGGATGATACTGGTCGGGATCTCGCCAGTATATACGCCATGTTTGTATGCCATGTTTAAACCTCCTTGCATCGATTTGCAAAAATATAAAGCGCGGTGCCTTTCTTCGTCAGCTTTTTCATACTTTCCGCATACTCAGTCACCGGCACGAATAAATGAATCATCCATGGGTGCTCGTCCAGAATATTCTGCACGTGCGCGGGGTATCCCCCGATGAACGTGGTGGCATGTGCCAGCCGCGAGCCAGAGAGCGACGGTCCGACGTAGATCGTCTGCTTTGATGCTTCCATTCAGAAGTCCACCTCCTCTTCAGGCTGCGCAATGGTATAGGAAACGGTCAGCCGTCCCTGCCACTGCGGAAACGGCTGCGGATCTACGATTTCCCCTTCCAACGGAAACAGCAGACGGCTCCTTCCACCCAACGTGCGCTTTGTGAGGAGTGCCTGCCGCACATGTTCCATCAGATTGTACAGAGAGAGGCAGCCTTCTTTCGGATCCTCATCGCAAACGGAGAAACCGATCTCAATATCCACCCGGCTGTAACGGTCTTCGGTGTCATGCACCTTGACCGCATAGCAGTAGATGTAGGATTCTCTCTGCTCCGGTTTCGTGGAAAATGGCGGATAGCCCGCATAGACAGAGACAGGGAGCGTGCCCAGCCTCTGGTGTGTGCGGTACTCTTTCACCACGCCTCGAATGCGCGCGGCAACGTTCTCCATGGCTTCTATCGGTGTCATGCTGCCTCCTAACCAAACAACTTAGAAAAGCGAAAATCGATTTCATGCGTGAAGCGCTTATTCAGGAACTCCTCCGCTTCGTCGCCCCACTTGGAGAAGATTTCCTCATTCCCGACCATCTGCGGGATGCTGGGGCCCGCCGGAGTCTTCAGTGGATACCTCGCGCCGCCCACACGTTTCATGGGGCCAGCGTATTCTTTCGAGAACTGCCGGGCAAATAGCCCTTTGACGGGCTTTGGGCTCCCGCGGCGGAGTACTTTCACGCGCATGGGGCCGCGCCGCCCACCTCCGATTTTGAAAGAGGTGAGCGGCATGGGCTTGCCCGTAGAAATGATTTCTCCCGCGAGCTTCCCTGCACTTGCCCGGTTCTTCCGAAGGCTTTTCTTGACGCTTCCCGCACGAACGATGTATTTCTCTCGCACGGTCTTCGCCATTTCCTTCGGCACGTGTGTCAGCGTGCGGTTGATGGCAGCGGCGGCTGCACGGTCCGCTTCTTTCGGAGCAAGAGCGAGCATAGTCTTGGCGCGCTCGATGCGCTTTTGATCAAATGAAATGGTAATCATCGTTCATTCGCCACCAGTCCGATGGTCAGCATGCCCATATCCTCCTTCACGCTCTGCACGATGTAGATTTCCTCATCCACCGTGAACAGCTGCCCGTAGACGGGCGTCTCTTCTTCGAGGTCAGATGCTTTTACATTGACTGTCAGATCCGCGCCGTAGATGGTGGGATAGGTCTTGCTGATGCCTTCCCCGATGGACAAGGCCTGCTGAATGGTGTCCCCCTGCAGGATGCATGTGCAGAGTGTATCGTTCAACCTATGCTCTTCCCCAAATTCCGACAGGTTCAAGAAGGTATCTCCGTTATCCTTCTCGACCTGTTCTTTGAAGGAAATCAACCTTCGACAGTGCCTTCTACATCTGGGGCGGGCAGTGCATCCTCGCTTTCCGCCTTCTTGGCCGCTGCGCCTTTGCCCTTCGTCGTTTTCCCTTTCCCCCTTTCTGGTGCTTTCACGGGTGGTTTTTCGGGTTCTTTGGCGGCTTCTTCAGCGGCTTCTTCGGCTGCGCCTTCTGGCGGCATGACTTCCACGTAGTCTTCGGACGCGAGGAGAGCCTTACCTGCCTCGTCATCTACCTCAACCACTTCGCCGCGTCGGAAAATTTCTCCATGGGCCGAAAGGCAGTTTCGTTTCACGAGAATGAACATGGTGCCTCCTTATTCGCCCTTGGCTTTGATAATCGCCCAATCACTGACGCATTCTGGTGCCAGCACGGCGCGAGAGAACATGGTAAGGGCGACCGTCTGGTCTTCCTTATTGCCGAATTTGTACGGTACGTACGGAGAAACGAAGGTATCATACCCAGTGCCCGCTTCGTTGACCAGAGTGACGGCACCGTGAAGCTGACGGCCACGACCGGTGATGCCGATGATGACATCATCATCGCCGATAAACGGTTTCTGTTTGCCATCGTCATCTACGTAGGTTTCGCCATAGGTGTAGATTTCAAGGTTCAGCGCCTGAATAAGACCGACGCGAGTGACCTGTGGAGATACGATGCGCGGCGCGATGGTCATAAGGCCCAGATTATCGCGAGACGGTACAGCGAGCCACTTCATGATCTCATCGTTGTTCAGCATGTAGTCGAATACATGACGGCCGATGATCATTGCGGTTGGGATCTGGCCGGCATTCTGCTGGATCATTTCGGACATGCCCTTGATATCCGAGTAGATGGTCGCGCCCGCCTGATCCCACTTGGTGGTCGGGATAAGCTTCTGGTCGAAGCCATAGTCCACGGTGTCGATCAGTTCTTTCTTCCCGTCGTCTGCCAGACCGATGATATCGCACTTGCCCGTGGTCAGGATGTCGGCAGCCATTTTGTTCTTGCGGTTGATGATATCCGCCTGCAGGTCGGCAAGATCCTGCGCCTGCAGATCGGCGGCGCGTTCCGCCGGAGTCTTGGTGGAGTAGAAACCTTCACCAAACCCGCGCTGCGCGATAATATCCGGATCGAGTACACGGCGCGCTGCCATCATCGGCGGTGCATAGGTTTCCTCCTGGATGGGATCGCGCTTCATGTCAATGCCCTTCGCTCCACGCACAATGAATGGCGCAAGGCGGCGGGCAGCTTTGCGGAACTGTACCGAGATCTTCGAGGTAGTGGCCGTTGCCGGCATGCGTGGGAAGAAGGTATCGAGCAGGAAGGCGGCTGGCGGTGTAGCTCGCTCTACCGCTTCCATCATCTGCAGGGTTTCTGTGTAATCAATAGCCATTGTTTTGTCCTCCTCATTTCAGAGCGGCGAAGAGAATGCCCTTGCCGCGAAGTTCTTCTTCGTGTGCGTCTACGGTATCACCTTCTGCCGCGATCACTTTTTCTCTATGAAAGCGGCCGGTAATGTAGACTGTTGCTGCCGTCGCTTTATCATCCACGTCATTGGCCAGAATGGAGTCAGCCACGCCGCCCTTCGCGGTCGCGGCTGCGGTTCCATCCGTCACGGTCATCAGTGTGCCGCGCTTCATGGCGGTGCCCGCAGTGATGGCTACATTCTTGGTGAAGGCAGCGATACCACCTGCCAGCAGGCCGTCGTATTCCATTTTGGTTGTTTCTCTCATTGCCATTATTTTGTCCCCCTGTACTTATTCATGCGTGCGACGATGTCTGCGACCACCGCCTGATTCTTTGCCTTGTCGGCATTCACGCCCGCCATCTTCGGCTCCGCCTTGACGGAAGATGCGCCGGACTGCATATTGTCCGCGATCAGGTCGCGGATAGCCGCCAGCTTGGTGTCTTCCTTCGGCTCTACGTGAACAGCCTTCAGTGCGTCCACAATCGGTTTCGCCGTTTCTGCAGTCATACCGGGGATGCCCTTGCAGGATGCAATGACGGCATCCACGTAGGGATTTGCCTCTTCGCCTGCGAGTGCTTCGATGGCGGTGATACGCTGGCGTTCAGCCGTTGCCTTAATGTCTTCTTTTGGTTCTTCTTTCGGCGCTTTCGGCTTGTCCCCGATGAGCGCCTTGATTTTAGAAATCAGATCGCTGTCATTCATTTCGGTTGTTTTCTTCCTTTCTTCGGTCTTCATCACCCGCCGGATCTTTTCGGCATCCCGATCCTTCACGGGCATGGAAATTGAATTTACCACTACGAGCCCGCTCTTCATCTGGGCGTTGATGGCATAATCATCGATTTCATCAATGAGCCCTTTTTCGAGTGCTTCTTCGGCACTCATCCACGTTTCCTCATCCATGAAACGAATGATTTCATCCGCGCTCATCTTGTCCCCGGCGCGGTCCTTGTACACGTTGACTACCGTCTCCTTGACCTTCGCCAATGTATCCGCCATTTTACTGAGTGCTTCTGCGTCCAGCATGTCGAATACGCAGGCCATAGGATTGTGGATCATGTACAGGGCATTTTTCGGCATGACGACTTTACCCGCGCCGCATGCCACGACCGTGGCAGCACTCGCGCAGATTCCGTCGATATGGGCCGTCACCTTGCCTGGATATGCCTTTAGCACGTTGTAAATAGCCTGTGCTGCGAAAATGTCGCCACCCGGGCTATTGATACGGAGCGTGATATTCTTCCCTCCGCACGCCGCGAGATCGTCGGCAAATTCCTTCGCACTCTTGTCGTTCTCTCTCCACGGCTCTTCGGCAATCTGACCATAGAGGTAGAGTTCTACGTCCTGGCTTCCGGCCTCGTTTTTGATTTTCCAGAATTTACTCACTTGTCTCACCTTCTTTCTCTCCAGCCAGTACGAGTGGCTTGGCAAATTTTAATCCCAGACCATCCTGCCGCTTCTGCTCGTATGCCAGCGCTTCGATATTTTCATCGAAATTGGTGCCCGTCATTTCTGCCGCTTCTCTAGTCCGTGTAGACAGACCGTAAGCCACACGCATAGCGCTGCCGTTCACATCCTTTACTGGGTCCAGGATACTCATCGTCGGGCCGAACCAGTCCGCATGACAGTAGGCTCTGCGAATGCGCGGATCGTCAAAAAATCCCGGGGCTTTGATGCGTCCGATGGCGACCGCTTCTAAGAGCCAGCCTTCATAGATAGGTTGGCAAAAATCATTTGCGAACCACGTCCTTCTCAGCTTGTACTCATCCCATGCCTGCAGCAGTGCTGCGCGTGATGCGGAATAAGACGATGTGAATGACTTCAAAAGCACTTCATACGGCTGCCCGATGGCTGCCGAAATCTGCTTGATGAGCTGCGTCACGAAAGGTTCAAAGGTGCTCTGGCTATTCGAGGCATCGACGGATTTTACATCTACGCCGCGCGGCAGCGCATTCAGCGTGCCCGCCGCGAGACCGTACTCACCCACATCGACCACCGGCTCTTTCGGATCCTCGCTGCCGAGAATACTATTTAAGTCCTGCCCGGCCGCGCTACTGGTGAAGAAGAGGGCAAAAAAGCTCTTGATAATGGCAGATGTCAGCTCCGCCCGCGTGTACCTCGATACCTGCTTTAGCGTCTCGAGGACTGGCGCCAGGTACGGCACGCCTCTGTACTGCTCTGCACGGATGTCATGACAGATCTGCAGGATATTCGGCATGCCGGAGCGCGCCCCGAAGGCTTCAACACGGCTCCATGAGGTCGGCGCGAAATCCGTCGGATCATACGGCACCTTGCTGCTGATCCAGTAGGCGGTGATTTCTCCGTCTTCTGTAATCTCTACGCCGTCGATAATACGGTTTCCGTTCGGCGCACGCATTTCTACGGCAAACGGTCCCGGATACCCCATAACGCCAGCCCCGAGCGGATTGGATACTCGATTCGCCTCGATGAGCTGGATCCGCAGAGAATAGGGCATGTAGGCGCTCGGTGCTTTCCGCCGGAAGAGGGCGAAGGAGTCCCCGTCCGTCAGGTAGGTCGTGTAGGCGATGTTCTGCAAGTCGTAGAAATTATTTCTTCGGTATAGGTCGCACTGCGTAGAGCCTGCCCATAGGTCAAATTCCCTTGCAGTTTCCCGTTCCCACTCCTTTGCTTCATCGACACTCATGCCGAGCGTCTTGAACTGCAGACGCGGGGAAACGGTGAGCCCCGCCCCGATGGCGTGCATCGCCGACGTGTCGATCGCCGCCGCCCCGATGGGCGTATTCGTCGCCTGATCCGCGCTTCGCCCGCGAAGTGCTCCGATATTCGCATCGATGTCCGATTTCGCGCTCGAGCGAATGGGGTTCCACGCTTTCAAGATGTTGCTGGTGCGGCTTCCGCCCCCTTCTGAATAGCCCGTATTCTGCACGCGAAGTCTTCCCGTGCCGTTCGGCGCCCTGATTCTGTTATTATTGCGTTTCATCCGTCGTTTCATCTGACGTCCCTCCTAGTCCGAAAATGTGAATCCGCAAAATACAAATCTGTATTTTTTTGACTCTTTTTGCCTCATGACGTTGTGCTATACTGATTGTTTAATCCAGAAGCACGATGCGCTTCGTGCTCCCGCCGGATGTCTCTTCGCCGTCTACTGTCGCCCCTGCCGCGATGAGTTCCTGAATGACCCGTTCAACGGTTGCCAGGTTCGCCCTTGTTAGGGTGCGGTTTCCGATGGTGTAAGACTGCCCGGAGAGGATCGCTTCTTCGGCTTCGATGTATTTCCTCAGCCGTTCATTCTGCAGCTTGCTCATATTTGCTCCTACCAGATGTTTATCTGCCGCCTGCTGGCGGCCTTTTTAGTATTCCGCACGGCACGCGCTTTCTCCCGGTGCTCGTTGCGCGTATTCCCCGAAAGCGCCGCGGCGGCTTTTTCTTCCCATCCCGCCGGAAGAGAAAGCATGCAGGCGAGATTGTAGACGCGAAGGTCGAGCGGTTCATTTCTGACGCCCGCCGTCGGTTCCCAGATTTCGCGGAAAATGCCGTTTTTCTTGATGCGCTTTCTGTGTTCGGAGATGATGCCCTTGAAATAGATATCATCATACCCGCGGCGATTCACGCCCTCTTCGTCCAATGGGAAATGGAAGTATTTCGGCCCCGCTTCCTTGATGGAGAGACGGGATAGTACCATTTCCTTGCCGTCATCGACGCCCAGGATCACCAGAGGAAGCGTTGCGTCTTCTGCTTTCCCCAGTTTGTTTCCATAAAGGGGCATGCCCGGGATGCCGCCCTTGCCCTTGATGGCGAAGCGCTGCTTTGCAATGTTCGCCCGGCAATACGCGTATACCGCCGATGAAAAATGGCCGCCGGAGTCGATGAACGTCCGCACGACCTTGAGCTTTTTGCCATCAGCAAAGGAATACGGGTGATCCAGCACGGCATCCAGCTGTACCCACGTATTTTCGCTCCCCGGCGAGCCTAGGATGACGCCCTTTCGGATGCCCCAGCACTCCTCTTCTTCGCCCCATCCACAAACTTCGTATTCCAGGCGGTTATCCTGCGTGTCGACGGCAGCCGTGAGGTATAGCACACCCTGTGGGAGCTCTGCTCCGTAGGTTTCGCGCCGCCTCAGGAAAATTTCTTCATCCTCGAAGGCCTTCGGCGAACTGTATGACTCTCCGAAGCGGGTATTCTGGACGACCTTCTCGCGTTCTGGGTCGCCTTTCGCTTCGAGCCACTCTCGCATGATTTCCGCCCATGAAATCCATGGCGAAGAAAAAGCATTGAGTGAAAAGGATCGGCATCCATTCCCCAATGCTTTCGGGTTCGTGACTACGTATTTTTGCGGCGCACGCTTCATTTCCTGCTCCGTGGCATCGAATCCGCAATAGGGGCAGCGCCATTTGACGGATTTTATAAGATAAGTCTTTCGGCTGGTGCCCTCCACACGCTCCGCATCCGTTTCCATGTCGCTATATTTCAGCTTGCAAAATTCGCCGCAGTGCGGGCATTGATGCCGCCATTCTTCCTTGGTTCCTGCCTCGTATTCGATATCGATGCGGCTCGCTCCTTCATTTGTCGGAGTAGAAAAAAGCCCCATGACACGGTTCCAGTATGTTGTCATTCGTTTCGACGCTAAGTCTACTGGGTCGCCTTCCGTCCCCGCGGAGTCCGGGAAACGGTCCACTTCATCGCAGAGCAGGATGCGCACCGGACGAGATGCCAGTCCCGCCGGACTGTTGGCGCCCGCCATAACCAGACGCCCGCCCGGGAAGATTTTATTTAAAATCGTGTTGTTGCTGTCCCTTGTCTTGACGTCCAAGAAGAGACTAGAAAGCGCCGGGGTATCGCGGATCATGGGCGCAATGCGCGTCTTTGAGAAATCCTGCGCCATCTCGATCGTCGGCTGGATCATCATGATGGTACAGGGATCAAGGTGGGCGAATCGTCCAATGACATTGTTCATGATGTCCGATTTTCCGACCTGCGAGCACGATTTCACCACTACCCGATGGATTCCCGGCTGTGTGAAAGCATCCATGATGTCCTTCTGGTAAGGCGCCCGGCTTGTCCTCCATCTTCCGGGCTCCGCCGATGTACTGGAGAGCACGCGGTAATTATCCGCCCACGTGGATACCGAAGTCTTCGGCGTTGGTTTTAAGCCACGCATGGAAACGTATTTCCACAGCTCACTGGCTTTCTTCATCGCCATCCTCCTCGTCCACTTCCTCGTCGAAGAGATCCGGGGAATATGCCGCCAGTTCTGACAACTTTTCCTCGATTTCCTTCGTCATGGCTGTATAGATCTCCTCTTTGGATTTCCCCTCCAGCATGGGAGCGAGCTTCGACGGCAGTCCCAGAAGCTGTGTCCGAAGGTTCGCTGCCATGGCCGTCATTACATATTCCACCACGCGTGCAGAGTAGGCGTTTTTCTTCATCTTGTCCAGTTTCAGCTCGGCGATCTCTCGCTTGACCTTTTCGTGAAGTGCCCGTTCCTTTTCTAAATCGATTTCTTCTAGCCCGGCAGCCCCCGATACGGTGCCTTGATAATACTTCCGGAGCCCTCCCACCAGAAGCAAAGCTCCCGTCTCATCCACAGGAAGCGTCCCATCCTTCGCCATCTGGCTCACCCGCTGCTGTGAAATCTTCAGCGCGCGCGCCATCTGCGTCTGGGTGGTGGTGACCTGGTTGATCCCCTTGGTGATTTTCTGCCTACTTGTATTTTCTGCGCGGATATGTCCTTCTTTGTCTTTTACTCTAGTAGCCAACCATGTCACCTCCTCCGTTTTTACTAACAAGGGCCAAAAAGTTTTTGTACCTAGATCGATTTTGGGGTCGCGAGGACCGCAGGCGTCGCCATACGCTGGAAGAACCTATGGGCCATGCGCCCGCACAATCAAAAAGGACGGCCGCTCGGCTGTCCTTTACCATTGTGTGCCGCACGCGGCAGGCGCCAGCACATGACGCCCGCCGTGGTGGCGGCCTATGCAGTTGTGTGTGATGGGTGTCTCGTAAGCTCCTCTGCTTTATCGAACCTCTCACAATGCCATTATAGCACATCAGAGTCTGCACTTTTGTGCACTCTTTGCTTTAGCGCTACTTTATTATCCACATATTCACAGACTTTTCCACACGCAAAACGCCAGTCACTCGATACTCTGAATGACTGGCGTTTTTTTATTCCTTGCAATTCCGCGCGATGGCAGCGACGGCTTGATTATAGATATTGTACGGCTGGCGCTCCGCATAGTGGTATTCCTTTTGGATTTCTGCCTGCGACTTTCGGTTGACGAATCTCTCGACGAATAGTGCGGCCTGCGTATCATTATCGCAATATCGAGACATGCGCAGCGCTTTTGTTTCCCAAGCATAGATCCCCGCTTCCTGCTCGGCGATCTCTGCTTTGATGCGTCTCTTTTCTTCCTCCTTCTGGATCAGCTTGTCCGATACGTCAGAAAGCATGCCGCCGGAAACCCTCGGCTTCTCGTAGTCTATCGCCTTGATGCTATATGCATCCTTCTCGATCTTGTCTTTCTTGGCTTCCAGCGCCTTCAGCCGCCTTCTTTTCCCTTCCCCTTCTTTGAGGAAATTCCACACGTCCTGCTCCGTCATTCCACCCGTCTCCTACTGAAATCATTGAAATCCTCTGCCCTTATTATACTCTCTTCGGCCTCTGTTTTCTCATCTCCGCGTGCGGCTGCCACGCACAAGGCGGCGATCATCTCCCCTGCTGAGCCGCCCACAATGATGCCAATACCGAATCCTAAGGCAATAGCTCCCGCGATGCTCATAGTCGTCCCCCACTTCCCCTTTTATAAAATCAGATGGCTCGGCGTAAATTTAATTTTCTTGTGTGCCTTGATCTGAATGGCTGCATGCGTTCTCGGATCACGCCCTTCTCTTGCCGGCACATCCACCGCGCGAAGCACTCCGAAGCCGATCAGCCTGACCTCTTCGCCTTTCCTCAAGGCATCCGCCATCGCGTCAAGCATAGCACTCTCCCATTCCTCCGCTTCCTGGATGGTCTTCCCGCGTCTGGCTGCCATGGCTCTTGCCAATTCTTTTCTGTTCATTTTCTTTGTCTCCCTTCTTTGCGCCTTCTCGCCGCTGCCGCCGCCCGCCGGTCTGCCTCGTATGCCTTGGCACATTTCCGGCATCTCCTTGTACGAATGTTGCCCTTTCTGAATACTTCTCCGCAATCGATACACCTGCCATAAGCCTGCGGAAACCACTTCACCCTGTATTCGGCACTTTTGGCTGCTTCCAGACACTCCCATGAATCGTACGGAGATATCCTGGGCAGTTTCCCCTTCACGTGTTCCTTCCCGCAATGCGGACATACTTCATAATTTTCCTTGCGCCATTTGTCGAACATCGTTTTCGTCATCAGCTGTCTGAAATGGAAGAACCGCGTATCCCTTTTCTCTTCCCCGCTTCCGTTCGCCGCCTTCGTGATATGTGTCATGGTCGCACCGCAGGAAATCACCGATACGATTTCCCACTCGCTATAAGTCGTCGGTTCTGCAGCTTCATTCGGTGCGTACAGCTTTATCCCCGGCGATTTATCGAGCCGTTTCCATTCCCTCTCTAACATTTGCGACCGCGCTCCCTTTCTGCAAGTTCATGCGGCGCCTGACATTTTGCCGCCGCCTTTTCGTCGTACGCTTGCAAAGCATCTAGCTTCTTCTGTACCAAGGTCTCTATGATCTCCTGCACTGACGTCGTTATCGCTTCGATAGCCTCCGTATCGAACCTCGCGATATCCGAGAGCAGCTTCCTCGTGCGCCTTTCTTTTTCTACCTGTTTCCGGAGCTCTGCATTCTTCCATGCCAGCTGCTGCGCTCTTCCTTCACTCACCTTGAGTGCAAGACGCAGCCTGCGGTTCTCGTCCATCAGCTGGCGGCTGCGATCCCTGAGCTCCACCAGCTCATTGAATTTCTTCCCCATCGTTTTCCTCCTTTGTCCATGCCGCGACGTTGACTTCTACGTGCGGCGTAGTGCTGTATACTTTCTCGATGTCTGCCTTTACGATCTGGCTGTCATCATGGTAGGCGACGCCATTCAGCGCGTCGCAGATGATCTTCTGAATGTTATCAAAATCCGGCTTCTTAGTTGGCGCGATGTTCCCTGCAATCATCATTGCTCGCCTTTTCTTTGATGCGCTCTTCGGGATGCTGAAGCAGGCAGTGATCCTGACGCGCACCGGCACTCCTTTGGGAAATACCATCCCGCACTCGCCATACGCCAGCCTGACCAGCGATTCATAGCTTTCCGTTTTGCCTGGCGTGTAAGGATGACCAGTGCACGTGAAGCGTGGCCGTCCCTTCCCTACCGGTTCTCCCGGCACAGAAAAAGAAATGCTGCGCACCTCACCATCCGCGCCTCGCCGGATCTCCGGTCTTGCGATGCGCATGCCGCCGGATAAAAGCCCCAATCCCATCAGATGCCGCCCTTGCCCTCTTTACTCGTCTTCATCCTCTCGCTCCTCCGCGAAACTCTCGAGCCATCTTTCTTTTCCATCCTTCCCGTACCGAAGCACGGCGCGCCGGTAGGACTCTTCTTGCCCCAGGATCTGCCTGCGTCTTTCGCAGCACCGTCTCATCCACTTGCACTTCCTGACACGCTGCCCATCCTCGTCGTACATCCAGTGAAATTGCCATGGCTGATAAAGTGCCGTGCCGCAGTAGGAGCAGTAGCCGATGGGTTCCGGAGCCTTTGGGTTCTTTCCCGCCGGATGCCGAGCGCCTTTTCTTCTCATGCCCCGTCTCAAAATGGAATGTCCTCCTCGCACTGGGACGGATGCGCGGCTCGTCCTACGGCTTCCTGCCGATCTGCCGGAAACATGCTCGTTTCTTCCATCTTCTGCTTTTCAGCTTGCGGCGTGCCGAACTGCCCGAAGCCTCTTTGCGTAGGCCCCTCGCTATAGACGGTGCGCCCTCCGGCTGCCGGCGCTCCCGGATTCCCCCATCCCGCCTGCATCTGGCCGCCCCCTTGCTGGCTTTCATTTCCCTGCATGCTGATAGGCAGCGCGATGAAGTTGGCCGTCACCTCTGAAACCCACCGCTTCTGCCCATCCGGTGTGTCATAGCTTCTTGTGGTGAACCGCCCCTCGACGAAGACGCGCGTCCCCTTTCTGAGTTGGTTTCCCGCTGCCTCTGCCAGACTCCCCCACGCGGTGACATTCACCCAGTCGGTGATTTCTCTCTGCTCTCCCTGCGGCGACATAAAGGTTCTATTCACCGCCACGGAAAGCGATGCAACCGCTCTCCCTGTTTTCGTTGCGCGGAGCACTGGGTCTTTCCCCAGATTTCCTATGATCTGTACTGAATTCATGCAATTCCTCCCATGTCTCTAATTCCTTCGAAATCATTTCCAGCTCTTTCACAGCGGTCCCTACGCGGTCCACCTGTAAAACACGAAGACGCATGACGCTCTCCTGCTTTCAATTCAATTCAATTCAATTCCAATTTAATTCGGTTTCATTCAATTCCATAAAGCCACTTTGGGACTGATTTAGATCCCGCCCACAGGGTTCTGTCCCTCTTTACTCTCGAGCAGGTTTTGAATTTAGTTTCTTAGGCGCTGGTCCTGCTCTCTTGGATTCTCTTCTTCTGTCATTCTGCTTTCTCTCTTTCTTCGGCATCTTTGAATACTTCAGATCCCCTTTTGTGTAGTCGATGCCGATTTTCACCTGACAATAGCTCTGAAAAGGAAAACCGATATCGCTGATGCCGGATCTCATGTTTTCATAGTCCACCCAGTAGCCAGCCTTTGCTCGTGGCTTCTCCACCCAGTCGCCCGCGACCACGACCGTGGTCTTTTTTGTCGGCTTCCTGAGATTTCTTGTGCATCCATACCTGGCGTGTAGAATGGGATCATCGCTGCGAAAGGTTTCTAGCCCGTTCTTCACGATGTAGGCGGCGAGATCCGGCCAGTACCCTTCATCGCTCAAATGCGTGGTGTTGCAGGAAGGGCAGGGGCATTTCTCTGTCCCCACAGTCTTCTGCCATGCCTTCTCGATGAGGCGGCTATCAATATCACCGTTGATGACGGCATGAAAGTGGATGCTTCCCCTCTTCCCTCTGCCGATAACATAGATCGATTTGAATTCTTTCCCTGCTTTCTTGTAAAGCCGGGAAAGTTTTCTCTTGAAGCGACTAAGGTCTCTCCTGATTTCCGAAGACGTCTTGCTAAACGTCTTCGGCGGATAGGAAAACCGCATCCAGTAATCACCCGGCTTGAAATTCTCCTCGAGGAGAAGCAGACACTGCTGCTCTGCGCGCTTATCCTGCCATCGTCTCACCTTCTCCTCAGTCGGCTTTTCGCGGATGCGTTTTTGATCCCTCTTTCCGTACCTGCCAGAGATAGATTTCTGCACGATGACAATCTTCCCGCTTGGGATGTTCCACTCGGTGCGGATGTAGGCTCCCTCCCCCCTCCGTCGAGCAGTCATTCTTCTTTTCCTTGACCGTTGCCTTTTAAGTAGCTTTCTCTCGCTCGACATGGATACACCTCATGGAAATGGTTCAAACTTGAATACTCTTAGCCAGCCCGCAAAGTGCGGCGACGCCGACTCTTTCCTCTGGGATCACTCCGCACGATAGCTCTCCCGTGGCTCATGAAAGCCTTGCCCTATGGCGGCCTTTCTCTGCACTGGCAGCCGTAGGGCTTCTTGTGGAAGCGGCAATGCTCGCAATGCGCATCACACACTGCCATATGCCCGCACCTCGGGCAGGCGCATGTGTGGTGCGGTGACTTTCCGCAGACGGGGCACACAGCGTTCACGGGCTCCTCGTCCTCCCACTCGATTTGGAAGAAAATTTTCTGCCTTCTATATGTATATAAATAAGGCGTCTCTTCCCGGCACTCTTCCAGCACCACCTTCGTGGTCTTCCTAAACCCCAGATAGTACGTCCCGCTCTCATCCAACATCAGGCAGCCGTCCGGATCCATCCATCGAGGATCTGCCTTCTCGCTTATGATGACGCGCCCGATTTCTTTCAGCTCGCCATGCTCTGCCTTGAGAAACGGTACTTCGACCTTCGTCTGTCCATAGATGCTGTTATCCACGTTTTCTCCCACGTGCTTCATGGCTGCCGCTTCCTTTCTTGTGAAAAACGATCGTAAACGCGACCCCGAATATGAAATCTGTCCTCTGGATGCGATATCCTTCGAAATCGCACTCCCTGTGAATGGGCACATATCTGCCCCCACGCCGGATCCACATCGCGCAATCCTTCGGTATCGGCCGCCCGCACGCCCAGCAGGTATAACCATCTTTTCTGTTTATATCCATCTTGCTACCTCGCATAGATGAAGGCCGCTGCCACCAGCGGTGCTATAGAATAAAAAAGAAAATCAATGAAATACTTGAACATGGAGCGTCCCTCTCCCTCGCCCCGCCGGAAAGCGGCGATGATCGTCACAGTGAAAAGATACGTGCTGATACCCATGACCATGTTCAAATACTCCATTCGTTCTCCTTTTGCTTTGATATAATGTCTTGCGGATTTTTATTTACAAATCATCAAGGCATATCTCGCCAATCCGTTTTGACGCCCAGCCTCTTTTTCAAAATCCATATTTTCGCCTTATCCAGCTCCTCCTTCGTCGGCATCCGATAGTTGTGCCAGAGCATGTAAGCGATCAGGCCCTCAGCTCCCATCTTCGCCGCGAAGTAGCGAAGCGACACGTACACAAGAGCCACCAGCAGCGCGCAGAATGCCCAAAACGGTATATCCATATTTATCCCTCTTCTCTGTAAACCTTGCTCATCAGCAGAGAGCGGCAGAATTGGCGGCGTCTCCATCTGCGGCCGGAGAGTTTCCGCTTGAACCATCCTGTAGCGATGCGTACCCTCCAGCGGATGTCGTGATCATGATTGTATGTCGGTTTTCTCATTCTTCCTCTCCTTCGTAGTGGTACATTTTCGACAGAAAACGCGCCGTCTCCTTCTGTGCTTTTCTGAATCCGGCTTGCTTTCCCCTTTGGATCCTTTTCCTCCGATCTCTCTTTCCTGCCTCTTCGACAATGCTTCTCGCCAGTTCTTCCTCGATGAAGCGCTGCACTTGATCGGCAGCGAATCCTGCGCGGATCGTGCTGGCGACTACGCCGAGCGCATCTTGCATCCCGCACAGATAGTCCCCAACTTCGTCGATCCCCGCTTTTTCTTCATCCTCTTCGAGATCCTCGACGAGGATATCCAGCTGACTGAGCAGCCCGGCCATTGTTGCCTCCATCATTTGAAATCCTCCCTCCGATTGACTTACAGGATATGTCCTGCCATCTGCTGCGGCTCAGCTGCAGCCGGCCACTCACGGCCTTTGTACTTTCTCTTTATCTTCTTCTCCATCGCCCGCACCCGCACGCCATCGATGGCGGCGATCACAGCCAGAAGACGGCGCGTCCAATACTGCTGCCTGATGCTGTAAGGGCTCTTTTTAGCTTCTGTGTTTTTCATTTCTCGGGCTCACTTCCATCTCGATGACGGGGATCTCTCCGCTCCCATCTTTCAGATCCTCGGTGTTGCAATAAATCCCCGTGAGTACCAAGTCCGGCACCGGCTCTTCTTCATTGATCGAGTCTTTGTACCCGCAGAAATAGTCATTTCCCTTCTGATCGTAGATGTGAATCGCGTGGCCTTCTTCCGGCACCAGCGCCAGCACCTGCTCGAGAGTTACTTCCCCGCTCATATCGCGCCATCCTTTCTTTTGTCCACGAACGGTCGGTACTTCGACCGTTTTCTAGATTTCTTTTCTTCGGCTGCGTTCTGTTTCTTCCACATCAGCGCCATGTGCTTATGTTCGGCGCAGCAGTACATAGCCGTTGCCGACTGCGTGCCAAAGGCCTTTCCGCACCACTTACAGCACCGCTCGAAGTATCCGCCTCCGAAGCCTCTGCCCGCCGGAGCTTTCGCAGCCCCTGCAGCCTTCGGCTTATTCTGCTTCCAGAACGCCTTTTCACATTTGGCACTACAGAAGCGGAAGCGCTTGTCGCTCTTGCTCATGACGCGGACCCAGTGTCCGCAGCGCTCGCACTGGAACTCGCGAAGCGGAATACCTTCTTCCGCTTCTTCTCTGGCGTGGTCCTTATCGCGGCGCCCTTCGTAGTAAGAGCGCCTCTCACACTCCGCGGAGCAGAAGCGCTTCCGCGGGGCGGCATCCGCGGAGAGCAGCTTTCCACAATATTCGCAGCGCCTCACTGTATCACGGCACATCCGGCTGCGATAAATGCCCAGCCGATAGCGACGCCTGCGGTGGCTGCCGCGTCTTTTACGATTCCCATGAAGAAATCGCGACGCTCCGCATTCCCGCGATGCGTATTTGCTTTGACCGCCGCGCGCTGCTCATCGGCGGCGCGCATGGCGAAGATCATATAGTTGTCTTTCATGCCTTTCTGTGTGTGCACCCTCATAGCATCATCCTCCATCGAAGCCTCAGGCAGTCTCATTCTTTCCTGCAGCTTCCTTTTGCAGTCGTTTGAGCTGGCTGCGGAAGTCGAACTCATTTCCGCGGTCACCGCCTTTGATGACACGGCAGTGGTTCCTCTTTTCTTCTGCGATCTTCCGCTTTTCCACTTTCGCCTCCGCCTTGAGGCGCGCCATTCCTCCTTTGAAGTCAAAGGGGCGCGCCCCCAGCTGCTGCTCTTCCCACTTTTTCCTTGCGGCGGCCTGCGTGGCCTCCATTTCCGCCTTCATGGCGGTCTTGAGGTCTTCAAGCTCGAACTTGAAGGCCTTCTTCCCGTTGTGGTAAAACGGGAACGCTCCCTTGGCGATGAGCCGCCGGATCTCACCGTACTTATATCCGGTGAGCTTGGCGGCCTGTGAGATATTCACCCACATGTAGCTCCCTCCTTCTTACCTGAGCTCTGGGATCTGTCGCAGGATGTCCCAAAGCGCCGTGTGCGGGGCGTCCATAGAGATATCCGCATAGCGAACTCCCCAATGGCGAGCTCCATATTTGAACATTGCCTCGACCGTGCAGTCGCTGCCGTCCTCGATGATTTTCAGTGATAAGAGCGGCACGCCCGCCGCCTGCAGCGCCCGGCAAAGAAGGGCAACTGCCTCTGCGCGGGCTTTCTTCTCGTCGACAATTTTCTTTTCCCGTTCTTCGTCCGTCATGGCTCCTCCTCCATCCTCTTTTCGATTTCCTGCATGGCCCATGCGGCGCGCTTGGCGAGGCCTTTCATGAACCAAGTGTCTCTGGGATTACGGTACTCGCGGAATTTTTCTCTAGCGTCGGCAACATATTCATAGACACACACCATGTCTTTCACCCCTAAGTAGTCATGCCCGAAGTAGCCATGGTCCTCGATTGCGTGGCGAACTTGCCCCGCGATGTCGATGATCGCGACCTCCTGCCCGCTAATCTCCGAGGCTTCTTCTCCGTCCGCCTCGTCGAATTTCTTGCGAAGCTCGTTCAGCTTTCTGTTCATGATCTGCAGTACCTGGTCTGGATCTTTCAATACTTTCATATAGTCCTCCCCTGTTTTATTTCCCACTCTTGTTCCCCTCTCTTGCTATAATTTCTATAGGAAGGAGGTGAGAAATATGAATCTTCGCTATACCTTGCGGAATTACCACTATCTGATTGACTGCACAGCTATGACGCCGGAAGGTGCGAGAAAGGTTTATGACCAACTGCATGCATCCTACGATTTCGTTGACATCGTTCTTCAGCAACCTCGCACCTATGCACTACTCGTCACCAATGGTGAACCCGAACTTTCCACGGTGTTCAGTCCGCCGGTTGGGTGTCAAGTGACACCGCTTCAACCTCGATAGAGTCCTTGGAAACCCCAACCCCAGTATCCTGTGCCAGCAGAATGCTGGGGTTTTCATTTCTTCGTTGTGCCACCAGGGTGAACCTTGCGGCCTGGTGCAGCACTTTGGCTGCTATGTCCAGCGGTTCCCTTCTGATGTGCGTCTCTTTCAGCTTCTTGTCACCCTTTACGAGTTGCATTGTCAGGCCATCGCCTTCTTTGTAGTCCATGGTGATTTGAAAATCTCCTCCGCCGGAAAGGCCTTGCTGCAGGTATTCAGAAAGAAATAGATCCCACCCTGCCAGCTTTCCCATGCTGCGCGGCTTCAGTGCTATGATCATGCGCTTGTTTTTCATGCTTTCCTCCTATTTATCGTCTATTATGTTAGACGTTTAAGCTACAAGAAAATCCAGTGTGCATCCCATAACAGCGGCGATCTTTTTCAGCGTCCCCGCCCGAATGTTGGTACGTTTGCCGGATTCAATGTAGCTCAGCGTCTGCTTTGATACTCCGGCGAGCTCGGCAAACTGGCTCATAGACAAGCCGCGAGCCGTTCTCCACGCAATGATTTTTTCTCCCATGGAATCATCCTCCTTTCCGTTTACATGTCTATTATATTAGACGGTGTGACTTTTGTCAAATATATTTGACGCAGTAAGTGAAAATCTTGTATAATTTATTTGACGATTTTAAATTATCAAAGGAGGCATATTATGAGAATAGGCGAATGGATTAACACTTACCGCGCAGAGAACCAGTTATCAATGGCTGATTTTGCAAAGAAAACTGGTGTCAGCAAAGCCTATGTCGGTTTTTTGGAGAAGGGGACTGTTAATCCCACCACTAAAATGCTTTCGAAGATTGCAAACGCCTTGGGAATGACTCTACAAGAATTTATGGTAAGCGTCGATGATGACGACATCATTACGATACCCGGCGCAAGTGACCTACTCCCGTTGACGGCGGACGAGGAAAGCCTTCTCTCTAAATACCGCCGCCTCGATGACCGCCGCCAGTACGCCGTACAGGGCTACACGGACTCGAAGCTCGAAGAGCAGGAACGGGAGACGGGCGAGCTCTACGAGGAACGCATAAAAGAGGCGTGAGCACGCAAGAGGACTGGCGTGAACTCGCTCGCCTCCTCCGCCTCTTTTCTTGAGTTTCAAATTTGACAGCTTTCCCTGATGTGCTATAATAATAGCAGGTGAATTGGCCGTATCTCTTCGGAGGAGGGCCTAAAAGATGCCACTGCTATTTATAGCGGTGGCATTTTTTTATGGAGATTTTATTATGGATTATGACAAGCCATTCAAGAGTTTTAAAGAGCTTGCTTTATGTCTTCAAAATGAACATGGCCTTATGGTTGATGATGTGAATCAAGCAGCATATATTTTGCAGTTTCTCCCGTATTATGATCTCGTCAATGGATATAAAGAAATATTAATGACAAACGACCATTTTAAATGGCCATTAAAAATAAGCGACCTGGCATTTTTCCATTCGCTCGATCACAATTTTCAAGGTTCATTAATAAGTTTCAGCATAAGCATTGAGGATTATTTCAAAAACATTCTTGCTTATGTTATAGCCAAGTCATTTTCTGTTTCAGAAGAAGACTATTTGGATGAATCTCATTATATCCGCAGAAAGCCTCTAGGAGCCGGTAAAACAATTACTCGCCATGCTATACTAGGAAATCTCAAAGCTATTGCAGCGGGTACATATGATAATCCAACATTTTACTACCGTAAAAATCATAATCATATTCCACCATGGATTCTCTTAAAGAATACTTCATTCAGCTTATCAACAAATCTTTTCGTGTTGCTCCCGTCCAAGCAGAAAGAGGAGGTTGTGGATTTTATGATTCCAGGCGGTGCTCCTTGGGATGTAAGGTATCAAATCCTTTTATATAGCTTGACTATGATAAGAAAGTGCCGCAACGTAATTGCTCATAACTTGAAGTTTACATCGTTTGATTCCTCACGATATATGAATAACCTTGACCAAAAAGCACTTAGAAAGTTGATTTCCCCCATTTTATTAACAGATGAGGAAATAAAGTACAGTACTTATTTATCTGGTATTTACGGATATATTGTCTTGTCCTTATCGATTATCCCGAAAGGAATTACGCATGTTCTCCTTGTAAACAGGTTACATGGAGCTATGACAATGGATGGAATATTCTCTGGTTCCAACTTATCTGATTCTTTAGGAAAAATCAAAGAGATTTATTTTTCCGGTGTTCATCTCCCCCAAGATGTGGAATCAAGATTGAACTCTTACTTCGTCAAAATGTATGAAAATTAACCAATATGAGCATTTGGCCTCAAGAGTTCCATATCGGACAGATCGCCGCCGGAAAGCCGATTCTGGCTGATGAGCATATAGAAGCCTTTCTGCCCTGTGATACTGGCGTACACGCAGACTTCGGGCTTGTGGTAAGCGGGGACAGCATGATAGGTGCCGACATCCATGACGGTGACGTGGTATTCATCCGCAGCCAGCCCGTCGTGGATGACGGCCAGATCGCCGCCGTCCGTATCGACGACGACGCCACCCTGAAGCGCTTCTACAAAAATCCAGACGGCTGCACCCTCGTGTCCATGAACCCGCAATATCCGCCGATGATCTTTAACTCTGACAACTGCGATTCGATCCAGATCATCGGGCTGGCGGTGGCGAAGTATTCAGTGATTAAGCAATAAAAAGAGACCATTTTCGCGAGGTCACGAAAATAGTCTAGGCGTGAGTTGTTGCAAATTTTGCAGCAGCTGATTAGTAAACCATTCCGTGCACGTTTACGAGATGGTTTACATTTCTACTATTTCCCGACATATTGCGAATACTCTCAATGAAAATGAAGTAGAGGAGAAAAGCAATATTCATTCTATGAATATTGCAAAATAGGGCATTTATTTTTTTTACAAGGAGGTTGCCATGACTCGGAATCTTACAAATTCAAAATTAGATAGACAAAATATATTAAACAACGAATTTGCTATTTCTACTATTCAAGACCAGACAAAAATCGCTGGCATTATGTTTGAGGGGCGAATTCGCTTTACTAAAGGCATGGTTGCTAAGTATTTTAATGTAGATGTACGTACTATCGAAAGGTATATCAGCGATAACCTTTCTGAAATTAGCCAAAATGGGTATGAAATTATCAGAGGTGCTAGATTAAAAGAGTTCTCTCGCGCGATAGATAATTTAAATGCTCCCGACATTGATGTCGGGAGCATCAGCAATCGCACTTCTCAAATATCATTGTTTGATTTTAAGGCATTTCTTAATATTGCTATGTTATTAGTAGAGAGCGAGTCAGCTCGCGTGATTCGTCAAATTATTCTCGATATCATTATTGATTTGATTAATCAAAAAACCGGAGGAAAAACAAAATATATCAATCAACGAGATCAAGACTTCATTACCGCCTTTTACCAAGAAGAAAATTATAGAAAAGAGTTTACCGATGCGTTAAAGAATTACGTTGATATGGGAAACACAAAATATGCAATTTATACCGATAAAATATACCAAAGCATATTCCGTGAAAAGGCTAGAGAATACAAAAAGGTTCTTCATTTAAGCAAGAAGGAAAAGGTTCGCGACACTTTATACTCAGAAGTATTGGATCTTATTTCGTCCTATGAATGTGGCCTTGCATCCATGATTAAACAGCAATCCGAAGCATTAGGGCATAAGCTAAATAACTGGGAACTAAGTGATTTATTCACTGGTTTTGAATCTTTGCCCCTGTGGAAACCATTGATTATACGAGCTCGTACCAAGATGGCAAGCCGCGATATGGCTCTTCGAGATGCTTTTCACTACCAACTAAAAGAATATATTGCTCCTTTACCGCCAGATGAGTACGAGCGATTTCTTGGCAGTGAGAGTGATGAATTAGAGGCTTTGCTAAAAGAAAATCGAGACGTATTAAAACGTTTGAAGGATCGTGGATAGTATGCCAGAAGTAAAATATAGATATATTACATTGGAAGAAGCGTGCGAAATTCATAGAAAAACCGTCGACTACAGTGGCGGAGGCCTAATCCAATCGAGAGAATTGGGAACTTTGGACGGTGTCTTAAAAAATATTCAGATAGATTCTTATTATCCCACCATAGTGGATAAATTGACTCATTTATTTTTCTGTGTATGTGAATTTCATTGTTTCGCTGACGGGAATAAACGCTTAGCTATAACGCTCTGTACTCAATTTTTGCTCTTAAATGGATATCTTAATATCGCAAGAGACTTTATTCCGAAAATGGAAAATATCAGTTACTACGTTGCTGCTGGGAAAATCTCAAAAAATTTGCTACACCAAATTATGGAAAGTGTTATGGATGGGTCTTTCGATGAAAATGAATCATTGCAATTGTCTATTTTAGATGCAATCAAATAGACTTTTGTTTCATCTAATTTAGTTTCAAAATTGGCCGTTTTTGAAACTAAAGGCTCTCTGATTCATCGCTTAATGTCAATTTCCCCACTTTTTGAAACTAAAGACATGCTGGCAAGTTGGGAGAAAGGAGTTCGTTATGCCGGGACGATATAAAGAAGGAACGGTTCACTGGGAAGAATCACGGCAGCGGTGGCGCGCCTTCGTCTCCGTGGATGGACGCCGCTATTCGAAGCGATTTCTTAGCCGCGATGAGGCGCTGGCATGGACACAGAAGATGCGGCTCGCCGCGCATGATGGATCCTTCGTAGCGCCTTCCGCCATTTCTCTGGGCGAATGGCTCATCAAATGGCTGGGAACATACAAGAAGCCCACGGTAAAACCTTTGACGTATGAGCGCTATCTATTCACCGCAAACAAGGCGCTGCCGCTCGCGGGGATCTCTCTGCAGAAGCTGACGCCCACCATGCTTCAGGAGCTCTACAACGCCCTGACGCCCGACTGTGCCAAGAAGCTCCATGTGCTGCTCCATGGTGCCATTCAGAAGGCATGGGAGCTGGGGATGGTCAGAAAAAACGTAGTCACCTTCGTGAAGCCGCCCCGCGTCATCAGGCAGGAGAAAGGGATCTTTACCAGCGAGGAGCTGAAGAAGATGATGGAGCTGGCAGAGTCAGATCCGAAGCTGAAGCCCTATGCGCTCTTTCTGCTTGTGGCCATCAATACCGGCATGCGCCGCGGGGAGCTGCTCGGTCTTCGCTGGTGCGACGTCGACCTCGAAGAGCGCACTCTTTTCATCCGCCAGCAGGTACAGACGCTTTCAGGTGGTACGCTCATCATAGACACCCCGAAGACGGCCGCGGGCAAGAGAAAGATCTCTATCCCGACCAAGGTGTACCAGAAACTCAAAGAAGCGAAAGCATCGCTCCCCGCTATAGACGAAGAAGAGCACGACCTCGTATTTCTAAACCGCGCCGGGACGCCTGTCCGCCCTGAAGCGATAGAAAAGATGTGGAAATACCTCATGTCCAAATCCGGCCTGCCCTACAGGAATTTCCACTGCCTGCGGCATACACACGCTACGCTGCTGCTGGCGAACGGCATCCCCATCATCGAAGTCTCCCGCCGGCTGGGACATAGCAGCGTGACACAGACGCTCGACATGTACGGCCATGCGATTCCCTGCTATGATAAAACCATCGCCGAGAAGACCGACGCCATTTATAATTAACCAAACGAAAAGAGCCCCCGTTTCGGGGTGCTCTTTTAACATAAGTCATGCGGCTTCTTTTTCTAACATGGCTACTACATCGCGGTTTTTCTTCATGATGTTGGAATCATTTTTCATTTCCCTGAGTGTCATCCACTTGTACTCTACACCATCAAGAACGAACTGCCTTTGTTTTAATGTTTCTGTCCAGCTTGTAATCTTTGCGATATAGAGATTGTGTTCATATACCTTACTTATACGATCACTTACTGAAAATTTTGTATACACCTGAACATCTTGCCATTGAAGTTTCGTTTTAGCTGCCGGTACATGCAACGTTTCAGCTGTTCTCCTCGCAAGTACCTCAACTTCATTATTGTCTGGTGTCCTGAAGTTAAGAAGCAGCCAGCACTCCCATCGCGCGTCCCAATAGACAAGAAACCTGTTTGAATACTCGCAGAAGGTATCTTTCACGGCGATAAGCGAGAACTTGTGCTTGATCTGGTCCATTGATTTAATCTCCTTCCACAAAATTTCATGATTGTACGGTTTTATAAATGCCTTTTGTATATCTATTATACTCCAAATCGTAGCTAGTACCCCTAGTAAAATCATCCCTTGCTGGAATGGTATGTCGCCAGTCCACGCACTGATCAGAAATGCTAATGCGGTAAGTGTATTAAATGAGGCTTGCGTCTTGGAATGGCCTATTTCATTTCCTCTTGATACTAGATGGTTCCTCAGATCATGGTCTTGTATATACATATACCGTGCCTTCTTAAAATAAAACAGGGGACGACCTTATAAGAAGGCATTTCCCCTGTTCAAACTTGCTGAAAGTCCCAACGGGGACCAACTGCGCCCAAATTGTGCGCCCACTCCATGTGCGCCCAAATGCGCTATTTTATTTTGTCCGATAATATCGGAGAAATTCTGGTGCGTCTAGAGGGATTCGAACTCTCGACACCTGGTTCCGGAGACCAGTGCTCTATCCACTGAGCTATAGACGCTTAACAAGCGTTATTATAGCATATGGAGAGAAAATAAGGAAGGGGAAAAGATGTCTCGCTTTTGCCCAACAGGAGGATACGAAGCAGATCCCGCTCTCCTCCAGTGCCGGATCCTTCAAAACTATTTTTCTACAAATACTCTCGGGATGCGCTTCAGGTCGCACATGATTTCATGCGGGATGGTCTCAGCCGTAGCAGACACTTCATCGACAGTGATTTCTTCCTCTCCCTGCTTGCCCATGAGGACGACTTCATCGCCCGGGCGGACTTCGTCATCGCAAGCGACCATGAACTGATCCATGCAGATGCGGCCGACGATCGGGCAACGCTTGCCATTGATGAGGACGACGCCCTTATTGGAAAGGCTTCTGTGCCAGCCGTCCGCATAACCGATCGGGACGGTCGCAGTCTTCATATCCTCTTTGGCGACATAGGTACCGCCGTAGCCGATGGCTTCGCCCTTGTGCAGGATCTGGACATGGGTGACATGGCTCACGACGCTCATCGCATACTTGAGCTCGAGCTTGTTCGTCATGACGTCCGATGGCTGCGGCCCATAGATGATAATGCCCGGACGGGCAAGGTTATGCCAGCTTCTCGGGATATCAATGACACCGGCACTGTTAGCGGAGGAGATCACGAAGTTTTCATCGACCGGCATGTAGGAGATCGCTTCATCGAAGCGGTCGAGCTGCTTCAATGCGGCATCCTTCTCCTTGTGGTCCGCTGTCGCCATATGGGTGAAGGTGCCATGTGCGTGGATGTGCGGATAGGCTTCGAGCTTTTTGAGGAGCGCAGGTACGTCCTCCGGATGAGTTCCGATGCGGTTCATGCCCGTATCGATCGGCAGCATGACTTCGATCGTTTTCTTCGAAACAGCCGCGATGGCTTCCAGGGCGTCAAGATCGACGGTATCATCGATCGGCATGATGAGGTCTTTATTCACACCGATAGGCATATCCTCCGGCAGCGGCAGTCCCAGTACATAGATCGGGCAAGTGAATCCGGCGTCGCGCAGCTCCGCTCCTTCTTCCACACGGGCAACGGCAGCAGCGACGTAGCCTTCCTCGAGGGCGATGCGCAGCGTTTCCTTCGCACCATGTCCATAGGCATTCGCCTTCACGACAGCGAGCACATTCACTTCCTTTGGCAGATGCGCGCGGATGACCTTGAGATTGTGGCGAAGCGCATTCAGATTGATTTCCATGTAAGAAACCGGCATTTGTATTCCTCCCATTCTTTTCTGCCGTCAGCAGAAATGAAAAGCACCGCGCCAAAAGCATCAGGGCGATGCCTGATACTTTGAAGCCTCGGTGCTTCCTTTTATTTTTATGCATCTATCATACCGCGATTGGAAGGAAATGGCAATGGGACCGTTTAAGAAAACAAGCTTCCCACAAGCGGGATCCATGCCCATGTCAGGAAGCCATAGAAAAGCAGCCCAGCGGCCAATCCCACGATAGCCCCATTGATACGAATACCTTCCAGCTCATGATACACTTTCGACTCGATGAATTCATTCAGTTCCTCTTCCCGAAAACTTTCCAGGACTTCTATCATAGACCATGATAAGAAACCATGCTCATAGGTGATGATCTCTGCGATCAAATCTCTTCCGATAGTGTCCAGCTTCTGTCTAAATTCTGAGTCTTCTGTAAAAGAAATACTTTGCTCTATAGCTGGTTTCAATTTTTCTGCCAAAGCTGGCACACCCCAATGGTGCTGAAAATCAGAAATCCCCTCGTCGATCCGTTTTTCCAAAGGGAAGGAAGCGAAGAGACCCCGCCCAAATTCCTGCAGCGCCTCCAACGTAGCCGGTTCTTGCAGAAAACGAGCGATCAGAAGATCCCACTGTGACAAAAGCTCCTGATGAAACGGATTGTCCTCCCTTTTCCATGCTTCCATTTCTTCGGCTAAAGCATCCAATGCCGCCTCAGCCAACTGGTCATAATCGATCGCGCCAAACCATTTCCCGAGCGTATAGCCGATAGATCCCAAGAAGCCTTTCTCTTCCCGGTCGCCTGCCTTTCTCAGCTGCTCTGCCAGTTTGTGTCGAAGGGATGGTTCCTCTATTTTCCGTTTTCCCTCCTCCAAAAGACGAAGAAGCCATTTTTCCCGATTCATCTCCTGCTGTAACCGCCCTTGCGCGAAAGAAATAAAAACAGGCAGCCATTTCTGCGATTCACTCCGTCCCCAAGTGGCTATTTCTTCTCTATGGCTAGACAGAAATTCCACTGCATAGGTGGCTCCCTTCGCTGCCAATGTTTGAGAAATAGATTCTCTGTGACTGATAAGCCATGGAAGACATAAATCCGTCAAGGAAAGGCGGGATATCTTTGCCAGCAAATTCTTCGGGCTCAAAAGGCTCTGATTCATTTCTACCACTTTTTGAATAATCCGATCCCGGTTGGCTGGAACGAGCGGCTTGATAGGGAGAAAATGTTTCCGAAAGAGTGCCTCTACGGCAATGAAATCTGCTGCACATCCGATACAGCAGGACTGGGCCATGAAATAAACCAGGTCTGCCCAATACGTGCCCTGCCAGGGACTTCCCTCTTTGAGCCAAAGAGAAAATAGCAGAAAAAGCAGTGAAAAGAAACAAATCCCATTGGCCGTTTTATATCGTTTCATTTCTACGCCTCCTTATATGACGGTTGATGATTGATGGTTGTCAGTATGCATAAACGGAAACGCTGATTAAATCGCAGAGCCGGATTTCATATGGATTTTTATACATAGCTTCGTCATCATCTTCCTTAAATAGCTCGCTATTCGCGTCAGATGATTCCTTGCTCTGTATAAAAACCCAAGAATGAAATCAGACAACGATTTAATCAGTGTTTCCAAAAATCCAAGAGTAAGATCTGACAACTATTGCATCAGTGTTTCCCATAGGAGTGATACAGCAAAAAAGGCCGCTCCCAAGAAAGCTCCCCACAGAGAACCATTGATACGAATGGCCGCCACATCTTCAGATACAGATTTTTCTGCCAAGGACGCCATCGTCCGGCCATCATAACCAGCCAAAGCCTTCTCCACCACCGACGCCGCCATGCGATGCATCCATCCCACATGCGGCCGCACCAGACGTAAGAAGAAGGCATCGAAATCCCGCCGCTTCTCCTGAGCAGAAAGCTGTCCATCCACCAAAGAAAGTAAAGCCTCTGCCAACCGATGCGCCAGTGGCTCTTTCTTTTCCTGCCACAAGGAAATGAACCAATTCCGCCCCTTACCAGACAATAAGCGACTAATCAACTTCTGCGCAGCACCATTGACCTGCCGCTTCCAAACTTCATTGGTCTCTAGCTGGACGATCATTTCATCATAGGCCTCTCCCATCTTTTGGCGAAGCTCACTTTCCGGATCCGTCAAAGCCTCTGACAAGGACAACATCTTTTCCTGCACCTTTTTTACCATCTCTGCATCCCGATCCTCTACCGCATCCCGGAAGAGGGAATGAAGCCAGCCCTTATCATTATATTTCCGCCAAGCCAAAAGATAGACTCGCTGGATTTCCTCCTGCGTCACCTCAGCCTGCAGAAAGCCCTTCACCTCGGCCGCCAAAGCCTCCGTCAAAAGTTCCTTTTTCGGATAGTCACGGAATGCCGCCATCACCTTGGCCATATGCCCCGCCCAGTCTATATCTGCCGCTTTTCTCTCGATCGCCTCACTGGACATCGTCCATAACGATTCCGCAGGAAATACAGTCAGCACCATGTGAATCACATCCGCTGCCAGCTTCTCCGTCAGATCCCTATGGACTGTCAACCAGTGAGCCACCACATCAGAAGGCACATGCTGGCGCAGGATCTCCGACAGCCGTCCCCTGGTCAGAAGCTCATTCACCACCATATCCTTCGCGATGGATACAATCATGTCTCGATTCTTCGCGATCAAATCCGTTCGCCAGGAAATGCCAAGGGGCCTGCGAAATAAAGAAGTCACGCCGAACCAATCGGCAAAACCTCCTACCGCCGCCGCAAAAGACATATGAAACACCCCTGCGAGCCACGGGCTCTCCCCCTGAAACGGAGCTGCCCCTAAGGTAAGAATCACAGAGCTCGCCAGTATACCGTCAGCAAGCCATCTTTTTTTCAAAGAAATCACCACCTCTGATTAGACATCACTGGGGAAACGCTGAATAAATCACAGAATCCGATTTCATCAGAGTTTCCCTAGTGTGCAGTATACACCGATGCATATATTATTGTTCATTGTTTGCACCTAACAACCAGTTACCACTTATCGATCCATTTTTCCAATTCATCCAAGGAGTCAATGATAGAATCACAAGCCTTTTCCGTGACCGTATAGGCTTTATCTATCGCATCCACCAAGGTATCTGCCGTTTCCGCCAATTTCATCTCAGCAGCTTCCTGCTCCTCTGCTGGCAGCTGCTCTATTTCCTGATCCACCCAATTTCCTACCTGCTCCAATACCTGATCCATCATCGACGGCTCCCCCTCTACCCATTCTGGTGAATCCACACTTTCCTTCGTCTCATCCACTTTTTCCAGCAGAGATGCCACCATTTCATTTTTTTTATCATCCATAACCATTTCCTCCTTAGAAAATACCTTGCAGCTGCCTGTATATCAGCTTTTCTTTCATTATAGTCAGGAGGATGGACAAAGAATGGGTATGGAAAATAGTTTTTTGACAATTAGATAAATGCAACAAAAAATGTTGCTGAGCATCTGATCTAAGCCACATGCCCAACAACATTTTATTACAATGATCAGCAACCGAAACTTTCCACTTCAAACATTATACAATTCTACTATAAAATACCTTCTTCAACGACGTTTACTTCATATCATAAGATAGCTTATCATAGCTATCAGAAATACGTCTTAAAGCATCCGCCAATGTAGTATAATTGTGCTGTGAATTCATCAATGCATCCATTTTCTCTGTTAGATTATCTTCATACCGCCCGATTTGCTCACGAATCACCTGATTTGTCCAAAGCATGAGATTTTCTTTTATCTCATCTGCCATATATCCGCACTTCTGCTGTAAAGCCTGCCGTGCCTGTCCTTCCGCTTCTGCCTTCGCTTTGGCTATTGCATTTTCTCTTGCAGCAGCTGCTCTTTCACGTTCATAAGAACCATCATCACCAAACAGCATCTTCAGTACAGTATATCCCCCCAAAAGGATCTCAATCGGTGGAAAAGGAATCGGAATTGTTTTAATTACTGTGCCAAGCCCCAGTTTTTTCGTCAAATAACCCATCAGCCCACCTTTCCCTAATTTTACCCCCATATCCTTCATCATGCCTTCAATCAATTGGGTGCCTTCCTTGGCTATAGTGCGGTATCCCTCTGCTTCAATCTTACTTTTCTCCCAGACTTCTATTCCATCTTTAAGCAGATTGCCATCGTTTTGCAGTTCTCTCATCGCGTCAGTACCTGCACCTGGCACATCCAGTGACTCCACATGAATATGATTCTCGCTTACATGCTCCATTTTATTCAGTTCAACAACAAATTCCCGCCAATCTAACAGCAAATCATCTAAAACCGTTCTTATCTGGTCTTCCAAATGTACCTGCACTTTGGCAATCAATTCCTGCTGCGCTTCCTGTACCGTCTGATCCACTTTCTGCTGATCCTCATGGACAGCCCAGATTGCATCAGGCATAGAATCTCCCCATCTATTGGTCTGAGAAGTAATAAAGCCACTCATATTTTTTCGTACATCTACTTTTGCTTCATGCAAACGATGCAGTACCTTTTGCAATGCCTGATACTCAGGAGCAGTATTGACAGCAGAAATCTGTTTCTGCATGTCATCCACATCTCGATTGATTTCATAGATAGCATTTCTCAGTACTTTAAAATCACTGGATTTTTTCATTTCTGTAGCAATTTCTTTTTCCAGTGCTGGAATGCCACTAAGTTCCCACAGTTTCTGTTTTTCCTCTGTCCTTCCTTTATGAGCCATGCGCGCGTTCACAAAAACCACATCAAAGTTTCTTTCTACATCCTCTATTCCCAACGCAGTCATATTCTCGTAAACTTTCTGCCGAATTTGGAATATTGCTTCATCATTATGTTTCGCAATCATGTCTTCTTTATCATTGATCACGACAATAACTTTCTTTCCCGCATCGATGATATCCTTCATACGAACATAATTCTGCTTCAATTCATACCCACTTTTATTTGACATAACAAAAAGCACGACGTCGGCTTTTCGAATAGCTTCATTGGTGACTTTCTCATGCTCAATCGGAGCCCCTACGCCGGGTGTATCCGCGATAGAGTATCCCATCCAGTTGTAATAATCCACTCTATCCGTAGTCGGGACATCATTACATTTCGCCCTATCTTCGCGAAGCAATTCATTCAGAATACTGCTTTTCCCCGCATTGTAAATCCCAAAAACCATAATCTGAGGCTTTGTCGTCTCAATCTTTTCTTTATACAGTTTTTCAATATCCGCCATTTTTTCAGCAATCACCGGCACCTTACCCGCATACGGTGCAGTTGCTGCTTTTAAAGCTACCAACTGATCATCCAGCTGTTTTTTGAATGCAATCAAGCGAGAAATCATAATGTATATCCTCCCATCATTTTTAATAGCGCGAATATAGGATCAGATGCGCTTTCTCGAGATGTTTCAGACTTTCTGTGACGTTCTCTATCTGCCTCTCCATCGGTTCCGTATGGGCGCATAACCTTCTAGCGATCTCTTTTACAGACAATTTCCCTGCTGAATACAGCAGTACTTGCTGATCTATTGAAGATAAATGCAAGTCAAACATGTCAAAGTTCTCTTCATCTGAATATGTGATATATGAATTCAATGACAATACACGCATCGGATGAGCATTATAAAATTCGACTTTCGTTAACTCCTTCGATTCACAGGTTTCTCCTGTATGAAGCATTTCATAGTACGCATACTCCAGCGGCATTTCAGATAAACGATGGAACCAGTTGCCAGCTACACGATAGCCTTCCGCCAGCTCAAACCAATACAGAATTCTCTTAGTATCGATTTGTCCCTGTCGAAGCATATCTTTCATGAAAGCATCCAAATCCAGCTGCAGTTGCTGTACCATATGTGAAATCTCGAGTCGGGACAGCGCCTTCGTTCGAACCTGTGGAAAATCATCTGCAGCCTGTTCGAAACGTCCATCGATGATTTGAATACCATAATCATCTGGATTTGACGTCATTGGCGTCTCTGCCAAAGGCCAGTAAGAAACCACGCCCAGCTCTACACGCCCTTCTCCCATACGAATCAAGTGCTTGGCAAACGCTTTATCATTCTCATAGGTTTCTTTCGTCGCAAACGCACTGCCAAGGATGATATTTCCAAAAATCTGTTCAATACCTGCCTTCATCGCATGTTGGATTACAGTTTCAATTTCTTCTAGAGTACAGCCTTTGTTATACGCATTCAGCACGGTCTGATTGCCTGACTCGATGCCCAGCTGAATGCGTAGGCAGCCAGCCGCTGCCATGTCGTCGATCATTTGCGGATTTTTATAGAGCATATGCACATGCCCTTCGCAATACCAGGTAAAGTCGTAGCTCTTTTTTAACTCCTTCAGTCCTTCGCAGATATCATGTACCCGCTTAGGAACAAGGGTAAAGGTATCATCCGTAAACATGATATACACATGGCGCCGTTTGGCTTTTGCTTCTAAAAACCCATGGATTTCCTGCAGAACATTTTCAACCGATCTGAAACGTACCTTTCGAGAATGATGCCCCTCATGGCAGAAGGCGCAGTGAAAAGGGCAACCGCGCCCAGTCATAATACTCAATTCACTGGCTCTAGCGCCTGGATAGATGTAACAAGTGTCATCCACCAGCGGCAGCGCATCCAGATTCTCAATCACAGGTCTTTCCGCATGAATATGACACACACCATTTTCATATGTCATGATGCCCATCATGTTTTCCAAAGACCCGCTTCCATCGACAAAATACTGTGCCAATGCAAGAACCGTCAATTCTCCTTCATAACGAACCACTGCATCACAGCCGGACTTTGCCATGAACTCTTCCCGGAGGGATGTTGCCTGCGGTCCGCCCACGATGACAGGCAATCCATATGTTTCCTTAACATAGTGGCTGAGAAAAATATTTTCAGTTTCATTGGCATAATCGCAATAGAGACCAATCAGAGCCACTTCCCCGCTTTGGCAGACTTGATCCAGCAGACGCTTCCCTTCCATAAAAGAGCCCGAGAAGCCCTGCGCGTGATATCCATTTTCTTTCAGAAAAGCAGCCAGCTGATAGATGCCGAGGAAGCCGCCATACCCCGGTTGATGGTTCACATAGCGCCGATGCAGATTAAAGAAAATAACATCATCCATTTTCCAGCACCTTGAGCATATGTTTACAACTCTTGACAATGATCCGATATTTATTCCGATTCGCGATCAGTCTCTTTTTAAAAAGTTCCAGACCTTTTGTCTTCAGATACTTGATAAAGCGTCGTCTTTCTTCACAGTTAGGATACTGGGCTTCCAGTGTGCCAAACGCATTCAAAGCTTCAAACGAACACCCACCATGGCAAAGATCCCATTCTGGGCACTTGCCGCACCCATGCTCTTTCAAAAATTTCTGGCGACTGCGGATCCGTTTCGCATGAGCAGAGTCATACATATCAGCAAGGGAATTGTCCCCGATGTTACCAAAGCCCAGTGCCCCTCTTTCGCCTTCTGCTCTGCCGCAAAATCCCATTTCTCCATTGGCAAAAAGACACATGATCTTTTCTCCACAGCTGCCATTGTAGGAGCACTCCCGAAGATGCCCGCCGGATAAAATGGCACGCATCATATCTTCCATAGGCTCGATCGTACCAAAGAAATCCGTATCCGACATCGCTTTCTCATACAGGGTCTCCATTATACGGACATAACGGGCATAAATCTCCCCCGCATGCGTATTCCCAGCTGCTCGTCCGCAAGGGATGACGGGATGGATCTTCATCTGCCAATGATTTTCTTTAATGAGTCCATAGAGCTTATCTACATCGATTTCATTTTCCGTATTCAGTACCATCAGCGTGCCAAAAGGAATACCTGCCTCACGTAGTTTCTGCGTATGTGAGATCACTCGATCAAAAGTCGGACGCCCTTCCTGATCTCGTCGATTGGCATCATGCAGCTCCCGATATCCATCTAGCGAGACACCGATGCCGATATGATAATCTTTGATCAGCTGCAGCCACGCCTCATCAAGCAGCGTCAAATTCGTCTGCATCTGAAAATGTAAATCATATCCCGCCAATTTTTCTTTGGCATAATCCATCACTTGTTGCAGATAGGCAGTTCCCACCGTCATCGGTTCACCGCCATGCCAAAGCAGCGTGATATCCCGATCCTGATGCTCCTCCAAAAAGTCCGGCAATTCATCAATCAGCTTGTATAGAAATTCTTTCTTCAATACCTGCGGTGCTTTATTTCCTTCGCTGCAATACACGCAGCGAAGGTTACAGCCCGTAGTCAATTTGACTACAATCTCCACAATAATCCCTCTCAGACTTTAAAATTTCACGCTTTCCAGCTTTTGATGAAGCCGCTCCATGGCCGCTTCCATTTGCTTCGCATATTGTTCCTGCGGTGCGAAATATTCTTTTTCGATATTCGCTAATGCCTCGGCGACAAAATTTTCTACCGCTTTATCCAATGCCGGTTTTAAGCGTTCCATGTAGTCTTCCATGTTGGAACCCATATCAATATGAATCTGCTTTTTGACCGTTTCAATGGACACATCATAGTATTTTTTCCCAAAGAACGAGCGGACATTCTCCCAAAGCCCATTCGCACTTCTCCGGTGAACCACCTTCTTATGATACTCCTTCTCTATCGTTTTGGTCTGTTTCTCGATGCCGCCTACATTGAGATCAGCAATGAATGTTCCCTGCTTTACTCCTTTGAAATTGTCAATGATTTTCTCGACTTCTTGATTGATTCCTTCTGAAATATGCTGCTGTACGATAGAGAGTACCTCTTTTTCTGCCTCATCCGACTTGATCATATGACCTTTGGCAACTTCCTCGTCCCAGACTTCCGCCTTCTCACGGATCCGTAAAAACATTTGATCTTTGATACGACGGCAGATTCGCTGTTTTCGATCTTCCATGGTATGCACATAGGAATCTCGCTTTTGGTGAATCACATCCAGACGGTCTCGTATCTGCGCCATCCCAGTTTTTTCGTCATCCCCTGAAAGCAGCCGATCAACAAAATTATTTACACTTTTTTTGACACGTTCCTGTTTCAGTTCGGCAGAACGATTCTTAAAAGTATCTCCCAATTGATTCATCAGTATATCCAAGTGACTGGCTTTGAACTTCTCGTCATCCTCTTCTGCCACAGCCTCCTCCGCAAGCAAGGTGGAAATGCTGAAAACACTATACTTATCCGTACTTATATCGGAGTAGTCTTCCCTAACCTGTGTCAGCACTTCATTTTCCTGTTCTTTTCTAGTTTCTTCGGACTTAGGAACATGGACGGTTATACAATTGTCATTTTCGTCCAAGTCAGTATCTGATAAATCAGAGCCTGTAATCAGTATCAATGCTTTCTGTTCTTCACGAGACAACTCGCGAATATACTTCTTATCATCTCGTAAGGCAGGCTGAGAAGAATTCTGTAGGAACAGGCAGAAATCAGTATATGGAATATATTCTTTAACCATCGCTTCCATATTTACTAAATCGCCTTCTTTGCTCAGTGCACCCGTTCCAGGTGAATCCATCCAACGAAGGCCAGACATGGTGAAAAACTGAACATCACCAGTCGTATCCGTATACCCTACAGCAAAGCGCTGTCTTCCTGTTTCATCTTTTTCAATCCCGCCTACCGCACGGCCAGATTCTTCCTTTTCCAGTATAGGCGCCGGTCTATGCTTGAAGGCATTGTCAAAAGGCGCTTTGACAAAACTATCCCCCTTTATAAAGTTTCCCAAAGAACTTTTGCCCGATTTGACTGCCCCGAAAACCATGACCACCAGGTATTTCTGATGCTTATTCATAAACTTGGTTCCCTTGATATTTTGCTGTTTCTTTTGATTCCAGCCGTCGATCTCCTGATCGATGGCTGCAATCGCCTGATTGGTGACCTCTTCTACCTGATTGCAAGGATCGCCTTTCGTCATGCATTGCTCTTTGAGCTGTACAGTCTCTTTTTGAAACTCTTCCAATGCTTTTATGATTTTCTCTTGTCGCTCTTTCACGCTATCGGAAAACGTATTCATCACATTTTCCATATTGTCCAGCTGTTCCAAAAAATAATCCAGCGTTTTGATCATATATGTATGAGCCATAGCTATTACTCCTTATTTCTTGAGCTGCATCTGATTGATCTTCTGAATGGCAGCATTGATCTCATCCACCTTGTTTTGGGCATCCTTCGATTCACGTTCCATCTTTTCTTTCATTCTTGCCAGAATCTGCTCTTTTTCTTTGCGGAATGCTTCATAATTTTTCGCATCCGGCGCAATATCCCCGTATTTATCTCTGAGCGTTTCCAGCGCATCCTGATATTCCGTTTGCATCGCATTTTCTGCTGCAGACAGACTGCGTTCTGCCTGACGGCTTTCAGCTTTTGCCGCTTCGATTTTACGTATCATATCCGCATCACTGTATTCCGAATAATCGCTATAATCGTCATAATCAGAATAATTTCCATGAGCAACAACACCTACAAGAGCGCCGCCGATTACACCTACAATAAACATTTTTAGTTCCTCCTCTTTAAATTATCATTTTCTATAATTACCAGTGTTTATTTGCTTTAAAATGGCTTCCGCCACTCCCCCCAAACCCTTACCATTCTCTGTGCTGTGCTGTGCTTCCAGCTGTCTCACCTTCTCTCTGGAAGAATTGAGTTTAGCACTTTTCTCCTGACAGTTTGCCTGCATCCTATCCTGAGCCTCTACCATTGTATTCAGATCTTGCTGAAACTTCTTGTACCTGCGGTTTGCTTCACTTCGTTTACAATTCATTTCTGCTTTGGCATCTTGAAGTTGTGATCTCAGCTTTTTACGAGCCTCTTCCTTCGCTTTTTCTATCATGCATTCAGCTCTGCTCGTCATCTCTTTCCTATATTGTGGAATGTTTTCGTCTATGTACTCTTTCAATTCATAAACTCCACTAATCTCACTAAGTTTTTTCTTATCTTCTCGTAGTCCTTTTTCCAAAGTCGTATTCGCTATACAAAAAAGGGTAACGTCCTTCAAGCCACAATAATCCCTGATCTGTTCTCTTACTTTAGTCTTAATCGTATCCAATCGCCCTTTTTGGTTTTGGATATCGTCTTCTTTTTGCGTAAGCACGATACAAAAATGTTTTTTTAATTCATCCGCGGGAATACATTTCTGAATATCAGAAATCCACTTGATCTCATCTGCATGCAGCTCTCCTGCTCTGATTTTATGCACAAAGACGATCAAAGAAGCCTTCTTATAAGCATCAAGCGCGATTTTTTCATCCTGATCTTCTGCTTCAAGTCCTGGAGTATCAAGCAGATACACACCTGAGCAATATTCGATTTCCTTGTTCTTTATCGTGGTTCGTACATCTTTCACTTTGAAAGCCATTTCATCCGACGCATCCGGCTTCAGCTTCCCCTTCAGTCTCAGTAAAGAATTAAACGTGCTGCTTTTCCCGTTATTTGTAATTCCTGCATTCACGATATAAATCTTGTTTTTCATAGCATTGATTTCATTCAGTTTTTTCTCCAGGTCCGACAGAACCTGATTGATTGAAGTAGACATAGCTTCTCTCCTTTTTATACTAATCTACTATTAAAGACGGAAAAGGAACACCATTATTCAACACTCAGCATTGCCTTTTTCGAGACCTTCATGCGAAAAGCGCTTTCTCTTTAGGCGCATATGGTAATCTTTCTACCTTTCCACGACCGAAATAATAACCACTGGATGACTGATATTTCTCTGTATGATCTTACTCCGTGCATCCAGACGGCTCTTTGCTGTAATGGTCGAAGATAGTATACTGGTCGGTCTATTCTTATACTTGTAGGTCACGATGTACGTTTTATTTGTATTTGCCATATTTTTCTCCTTTGTAAAAACTACGCTTCCCCCTGTGTCCATCCGATTCAGGAAAACGCCGGAACATCAGATCTTCAACTCAAACTTATCACAAGTGTTATGCCCCTTGGTCTTCAATCCCACAGACTTCATACAGCGAGCCTCTTTTTCTCGGTCAAATTCCCACCAATTTCCGGGCAGTGGCTTGATGGCCGAATTGGTCGGATCATACCAATGTTTACAAAAAGCACAATATCCCAGACGAAAATCGCCGGCATAAAATTTTCCTTTGCTCATTTTAAGCACTCTCCTTTGATTTGGTTAACCGTTAGCAGTTAGCAGTAGGCAGCCCAGTAATCGTAATGACATGCGTCACTTCGCCCTTATCACTTGTCGAAGTATCGCATTTCATACCTTCTTCATCACTATGCATAAATATCACCGGCCCCCATGACGCTAGACATGAACCCCAATTAATGAGCATCTATACTAATTCGACAACACTTTTCCGTTTTACCTCCACCTTTCCTGCATGTATCAAATCAATACCAGGCAGGATCACTTCTTTTATAGTTCCACTATATGGACAACTTTCGTACCTATACCTAATATGAAAATGTTCATCAAATTGCATCCCTACCTGCTCTTGTCGCAAGACATAACGAAGCCTGCCATAAGAGCCATTAACTTTTTTTACGCTATAAGATAGTAACTTCAATAAAATAAACCTATCGTCCCCCAAGTAATCCGTATTTAATTTTTTAACCAGATCCCACAACTGAAGTAAGTTTTTCTCTTGTCCCACACAAATCAAAAAAGATTCTGGTGTCTGCCATCTGAAATGATCCTGAACTTGACTCTTTATAACCGGTGACAAATCTGATAGCAGTTGATACATATGGAGTACCTCCACAAAAGGAGTGGCTATGGTTTTCCATTCATTTAGATCTTCTTGCTTCTTCTCCAATTCTTGCCTCAACCGTTGGAGCTGCTGTTCATAAGCCCCCTTAATATTAGCCAGTTCGCTTTGCCATACCCAATAGTGTTTCTGATATATATCCCGCTCTCTTTGCCATTCTGTACGGGATTGTGCCAATTCTTTTTCCAGTTCCTTACATTTGGCAAACGCTTTATTTCTATCAAGAGTGTGCTGTTCCTTTTTATCTTCCTTCAAGCACATGACTTCTTTCTCCATTTTCACAGCCAACATCTGCTTCAGCTTTTCCTGTACTTTCTCATCATCCCAAACAGATAACAGCTGTTCTTTGAAAGCCTTCATTTTATCTTCTTCAGAACTCACAATGCATTCTCCTTCTTATCAATTACCAGTAAGTGGTAAACTGTTCAACTGCCTTTCGTTAACTACTTAAAATGGCACGCCAAACCGCATTTACTTGTTTAGATGTTTTTACGCCCGTTTTACACCAAAGAGCGAAATGCTCGCAGTTATTTCCGAAAAGGTCGTACCCTGCCTTTCCTAAGCAGGATTTGGCCCGTGCAACAGTTTCTTTAGCACTATACAAATGATAGCCTTTCAAATTGCTTGTCTTAGGAAAGGCCACAATCCGGTAATCGTTATCTTTTTCAAATGTAGCAAGAGTTACTTGGCGAATTTTCGCATTCTCCCCGAAATCCCCCTCATTGGCGGCGAAGTGAATCACATTCCCATGTCCTATATATACACCATAGTGTTCATACAGATTGTCCCACCGAGATACGGCCAGTATGTCTCCAGGATAAATCCGCTTATGCAGCGTCCCATCTTCATGATGATTCAGTAATACCCGCTTCGCCGCGAGAAGTAACAAATCTTCCACAAAATCGGATGACAAGGCTCTCTCCCCCTTATCTTATTTGACAGTTGACGACCTACCCCTAACGACCTATTAAATGACCTTCACCTTATCCCCCTGGCTCCCCAGCCACATATCGATGCCGATCCCATAGGCTTCGGCGGTGATGGTGTAAACGCCCTCTTTTTCTTCTAGGATTTGTGCTGTAGGAAGTCTATCCAGCACAGCTTCTACGGAAGGGCCGCTGTAGGTGAATTTCACGCGGCGCAGAGGCCCTGGGTACATGAATTGTACCCGTTTCCGAAATTCACCATCTTTGAATCGGTCAGCATAGGGGATCTGGAAGGTCTTTCCGGTCTTCTCCATCTCTTCGATGCGGTCGACGCGGAAGATGGTGGGGTATTCGCTTTCTTCTTCTTTGAATGAAACGAGGTAAAAGTAGTACTCGGAGAAGAGGATGGCGACGGGCTTCACAAGGTGTTCCCGATGGATGCCGTCCATGCGGGTGTAGCGGATGTGAAGGATCTCCTGGCCGCGAATGGCCAGCGAGAGATCCCAGAGTCGATTCAAGAGTTTCTTTCCGTGCTTCAGAGGGACGTAGTAGAAAGTCTCGCTTTTGATGATGCCTTCGATGATGCTCCGCTCTTCGGGCGGACACTCGGCGATGAGTTTGTCTAGGATGCCGTGAAGTTCAACTGGCTCCAGGGCGCGGCTTTCGAGGAGAATCTTCGCCAATGCCAGGATTTCCTTGTGATTCAGGTGCTCATAGGAAGAATGCACCAGTCGATATCCCCGCGCTCCCATGTCGTACCGGATCTCCCCGCGTCCGCCACGAAGGGCGGTCTCGGACAGATGTGCGCGAAGCTCATCGATGTCACGCTGGATCGTTTTCGTCGTGACTCCGTAAGCATCAGCAAGCGCTTTCTTCGAGAGGATTTCTCCATGGCTCAGCCTATCGTACATATCGAGCAGGCGCGCGCCTTTGTTTTCGTTTTCGTTCATGTATCTCTCCTTTGTCTGGAATTTGAGAGTGGCCAGGGAAACACTGATTCAATCGTTGTCAGATTTCATTCTTGGATTTTATACAGAGCAAGGAATCATCTGACGCGAATAGCAAGCTATTAAAGGAGGAGGATGACGAAGCTATGTATAAAAATCCATATGAAATCCGACTCTGCTATTTAATCAGCGTTTCCCTAGAGATCAGGTTCAGACGGGTTCAGATCACCGCCTGCTCTTACTATACTCAGGGCCTTGGACATTCTTTGGGATAGGGAAGTGAATTTTCCATTTCTTCCAAATGCAAAAAGACCGCATGACAGAAAGATAGACTTTCTATCATGCGGTCTCGAAAAGCAGAGGGTGGAACGTTTGTTTACCCCCCCCGATTTTTTTCTTGTTTCATCATTGCAACGTGGCAGCACAGCTTCATTTTTTCTTTCATATCTATGCGCCTCCGTTTCATACCAACGACTTTTGAATGGTTCTTGTATTAAGGACACACTGATTGAATCGCAGAATTCGATTGAATCAGCGTTTCCCTTATTATATCATGGATTCCATTTTGGGAAATACCCTTTTCCTCATTTTTCGTCCTGCTAAGAGATAAAAGATGTCTCTCTATATAGCTGCTCAACTGCCCCCCAAAAACATTTCCTGCTATTCGGCAGTGGTTATTCACCATCCTGTGCAAAGTCCTTGCAGTAAAAAAAGGCGATGTGAAATAACGATCATCTCATTTTCGCGTTCAATCTGCCGCGGG